>OGYU01000664.1_pt1 | contig 27418 bp, 24 predicted proteins | sample 1576581 | NCBI WGS metagenome assembly OGYU01 (sample SAMEA3541547, study PRJEB24748) | human gut metagenome | biome: human gut; feature: human-associated habitat; material: faeces | place: China | collected 2012 | reverse complement strand
CGTAATAAGCGTGAATACCGCTTAAAATCGTACGATCTGTGCCTGTTCCATCATCAAGAGTGAACTGAAGGAGTTTCTTTGACTTTGGTACTGCAACACACTCTTTAACCTTTACAGCTCTGAAATCTGACTTGCTGAATGTATCAAAATCAACTTCTTCCTCAAATAAAGGCTCAATCTTTACATTAGAGAAATCAATTTTTTCCGGCTCTGCTTTCATTTCTTCGGCAGCCTGATTTTTTACATCATTTCCCTTGTTTACATCATTCAAGGACTTCATTGTCGGGAAAATTTTATTGATTGATTTATACTCTTACAAGTTTATTCACTTTGCTCCAAGAAGTATTCTAACCCAAATTCACAATGAGTTAAATTACTCTTTTAAATTGCAACTAATGTTGTACATTTGTTGTAAACTCATTCTTGTTATTTTGAGTCAAAACTATACAATCATTTTCTGAGGATTTTAGTTGATCATTTTCTAAATTAGTCACTTCCTAAAAGACATCTAATTTAATTGATAACATTTCCATAGTTTCTTGTAATTTTGTACCAGTCGCTTCTGCATATATGTCCATAGTAGTCTCTATATTTTTATGTCCCATAATAGTTTGAATAACTTTCAAATTAGATTCATTTTCACAAAGCCTAGTACAAAAAGTGTGTCTCAAATGATGACACGAAAAATCGGGTAAGATAAGTGGTTCTCTGTTCTCTTTTTTAGCATTTATTATTTCTTCATTATTATATGAATTCGTAACTCGCTTAATTGCCTTATTGATCGGTCCTCCTTTTAAAGTTTTTCCATAACGATTGCAAAATACAAAACCTGACATTCCATCAATTACTTCTGTATTAAATCCGTTTTCCTCTTGCTCCTCATAAAGAAGTTGAAAAGCATCATACACAATATCCATCATAGGAATTACTCTGATTCCTGCTTCCGTCTTCGGAAGTGAAATATGTGCTTCTGATTTTCTTTTCGCTCCTATAGCATAATAAACTAATTCGTGATTAATACTAATGAGTCTCTTTTCAAAATCAAGATCTTCCCATCTCAATCCTGTTGCTTCTCCGACCCGGCATCCAGTACCTAAGAGGATTGTAAATATCGCCCACCAGTGACAATACACCGGATGATTCGCTGTATAATCCATAAAGGCTCTTTGCTGCTCAATTGTAAGTGCATGTCGAATACCTTTATTTTTTCCAGCTTTCCTAGATATTTCCTTCATCACACCATCTGCCGGATTCTTATAAATAATATTATCTCTTACTGCCAACTGAAATGTAGGTCTTAATAACGTATGGATAACTCCTAACGTATTAATTCCTAATTTTTCCTCTTTTAGTAAGTAATAATAATATTGAAGAATGTCTGAATAATTGACTTCTGCAATTTTCTTACGTCCAAAACTATTTCTTACATACCTATCATACATATACATATAATTTGATTTCGTTGTTTCCTTTAAATCAAACTTCGTAGATATGTATCGATCGAATGTATTATCAATGGTTGCCCGACCAGACACATATATGTCGAGTCCATCAAGCTGCTTTTTTATAAGCTGCTTTTCTTTTTCTCTGAGTGTAATTAGATCATTCGCATATATATACTTCCGTTTACCCAAAGGATCTGTATAAGTATACATATATTTTTTATCCGATGATCTCTGCACCTCACCCTTCCGCAGAGCTCTTCCACGAAAGTCTTTTCTTGATACTGCCATTTTCCCTCCTTATATAAGGAAATTCTTTGACACTATCTGTTATTTCTAAATCATGTATCTTAGTTCCACATTTCAAATAATACTGACATACATTTCCATGTCTATCAGGCATATTATTGAATTGCTTCACATACTTGTATTATACTGATTTGAAAAAACAATGTCAAACACAACCTCCCTTCTACTAAATATTTTCACTACTCTCTGAATGACTCCAAAAATCTCTCAAAAATTTCACAGTTCACTAATGCAATACCATCAATTTTATATACTGCTCCGGCTTCTTTTGCTAACTTCTGAAATTTTGTGAGACCTATACTGTATTTTTCAGCTCCTTCTCGATATCTCACGAATTTTTTTGCGTATTTTTTAGTTGCTTCTACTTCTCTTCTTGCATGTCCCATAAATAAAATCCTCCAATCTTATAGGAAAAATATAGAAAATTATTTCTACATTCTATCCAAAAGATCGGAGGTTAAAATACAATATTTAAATACAGAAAATTCAAATCTAAAATCATTGCAAATATTCCAGCCATAAATCCATTTTATATTTTCCAATAAAATGCTTTATTTTTAAATATCTCCAAACACAATTTTCATTTTCTTCATTTCGTTATTTGTTAACTTAGATTCTTTAGTCATTAAAATTTCTAATTTTCTTAAACTTACATCTTCTTTTTTATATATGTATTTAAAAATCATAAAAAGAAATTCATACGGATACAAAAAATGTTGCAAAGGTAATCTAATTCCTTCTTCAAAAACGCCTAAATGTAAATGCACCAACGAATGATAATACTCTTTTCTTCCCTTTTCAGTATAATCTATCCGAACATAATTACTGAGTCTTCTACAAAATGTTTCATCACTAATGTTGGCATCTTCAGTATCCTCTTCGTTATTTTTGTCCATAATATCAACTTTATAATTAGGCAGAAAAGATAATGTGTGTTCCTTTATTGAACCACTTTCATCAAAAATATAATCCATAACAAACATAGAGTCATCCGTTAATAAAATAGTGTAATTTTCTTCTGATAACAGTTTATCAAAAACATATTTATATGAACTATATTTTATGTGTTCTGTCGTTTCTCCTATTTCTTGTTTTCTTTCATGATAATTATTAATAATGTTAATATTATCTATATCCGATTCAAGCGTCTGAAAACTTATAAATTGTTGTCTAACAATTTCAAAATCTGAAAGTTCCTTTTTCGCTACCTTATTCATCCGAAAATCTCTCTAACTCCTTTATTAAATCCTTTATTGAAGGCGTTCCAAGCTGTTCTTTTAGTATTTCCAAAGTAATATCTGTATCATTTCCAACATCTTTATATACTTTCTGAATCGTATCCATTTTTTTTGACTCAACTTTTGCAATACTTTTCATTTGTCTAAGCACTTCGCGCGTAGGATATGTAAAATCAAGCATATAATTTTTTTCTTTTATTTCTTGATATTCTTCATTCAATGACGTCATTATATCACTTTCTATTCCGTATACATACGTTTTAAATTTTGCTCTCGTCATTGCCGTAAATAAACGATTTCGCGAATACGATAACATATTACTCATCTTATGAGAATTAATAACAAATACAATATTTGCTTCATTCCCTTTTGCTCTAAAAATAGTTGTAAAAGGTATACTGCCTATTCTTTTAAATTTTATTGCATTATCTTTATTGACAAGATGAATCTTATATTCCTCATGTTCTATTTCTCTCTTTATTCTGTAAAAAACTGATTTAAATTCATTAAAATCATCTTGTAAATTTAATGATGACAAATCAATAATAAGAATATCCTCTAATAAAACGTCTTCTTCATTAACTAATCTAATAATTTCACGGGCTACTACTTCATACTGTTGTTGACTATCTGATACACTGTTTATTTCAACACATTCATCTGGTTTATATTCAATCTCTTCGTTTCTATCTAAGACTACATGCTTTCCATATCCAAGATGTCCCTCTTTTTCTTTATAGCCCACTGCTCTCCAAATAGTATAATCTTCCATCATATTAACCAAATCCGGAGTTCCATCTTTCTTCTTTTTATATATTCCTAACCCTAAAGCATGTGCTGTTACTAATATTTCTTTCGGTGTTCTATAACATACACTTAAATCTATATCTCGACATTCCACATGTCCAAATATATCTGTCTTTCCTGGCATAGAGACCGTACTATTCAGTGCTTGTAGTTCATCATAAGCATATATTAACTTTCCTGTATATCTAAGGGTTTTTAATGCCATTTTAAAAAACGAAAGATTGAAATCCTGCGCTTCATCAACAAATACATAATTGTATGTTGCTTTTATATTGCCCTTAGTAACTTTTAACACTTCTTCACAAACTGCTTCATATTTATCGCTTCCACTAAGATTTTTTGCCGAAACATAAGTTCTACATTGAAGTCCATTGTCCTCGCATAATTTTGAATAAAATCCTTTCATTTGATTTCCACCCCATGAGTGCAAAATATGAATTTTACTCATATCCGGTTCTTTATATTTTTCAAAATCTTTATAATATATTTTAAAAAGCTCTTCTACATATTGTTTTAACGATTTTGTATAAAACACATACGCTAAATCTAATTCTCGATTTTTAAAATGTGTATATGCCATTTTTTTAACAAGCAAAATAGTTTTTCCGCTTCCTGCTAATCCCCTTATACGCATATGCGAATCTATCTTATTATAAATTCCATTAAACTGATTTTGGTCTAACATATTCATTGCATTGTTTCTTTTCTTTATCTTTGCTCCTAATGACATTTCATTTGATATAGATCTTTCGTCTGCAGAATTCATTCCATAAACATTTTGAATGATCCCGTTGACCATCTTATATTCTTCATGAGTTAACAATTGTTCCTCTTGAAAAACTAAATCCACATTTTTGTAAGACGCAAATGGTAAACTTTCTAAAACATTCTTTTGTTCAAAGTACAATTCACTTAATCGGTCACTTGACATTACTATTTGTGTAAAATGGCGTGTGTACACTGTTTTCTCATTTTCTTCTTCATAAAAAACAACTAATCCATGCCGACATACAACACAGCATTTCATAGTACTTTCTTGCCGATCAAGCTCAATTATCGGATATCCATAATAGATAGAAATATCCTCTTCTTCGACCTTTTCTAATTCTTTAACAATCTCATTTATATAATGAACTACATTATCCGCTAATCCGTCAAATTCTCCAAATTTTCGCATATCATACCTCCCTATTATTTTTACATTATAGCATTATTTTTTTATGAAAATAATATTAAACAAAATTTTTTAGTATACAATATTGTATTTTAACCGTATTTCTTTTGGATATTATAGAAGCGGAAGCGCCTAAAGCAAGATACGCCCAGAGTAACTCTAATTTTCTTATCGAAAATTACGTTCCCAGGCAATCTTGATGGGGATTCCGCTCCCCATACCCTCGAAAACATATAACTATACACATTCTATATAGCTTACTACTTTTGTAGACGCAGCTTTCCTACTGTATCCTCAAAACAGCTATGCCGGAAAGGAAGATACTTTTGTCAAAAAGAAATTATGAAAAGAATGAACTTCGTACACACTGTATAATGATAAGATTAAATGCTTCCGAATTTTCATCAGTCTCTTCTAAAGCGAAGCAATGTCATCAACCTCTTGCCGTATATGTCAGGAACACAATACTGCGCTCTCCAACTTTTATTCCTTATCAAATTTGTGTAGATATTGGTGATATCAAACCTCTTGTTACAGAATACAGTCGAATTGGAAATAATTTAAATCAAATCGCAAAATACTTTCATACTGGTGGTGCAAAATCACAGGAAATGGAATTTGAAATTAGGCGCTGCATAACACAATTATTTCAACTTCGATCACAAATAATGAATATAGGAGATGGATTATATGGCAATATTAAAACACACATCTAGTAAAAACGCGAATTATACAGACGTTATTCAATATCTCATTTTTAAATATGATGAATCCATAAATAAACCGCTTTTAGATGATTTTGGAAATCTTCAGATGAGAGATCAACTCTACATTGATGGCATTAACTGTGACCCTATGACATTTGATTTAGAATGCAAACAGCTCAACGCACAATATCATAAAAATCAAACCAATAAAGAAGTTAAAACTCATCAATATATCATCAGCTTTGATCCCAAAGATGTTACAGAAGGTAATCTTACTGGCGAAAAAGCTCATGAACTTGGATTAGAATTTGCAAGAAAAAATTTTCCTGGTCATCAAATTTTAGTTGCAACACACACTGACGGAAATAATAAAAGTGGAAACATACATGTCCATATAGTATTAAATAGCTTGCGAAAATTAGATGTCCCTGAACAAGTTTTTATGGAGCGTGAATGCGATCACAAAGCTGGTTATAAGCATCACCAAACCCGAGAGTTTCTAAATTATTTAAAATTAGATCTCATGGAACTCTGCGATCGTGAACAGCTAAATCAAATTGACCTTTTATCTCCATCCACAAATAAAATCTCTCAGGCAGAATATATAATTCAACAAAAAGGGCAAAAAAATTTGAATGAACTTAATAAAAAAATTCTTGCTGACGGACTAACTCCTACGTCAACAATATTTGAAACACAAAAACAATTTCTCCGAAATTCCATTCAAGCTACGCTTAAGGAGTCTTCCTCCATTGAAGAATTTAAATCTGTTCTTTTTGGAAAATACAAAATCAAAATTCGGGATAAAAGAGGGCGTTTTAGTTATCTACATCCAGAACGCCAAAAAGCAATTAGTGAACGTTCTCTAGGAACCATTTATTCAAAGAAAGAACTTCTTTCCCAAATTAAAAAACAAACCATATCTTCACTAGAACCTGACTATAGAAAAAATCCCTTTGCTATTTTCGCATATAAATCTGAACTTCGACTTGTCATAAAATTACAGAATTGTATTAAAGCTCAACAAAATGATACTTATGCACGGAAAGTAAAACTGACAAATCTGCAGCAAATGGCAAACACATTAATCTTCTTACAGGATAATCATTATGATTCATTGGAACAATTAAAGCAAAACTATAAAAAAATTTCTACCACTTATAATAGTTTACAATCTGAGCGTGATTCATTAACCCTAGATATTATAAAATTAAATAAACAACTCCACTACCTTTATCAGTACCATACTAATAAATGTTATTTTATAGAAATGCTTAATTGTCAAAACAAAAAAGAGTTTTATAAAAACCATTCTCCGGAAATTAAAAAATATGAAGATGCAAAAAAATATTTAAATAATATCTATTCACATAAATCATATCCTTCCATTCAAGAAATACTACTTCAAAAAAAGCAAATGAAACATAAATTAAATACTATTTATAAAACTCTACATACTCAAAAAAAAATGAAAAAGGAATTAGATATTGTTATATCAAACTCCTCTTATTTGCTCCACAAAAAAGAAGAAAAATTTTTATAAATTTCTGAAAGAAAAAATCTTGAACACTCATTACTATTAGTGTTATGATAAAAATATCATGTGAAAAGTAAGTCTTAATACATTACCTAAGAAAGCAGGAGATTCAAATATGATTTCCTTTAAACGCATAGAAATAAAATCATTAGAGTCTTATAATAATTTAAAAAATGCAGTCCCATCTCAATTAATTGACATGGATGTTATCAAAAGATTGCAAAATTATCTTGGTTTGCGTTGTGATGAAATTCGTGTAGAATATCCTTATTATGACAGTGACTACCTAAGCACTTATTATATTCACTATTCGCAAAAATTGCGTCCTTATGGAAAATTATGCTGTCGATTACACATACTTAAAGAAGAAGAATATTACGGATATATTACCTTACGTCCAACAGCACCTGGAACCAAAATCGGAAAGACATTTTTAACTCCAGAATTATTAATCCGAGAAAACGCTTATTTAATGCTGCATAATTTTAAGGCTCACGTTGTTGGGAATGAAATGCAGATAAAAAGCTTTCCCTGGAAATCTCAAGAAACAGATATCTCTGTTTGTGCACATACTGCTGCTTGGACAATAACTCGTTATTTTGGAAATAAGTTTCGTGATTATGCCGATGCTACTATAGGCGAACTGGTAGAACATACAAATAATGATTGGGGTAGGAAAACTCCTTCTTTGGGATTAACTCCCGTTCAGGTATCAGATTTGCTTAAAAATTATAATTTCAGTCCTTTAATTTTACAGCGAGAAAAAGGAAAAGAAGAGGGATTTTTAGATGACATTATAGCATATATAGAATCCGGTATTCCTATGATAGGTTTTCTATATCCTATTAAACACGCAGTTTCAATTATCGGACATGGACTTATTAATTACAGCATACTTGATAATCCTGAGATGTTGGACATGTTAAAGGATACTGAAATTAATGTTCTCTCTCACGGCAGATTAATTCCTGATTTATATGTAATGGATGATAACTATTTCCCTTATCGTAAAGTAAAAGAATTACCCTCAAAAGAAACTGATACAGATTATGGTTTGCGAGAATTAGAATATGCTGTTGTTCCATTATATAGGCGAATGCAATTAACTTATAGTGATGTCTATGAACGGTTTAAAACTTGGCGTAAGGAAAATGCCATGGATTGGGAAGAATTTTGTATTTGTAGAATATATATTGCCTCTGCAAATTCTTTAAAGCAAAAAGCATTGGAGTCTCCAAATATATCTCCAATTCTTAAAGATGTAATACTGAACATGACTTTTCCAAGATTTGTGTGGTGTATTGACTTAGCTGGCATTGACAATTTTAAAGCTGGATTAACTTCTGGTCGAATCATTGTTGATACAACAGCTCCCACTTTAGAATCAGAGCCATGGTTACTTAGACATGACAAAAATAGAATAGAGTTTATTGATATTGAAAACGATGACGATGCAACATCGAATAATTTTTCAATGATTAAAACTGAAATTTCACCATATAATATATATACAAATAATTTAAAAGAAATACATCCAATATAATAACCAGAGGTGAAAAGATGGAAAAATTTATTCCCGAATCATATAATACAGTCATCAATTTACTACAACCTGTAATTGAAAAATATGATTTAGATAAAATTACAGTAGAAAGTTTAGTAAGATCTAGTATAGAAATTGATGAACACGAAATACAACCGGTTACAGCTATTTGGAAGTCCAGAAAGGGAACTGTGTATAGCACAAAACCTTCAAATATTAAGGTTAATTTAAAATTCGCCCTTTCTTCAATTTTCCGTTTAAAAACTACTTTAAATCAAGAAGATATTTGGCTTGGACTCGCTATTATACATTTAATTGTTGATTTATTTACATCTGCAACTCAGGAAATAGACGAATTATCTGCCGTAGTATTAGTTAGTGTATATCGATTACAAAACGGAAATACTGAACGAATAAAACAATATGCAAAAGAAATTTGTCCATCTTCTTTATCAGATAAATTACAGTCCGAAAATATTGATGACTCGTTAGCTAAATTAGAAAGTTGGGGATGCATTTCCTGTGAAGAAGGAAACTACCTAGTAAATGAAAAAGTTATGGCATCTATGATCAAAAAAACATATTAAATTTTTATACTTCTTTTCTTTTTATTACTTATATGGTATAATATCAGGGCGTGCATTTTTTTAGAAAGAGGGTTATGTGATGGCAAAATTAATATTAACAGATGCATGTTACAATGGTCTAAAAAATGTTCAAAAATGTAAAAGTGAAAATAAGCCTGAACATGAGCACCTTGTAAAAGAAGCAAACATGCAAATTGAAAAAAATAGAAATCGTTATGCAGCAGCTTACAAAAATGCTGGATTCTATTTAGGACAATAAATTTAAATATTTAAACGGCGGTCAAAAGATCGCCGTTTAAAATTTTAGAGCCATATATTATTATTCCAATAAACAATATTTCAAAAAATACTTCCCCTAAAAGCCGCATATACTTTTCGTGTAAAATATTTTTCAAAAATCACACAATATAAAAGCGCACGTAAATATTAAAAAATTATTGTCTCAAACACATTCCTACACTCATCTGAATATATACAATCTTTATATCCTCATAATGCTCCCATCTAATAGATTTACAAATTAGTAATAGCGCGATATAGTAATACTATTATAAAAAAATATATAATACATCTAAACAAACAACTTTTATCTTCTACAGTACCTACATATAAACTTCAATTATTACGGAGGAATAACATACTCTATGGAACAAAATATACAAGACCCTTTGATACCAAATTATCAGCAACAGGATGCAGAACTTATCTATTTATATATTGAAAAATATAATGATTTTATCTGTAACCAGGAACTCGTATTATCCAATAATTTTGATATAAAATTACAAGGTAAAAAACTTACTGTATGTAAAAGACATAATTATGTCAAAAATTTTTATGGCGAAAAAATTAATAATATTTCAGTTTTAGTTGGAAAGAACGGATCTGGAAAGACAACCATATTAGACCTCTTCGGAATGGAAAGAACCAACCGTATAAAAAAATCTTTTTATGGAAACACAATAAAAGATAGTTATTTATTATTATATTATTTAGGGAAGGATACTACTGGAACTGATTTGTATGGAATCGAAGTAACTGGATATAATATTCTAAAAAATGTAATTACAAATTGCGTAAGCTCTGTTAACGACAATGAATCATATGATAAATCTAAAATTTCTATAGGCAAAATTTACAAATATGAAAATGATACTTTTATAAGCATTAGTCGTCATTTTTTTGATTATAAAATAAATGGTATAAATCTTAGCGAGGCAATACGCTATGCCTATATAGATGAATCCTATCGCTACAGTATGCGCAACAGCATATTAGGGAAAAGATACAATGGCGATTATATGGCTGAAAGAAGTTTATTCCCTACTCCTACAGTCTATCAAAAATATTTGATGTTAGAAAAATGTATAAATGGTAAAATTAATGGCTTAACATGCGAAAAAGCTATTGTACGCTTTAGAGATCATATAGATTATTTCTACGGAACAGATCGTGCTAATTTTGGAAAAGCCAAAGAGCTTATAAATGAAATTTCAAAAAATCTGTACTTAAGCAACGATAATTGGATAACCCGGAGGAAAAAAAGTACACCTACCAAAAAACAGCAAAAAAATAATTATATCTTAGATTTATGTTCCAGATATATTTTAGATATGATAATAAACGCATTATATAATCCATATAAATCCAACACCCATCTGAAACAAAATACATCCAAACTCATTTCACCTAATGACACAGCAATACTAGATTATGTAATATCTTTAAAACCTTGTGATAGCTCCGAAAAGGAATTAGGTTCTTCTACTAACTACGAAATAGAGTTAACAAATATTATATGGATTTCAAAAAAACTAAAAAACTTATATAAAAAAAATAAATTTGAATATTTAAAAATTTTAGCTCGTTATGTTTGTAGTCGATTACATAGCGAAGAAGAACAGTCCGAATTTAAATATTGGGAAGCAATTGAAGCGATTATCGATATTCTAATAGATATACCTGAAGAACATTTTTTTAATGAATACATAGAATTTGTTGTTGATGGAAATAAAAATTTATTATTGGAAAATTTATTAAAAACATACAGCTATTATTTATCCGAAAGCACTAATGAAATTTATTCTGATATTGGGACTAAATTAACTATCAATTTTGACCTGCTATCAGAAGGTGAAGAACGTTTTATAGATATCATTGCTAAAATTAACGATAGCATTAATCTGAATAAAAATTTCAAATTATTAGTGTTACTATTAGATGAACCTGATCAATCGCTGCACCCAGAATGGTCACGACGTTTTATAGACATATTAACTCAAATAATTGAGTCCCTCGAATTTGAAGAAAAAATACAACTAATTTTATCAACTCATTCACCATACCTCTTATCTGATATTTTACCATATAATGTTTTCAGATTTGATAGAAATAATCCCAACAGGACTCTAACTATTTCAACCAATACAAAATCAACCTGCTTTGGAGCAAATATATATGATTTACTAAATCAAGATTTTTTCATGAATAATACTGTCGGTGAATTCGCAACAAAGAAAATAAATTCTTATATAAAAAGAATTAATGACATAACAGAAAAATCAGACGATTTATCTGAAATAGAATATTTTATTGAACAAATAGGTGAACCACTTATTAAAAATGCAATGAAAAAAAGATTAGACGAAAAAAAGCATAAAACATACACCGAAAAAGAAATAAGTGATTTATTATCGCTCATAACAAATCCGCAAGACAAAGAACAAGTAAAAGCTTATTTAAAAAATGTGAGGATAAAAAATGATACATATTCAAATTAATGACGCTCAGTTATTACAGATAAAGCAGATATGGTGTAAATGGTTCTTTAAAAATGCAAGAATTAACGACTTTTTAAAAATATTAGACACAGATACTGCTTTTAGACAATTAATTTTTCAATCTACACCTATATATCTTAATTGGAAGAAAGAACGCTCCAATAAAAAGAAAATAGATTCTTGGCAAAAACCCATTGTAGATTATTTTTTTTCAGATTTATCAAACGAAAACACGATTTTAAACTATTCAGGTCCATTTAACATTGATACACAAAATTTTTTCATTAAAAATTATGATAGTTTCAGAAACTCAAAAGCATTTGAATCAATTATAAATATAATGAATCTTCAAGTTTGCCCTTATTGTAATCGTAATTTTATTGAAAGCTATGTTAATACTGATAATAAAAGAAGAAAATTCTATTTTAAAGGTGATCTTGATCATCATTATTCTAAAAGTAATTTTCCTATTTTAGCATTGTCCTTTTATAATTTGATACCTTGCTGTAAAGTTTGTAACCATGAAAAAAGTTCCACCTCCCAACACACCTTCTACCCTTATTATGATTATGAAGATGAATACTGTTTTAACATAGAACTTTATAAAACTGAAAAAGAAATGGATATTATTAATGATATACCAATCCCCAATATATACAATAAAATCTATGATAGTACAGTCTGGCAAGGTATCTCAAATAATTTTCAAATAAAATTGAGTGGAAAAAATGGTACTCCTTTAAGTCCACATATGGAAAACTCTAAAGAAATTTTTAAATTAGAGAAAAAATATAATCATTCTAAAGATTATGTAAAAGAACTTATAAGAAAAAAATATATTTATCCAAACATCAAAAAAGAAGAAATTTTCAAAAATTTCAAAGATATCTTTACAGACGAAGACGAATTACAAGAAACATTTTATTCTTACACAGCTACTTCAGAAAATTTATCAGATAGACCTCTCTCCAAATTAACCAAAGATATCTTAGAACAATTAAAGATTCTGGATAATTAAATTGCATTTAAGAGACTGTAAATGAGATTTCTTACTTTAAAAGCAAAACCAAAGCAATTTATTCGGCAACTATTATTCCACATTAAACAAGGGTGAAAGCATTAAGCTAATCACCCTTTGATACCAGCATATTCTTGCAATACTATTTCTTATTTTTTCTCAGCTCTTCTTCTACTTCCTCTACTGCAATTAAAATATATGGTCTCCACTTTCTGCAAACAGAATGTTTTACTAAACCAATTCCTAACCTTATCGTCAAATAACCTGTTGCTATAATGATAACAATTGCCAACATTATTATTGTTATCATACGTTCACAATCCTTCAATAAATCGGTTAAACTAACCATCAAACTAAATACCGATACCGCACATGCAAGCATCGTAAACAACCCAGATACAAAACTATAATAATCGTCATCTATTGCTTCTGCTTTTATTTTCAATAATAAATCCAAATTATTATTTACATATAATCTCAACTGACTTTTTGCGCATACTATAGGATTAAACAAGCATTTACTATTGCATTTGTCTGCTTTTTTACAAACTTCTTTAAAATCGTTTTTTATCTCCATCTTTTCCCTCATACCATCCATTTTTACATTACATTTTACACTATGTAAAATATAGTAACATACATTTTTTAATTATACCACATCGAAAAATCTCGAAATTTGTTTAAAATCATTTGCATTCATATTTTTTACTTCTTATTGTCCAAATTTAGGCAATGGTCTCCCCAATTTCTTTGCCACCTCACATTTCTTATTATACAGTCTTTCCAAAACAGACGTCTTTCTTTTTCCTCTTACTATTCCCTGCTTCTGCATTAAATCACTTATTCCCTCATCACCCCTATCATCTTTCTTTCCTTCGCCAACCTCCACATTATGTAAACCATTTTCATTTTCCAAATGTAGATAGCAGGCTTTCATACGTTTTGCAAATCCTGTATTTTCATTTTTCTCTAGCCTTTCCTTTAAACCAGATATTTCACGAATTTTCCTTTTTGCATCTTCGTCAAATCCATTCTTACAATAATCTACAATCAACTTCCCATATTGATCCAATATAACTGCAACCGATTGTTTTCCATACTTCTGATTCTCCATCAGGAAATACTGTTTCCCATCAAAAATTAGATAATCAACACTTCTCCACTTTCCATTATGATTTTCTATCTTATAATCCACTGTATCTGCATGAATTACTGCATCTGGATCGGATAATTGTATAAAACCCGGAACAGGAATCAGTGTTTCAAGATCTACAAAATAAGATGTTACCATTCCAGCTCTATTAACTACAATTACATCTCCTATTTCCAGTTTATTCCCTGGCTCTATCTCTTTCTCTAATTTTTTTCTCAATTGAAATACTTTTTCTTCGTCCTGCAGGATGCCAAAATAAATCTGCTCATAATTTTCTGCTCGAATATTCTGTATCTGATCACCTAGTTTCTCATGGATTGACTCCCTGATTTTACTCCTAATTTTCGTTTCTTTTCCTCTGTAAATAACAAATTGATTCATTCTCTTCTTCCCTTCATAATTCTATTTTTGTTGTATTTCTTTTTACTGTTGCCTGTATCATTTCCGATTTTTCAAAACTCTTTACATATCTTTTTGCTTGATCTACCACCTGATTTATCATCGGATGATCCATAAAACTACCTTCTTTTTCTAATCCTATTACCCTATTTAATCCTTGAATCAGTGTAAATCTCCCTTCATATTTTCCATTTACTGTAAGTTTAAAGCCGATTCCTCCGTCTTCAAGAAATCTATCCTTTTTTAGTTTTTCATAATTTTTGATTGCCTCTTCAAATGTCTCAATATTCTCATGATACTCACCTAAAATGGGAAAATCATCACATTCTGCAGCATAAAAGGATAATTTTACATCTTTTTCAACTATTACATTATGCCGGTCAACTTCTTTTTGAATGATCTCCAGAGTCGACTCTAACTTTCTTCCCAACGAATCCATTTCTATAAGTTCTGAATTTACTCTATCTTCACCGTTGATATTAGACAAAAGGGTTACATGGTCTCCACTCATTCCATCTATAACCATCTCAAATGTTTTTGTCGTTGATTGCATGGCAAAGTATGCATCCAATCCTTTTTGTAAATCATCATAAGTAGATAACGCCAAATGTCCACCACGTGTATCGTCTGCTATGTAATAATATTGATCTTTTTTAATTTCTTCAATTTTCTCTGATAGCTGCTCTATAAAAGTTCCAGCTGTCTGCTTAATCAGATTTAATGAGTCTTTTAGTTCTTTCATTTCTCTGCCACTTCCCCAAGTCGCAATGTATGGAAATGAATAATCCGATGTATCTAATCCAAAATAATTACATACTATATATGCTACACTTTCTGCCTCAACTTCTTTCGTTTGACGGTCTTTCTCCCCCTCTTGCATCTTATCTCTATTATGAAGAATGGCATGTGCACATTCATGAATAGCTGTTTTCATAGTCTGGCTTTCACTCATTCCTCTTCTGATCACAATTTCATTTTGCTCTAAATGATAATATCCTTTTGCTCCACTCTCGATTTCATCATACCGGATAGACACAGGACTTATTTTCATAACCGCATCCATAAAAGTAAAAAATTCTTTTACGTGACCTGTTAAATCAAACACCTCTATTTTAGGTATGGGTTCCCCTTCTGTCTGCTCAATATCAAATACTGTGCTGATCTTAAATTTGGGAATTGTAGCTTCTACCTCCTCTTTCATGGGCTCTCCGTCTTCGCCTTTTATGATTTCTTTTGTAATCGGATCTCTCTTGACTCTCTCAGACTTCACTCTCACAGGAATAGGTGCAAGAATCTTAATCCCTTTTTCTCCCTTTTTGACCTGCCGTCCCATTGTCTGCCATTTACGATACCCAGCAACCAAAGAAGCATCTGGTTTCTGCGCATAAATAAGAATTGTATTATTCAGACTATACTGATGAAAAGAACTTAAAAATTTCAAATATTTTTTATAATTTTCACTCGACAGAATATCATTTACTCCCCGTTCCAAGCCCTCCATAATCTCATCCAATTTCTTTTGTTTTGTCTCTTCAGCATTGCTGCTATCCTGATAAAATTGCTCCTCGACAACCATCGTCTGCGTCCATTTTAAAGAATTCGCATCATCCGTTAATTCTGCCGGACTTGCCCGATAATCCATTTGTTCCCGAATTGAATAATATTCATAATTTTTACCAGTTATAATATGATCCATTAATGGAATCCTCAATAAATCCCCCACCTGTTGTAATCTATCCGTAAGCAGAATGTCTTCTTTTGATGGTGTGAGATTTCCACTCGGATGATTATGCACAACCATGATACTTGCGGCATTTGACAAAATCGCACTTTTCATTACTTCCCGCGGATGAACCTGTGCGTAATTTAACGCCCCGACACTTACTATATTCATATTGATCGGTCTTAAGTCCGTGCGTAAATTGATTATGCAAAATAACTCCCGATCCATCTGCTCCAACCATGATCCCAAAACATGAATTGCCGCTTCAGGATTATTAATTGGATCTTTACTTAATAAAGGTGACTCCTCTACTAGTCGGATAGAAACCCGTTCTAAACTATTTTTCATATTATTTTCACTCATCCGCATCCTCACTTTCCAGATCAATTTGTAAAATAAACTCTTCTTTATTCATAGAATCTATTTTTTCAGTAAGATCCTGTAACGTAATTTTATGTGTTTTCTTTACTTCCTTTTTATCCTGTTCCAATAGTTTTCCTCCTCACCAAAAAAGGACCTTAACCAAACCTGTTGACTAAGATCCTTTCTATCTTTAAAGACTTATTTCATGTGTTTTCTTTGATTTTTGAGTATTTTCTTCAAAAGCCCGCATATTTGATTTTGCCATTTTTCTTGCTTTAAACTTATCTGCTCTCTCAAATACATGCTCTTTTGAATCATAATGATATACTTCATTTGTGAGCCGTTCATTTTCCATAACCTGCGTTTCATTGATCTCTGTAACCATATTTTTTAACATGGTTACACTCATAAAACCATCATCCGGAAGAATCAATGTTTCATGAATTGATGACGGTAGGATGAAATAATCTCCAAATTGGTCACTTAATTTTTCCATCAATTCCGGATAAAACAATGTTGCTGCCCCCTCTATTCCAACTTCATTGGTTACAATAGTCAACATAGAACTGCTCTCTCCTTCTAATGCACTTCTTATGTTCACATCCACATCTTCTCCATCTTTTTCTAATGAATTCAGCAACATGCTCCCTACCGACATTACTTTTGCTGCTAATATCTTCGGACTATTTTCTATCGCATCCTTATGTAATTGTTCCTGATCAATTCCATAGATCTTCATTATATTATTTGTAATCATTGCAGAACTTATCCCACCTGCTTCCTGCTCCACCAGAATGTGATAAGTAAGTGCCAAATCTTCTTTTTTCTCATAGGGTACATCTTTTAACACATCTTCTCTTCCCTCAATCTTACTGATTTTAACGAAAAGATGCTCTTTTGCATAATCGTAATCCGCCAGCCGATTAAGATCAAACTCTCGATCTTCATTTTCCAGCACATCTCGGATATCTTCTAAGAGATCTTGTAAATGTTCTCCATTTCTGTACTTTTCATACATCTGATTTAAATTCAATCGAATTTGAATATTGGAATCCTGCTTCTGAATACAGAGTCCTTCATAACTTTCATTAAGTTTATGTACTGTTGATACTTCGACATTTGCATTTCTATATTTTTCCGGGAAATAGTCTACAACCATCTCTTTTACTACTTGTTTAAATGTATTAAAATCCATCTTCTGTTCCTCCTTAGTGTTCTTCTATCTCTTTTTATGAAAATCCAAAGCAAATCTTACTCTTCATAAGTTTCATAGTCTTCTCGTTCTTCCAGACCTTCATCTGGTGTTTCTTCCCCCGTTTTCTTTGGCTTATATACTTTGAAATAATACCCGACTGCTACACCGATTACGATCATCACAGCAAATGCTCCATAGCCCACTACAGTTCCTGCATCTTTTGTCTTTTCTTTCTTAGAATCACTTTTTTGCTCTTCACTTTCTACTGAGTTTATATTTTTAGACTTTTTCTGTTCTTCATCCAAAACAATTCCTGCCGTAACTGAGCTACTGATTCCAGATGTTGTGTCTTCACTTAAAAACTGCTTCAAATCATTTTCATCAATTTCGGACAGCATATAAACATTGTCTATATTGTTTGCATGATCAATTACTAAATAATATGTATTATTATTCTTTGTCTTGATCGTATAAAATTCTTTTGTTGAACTATCACCAATGCTATCCTGAACCTGTCCATTACCTGCAGTTGAAAAAGCATTTACATCTTTTTTCTGATTTTCCCCAGTTTGCTCCTCTTCTGATCCTGCTTTCTGTTCTGGTACAGTTTCTTCTTTTTCGGACTGTAACGTAGTATTCCCCAAATTTCCTTCCTGTTCTGCCTGCGCTTCCTCCGCAGTCTCTTCTACATGTGCACATGCAGTTACAGGAACACTTAAAATTGTTCCTGTAGAAAGAAATACCACCGCCACATTCCTAAAAATTCTTTTCCATCTCTTCATTCTTCCTTCCCTCCTTCACAAGAGATTCCTTTCTCTGGATATCTCCATTCTTATCTAATCCAATCGTTCCATCCTGAATTCCCGTAAGAATCTTCAATAGCTCCTGACTGCTATATTTCTTACTCCGAATACTTTTAATAATCTCATTATCCTCTTCTTGTTTTAATGCAGAACGGATTCCTTTCAAATACGCCTGCAGTTCCGTAATCTTCCTTTCTGTTTTATCAATCTCATCCAAATATTTTTTTATCCTTCTATTCACGTTCTTCCCTCCTATGGTAGTCTTCCAAATCCCAGAAAATGTTCTTGCCAATATGCCGAATTAATACTGGTATATTGAATTGGATCTCCGCAATGGATCATCATTCCATCTCCCACATAAATCCCAACGTGACTTGCTCCAACGGTTTCATATGTTTTTTCAAAAAAAATCAAATCCCCAGGTTTCGCATTTTGTGGAGATACATACGTACATGCTCCTCTTAATCCTTCTGCTGTCATCCTTCCAACACTCCAACCATTTCCACAATGATTAATCACCCAGCATACAAATCCCGAACAATCAAAGGAGGTCTCTGGTGACGCACCACCCCAAACATAGGGATAACCCAAATACTTTTCTGCTTCAGTAATCATCTTTGCAAACCGTTCATCCGATAACGCTTCTGAAGGAATATCATACTTCCATCCTCCCCCGGAATTTGTGATGCTCTTCTTATCAAACAAGTAATCCCGGTTTCCATAAGTTGAATTGAGCAGCTCATACAACATCAATTCTGATGTTGACAAATTTGCTTTTGCCACCTGATCAAATCCTCGGTTCGACAATTTCACTGTAAAAATCTTTTTCTCAGAAGTTTGTGTCACTTCAACCAATTGACTTCCATTATCATCCGCCACATATGCTTCCCATGTCTTATGTCCATGTGCCAATGCTTCAGAATGGCTGCTGTAATACACATCAAAATCCACACCATATTTTGCAAAAGTTCCGGTATCTTCTACCGTGTATTCCACACCATTCATCACTATTTTGGTTCCTAATGGAACAATCGGATTCTTTGCATCAACAGCCAGCGTATGTTTTGCCTGCGGTATAGTACCACTTGCAGTTGCTCCACCAGCCCATTGACCACAACATATAGAGCAGCTACAATATCCACTGGTTACAACACTTCCAAGTTTTTCTCCGACTGTTACCGTTTTCGTTTCAGTTGTTATTTCTGTTTTTGAATTTGTTTCCAACTTATACTGCTTTTGTAATAATTTTTTTAGTTCTTCTTTTACTTCTTCATATGTAAATTCTCCATACTTTGCAGTCAGGTAAGAAATCAAGTGATAAGGATTATGTGTAATCTCATCAATCTGATACCGATACTCTTCATATCCTGGATGTTTCTTCTCCATTTCATTAATCTGCTGATTTAAAGAAGCTTCTAACTCTTTATAATGATTTTCTACTGCATAAATTGCTTCATCTGAACTAGGATAAGTCGTTGATATAACTAACGCTCCTACTCCCTGAATCACAGAGCTACAACTTCCCAATGAAGTAATAAGCAAGAAAAAAATAAGACCAATAGAAAAAACTGCCATCTTTGTTCTTTTACTTCCACTAAAAACTCTTTTTAACATTCCTTTTAATTTTTTAGTATTAGATAACGTCACATTCCCGGCAGTTCCCGTTTCATATATTGTGTTCCCGCTTTCTTTAAATGCTCTGATTTGACGTTTCTTCTTCCAGAAATGCTTTACTTGTTCTTTTTGATTTGACTTTCCATTTTTTACTGTTTCATTTTCAAACTTTAGCCTCTGTAAACCATCGGCATCATTCTCTCGTTTTTTTAACTTCTTACTTCTGTCTGAATACTTTTTCCTTCTTATCACTGTTCTTCGGACTAAATTTCTGCCTCTATCAGCTGATAACTTTCCTGCATCTAATAATTCACTGCTAAGCTTTTCATTTTCAGCTTTTGTTTCCTGTTCTTCATTCTGCACAACTTGCTTTTGCACTACAGAATCCGTTACGCTTTTTCCGAGTCCACTCAAATCTTTACTTTTCTTTCTGTATAGCCGAGCTGTATACTTTTTCTTTCCATGAAAAGGGGCAGCTCTTACTGGCTGCCCGGACTCATTTCCATTTCTATTCTTTTTTTCATCCACTCAGTTCCCCTGCCTCTTCTTTATTAAGAGATATCCGTTTCTTAATACTTCTGCCGTTTCCTTGCTTCTACATCTTCTGGTTTTGTTGACATCAATGAATACAATCTTGTGCTCTTATCAAATTTATCTTTGAATGGAATAATTGTATTTCCATAAAAAAGTAATCCCTCTCCTTCCCCACTATTCGTTACATAAGATAACTGATGTGGAGAAATGTTCAGATATTTTGCAAGAATCTGTCGATCTCCAGCTGCCTGATTCAGCATAAGAATAAAATCACTGTCTTCAAAAATATTTTCAATCTCACGGCTCGCCAATAAATCTTTAATGTTCTGCGTAATTCCGCTCACAATTCCACGCCATTTCCGAAACCTCTTGAATATTTCCACAGAAAATGCCGCTGTCTGTTCTTCTTTTAAAAGAAGATGAAATTCATCAATATAATATCTGGTTGTTTTATATTTTGAACGGTTGATAGTTACTCGGTTCCACACCTGGTCCTGAATAATCAGCATTCCTAATTTTTTCAGCTGCTTACCCAGATCTTTAATATCAAAACAGATTATCCGATTATCAAGTTCTACATTTGTCCGATGATTGAATACCTTTAAGGAACCATTTACATAAATTTCAAGTGCCGTTGCAATTCTTTGTGCCTTGGGCTCATTTTGTTTTCTCAAGCATTGATATAAATCTCCCAGAACTGGCATATTTAATGGAATCGGATCTAAGAAATATTTCTGATATACCAGTGGCAGACATCTATCAATCACTGATTTTTCTTCCGGCTCAATTCCATTTTTACTTCCCATGACAAGTTCACATAAAGACAAAATAAATTCACTCTTTACTCCCAGTGGTTCATCATCATCTGAATAGTCCATATTGATATCCATTGGATTTACATAATCTTTACTGGTTGCCGAAATATGAATCACCTGTCCCCCAAGTGCCTGAACTAATGGATAATACTCCCCTTCTGGATCACTGATAATAATGTCATCTTTTGTTGCAAAAAAAGCGTTGGTAATCTCCCTCTTTGCCGCAAAGGATTTCCCTGATCCTGGTGTACCAAGAATTAATCCATTCGGATTTTTTAATCTTTTCCGATCCACCATAATCATGTTGTTTGACATAGCATTTAATCCGTAATACAAAGATTCTCCTCCCATAAATAACTCCTGTGTAGTAAATGGAACGAAAATTGCTGTTGATGTGGTTGTCAATGCACGCTCTATCGGAATATGGTTAATCCCAAGCGGCAGGCTACTCATAAGTCCTTCTTCCTGCTGATAATCCAGTCTTCGCAAAACACAGTTATATTTCTGTGCAATTCCTGCTGTTTGGAATACTGTATTTTCTAAATCCTGCTTTGTTTTTTCTATATTCAGAAAAAGCATAGTTATCAAAAACATACGCTCATTTCTCGATTGCAAATCTTCTAGGAGTCTTTTCGCCTCGCTGCCATAAGTATTTAAATCAGACGGAATAATATCCATATCATATCCACTTCTTACTGCTTTTTTCTGCTCCTCAATTTTCATTTTATTGATGTCTGTAACCTTATTTTTTACCAGCTTAATTGCTCTTGTCTGATCAACGGACTGGATATGCAGATTCACGATTAAATTTTTATCAATATCTAAAAAATCTGCTAACATCTTATCCGTTAACTCTGGTGCGAGAATCTGCAGATAGGAAACTGCACCAATTCTATCTCCCATCCTAAAATATTTACCTGATTGGAACACGAAACTGGTTGGTGCAATAAAATCTTTTGTTCCAAGCCCTGTCTGATATATTTGATCATACTCAAACTGAAATGGAATTGGACTTTCTGGATTAAATGTCTCATACAAAATTTCCAGTCGTTCTTTACCATTTAACGGATACGCAGCAACTCCCAATGCTTTAAAATTATTCAGGATATCTGCTTCAATTCTTTCTAATTTTGGTCTTGCCTTTTGAATATTCTCAGCTTCAATTGAAAAAGTAATATATTTTGTTTTTATAAGTCCATTATTTCCCTTTGCCAACTGATTTTTTAACATCTGTGCATATTCCATCCGGATCTCATCAAATGCATCATATTGTGGTCGAATTTGAATAATCTGCTCATATTCCTTCATGTTACTTTTTTGATTGATAAAAGACAGCTGTACATGAATAGAGCTATCAAAGTAATTCAAGAAATCACACCAGCCTTCAAAAATCGCATTTTTATCTTCATTTTGCGCAAGCTGATAATTGATATCATTGAACCGAATTGTTTTTGAATAAGTTCCATCCTTTACCCGGCAAATTCCATCACGTCCCATTTCCTTATACGCGATACTTTTTTGAACACTTAATCTTTTTTTCTGCTCCTGCTTTTCTTCTTTTTTCCTTACGAATTTTTTCATCTGTAACTGTTTTTTGGTAATTCGCCTCTTTTTGTTTCGCAGCCCTAGTTCCTTTTTTTGCTTTGGTCTTTTCTTTTCTTGGACCGGAATTTTCCTTCTCATCTTTCTTTTTTGCAATTCTCTTTCCCTTAACTCTTTTTCTCTTCTGCTCTTGCGTTTTCTCAACAATTGTTTCCCCTTTCTTTTCCACATCTTCTTTCTTCGCATACCGATTTACCGTTTCATACGTCCGAATTGCCGGTCTTAAAAATCTGACTCGAATAATGTTTCTCAAAATCTGTTCCAGATGCATTCCATCCTTTTCATACCAGGCAAATAAAAATGCGGGAAGCATCAGAAATACCATCCCTGTCGCAGCATTACTTGTCCCCAAAACATTTCTGGTTAAAAAATAAAAAGGAATCCCCATAATAACTGCAATACCAAGACAGATCAGCTGTCTCTTTGTCATATTAAACGCAATCTTATTCTTTACTCTTGTCAGATCTTTTGGCACATTTACATAAGCCATTTATTTCTCCTCCTAGTGCGCTCCAAAAATTGATTTTGCAAGACTTCCCGTTTTAAACAAACTGAAACACAATACAACTGTGTACGCCATAATTCCAAATAATGCAGTGCTGATATTATCTGACTTTTGAATACCAGAAACTAATACGGCATAAATTGCCACACATACCATAATCAAAAATGCCTGAAATGCTAAAGCAAACAATCCTTTCAAATAATTTGTACCGATCTGTCCCCATTCCCGATTACTCATAGTCGCAAAAGGAATAGGCGCTACAGATGTATAAAGGTAAATCTCAATCATACGAACATAAACAATGACGGTAATTAAAACTGCCATCAGTTTCATTCCAAAACTAACAATCATTGTTTCCAGTGTCAACACAAGTAATTCTGATAACTCCATAACCTCAAGTTTTTCATCAATCCCCGTAATAACTGAATGAATATCAAGCGCCGTACTTCCTGCTATTACCCCAGAAGCCTGATTTACTGCATACTGCGCCAAATCAAAAACAGCCATTGTAATATCAAAAGTATGACTTACTAGATAAACTGCAACCCACATTTTGAAAAAGTATTTAAAAAACATCCACGTATCAATATCGTGCATATTGTTTTTCTCTGTTACCATGCTAATCAGCTCATAACACAACACAAATGTGATAATCATACCTGCAATTGGTACAATCACTGAATCAGACAAATTATGAATCATTTGGAATATACTACTGTTCCAATTTTCCGGAGTCATACCAACCTGTCCTGCAATCTCTCCTGTTTTCTGATTCACATCTGTAAACATGCGATCCAGGTTGGTATTTATCACTCCTGTGAGAAGTTCCCGCATCCATTCTTCAATTGCATCAAAAATCCCATCAAACATGGATGCCCTCCTTCTTTATTAAATTAAGTAAATAGTCCACTTAGTTTTGGTACAAGCTGAACTCCAATCAGAATAACGCCGCCTCCTGCCATTAACTGCTTAATCCCCTGTGACTTTGCACCAGGATTGTCATTTCCATACCCTTCCATTAAATTTATACCACCCCAGATTCCCAATCCTGCTCCAACTGCAATAACCAACTGCTGAAGGATATCAACTGCAGATGTAAAAAAACTCATACCTTATCCCTTCCTCTCCTGTCTTTATTTTCTTTTTTACTTTTCTTCTACATGGTGCACGTATTTTACTTTTTGTTTCCCTCATCTCCTTAAAAAAGCTATGATTCCATTATGGATTCATAGCCGCTCTCTTGTTCTGTCTTCAATTTTTCTATTTCTTCTGGTGTAACCGAACATTCCATGAAATCAAACATTTCATTCATATAAAGCCTCAACTCATGTTTCAAATATGCTTCAATATCAAACAAATTTCCTACATCATAATCAGCAAGCTCCTTATATCTTTTGTGCTTTGTGATATCAAATTTATTACTTAAAAACGGACGTACCCCTCGAATCTGCAAAATACATTTATCTCCATCCATAACAGACAATTCATCTTTACTCATCAGCTCCTTTCCCGTCTTCTGATAATTAAGACCATAAGATCTGCTATTGCCCCTAGTATCGGATGTATTATACAGATCAATCGTTTCCTTTCCTAAAATTTCTGATATCTCTTTTAACGTAGACTCTTCTTTTCCGCCAAGAAACAACGTAGAATCACAATTCCCAATAATAGTTTCTGCAGCATCTTTGTACATTGTTTTCAACTGACTTTTAGACTGCAAAATAATGGAAGCTGATATTTCTCTGCTACGAATCGTTGCAATCAGCTTATCCCACTTTGGAATATGACCAATGTTGCTGAACTCATCAAGCAACAGTCTCACATGATAAGGAAGCCGCCCATTGTAAACATCATCTGCTCTTTCACATAACAAATTAAACAACTGAGTATACATAATTGCCACAACAAAATTAAAAGTATCATCCGTATCAGAAATAATAACAAAAAATGCACTTTTTTGATCCCCCAGTAAATCCAGTTGTAATTCATCATAACTCAACAGCTCTCTCAACTCCTTTATATCAAATGGTGCCAGCCTTGCACCGCAACTGATCAAAATTGATTTTGCGGTCTTCCCAAAAACGAGTTGTCAAGGACTTTTTAATCAAATTCACAAAAAAGCCACAAAAAAGTGCCAGAAGCAGATTTTAGCTCCTGACACTTTTACGGATGGGTTATTTGCTCCTGCTTAACAGTTCGTCGCAAAGGTACGCATATTCCGGCAGTTGGTCGATATAGGGTTTCCAGCGCCGCTTAATCTCGGCCAGTTCCAGCGGATCGGCGTCCTCAAAGTCATGGTCGTTTCCGGTCATTCCGAAAACATCCAGTGCAATATCATTCAAGCACTCATAACAAAGACCGGCAGCGGACTCTATCCAGTTGCCGGTGTCGATATAGACCGGGTCGATAGATATTGCCAGCCACACATAGCCGACCTTGTCCGACCAAACCAAATCATAAGCGGTCATCTGCTGGATATGTTTCTCAAACACTTTGCGGACGCGCTCAATCTCATTTTTCTCTTTTTCTGTGTACAGCATTTTCATGTCCTCCTTGGCTAAAAGTTTTGGTGTGTACCATCATCAGTTTAACACAAGGCGGCTGGCTTTATCAGCCGGTCACATCTGCTGTATCTCGTTTTTAAGCATACGCTTGATTTTGTCGCTCATGGTTTCGGTGCTGGTGTCGCTGAAATGGACGCGCACCTTGTAGGTGGTCTTGCCGATTTTCTTTACCAGCGCGGGGGCGTCCTCCGGCGCTCTGGCCGGGGTGGTGTCTGCGGTCTGGATGGTACGGGTTTCTTCGCTCATGGCGCTCCTTTCTCCGGGCGGGGCTGCGCCGTCCGGCAAAACAATTATTCGCTCTTACGGTTCACAATGTCTTTCGCTGCCTGTTTGGTGGCCCCGGCGTTTTCCTCCCGGAAGTTCTTTCCGGCAAAGAGGATCGGGGCGCACCGTTCCAGGATACGGTCATAGATACGGGCGTGGGCCAGATCAGGCGGGTTTTTCAGCTCGGACAGTTTCAAGTTTGTTGTGATAATCATGGGCCTGCGGCTGCGGTAGCGGCTGTCAATGACGAAAAACATCTGCTCCATCGCATACTCGGTACTGCGCTCCACACCCAAATCGTCAATGATAAGCAGGTCGTACTCGTCAAAGCTGGCGATAAAGTCGGCCCTGTCCTCGGAAAACATTCCCGTCAGACGGTTCAGGATGGTGGGAAAGTTCGTCATCAGCACCGGCACATCCCGGTCAAGCAGGGCGTTGGCGATACAACCGGCGAAAAAGGACTTGCCAGTTCCCACATCCCCAAACAGAAGCAGGCCGGTGTTGTTCCTGTATGCCTCCTTCCAGTTCTCCACGTAGGCGCGGGCCTTGTCCATCAGAGGATTTTGGCCGTTGTCGTTGGCAAAGGTGTAGTCGTACAGATAGCGGTCTTGCAGGCCCTGGGCCTTCCGGCGCTTGATGCGCTCCATGCGGCGCTGCCGTTCCTCGGCGGCCTTGCGCTGTTCCTCGGCCTCCCGCTGGCACTGGCAGATACAGCGGGGCATGAAGTAGCCTGGTTTTCCAA
>OGYU01000652.1_pt1 | contig 27801 bp, 30 predicted proteins | sample 1576581 | NCBI WGS metagenome assembly OGYU01 (sample SAMEA3541547, study PRJEB24748) | human gut metagenome | biome: human gut; feature: human-associated habitat; material: faeces | place: China | collected 2012 | reverse complement strand
GTAGCAAACTGGGCGTTCATATTAAAAGTATAACTCTTGGTCAGTTTCAAGCGCACCCAGTTGTTGATGTTGCCGATACCTACGGTATCAATGTGGGAATCGATTGCGATGATCTTATCGCCTTCGCCAATCCAGCCGATTACGTTGCCAAGACCGTCTACTTCTACTTTATCGAAGTTTAATTTCTCCATCTCAGCCTTAATGCATGCTACAACTTCCTTCTCCTCGCAGCTCTCGCTCGGATGAGAGATCATGGCTCTCAAAAATGCAGTCATATCTGCACGGTATCCTTCTGCTGCTGATTTGATTTTTTCAAAATCAAGTCCCATTGTTTTACCCTCCTGAATGATATATGTTCTTGTTATTAGGTTCTTAACTGTCTGTATCCCGTTCCTGATTACTCAGCAGTCGGATACTCGCCGCCCCATACGATCTTTTTGTACTTGTCCGGATCGGTGTCTCCCTCGGTAGAGAACATCAAGACCTTACTGTCGCGGTTCAGCTCTAATGCATCGCGCAGCTCTTTGTATTCGTCGTCCTGCATGATGGTAGAGATCACACCCATACCAACAGCTCCGGACTCACCGGATACAACCTTCGGATCTCCCTTAACCGGAGCAGCCAGCATTCTCATACCCTTTGCTGCTACCCAGTCCGGGCAGGAAACGAATGCGGATACATGGTTTCTTAAGATATCCCAGCCGATGATGTTCGGCTCGCCGCATGCAAGACCGGCCATGATTGTCTGAAGGTCACCGCCAACGATGCGCGGCTCGCCGTCTCCTGCAACTGCACCCTTGTACAGGCATGCTGCAGCGCCAGCTTCCATAACAACGAATTTCGGCGGATTCTCCGGATACAGGTTGGTGAAGTAACCAACCACTGCACCTGCAAGGCTTCCAACACCTGCCTGAACGAATACCTGCCAGTTTGGAAATCAGTGCGCGGCAAAAATCGTCGCGCCGATCTTCATCCGTAATATATTGACTGATACGCTCAAACAACACGATTTTCGCCCCGCCTTCAGTTTTCACCGAAAACAGTTCCGCATTACAAGCGGCAATATCGGTAAGCGTATCGTCAAAGAGTTTGGCAAAGTCCGCGCCGTTTTGTCGCTCCGATAAATATTTGATGGAATGTTCGGGCTTTAAAACCGCTGTTTTTCCCTCAATATCCATATTGACGAACTCGATTGGCTCATCGGGATTTTCTTTGCGAATTTTTTTTACTTCGAAATCGTATTTATCGTTTAAGAATTTATACAAAAAAGCCTGAATAATGATTTTAAATTCGTCGCCGCTATTGGCCAAGCCATGGTTGGCGCAAATGGTTTTTAAGCTATCAATCAGGGCTTTGGTTTGTTCGGCAAAGTGTTGTTCGGTCATTTTTTATCTCATTTGTTCTATTTTATAGGTCTGATTCTCGAATTTGGCTTATTCCGCCACGGATACCTGTCCGTTCATCAGCATGGGCAGTAGGAAATCGCGTAGTTGGGTTAGTTGGTGGTTTTGTTGACTTCTGATAAAAATCATTTCATCGTATTTTGAAGCAATTTCATTATATTTTTCTAATACATTATCTGCCGGAGCAACTAATTTCAAACTATGTAAATCATCCTTCGTTATTGAACCAAACGTTGTTCCTTCTGTATTTCGTCGCTCAAAAACAGTTTTAAAGTATTTCATTACATAGAATAAAAAACTGTTGTTTCCTGATTTACTTCGCAATGCAGCTAAACCACGACCAATACAACATTCAAAAGGCGAAATATTTAAATCACCGACAGGCGCTCTAACACTTAACAAAATATCGCCTTTTTGTGCAAACCTCGTCGGGGAAGTCGTATATTGGCGAACGTTTGGAAAACGCCAGTCAAAATCGGTTGAACCTTGAAAAAAAATTGTTCCTTCTTGTTCCAAGTTATAACTTGCACCATCAGGAGATTGCCCCATTACGATATCAGCTACCTGATTTAAACTCTTCACCGCCCACCCCTTCGGAATTTCCCGTTTCAAGGTTTCATCAAACACCATTTCGCCGCCTGAGGATTTATAGGGTTTGCCGTTGGCGTCAGGGAAATCGAACTGCACGAACCAGTAGTCGTACAGGGTTTTCGCCATCTCTTCCAAGCGCGCGTTGATTTGTTTGTTTAGGGCGATTTTTTTGTCCAAAGCGGATAGGACAGCAGCGATGGATTGCTGTTTTATTAAATCAGGGAAAGAAATTTCTAAATTTTTTATATCATTGTTATACAACCTATTTATTGTACTTCCAGTCGTTTTAATCCAAGGATTAGTTTGATAGAAATAATATAAAAAAGAATTTATAACAGTTTTTTCATCATTATCGACCCAAACAATATTTGAATCCTGAAAATAGGATGGTTTTCCATCAAAAATAACTGTTTTACCCAAAGTACCAGCTGCTGAAATTAAAATATCCCCAATTTTAGGATATGAATATGTTTCTCGATATTTTTCAAAAATATCTTTACTAATAAAAGCATCTGCGATACCGCCAAAAGTAGATATCTTATAAAACGGAATATCTCCTGACTCTGAAGTTTCTTCTTTTAAGATTCGCTTACACATGGAGATTTTTCCCAATGAACCAAGCGTAGTTTTTGACCAGTTTTTATTCATATTATATTTCTATCATTTTCAAAGGCCGTCTGAAAAACATTTCAAAATCCGACCGCACTTTTATTGTCCACTTTGAGCGTATGTAATACGCCCGTAAAGGCTACCTGAAAAACCACTTCCTCAAATCCGCCCGCTTTCTTTTAAATATTCCCGCACCAACAGGCGGTTGATGGCTTGGATGTCGGCGGGTTGAACAGGAAATTGTTGCTCCGTTCTAAAGCGTTTTAATACGATCCCCTGCATTTGTTTTTCAAAGTAATTCTGGTTGTCCAAAATCTGCTCCATATCCAGCACTTTTTGGTCGGCGTCGGTTTTTACACCGTTCAGCGCGTTAAAGACTTTGAGCTTGTCGCCGTAGAGGGCGGGGTTTTCCATGAGCCGCTTGTGGGTGCGGGCATATTTGGTGTCGCCGCCGTATTTGTGCCGCAAAAGGTCGTTTTGGCGGTTTAGCTCTTTGATTTTGGCATAGACGGTTTGGAGTGTGGCGATGTTTGCCTGCATTTCTTCTTGCCCGACTTCGGCGAGGTTCTTTTTCTTGAAGATGCGTTCCAGCTCTTCGCGCAAGCTGATGTATTCAGGGTCGTCTTGGTCGAAGTTGCCCGCCAGCCCTTCGCGGACTTTGCGCATGATGTCTTTTAAATCGTCGGCAAGCTTGAGCTCGGCTTCGCTGATTTTGACGAATTGGAAGTAAACGTCTTCCAATGCTTCATTGAGCAAGTGGGTTGTATCGCCTTGTTGCAGTTTTTCAGCAAGGTTTAAGGTATCCAAACGGGCAGTCGTTTCGCGATACAAGAGGTTGAGTTTGCCAAAATCTAGATGCTCAAGAAACTCGTGGCTACCTTGCAGACGCAGGACGTTATACAGTTCTCTGGCTGTTTGCAGGGCTTTTTTGAGTGCAAGAAGCTGTTTTTTATCTTCTACTCGGTTAATTTGGCTGCAAAATTCTTCAGCATTTTCGGTGTCGAAGTCAAATAGGGCATTTTTAATCTCAGTAATTTCTTGCTCAATTTCCTCGGCAGTTTTGAAAAGTTGGCTGTAACTGCCGATTTCGTCACCCAGCTCATTAGAAAGTTCGTCCCAATAGGCGCGGTTGGTTTTATCAAATTCACTTTGGATATCAGCAAAATCGACGACATAGCCGTAACGGTAAGATTTGTAGGTGCGGTTGACGCGGGTCAGAGTTTGCAAAAGGTTGTGGGCTTTGATTAGTCTGCCTAAGTAAAGCTTTTTCAGGCAAGGTGCATCAAAGCCGGTCAAAAGCATATTGTAAACAAACAGAATATCGGTTTTGCCTGTTTTGAAATTAGTGATCCATTGCTCTCGTTCCTCTTTAGTACCGACATCATGTAGTATCAGTGAGGCAGTGAGATTGTGACTTGATATCTTCTGAAAATGCTCAAAAAGCTGCCGTGCTTGTTCTGCACTGTCACAAACAATCATGGCACCGAGATCGTCATCTTGGTTGGTTTTTCTAAATTTGGCGAAATCATCGAGAATGTAGTCGAGCATTGGGCGCACGAAATGCGGATGAGCGTAGATTTCTTTCCGATCAAAACTACCTCTTTCAACCTCAAGCTGTGCCAATGCAGTCTGCAATTCAGCTTTGTATTGGCTGCTGATAGCTTCGCGTATCAGGCGAAGGGTGTAGCCGTCAGCAATGGAGGCGTTGTAATAGTATTTGTGTATGTAGTCACCGAAGAGTTCGCGAGTGTTGACATTGCCTGCGGTTACACCGATAAGCGGTGTGCCTGTCAGTCCAATTTTAACGGCATTTACGTCGGACTGATTCAGATTGGCTAAAAATGAGCCTTTGGGGTTGTAGCTACGGTGTACTTCATCAAGAAAATAGACACGCTGAATCGCGAGATTGTAGTCATTACGGGTAACAACATCAGGGTCGTCTTTAAATTTTTGGATGTTGACGACAGTAATTTCTAGTTTACCAGTGTGGTTGTGCAGGGTTTGGGTGGATTTTATGTCGGTGACAAAAGCGTCGCGGCTATTGATAATATGGACATCTAAGCCTCGGTTGATAAATTCACTCTTTGCTTGCTTCAATAAATCGAGCCTGTCCACAATGAAATAGAATTTCGGTACGATGCCTTGTTTGGCATAATAGTTGGTCAGGTAGCGGGTGTTATAGTAGGCAAGCGCAGTTTTACCAGAGCCTTGGGTGTGCCAGATCACGCCTTTTTTACCGCCGTTTGCCAAATATTTTTCAATGGCAAGGGTGGCAAATAGCTGCGGATAGCGCATGATGTGTTTTTGCAGCGCGCCTTGGTCGGTTTTGACATACGTCAGCCCGTATTGCAAGATAAAAGCGAGGCGCTCGTGGCAAAGCAGTGATGCCAAAATGCGATTGGTCGGAGTTTCAGGCGATTTATTGCTGATGAATTCTGGGCTGTGTTTGATGACAGGTAGGTTATTGTCTCGTAGAACGTTATTTTCTTGGTCATCTGAAAGTGTGCTAAGTAATTCAGCAAGATTTAATTTATGCTCTTCACGGAAGTAGTTGAATACGGGTTTACCGTAAGCAGACGAAGCGTAAAACGCGCCTTGCCCCGGCTCGTAGTGCTCCGCGCTCGGTTGCGTCGTCGTCGTATTCCATGTGGTTAGAAAAAATCATGAATTGGGTGATGTTGATGAAACGGCGGAATTTGGGATTTTTCGCACGTTTGCCCATACGTTCCCGCTCTTCGCCGATACCGCCTTTGTTGTTGGGCTTTTTGACTTCGATAAAGACCAAAGGCATACCGTTTACTAACAAAGTAATATCAGGGCGGAATTCTTCGTCACCATTGATACAAGGCAATTCAGTTACGACATGAAAACTATTGTTATTGAAATTTTGGAAGTCGATCAGCTTCTTGCCACCGGATTGATTGGTTAGACGTTTATAAAACGCTTGTCCTAAGTCTTCGTTGTCCAACTCAATAGTGATGTCAGTCAGCAAACGACATGCGTCATCTTCTGATAGTTCTGGATTGATGCGGCAGAGGCTTTCTATGAAGATTTCAGGAAAGATGTTGGTTTGTTTGTCCCAATTTTCGTTTTTGAGCGAGAGGTAATCATAGCCCAAGCGCATTAGGTGTAAAATAGCGGGAATCTTGACGCGGGAATTTTCGTTGTGAGTTTGAGACATAACCCTTTTCCTATTATAGTTGAGTTCCTTTTCGTAGGTATTATATAGTTTTTAAAGGTAAAATCACCCAGGATTTCTTAATTTTAAGATATATACAAAAAAACAAAAGTTTTAATTGTATCTATATGTATTTTCATAGCTAAATTTTTAGCTTTATTCTTCAGCGTTAAGTAATAATATCCCAAAAAACAACCGCACTTTAGTTTTCTACCAAAGTGCGGTTAATTTTTACGTTATTTTTATTTACCGATGATTTCTGCTAAATCAACTTTGCGGTTTTCATAACGAGAACGGGTACACGCATCAGCAGTGGCGATAGCTGCACGAGCGGCTTCACCGGTGAGCAATTTTACAAATTCTTCAGTTGGTTCCATACCATGGAGAATGTCATTTAAATAACGCATTTCTTTTTTCATGATAGAACTCAACCAGAGCGGTGTGCGTTTACCCGGTTTACCATATTGAATTGCACCATCCATTTCTGTGCTGTTGTAAATACGGGTACGGTCATCATCTTCTTCTTGGGTTTCGTGAATGAGGAAATAGGTGTCTTTTCCATCCACGCGAAGGGTACCTTTGGTATTGTACATATCAAGTTTGATCGCGCCTTTTTCCCCTTGAATTAATACATAATGCTCACCCCAACGGAAAGCGGAACCCCATTCTAGAACTGCGAAGCGATTATCATCATATTCCATGGTGACAAAAATCATATCGTCTTCATCACCAAAGTTTTCGCCTTTGTGTGCAACATTGGCAGCTGCCATGGTGACGGTTTTTGGCATACCACCCATAATGAATTGTACGCAGTCTAATTCGTGAATATGGTGATATAAGTGGCCGCCAGATTTTTCACGGATTTTTTTCCATGAAATGGTTGGTTGTTGTTCTTCCCAGCCGTTACGTGCGGTGTGGCAATAAAGCACTTTACCGATCACGCCTTGATTGATTAATTCTTTGGCATGGTGAACACCGTTAAAGAAGTTCATCACATGGCCAGCCATAAAGGTGACGCCATTTTCTTCGCAAGCGCGCACCATGTCGTCACAGTCTTGATAACTTAAGGCGATTGGTTTTTCACAGAAAACATGTTTTTTGTTTTTTGCTGCAAGAATGACCGGTTCTTTGTGTAAGTAGTTTGGGGTGGCAACAATCACGCAATCCACCTCAGGGGAAGTGACTAATTCTTCAAGAGATTTTGCCGCTACGCATTGTAATTCTTGGGCAATGGTTTCACCATTTTCAGGGTCGTATACCATTGTAATCTGTGCATCATCAAATTCATTCATGAAACGGGCTAAATCCGCACCAAAATAGCCAACGCCAACAACACCATATCGCATCATAATAAACTCCTTATTTTTTCACTGAGATTTGTTTTTCCGTTACCATGGATTGCTTCGCTGCTTCTGCAACTTCGATGGCTTCAGTTAAACATAGACTTAATGGGCTGGTTTTTCCTTGCGTTAAGTGCTCCACCACGCTTTGCACTTCGATTTCAGCCGCTCGGCTTAACCAAAGTTGGCAAGGTGCGTGGGTGACATTATATTGCTGAGTGCCTTTTGCACTTTCGCGTAAAGATAAATCAGCCTCAAATTCATCAAATAAATCAACGTGTTCTATTTTTCCATCTAGATAATTAAATGTGACACTTGAGGTAAAGAAATTGACTTCAATCACACCGTTTTCACCATGAATTTGAATGCCCCATTGGTGTAATCGATAAGCGGTGCCCATTTCGAGCGAACCTAATAAGCCATTTTCAAAACGTAATAGCAACTGCAACACATCACGGCTATCAGGTGTATCGTGATGCGCTTGATTAGCCGCTTGAGCAAAGACCGCCTCAATATCGCCCAATAACCAACAGAGTAAATCCAGTTCGTGAATGAGGTGGAAAAGCTCACCGCCCGTAAGATTGGCATCTAATTTCCACCATTCTTTGTTTGGTAGGTTTTCAATCCAACGCTGACGCATGGCTCGTGCTACGGTAATTCTGCCTAATTTTCCTTGTTCTAAAGCCGCTTTGACTTTCAACATGCCAGGCAAAGTACGTTCTAAATGACCCACAAAAATGAATTTGCCTTTTTCTTCGGCAAGACGGCGTAAATGTTGGCCTTGAGAAGAGCTTAAGGTAAAAGGCGTTTCAATAAAGACATGACAGCCGGCATTTAACGCTAAGATAGCTGGGGAATAATGAGCATAGTTTGGTGTGGCGATAACCACTAAATCCGGTTTAGTTTCTGCCAACATTTCTTCTACACTAAAAAAGGCTTGGCTACCGTATTGGTCGGCGAGTTTTTGTGCAAGAGAAGGGTTGATATCGGTCACTGCAATTAAGTTTGCTTGGGCTTTATCAAATGCGGAAGCTAGTTGAACACCAAAAAAGCCGCAGCCGATTAAGGCAATGTTTAATCCATTAGTTTGCATCATGCCCTCCTTGTTGTAAGCGTTGGCGAATACTTTGGAAATATTGCAAGATCGCGCGTTGCATGCGTACCAAATCATGCGCTTCTACCGCATCAATTAATTCACGGTGTTGCATGGCTAATTTTTCAGGAGAAAGTGTTGGTGGCGGTAGGCCTTTTTCTACTTGCTGATAAATTTGCCAAAACGCATCTAAATATTGAATCAGTAACGGGTTATTTAATGGTTCATAAAGTTTTAAATGAATGTGGTATTCATCTTTAGGGGAAAATTTTTGCTCACGGGCATTTTTTTCCATGTTTGCCACTGATTTTTGCAAAAGTGCGGTCTGTTCTTGGCTAATTTTTCCCAACACCATCGGAGCAAAACCGTATTCCAAAATTTCCCGAATATCCAAAATATTAATCAGCTGATTATGATCATTATGCAAATTCAATTGGGTGTGAAAGCTTAATCCGCGAATCATTGGCACAAGAGATGATTCGCTCACAAAGGTGCCGACGCCATGGCGAATGTCTAAAATGTGTAGCGCCTCTAAAGATTTAATGGCTTCACGCAAACTGGAACGGCTCACTCCAAGCTGTTCAATCAGCTCATTTTCTGTTGGCATCAAATCGCCAGATTTAAGATTTTGTTTAATGATGAGCGATTTGATTTTATCCTGCAAAACGAGACTTGCTTCTTTTTTACTTGTTTTTTTCATTTCTGTTCTCATTTTCTAATCTATTTTCTGAATTTGTGATCCAGCTCTCATTCTCTTTGATTGACATAAGACATCATACGTCTTATCTTTATTTATGCAAGCAGAAATTAGCAGTGATTTTAAATTCTGTGATCTATACCACAAAATTCTCAAATACAAGGAAGGGAGGTTGTTATGGCAACATCATTACCATGGTATAAAGAAGTCAGTCCTACGCAAAAAAAAGCGTTATTTGCGGCTTGGTTAGGTTATGTTTTTGATGGCTTCGATTATATGCTTATCACTTACGTGCTTTTGGATATTCAAAAAGAATTCGCCATGAGCACAACGGAAACATCCACATTATTACTTGCAGCGTTCGTCGCACGTCCATTAGGTGGGGCGATTTTTGGTAGCTTTGCCGATAAATATGGCCGTCGTTTGGCGATGATTGTTTCCATTATTACATATTCTGTCGGCACATTCTTGTGCGGCTTATCCACCAGTTATATTTGGCTATTCATCTTCCGTATGATTATCGGTATGGGGATGGCAGGTGAATATGCGTGTTCTTCCTCTTACGCCATTGAAAGCTGGCCACAACATTTGCGTACGAAAGCCAGTGCATTCTTAGTGAGTGGCTTTTCCATTGGTAATATTCTTGCCTCTCAAGTGATTCCTTGGGTTGCGCAAGCTTATGGTTGGCGTGTGGCTTTCTTTATTGGTTTAGCACCAGTCGCTTTAGTACTCTACGTTCGTCGCCATGCACCTGAAAGTGAAGAATGGGCTCAAGCGAAAGCAGCGGGTAAAGTGAATAAAGTTCCACTTACTGACCTATTCACTAAAAAACAATTACCAATTACCTTAATTATTTTCTTAGTTTGCTATTCAATTTTCTCCGTAAACTGGCCGGTAGTGGGCTTACTTCCACTTTATCTCAAAGAAAATGGCTATGCTGAAAATGTGAAATCGCTAATGTTCTGGGCAGGCTTTGGTATCCTCATCGGTACCTTAATTGCTGGCTTTATCGGGGATAAATTGGGTGAGAAGAAAACCTTTGTATATAGCTTATTGTTATCACTTTTCTTCCTCTTCCCAGTATTCTATTTGCCAGAAAATAATGTATTAGCGCTTGGTGCGTTGCTCTTCTTCTTACTTGCAACTAACCTAGGGATTGCTGGTTTAGTGCCAAAATATATGGCGACTTTCTTCCCAGCTGAAATGCGAAGCACAGGTATCGGTTTTATCTATAACTTCGCAGCGATCGGTGGTGGGGTGGCTCCTGTGATTGCCGCCAAACTTAGCGAAAGAGTAGGACTTGGTTCAGCCCTTGTGTATGTGACCTTATTCTGGACAATTGTCCTTGTTGCTCTCGTTGGATTAAGATTGCCAGAACGTATTCAAGCTCGCATGCAACAATAAAAAACGAAAGCAAAACAGACCGCACTTTTAGGTGCGGTTTGTTGTTTATACAAAAATAGTTTGAAGCGTGTCACAAATTTGTTAAAAATATGTTTCAATTTTTTCGGTTAAATGCTAATTAATAATCTCCCCTATCGTTTTATAGGAGATTGTATATGCAAACTCAACAAACCTTTCTCTCTAAATATAAAAGTCTCATTATTCTTGCCTTAGACTTTGTCTTCATGTTGGTGTTAATCAAAATACTGCCGTTTTCTGCTCAAGAGAATCGCGGGCTAGCCTTGCTGATTTTTATTGGTATTTTATGGTTAACGGAAGCCTTTAATATTACCGTGACATCCCTTATGGTGCCTGTTGTGGCCATTGGATTAGGCTTGATTAATACACAAAAAGCCCTTGCACCATTCTCCACGCCAATTATTTATATGTTCTTTGGGGGATTTGTGGTGGCTGCGGTGTTACAAATTCAGAATCTAGACAAGATTATTGCAAATTACATTATTCGTTTGGCCAAAGGAAACTTAAAACTTTCTATTACCTACCTTTTCACCGCAACCACATTCCTTTCCATGTGGATTAACAACACTGCTGTGGCGGCGATGATGTTACCGCTTACTATGGGGATGTTAAAAGGTATCAATGCAGAGAAAAACCATCGGTTGTATGCCTTTGTATTGTTAGGCATGGCATTTAGTGCCAGTATCGGTGGTATTGGTACATTAGTAGGAAGTGCACCGAATGCCATTTTGGCGTCTCAAATTCAAGTGACCTTCACGGAATGGTTAGGTTACGGTTTCCCGGTGATGGTACTGCTTGTGCCTTCAATGATTTTTTCTTTATGGGTGATTTTACGTCCAGACTTTTCTGTGGATTTTAATCCATCACTTGAGAAAGTCAGCTTTAATCGAAAAAATATCATTACCTTAATGATCTTTATCGGTATGGCGATTATGTTACTTTTCAGCTCTCTCTTAAACCCATGGATTACGGCTTTCCTTGAATTGCCGAAAAAAATCGAAAACTTTGATACCGTGATTGCACTATGCGTTGTGATCTTTATTTGTGTTTCAGGTGTCGCGAGTTGGAAAGAAATTCAAGAGCGTGTTGAATGGGGCGTGCTCGTTTTATTCGGTGGTGGTTTAACACTCAGTATCGTGATGAAAGATTCAGGTGCCAGTAAGATTATGGCGGATAGTATCGTTCAGTTTGTGCAAACCAAACCACTTTGGGTACTTTGCTTTGTGATGACGGCATTTATTATTTTCTTAACGGAATTTACATCGAATACCGCCAGTGCAGCGTTGATTATGCCAATTGTGATTTCAGTGGCACAATCTATGAATTTACCGCCTATCGCTTTAGCCGCAATTATCGCTTGTGGGGCAAGTTGTGCATTTATGTTGCCAATCGCTACACCGCCAAATGCTATTGTGTTTGCAACAGGAAATGTGAAGCAACTCGATATGGCCAAAGTTGGTTTGATTTTAAACCTATTCTGTATCGTCATCATCGGCAGTATGACTTATTTTGTTTGGTTGTAAATGTGGTTAAAACTGACCGCATTTTATTAGCCTATAAAAGTAAACCGCACGTTAAAGTGCGGTTTATTGTTTATCTCGAAATAACCTCTTTCGTGAAGGCTTCCATTTCGGCTTTACGCCATGGCGTTGAGAAGAAAATAGTATCTTTCAAACCAGATTCACTATTTAATGGACGAACACCGAATTCTTGGTTTAATTTCTGTTGTACTTCAGGTGAGGTAATCCAATGCACGAAAACAAGTGATGCGGCTGGGTTCGGTGCATTTTTTGCTACGGTTACAACATTACCACCGCCAGGCATCCCAAATTTTGGTACATAGAATTTTAAACGGTCAGTAATTGCACCTTGTTTTTGCAAGCTGAACAAGTGATCTTGCCATGCGGAGACAATTACTAACTCACCGTCGTTTAAACGAGTTAGACTATCAGCATTCGAAGCGGTACGGATTAGCGCATCTTTTTTACTGCTGAACCAATCCCAGGTTTTCTTCCAATTAGCAATCTGTGCTTCATCGACTTTATCGGTACGATAATCATAATCACCATTGATGTACACTAAAGCTCGTTGAATGAAGGCATTACCAGAGCTACCACCATTTGGATCTGAATAGCCGAATTTTTTTGGATTTTTATCAATATAGCTTTCCATGTCTGCCCAAGATTGTGGCAATTCCTCTTCTTTGATTCGCATAGGATCATAAGCTAGACCGGTTTGATTACCCCAGTAACCTACAGCCATATCGCCTAATTCAACACCTTGTAAGTGGTGATTTAATTTATCGAAATTTGGTAAATTATTGAGTTTTACAAGAATGTCATTTTTCGCTACGTTGCCTAAACGGTCAGCATTTAACACAACCACATCCATTTTGCCGGTTTCTAGATTTTTTTCAGCAATCAGTTTATTGATATTACCGTCCAAGGTGCCTTCAGGTACTTTGACTTTAATACCGTATTGATTTTCAAATTCTTTGACAAAATTACGGAATTGCGGCTGCAAATACCAAACGCTAACTGTCAATTTTCCTTCTTTTTTAGCGAGTTCTTCGATTTCACTCCAAGATTTACCACTTAAGTCAGTGGAAGCTGAGGCAAAAGTACTGACAGCCAAGGCGGCAGCGGTAAGACCAATGGATAGAAGTTTACGGATATTTTTTTGCATAAGATGCTCCTTGTGAAAATTATGCTTTTCCTGTGGATTGAGAGAGATAATTCCCTTTCAACAATTTTTCGATAATCATCATCAAAATAATGTTTGGTACCAACAAAATAATCGATACAACGGCCGCATTCGGACGAATAAAAGAATAACCGAGGAAGGAATATAAAATGGTTGGCACGGTAATAAAGTCTGGTGAGCCGATAACGAAAGCGATAGCAAACTCTTCAATACTTTTCACTAAACAGAAAATAATTGATGCTAAAAAACTTGGTTTTAACATCGGCATATACACATCTTTGAAAACGGTAAATTTAGATGCACCTAAGTCACGGCTAGCATCAATGAGGTCTTGCGGCACAGAAGAAAATCCCGCGGATAAAATCCGAATAGCATAAGGTAACGTGAGTACAACATGCCCAATAACAATGCCGATGAATGGATTATTAATATTTAAATCCAATAACATACGGCTAAAGAATAGGGCAATAATCATGCCTGGAATAACCAATGGAATCAGTGTTAATAATTCTGCTAATTTTTTACCTCTAAACTCCATACGTCCAAATGCATAAGCTGTTGGGAGAGAGAGTAAAATAGTGATCAGTGAAACCGTAGGCGCAATGGTATAGCTATTAAACATTGCTTCAGGTAAAGAGGTGGTTTCCCAGACGATTTTCCAACGCTCAAAAGATAATGATTGAGGGAAAATATCTGGATAACTCCACGGTTTAGCGGGATCTACCAATGACCATAAACCTGCCATTAAAAAGGGTAGGAACAACCAAATAGAATTAGCAAGAATAAAGAACGTTAAGGAAATACGTGCGATTAATCGACCATTTTTCGTTGTGATTTGTACGGAACTACTCATTTGACTTCTCCACGTTTGACAGCTAATGGTTTAATCAATAATGACACTAGGATGGTGAAGAAGGCAGAGGTCAACATAATAGTTAATGCCATGACTGCACTTTGATTCCATTCTTCAAATTCATAGGCAGACATTTGCATTAAACGTGCTAAAGAATAGGTACTACGAGGACCTGCAATACTATAAAAGGCGAAATCACCGAGTGCGCCGATAAATATTAAAATAAAGGAAACTTGTACCGCACCTAAGGTTAGTGGAAAGATCACATAACGAAAACGTTGCCAAGGACTCGACCCTAAATTAGCCGCCGCATCTAATAAATCAGTTTTAAGTGAATTGACCGCGCCACCAATAAGAATTAAAGCAAAGGGAATGTTTTTCCACATTTGTAAAATCACTACCCCCCAACCAAATTCGTCATTTTGTAGGGTTTTCGGTTCGTCCCAAATGCCTAAATAAACGAATACTTCGTTAAGAATGCCGTGGTAAGAAATCATATTGACGAACAAAAAGGCGGCAACCAATCCCGGTACCAACATAGGTGCCCGCAAGATGGTGATGATCGTTACCTTGGCAGGCAATTTTTTACGCAACCACATGGCAATGGGATAAGCCACGATGATGGATAAAATCGCCCCTAATAAAGACACTTTTACGGAATAAATATACGAATTTTGGAATACAGGGCTATTTAATACGGCTTGCCAATACTCCAAACTAAATTGGCTTTCTTCCCCACCCATACTGTATAAACCAAGGCTTTGAGAGACGACAATGTAGAACGTGGACCCCATTAAAAATAGGATCGTACCTAAACCACTGCATAGCAATAACCATGCTTTTACATCATTTTTGAGACTTTTCATTTTACGGACTCCAAGAATTTAATCGCATGGCGGGGAACCGTAAAGGTGAGTTTATCGCTCAAATTCGGGCATTTTGTTAGTTGCAGACGTAATTTTTTCTCTTCATCATTACGTTTAATGATTCCTTGCACTTCCGTGATATTGCCCATAAAAGCGGTGTTGATGATATCTACTGTAATTTGGTTTTCCGCTTCCGTTTGTGCGTTTGGTAACAATTCAATGTCTTCTGGTCGAAAGCAAATATAAATTCGTTCAGATTCCGGTTTTTTCTCAGAAAATACGGTGAAATTGCCAAAAATAGAACTAACTGCATAAAGATTGTCACCGATGTTTTTCACATTGGCTTCCGTGATATTGGCAATGCCAATAAAATCTGCCACAAAGCGGTTTTTAGGATGATGATAAATATCTTGAGGAGAGCCAATTTGCTCAATAGCACCTTTATTTAACACAATAATTTTATCTGACATAGTTAGGGCTTCAGCCTGATCGTGAGTCACATAAATACTAGTCAAATTATATTGTTTTGAGAGTTGCTTAATTTCAAAACGTACACTTTCGCGTAATTTGGCATCTAAGTTGGAAAGCGGTTCATCAAATAAAATTACATCTGGACGAGTGACCATGGCTCTGGCTAATGCGACACGTTGCTGTTGACCTCCAGAAAGCTCATTGGGTAATTTCAATTTATGAAATTCTAAATCCATTTGCTTCAATGCGAGATTTAAACGCTGTTTTTGTTCTTCAATATCAATTTTACGTTGCTTTAAACCATAGCAAATATTGTGAGAAACATTGAGGTGAGGGAAAAGGGCATAAGATTGGAAACACATGGCTGTATTGCGTTTTTCTGGAGGAACATTGTTAACATTTTTTCCTCCGATAAGGATTTCACCTTCATCAGCCACATGAAATCCAGCGATTAATTTTAATAAGGAGGTTTTACCACAGCCGCTTGGTCCTAATAAGGTGACAAACTCGCCTTCTTCAGCGGTAAAAGTAATATTATTTGCTGCGTAAAAGTCACCAAATTTTTTTGTAATATTTTTTATTTCTAACTTTGCCATTTTTACATCCTCTATTTGGCTTACAACTATAGAGGTAACCATAAAAACACTTGGTTATTTTTTCAATAAAATAAAAATATTTTTCATGAATTTGTGATGAAGATCACGCATTTAGCTAAAAATATGGTTTTATTACATTTTAATAATGCGGAGGTGGAGTTTCTTCTGCCTGACTAGCAATATTAGAAGGTTGCATATCTTTTAATTTGCCGGCGAGATAGCGGAGTTGAAGTTGAATTTTATCCATATCAAACTGTTGTTGAACTAATGCTTGGTTGAGTTCGTCTAAAAGTTGTTCTTGAAAAGCAATTTTCATTTCAAGTTCGGCTATGCGATCTTCTAAAATTTGTTGATTTTGCATAAAATTTCTCTAATTTTTAAAAAAATGTTGTGAATTTGGTCAATCCGATTTAACCTATTCGCTATTCCGTTTCTATTATAAAGGATCAAGCAAAATGTTAAAAATTCAAAAGCTTTCTCTTGCTGCACTTATGGTAAGTGCGGTCGTTTCAGGTTCTGTTTTTGCAGAAGATAAAGCAGCGCCAAGCGCAAGTGATGCGTCTTATGCTGTTGGTGCGTTAATGGGTAACCAAGTAAAAGATTTAGTGGATGCTCAAAAAGAAGTGATTCAATACGACAATGCGCGTATTTTAGATGGCTTAAAAGATGCATTAGAAGGTAAAGTTGATGTTCGTAAAGACGAAAAAATTCAACAAACCTTAGATGGTATTCAAGAGCAATTAGTGTCTGCAGCGAAAGCAAAAGTAGAACAACAAGCGAAAGCCGCAAAAGAAGAAGGCGATAAATACCGCGCTGAATTTGCGAAAAAAGATGGCGTAAAAAGCACTAAAGATGGCTTACTTTACAAAATCACTGAAGCAGGTAAAGGTGATGCGATTAAAGCAACAGATACTGTGAAAGTACATTACACCGGTAAATTACCAGATGGTAAAGTATTTGATAGCTCTGTTGAACGTGGTCAACCGGTTGAATTTAAATTAAACCAAGTGATCAAAGGTTGGACTGAAGGTCTTCAGTTAGTGAAGAAAGGCGGTAAAATCGAATTAGTGATTCCACCTGAATTAGCTTATGGCAAACAAGGTGCAGGCGATTCAATTCCACCTGATGCAACACTTTACTTCGATGTTGAAGTATTAGACGTTAATCCTAAAAAATAATCCTTAATTCAACCGCACTTTGTCCAAAGTGCGGTCATTTTCCCTACCAGATTTGAAAAATGATACTAACCGATAGACAACCTTTCACCGATGAAGATCGTACTATTCTGATTTCCTATAAAGCAGTAGTTGATGGCGTGAGCGCGTTGATTGGCGAGCATTGTGAAATCGTCTTACACTCTTTAGAAGACATTGAACATTCCGCCATTTGTATTGCCAATGGGCATAATACCAATCGCCAAGTAGGTTCCCCGATTACGGATTTAGCCCTGAAATCCTTGCGTAATATGCAAAGTGAGAGTGTGTCTAAGCCTTATTTCACGCGTGCGAAAGGCAATGTGTTGATGAAGTCTGTGACCATCGCCATTCGAAATAGCAAACAGCGTATTATTGGTTTACTTTGTATCAATATTAATTTGGATGTGCCGGTTTCTCAATTTATGCAGGCCTTTATGCCAACGCAGGAACAAAATGAAACCTCTTCCGTCAATTTTGCAAGTTCAGTGGAAGAATTGGTGGCACAAACGGTAGAAAAAACCATTGAAGAAGTGAATGCAGATCGCTCGGTTTCGAATAATAATAAGAACCGTCAGATTGTGATTTCACTTTACGAAAAAGGCATTTTTGATATTAAAGATGCGATCAATTTAGTGGCTGATCGCCTCGCGATTTCTCGCCACACCGTGTATTTGTATATTCGTCAAATCAAACAAGAGCAAGAGTAATGAACTATGTTCTCGCCGTGAAAAGTCCTGTTTATGGAAAACAAGGGGCTTTTCTTGCCTATCAATTTGCCCAAGCGTTACTCGAAAAAGGGCATGCCATTAGCCAAATTTTCTTTTTCCAAGACGGTGTGAGTAATGGCAATGGCTTGGTTTATCCTGCCAATGATGAATTTAATCTCACGCAAGCTTGGCAAGCCTTTTCAGCGCAACATCATATTCCTTTGCATTTATGTGTAGCCGCTTCACAACGTCGTGGCGTAGTGGATGCGCTTACTGCAAAAGATACGGATCAAACGAATCTGGCAGAAGGTTTTGAGATTACAGGCTTAGGCGAGTTTATGGCGATGGCATTAAAAGCAGATCGGGTGGTGACATTATGAAACTGGCATTCTTATTTCGTACCGCGCCACATGGAAACGCAATTTCTCGAGAAGGCTTAGATGCTTTGCTTGCGGCAACAGCATTTTGTGATGAGGAGGAAATCGGTGTCTTTTTTATTGATGATGGTGTGTTGAATTTACTCGATGGGCAAAATCCTGAGTTATTGTTACAAAAAGATTTTATTCGTACCTTTAAATTATTAGATTTATACGATATTGAACAGCGCTTTGTCTGCGCCGATTCGCTAGACCAATACAATTTGCAAACAGAACAACTCATTATTTCTGCTGAAAAAATTGACCGCACTTCGATGATTAATAAACTTAACCAAGCAGAAAAAGTGTTTACGTTTTAAGGAATATTATGCTTTATACCTTTTTCCAAGCTCATTATGCTGAGACAGACCTTCAACGTTATTTGACTGAAATCACGGAAAATGATGTGGTGGTTTTATGGCAAGATGGCGTGTTGCTAGCGGTAAAGTACGGGGAAATGTTTACCCAATGCAAAGGGCAATGTTTTATGTTGGAACAGGATGTTTTAGCCCGAAATTTAACCGCACTTTTGCCAGAAAACAATCAAGTGCGGTCAATTTCATTAGCAGATTTGGTGGATTTAACGGTTCAATATTCGCCTCAAATCGCCTTATAGTGGGCGTTCTTTAGGTAACAAGAGCGGTAGTACCATAACAGAATAAAGTGCCAAACCTGCGGCCATTAAGCAGGTAATTTCTAATCCTCCTGCGCGTAACCATTCGCCAAATCCCATGTCATTAACTAGTGTGGCATAAAAGAATCCTGCCACGACGGTATAACTAAATCCGATTAATCCTGCAATTAATGCAATAGCTTTCACGTTGTAGCTTGCATAACGGTGAAATGCCGCCCAAAGCGTAATGAGAAAAGTTGGTACTGCAGCCACGATAAAGACGGTAATTGCTGAAGACTGAAATCCATCGGCATCATTGTTTGCAAACATTAAACCAATAGTACCAATAATTTGAATAATCAACGGTAAAAGAATAAATGCTTTAAGATATTTTTTCATGAGATGTCCAATTAATAGAAAAACGGAAGCATTGTATCAATCAAATGAAAGACAACCAATCTTTTCTCTATTCGGTTTTTATTACATCCACTAATGTGGGCTGAACAATTGAGGCATAATCTTGTGTGTTAAGGATAATAGAGCGTTCTAACGTACCAGCATTAAATGCTAATTCATCATAACGAGACAGTAAGCTAGGATCAGCAATTAGCAACAAATCAGGATGAAAGCTAAAAGGTGGAATTGCACCAAATACACAGTCTGTTAAGGTATCTACTTCTGCAGGGCTGGCAAGCGAGGCTTTCGTACCACCTAAATAGGCCGCTACTTTACTCAAATCAGATTGTTGATCGGCTGGCAATATAACTAATACCGCTTGTTTTACGCCATTTCCTTTCACTTTGCATACTAGCGCTTTTGCCCCTTGTCCTAATTCTGTACCACGGATTTTAGCCACTTCCTCTGATTTTCCTGCAGTCGGATGCTCAACCACACGGTAGTGTGCTTGATGTTTATCTAAAAGTGCGGTCAATTTTTCAAATGTTTTTACAGACATCACTGTTTCCTTAAAGGGGGGATCCTTTAATAAGGATTCGAGCCCCTTTTTTATGTAAGTACAGGAATAGATCTATTTTTTAGTTTTTTTCTCTTTTACAAAGTGTTGGCCATCAAAACGATAATAAATGCGTTCAGAGGTCATTTTTCCGTTACCACAGGTCTCTTCAAATTCATGTACAAGCGGGAAGCTAAAGCGGTTATTTTTCAAGTCGTAATCAAAATAGGCATTCGATTTTGGTAAATCATTATTTGTATATGAGATATACGATACACCAATATTAGAAGTCGGTGCTTTGCCTTGAATCAGATTGGCTTCTTCTAAACCTTTTTCCGTAATTTGATAAAATTTCGCTGCGAGTGCATGATGGCATTGACTGTAGATGTTAGCAGTTTCTACAAAATAGTAAGGTTTTCCATTCAGTTTAGGGGCTGTTAGGCTGGTTATATCAGAGCCTAACTCATTAAATTCAGTTTTCCAAGTGCCGTTAGGTAACTGATAGCGCCAAATGCTACCATATTCGTGCATTGTGCCACCAGATTGCCAATCCCAAGTCAGAATCTGAAGCTTATTGTCTTTTGACGTGAGCACGCCAACCCCCGCTTTAGGTGCTTTTTCCCAAGCGCAGAATTTGCCTTCTAATTTTTCAATTTTGGCTAATGCCTCTTTAAAACGTTTTTCTGAAGACTGGTATTTTTCTTCATTGTTTTCGTTATAGCTGCCGTAGGTTTTCATCTCTGAATAACTTGCTGCTAATTCTCTATCGATGATTTCACATTGGTTAGCATAAGCGGCAGAAGAAAAGAGACAAAGGCAAAGTAAGGTTTTTTTCATAGAGCGTTCCTTTTTTAAGATTATTTTCCGCAAGCAGAGAAGGTGATTGAGCAATTCGCTGAATTCATTTTACAAGCTGCTAAGGCTTCTTGTTCAACTTCTTCTAGCTTCATTCTGAACTTGCGAACTGCGGCATATTTTTCAGGAGAGTCTCCTGTTGCCAATGCAACACAAGCATGATTAGCTTCTGTGACAATTTGACAATGTTGTTTATTTGCATCATTTGAAGCAAGCTCACAATCCTTTAGTGCTTTATTTTGAGCAGGCTTTATCATATCTCCCTCGCCATAACCAAAAGCACCATTTTGTGGATTATAAGCAATTACACTCCACCAATTAGGAAAATCTAGAAGTGGCGGTTGTGGTGGATACGACATTTGATCTTCGATTGAAGGTGTTGTTGCAAAAGCCGAAACGGATAAAGCACATAAAGCTAATGTAAGTAATTTTTTCATTTTTATTTCTTGTGAAAAATTCTGTGAGGTTTGTCTTCTCTTTATTGTAAAAGCATATTACTAAGCAAGCTTTTAGTTAAAAAACTTTGCATCTATACCATATAGCACATCTAAATCATGCTGTGGTAAGAAGTCTTTTTCTTTTACTTGATATTGCACAACTTTGTCATTTTGCAGTACTTTTTTCACTTCGCCTTTACCTTTCCAGCAGAAAGAAACAATCTGATCTTTGGGTCTTTCAATGGTAAGCGTAAAATCCGCAATAGGTTTTGCCCAGTTTGCTCCAGTTTTGAGAATATAACCTAGCTCACGGTAGTATATCCCTTGATTAGATTTTGCTTTTACTGATTTTTTAAATGATGGATCAATACAAAAAGTATCGGCAAACTTTTTATAATCCACGAGATCATGAAGCCCCATGCCAGATCCTAAAAGAGGGAGATATTCGTGCTGAATTTGAGTAATCGAATTGGCTTTAAAGGTTTGTTGCCAGCTATAAATGATTTGTCCACCCCAAGTGATATCCTGGCTATCCTCAAAGTCTTTGTATGAATATTTAGCAAGACGTGGATCCTGACATTTCAAGATTTTCTTATTTGCCGAATCAGATTTACGCAACCAAGGCTCCATTAACTCTTCTTCAGTTAAACCACAGGCACGAAGAATATCCGTGACATCGTGAGAAACAAATTCTCTTTTCTCTGCATCATCTGCATTTTTGGTTTCGTAAAAGAACGCGCGTACATGAGTCGTCGGTTTGATTTCTTTGCCATTCGCATAAATCTTAAAAGAATTAATTAAACTTTGGGTGTCGGCAAAATCACCGTAATCGTGCAGCATCACTTCCGGTAATGGGAATAGCACCGTCTCAGTAATGTCTTTATCGGTCATATTGCGATATTCATATTCCACCTTAATTTTATCTTGGCTGATAAACAGGTTTTCTTTTTGCATCGCAATATGCTCATTTTTAATATATTCCACACCACCAGTAGAGACTGTTCCCGTACTGTCGTTAGCTTGAGCCATAAATGGAAGACAAAGAATCGTTAAGAGAAGAGACTTTTTCATGTTGAATTCCTTATTGAATAGAGAGATTGGTAAAATTCCTCAAATTTAACTGCTTACAACCCCTTTTGAATTGCTAAGTTATGAGTTTACTAGTTTTATTTCTTACAATAAAGGTAGGATAACAAAATTAACAATAATGGGCATAAAAAATAAATATAAACTGATGAGGTTTGGGATACGCCATCATAATTAGTGCTTTATAGTGCATTCAAATCAAATAAATATTTCCTGAATACTCCTCCAACTTTGTCAATCCATAGCAACATCGCAAAGCTGCGATAAAAACGTTGAAAAATAGCAAAAAAGAGATAGCTGAAACTGGTAATAGCAATAAGTAAAAAATAGATATCAATAGAATGCGTTAGGTTTTTAGCGACTTGGTCGTTTAACGTTAAATCATAATCACTAACCTGCAACCAGTGCACGCCAAAGTTGTGCCAGAAATAAGCACTAAATAACAACATGGCGAAATGTGTTAAAAAGAGTAGCGTTCTCATTTGTAACGTCTCAAAAGTAGTAAATACTTAAAAATTTATTTTTCTTAAAGAGATAAGCAAATAATAGACAAATACATTTATGCTCCGTACTATGTTTCTTTTTCTTTGGTATGACTTATGACTCGAATTAATCTTGTTCCGCCCGAGGAACTTTGTGATCAGCATCTTTTAGCTGAACATCGTGAATTAACCCGCATTCCTAACGCCGTGGCGAAAGGTAAATATCACTTAAAAGGACAGCCTGCAGAATATAAGTTAGGTGAAGGGCATGTGCGCTTTTTCTTTAACAAATTGGCGTTTTTAAAGAAACGCTATGATGCATTGCATGGGGAATGTAAGGCGCGAGGCTTTAACGTGCAGTATATTTGGAATGAAACGTTACCCGATGATCCAAGTTTATGGTTGGACTATGAAGCCACAGAGGCGGCGTTACAGATTAATCGGGAACGTATTCTGGAAAGAATGCCATTAAAGGCGAGATTTACACCGCATCTTCCAAAGAGCGGTCAAAAATAAAGGAGTTTTCACTTATGAAAGGCAGTGAGAACCTAAAAAAGGTGAGCATTGCTCACCTTATGAATTGTTTAATCTTTCAATTTAATAAAAAATGTACCACTAGGTATGATAGGCAAATAGTTTTTATGGAAATCCATAAAGGTTTTTTGTGGGTCTATGTCTTCAAAAAGTTTTGGGTAAAGTGCTTTTGCCATAAATTGAGCGGCTGCTAGATCACTTAGTGAGCGAGAAGCCGTATGATAAATACCGTAAACACGGTGGTTTTTAACTGCAGGTAAATCTTGCCACCCTGCACGGGTTAAGAAACCTTTTAGGCGTTTTTGTGCATCCTGTTCATTGATGTTTATTCCCATCGCCATCATTTCATCATTAGTTTCATGCCCCATTTCTGTGCCAGAAATCATAATCACTTCAGGTTGTGCGGCAAGAAGTTGTTCTGGATTAATTGGTCCCCAATTTTCGACAAAAGGCGCGCTTACGTTATCCCCGCCAACAGTTTCAGCAATAGCACCCCACATATTTTTACCAAAGGTAAAGCTATATTCACTAGGACCTTTATTGCCAAATTCTACATAGATTTTAGGTTTAGGTAGGTTAGCCTCTTTTACACGTTTTTGAATATCAGTAATGCCTTGAGCATATTCATCTGCAATTTTATTTGCTCGTTCTTCGGTACCTGCAAGTTGCCCAAAAATCTTTGCGCTTTGGGTGTGTCGTTCTACACTTTGAGCATTAAAATCGACAACAATAATTGGAACGCCAGCTTGTTCTAACTTTGGTAGTTCGGAACCAATAGTTTGATATTGCCATTCTGCAAGAATCAATACATCAGGTTTTAATGCCAAGGTTTTTTCGGTTGAGAAAGTTCCTGTATTTATATTACCAATATCAGCAATATTTTTGAGTTCAGGCATTTTTTCAGAAAACAATGCCCAACTTCCTGGATTAAATTTTTCCCAAAATTCACGTGAGATACCTTTAACATATTTAAAATTTTCAACACCCGTAACAGCAATGTAATCAGGATAGTAAAAGCCTAACACGGCATTTTTTACGGGCACATCAACGTTAACTTCTCGTCCTAATACATCTTTGATTGTTTTTATTTCTGCTTGAGTAGTGATACCAAAAGTCAGTAATAGAACGGCCAAAATTAAACGAATTGTTGATTTTTTTTGCATACAAATTCCTCTGTCTGAATAAAACATCAGAACATTACCATAAATAAGAATTATTATCAAATTTAGATGTTATAAAGTGATAATACAAGAAATGCTGTTGAAGGGTAAAATAGGCATATATCTAGAAAAAACATATTTCGCATTTAAAATTGGAAGTGCGGTCAAAACTTAGTAAGTTTTCACTTCTCCTTGAGTTGGACTAAAGGAGAAGTGAATGTGGGAGAATTATTTATATTCAACCACGATATCGCTTTCGCTTACGGTATCACCATAAACTGGCAATAAGGTTTTTTCGTAAGCTTGTTTTAAACGACCATCTTTGCCTAAGGTTTGGATTTCGTTATTTAACCAATTTAACAATTCAGGTGCATCTTTGCGAACAGCTGGTGCAATAACATCTTGATCGCCAAAGTTTTTTACGCCCACGGTATAACCTGGATTTTGTTTTGCCCAAGCGAATAAGAAGGTATTGTCGTTAGATAATGCATCACCACGACCATCACGTAAGGCTTCAAAGGTTTCTGTATTTTGTTCGAATTTCAATAATTTCACATCTGGATAGTTTTTGGTAAAGAAAATATCAGCAGTCGTGCCTTTATCTACAATTAAAGTTTTGCCTTTTAATTGCTCAAGATCAGTAATTACAGAACCATCTTTTGAAACAACGCCTAATGCTACTTTCATATATGGGTTAGCAAAATCTACTACTTCTTTACGTGCTGGTGTCACTGTGAAGTTGGCGAGAATAATATCAACTTTCTTAGAAAGTAAGTATTCAGCACGGTTTGCGGCATCCACTAAAACAAATTCCACTTTGTTTTCGTCACCTAATAAATCTTTACCGATCGCTTTACCAATTTCAACATCAAAGCCTTGGCTTTTGCCTTGCGCATCTACATAACCAAATGGTGGTTTATCGCTAAATACACCAATGCGCACTTTGCCATCTTTTTGTATTTGCTCAAGGCTTGAAACCGTTTTTGCTCCGTCTTTAGCTGGCTCTTTATCATTACACGCGGTTAAGCCAAATGCTAAGGTGGCAGTGGCTAAAAGTGCGGTCAATGTTTTAAATGTTTTCTTCATAGTTTGTCCCTCTCGGTTCATAATTTAAGATATTTAAGAATGTTTTCGCACGATCCGTGGTTGGATTCGTGAAGAAATCTTCCGGTTTTGCCTGTTCAATGATTTGCCCTTTATCCATAAACACGATGCGATTGGCTACTTGACGGGCGAAGTTCATTTCGTGGGTAACGATAAGCATCGTCATGCCATCTTTGGCGAGACCTAAAATCACATCAAGTACTTCACGTACCATTTCAGGGTCAAGGGCGGCGGTCACTTCATCAAACAGAATAATTTCAGGATTCATGCAAAGTGAACGAACAATGGCAATTCGCTGTTTTTGTCCACCGGATAATTCACGTGGGTAGGCATTTTTTCGGTCATATAAGCCTACGCGTTTAAGTAACTCATCGGCTTGTTTTTCAGCTTCTGCGCGATCGCGTTTTTGTACTTTTAAAGGACCGAGCAAAATATTGTCAATCACTGATAAATGAGCGAAGAGTTCATAACTTTGGAATACCATCCCAATGCGTTGACGTGCTTTGACCCAAGGAATGTCTTTGCCTAATTCGCCTGCATTTTGCAGCAAAATCTGACCGCGCTTTATTTCCTCTAGTCCATTTAGGCAGCGTAAAAAAGTACTTTTACCACAACCTGATGGACCTAAAATAACAACAACTTCGCCTTTCTCTATAGAAAGATTGATGCCTTTGAGTGCTTCTACATCACCGTAATTTTTGACGAGGTTTTTAATTTCTAATAACGCCATGTGTTTTCCTAATTAAAATTAACTTTCCCAACGAGTTTCTAAATAACGGGAAAATAAGGATAGCGGGTAACAAATCACAAAATATAAACCGAAAATGACACCGTAAATCCAAAGCGCCGCCGATTGATTACTAAATAATGAATGCTCGATAATTTGTTGACCGACTTTAATTACTTCAACCACACCAATTAACATCGCCAAAGAGCTGGTTTTTACCATGCGAGTAAAGAGGTTAATAGCACTTGGTGTCACACGTTTTAAACTTTGCGGAAGTAAAATATACACAAAGGTTTGAAACGGCGTTAAACCTAAAGCGTAGGCTGATTCTACTTGATGTTTTTCAATGGAAGTCAATGCGCCACGCACTAAATCGCCCATTTCTGCCGTTCCCCAGAAAATAAACACCAAAATACATACAGAGATGCCATCTAAGTGAATATCAAACCATTTTGCTAAACCGAAATACGCGAGAAAAAGTAACGCTAATAATGGAATGATGCGCACAAATTCTAAATAAAAGCGGCAGATGGCTTTGATAATGGGATTTCTGCTTGTCATGATTACGCCAAAAATGACACCTAAAATACAGGCGAAGAAGACAGAAACGAATGCAATTTCAGCTGTTACCCATAAACCGTTGAGCAAGCGTTCAATGTTGCTGCCTTGGAATAATAACTCAAGCCCCATATTTTGCTCTCCGAGTACGGCGTTCTAAATAACTGATGAAAATAGACATCGGTAATAGAATGATCAAATAAAACACCACTAATAAAAATAAGGCTTCATTAGTTTTGTAATCAAGCCCGATGACTTCTTTTGCGACAAACATGAGTTCAGCAACGGCAACGGCACTGATCACCGAGGTTTCTTTCATTAAGAACAAACAATTTGCGCCAATTGCAGGGGTAGCAATCGCAAAGGCTTGTGGGAAAATCACATAGCGAAAAGCTTGAAAAGGGGTTAGACCAATACTTAAGGCTGACTCAATTTGTCCTTTTGATACCGCTTCCAAACCACTACGAAAGGCTTCTGCCATATAGCTTCCACCTAAAAATGCCAGGCCGATAATGCCGCAAGTAAACCCATCTAATTTCAGGCCAATTTTAGAAAGCCCAAAATAGAGAAAAAACACTTGAATTAATAAAGGTGTATTACGAGAAAGCTCGATATAGCCTTTTACTAGCCAAGTTAATGATTTGACTTTGTAGGTGGTAATCACAGCACAAATCACACCAATCACTAGCGACAATAAAATGCCCCAAAAGGCAAGATGAAGCGTCATCAATGTGGCATGAATAAAACGTGGTGTGACGCTTAAAATATAATCCCAATTCATTTTTTATAATTTAATCGTTTGCTTGACGATATAGTAAAAAATTTTGAATCGGTGAGAAAAGAATGGAAATGCATTATTTATAATGAAATGTAATAAGAGATGTGTTTTAAATGAGATAGGCGAGGATGAAATAATAAAAAACGGGGCTTTATTCAGCCCCGTCTTTGTTTATTTTAATCACGTTTTGCGATAAGTGCGGTTGGTTCTTCGTCTGTTTTTGGTTCAGTCTGTATTTCAGGCGGTTTGTCCTGAATAGACATGGCTGATTTTAAACTGTCCTGACGAATTTTTTCTGCAGCTTCTTTGTCACCAGCTTGTTCAAACACATAAGACGCCATCATAACATCATTTGGTTGAAGCTGAGTTGGGCA
>OGYU01000648.1_pt1 | contig 27895 bp, 20 predicted proteins | sample 1576581 | NCBI WGS metagenome assembly OGYU01 (sample SAMEA3541547, study PRJEB24748) | human gut metagenome | biome: human gut; feature: human-associated habitat; material: faeces | place: China | collected 2012 | reverse complement strand
GAGTGGAGGAACAGTCCACAAAATCCTTGAGAATCAATATTATCGGTTACGAAGATAGCGACGGGAAGTATCATCCTGGCTATCGGAATATGATCGAGGAGTTGACGACTAAGTTCCCGCTGTCGGAGGAGCGTATCACGGGTGAACAGCAACAGAAGGAATTTATCGTATTGTTCGGTGCAATTCTGCGGATGCGGAACCTGCTGACTTCCTTTGATGAATTTGCTGGAAATGAGATTTTGAGCGAGCGAGACTTTCAAGACTACCTTGGTCGCTATCAGGACCTGCGAGATGAGTGGAAAAACCGTAAACCAGGCGGCGAAAAAGAGGATATCACGGACGATATTGTCTTTGAAATCGAACTTATCAAGCAAATCGAGATCAATATCGACTACATTCTGATGCTCGCCCAAAAGTATCACGATTCCCACTGTGATGATAAAGAAATCCTCATTACGATCCGGAAGGCAGTGGCTGCAAGCCCTGAACTGCGTAGCAAGAAGGCACTGATCGAAACCTTTATTGCAGGGATCAACGATATGTCAGATGTGATGCTGGAATGGCGCACCTTTGTTGCCGAGGAAAAGGAACGGCAGCTTGTCACGATCATCCAAGAAGAAAATCTGAAGGATGAGGACCAGTGCGTTGATGATGTCGATGAGCGTTTTCAGGCTGGGCACGGAGTTGCCTGTTTCGATATGGCTGATGTGCGTGACCACAACGCCGACCTCATTGGCCAGCTGCTCCTGCGTCATGCCCTTTGCAAGGCGGCAGGCACGGATGCGTTTTCCGATGTCGGCGTAGTCCACCATAGTACAAGTACCCTCCGTTTTGTGAAGTGATACTTGTATTGTATGTGCAATCGACCGAGATTGTAATAACCTGAAAGCGCAGTGGACTTATAAATACTGATCGTTCAGAAATACTTTAACTTCCTGCTTTCCGTCAATCGTTGTCACAGCAGTAATGGCATCCGGGCGGAAGGAGTCTCCCGGATAATGCATCTCCAATTTCAGATTGACTTTTTTCCCAGCTTCCACTTCCTGTGCCAGTTTATTCTCAAAATTTTTGAATTCGTTCCGATTTAGTCCAGAATCCTGCGGAATGAGATTTTCCAAATCGTTTGCCCCACCAAAGCGATCTGCAATCGCGTGTCCACGGTCATCTGTGCTTTTTTCATATCCTTTACCGATGTCATGGATGCTGTCTTTAATTTGCAGACGACCATCATGCTCTTTCAGATGCAGGTCTCCTTCGGCTGTAAACAACCTTCCAAGGTGATCGGTAGTATACTCATATCCGTTTCTTTTATACTCTGCATCCGACAAAAGATCCTGCTCCATACGGTACGGCATTCCATCATCGTTATTTTTGTATTCCAGCTCTTTTTCTAGCTCTGCAAATGACTTTTCCGTAGCAGCATCCAGTTTTTCTTCTGGCTTTTCTATCGCGCCTTTCTGTAGACGCTCAAATGACCGTTTGACGACATCATCCAACCCAATGTGCATTTTTGCTTCCATCGGTTCCGCTTCTGAGATTTCTCGCCTCACAGCACACGACCTCCCTGCTGTTCAAAATTCGTCCTTAGATTTTCTACAGCCTTTGCATCCGGGTTCAGGCTCATGCCCATGCTTATCACGCTATTCAGCACCCAGTCTGCGGCAGCAGCTTTCAGGCCGTACTGTCCCTGCAACTGTTCCAGAAATTCTTTACGGGGTGTGAACGATTTTTCGGCTACGGCACAGTAATCAACGACCGTGCTGATTCCACCAAAGAAATCAAACACAGCTTTCCGGGTCTTAGCCACATCCAGTTCGCCGCCTGCAAAGACCTGTTCCAGATAGCGGCTGTCCCCTGGCTTCAACATCATCTCATGGCGTTTCAGCCAGAGCTTCAGCTGCTCCATCTCCGAAATGCTCAGCGGTTCCAGCTCTTTGCCCGCTGCCAGTTGTCCAAATACAAACTCTGCGTTGATTTCATGCGGCATTTTTGAAGGCTTGTGGTAAACAGCATTTTCCGGCATGGGATATGCCTCAATCTTGCAGAGCACCGCCTCCGGCCACTCATTCTGGTAAACGGCAGCTACACCCAGCGGCAGCTTGGACAATTCGTCGATCTGTGCCTCCTTCAGGGCGGCAGACTTGCCTACCAGCTTGCGATCCTCTTCGTCCGGCAGGCGCAGGATGATTTTCGTGTTGGTGTTGCGGATGACCGACATATCCAGCAGGCCGGGTGCCTGGTCTGCAATGATAAAACCCTCGCCGTAAGTACGCATCTCCGCAATGGCGTTGGCCAGCATCTCCACCGACTTGCCCTGCAGATTTGCCCCTTCCTGCGACTGTTCCGCCGACGTCTTGCGCAGCAGATTGTGCGCCTCTTCCAGCACGGTAACATGGCGCAGTCTGCTGTTCATCTCGCTGCCACACATCCGGTATTCCTGCAGCTTCATGACCAGAATGCCCATCAGCAGCGATTTTGTCTCCATCGACCCCACCCGGCTCAGGTCCACGACCACATTGCAGTCAAACAGCTCTGCGTCGCTCAGCGCGTCCTCTGCGCAGAACACACTGCCGTAAATGCCGTTGGTCAGCGACTTCACACGGGTACACAAAGCGCCCACATAATCGCTCTGGGTGTCCTTGGAGTAGTGCGATTCCTCAATGACGCCCGGCAGAATATCCAGCAGGTCGAAGAAGGTCGGGAAAACCCCCTTTTCACTTTCCGAATTGCGTAGGTTCCAACCGGCTTTCTGGTAGCTGCGCTCGATGGCATCCTTCAGCACGGCAGGCATGGCCGCATACATGGGCCAGCAGGCATTGAAGATTTCCACCAGACGGTCGATATGTTCCAGAATGTGGATGTCCTGCGGGAACGCAAAGGGATTGATGCGCAGCAGCGGAGTTTCTCTGGGGTTGGTGCCGAACACCTTTACATCCGCGCGGCTGCCGAACACATTCTTGTACTCGCCCTTGGCCGGTTCCACCACAAGAAACGACGTCCGTCCATCCTTTGTTATCTCGTCCAGAAGATGGTAGACTGCGTTGGACTTGCCCGTACCCGTAGAGCCTGTGACAAAGGTATGGGAGGCCATTGCCTGCCGGTTCAGGATAAGGTCCGCTTTTTCCTCCCTGCCCATATGGTAGATTTTGCCCAGCTCCATCTTGTCCGCATCCGGCACCGTTTCGTCCGGCACATTGCGGCCGAACTCCGCGTGCTCGATGATTGGCAAGCCGTGCACTGAGCGGGTGGGCAAGCCAAGGTGCATCGGAAGTTCCCGCCCGCTGACCAGTGTTGCTGGCGTGTAAAGCAGGCTGTCCGGCGCACCCGCCCACAGCGGACGGGCAAAGACCGGGTGCATGAATCGCTTGAGGTACTCCCGCAGCTGGGCCACCTGTGCCTCATCGTTCTGCCAGACATTCACAGCGCCGCTCTCCACCGAGGAGCCCTCGCCCACCATCAATGCACGGTAAGTATTGGCCGCAAGTATCGCCGTGGACGGGGTAGACGAAAGGAAATAAGCCGCACATTTATAACAGCCGTAATCCTCGCTTTCCTTGGCGCGCTTGAGCTGGTTTTCAATGCGTTCCAGCAGTTCCTCCACCGATTTGTTGCACAGCTCGACCTGCTGGGTACGGCCCATGCCGCGGGTGTCTGTTGTGCCGTGGCTCTCCTGCTGGCTGATGGTGTCCGATGTCCCATGCGACGTCCCATCGGAGGTACTGTGCGAAGTGCCGGTCTGCTCGGTGGCAGAGTGGCTGGTACCCCACGAGTCGTTTACGCCCATGGAGCCGCCGATGTTCCGGGCAATGCTGTTGAAAGCCGTTCTGGATGGTGCCATGCCTCCTATGGCCCTGCCAGCCGTGCCCAGCAGCGGTCCAATAACAGCACCTGCCACCGGAATCGCAACCGAGGCTACTGCGCCGCCCAGACCCAGAATGCCTGCAATGCCGCCAGCCACCGGCGAGACCTTTGTGACCGAGGTGCCGGAGCTGCTGCCGACACCGCCGTTGATGCCGCCGCTGACCCCTTTCGTTTTCTGGGTGCCATCCGTCACCGAGGAGGACTGGCTCGTGCCGTCCGTTGTGGTTGTGCTGACGGTATCGCTGATGGTGTGGGAAGTCCCGCTGCACAGGCTCTCCATCACAGCCGTGCTCTGATTCTCGCTATAGGACCATGTGCTCTTGCGGAAGGGCGAAAGACTGCTGTAGAGGTTTTCGTACCCGCTGCGTATCTCCGCCTGCGTTTCTGCCGAGACAGGCTCTGCCAGAAACAGCGCCGTGTACACCTCTCCGTCCATGGCGTCCATAAAGCGCTCGATGCCCTGCACAAAAGCTTTGTCTTCCGTCCTGGATTTATCCCGCAGTGCCGCCACGCAGGACACCGAGGCCACAGCTTCCTGCGTATCGCCAAAGGCTCCGTCCAGCAGTTCTTTTTCCTCCTGCCGCGGAATGCCTCTTGTCTCGGAGCCGGGGAAGTTGGAGCTCAGCACCTTTTGCAGCGCCTTGCTGGAAGTATCCAGATCGCGGCTCTTCATGTTCTTTTTCAAGGGGTCCTCACGGACACCCAGATAGATATTCGCGCCGACATTCTCCTCCGGCACATCGATCATCACCGCCAGACTGCAGCCCTGCGCCATGCTGGAATAGTACACCGTAGAAAGCTTCTGGAACATATCCTCGCCCTTTTTCAGGGTCAATTTCTGCAGCTGGAACAGCTGGATGCACTGGGCAGGGTCCTGCACGTCCAGCATCTGCTGGGAAAGCTCCACCATGCCATAGTTCTGCAGTTCCGTCAGATATTTTTTATACACCAGATGGTCTGCAAGGGTCAGCTGGTCCGTCAGGTCATTCAGCGACCGCTGCGCGGAAAGCTGCTGTTTCTCAAGCACCTCAAGCTCGTCTGCCATGATTTATTTTCCTTTCTGCTGTTAAATCCTCAAAATCTTCCATATCAGGCCCGTCGCAGCCAGTGCCACACCGCCTGCGACAGCAGCACCCATGCCGCCGCTCTCCATCCCGTCAATGGCTTCCTTTGCGCTTTCATGGCCCTGATCGGCCGCTTTCTTGTACCATTGCATAGCCTGTTCTTTGTCTTTTGTCACGCCGTACCCTTTTTCATAACAGTAGCCAAGGCTGTACTGCGCATTTGCAATTCCCTGTTCTGCCGCTTTCTCATACCATTTCACCGCTGCAAACTTGTTTTCTGGCTTACCCTGACCATAGAAGTAACATTCACCTAGCCTATTCTGTGCCTGTGCATATCCCTGCTCTGCTGCTTTCTGGTACCACTCGGCCGCCTTGGCAGGGTCTTTCGTTACGCCTTTGCCACACTCATAACAAAGTCCTAGATTGCACTGCGCCAATTCATTACCATTATCTGCAGATTTACGATACCACTCGATTGCTTTTCCAAGATCTTTTGCTACCCCTTCTCCCCTTTCATAGTAATAGCCCAGACTATTCTGTGCATCTGCATCACCTTGTTCTGCAGCTTTCCGATACCATTTCACTGCCTCTTCTTTGTTTTGTGCCACGCCATATCCATTGGCATATAATTCTGCAAGAGTATATTGAGCTTCTGCGCATCCCTGCTCTGCAGATTTACGATACCACTCCGCTGCCTTGGCATAGTCTTTTGCCACACCCATACCGTTAGCGTAACAATAACCCAGATTGTGCTGCGCGTCCGCATAGCCTTGTTCTGCGGCTTTCCGGTACCATTTTACTTCTTCTTCTCTGTTTTGCGCCACACCATATCCATGCCCATAGCAAACGCCAAGATTGTACTGCGCGTCCGCATAGCCTTGTTCTGCGGCTTTCCGGAACCACTCCTCTGCCTTGGCAATGTCTTTTGCCACACCCATGCCGTTAGCGTAACAAGTACCCAGATTGTATTGCGCTACATCATAACCCTGCTCTGCGGCTTTCCGGAACCACTCCACTGCCTTGGCAAGATCTTTTGCTACGCCTTCTCCATACTCATAACAGTAACCAAACATATTCTGTGCATTTGCATCGCCCTGTTCTGCCGCTTTCCGATACCATTTCACGGCTTCACTATAATTCATTTCTGTGCCATTTCCATCATAATAGCACTTGCCCAGAGCAAATTGTGCTTTCACATTGCCACTCTCTGCAGCTTTGCGGTACCACTCTGCCGCCCTAGCAAGGTCTTTTGTTACGCCTTTTCCATCTTCGTAGCAACAGCCAAGATAGTACTGTGCAACTGCTATTCCCTGTTCTGCAGCTTTTTCGCACCACATCGCAGCCTTTTTCGGGTCTTTTTCTACGCCTTCTCCGTTATTGTAGCAACGGCCAAGATAATACTGTGCCTCTGCAAGTCCCTGCTCTGCGGCTTTCTCATACCATTCAGCGGCCTGCACAGAGTCTTTCGTTACGCCATTACCCTTCATATAGCAAAGGCCCAGATTGTACTGCGCTTTCACATTGCCCTGTTTTGCCGCCTTGCTGTAGCATTCAAACGCCTGCTCCAAGTCTTTTGCGACACCTGTGCCATGAGTATAGCAGTCACCCAGTTTTTTCTGTGCTTCCGCATAGCCCTGCACTGCCGCCTTGCGGTACAGTTCTGCGGCCTTTGCCTCGTCCTTGCCGACGCCGTCGCCGGCCTCATAGCACACACCCAGCTCATACTGTGCTTCCGGGCATTCCTGCTCCGCCGCTTTGGTGTACCACTTCACAGCCGCCACATTGTACGAGAGTGCCGCATACAGCCGCCCGGTCATATACTGGGCCGTCACATTTCCCTGAGTCGCCGCCGCTTCGTACCATCTGCGGGCCTCTTTGTCGTCCTTTTCAACGCCACGAGCCTGATAATAGCACTCGCCCAGTGCACACTGTGCCTCGGCATCGCACTGCTCTGCGGCCTTTTTGTACCACACGAGCGCATTTTCTTCGCTTTTTTTCACACCCGTGCCGTTCTGATAGCACCGGGCCACTTTAAACTGTGCCTCGGGGTGTCCGTAATCTCTGGCCGCGACCATGTACTGCTGGAACGCCATTTCCGCATTGCCTGCCTGCTGATTTTTCTTAGCCTCCTGCAGGTAGTCCTGCACAGTCTTCTTTTTTGTTTCCTGCTGTGCTTCCTCGCCCAGGCAGAAGCGCTCCACGCACTCCATAAACTCCTGCTTTTTGTCCTCCGGGCCGTTGAACAGGAAACTGTACGTGGCATCCTTCTCTCCGTTGAAATCCATTTCCTTTATCTCAGCGCCCAGTCCGCCCCACTTCACGCGGCCCGCAGCCGGTTCAAACCACTCTTCGACGGGCTTTGCCTTCACGGCTTTCGGGATTTCCATCTCCTTTCCGCCCACGCGGACAGACTTCAGCTTGTCCGTAAAACACACTTCCACCTGAATTTCGCTCATATTCTATCGCTCCTTATGGTTTTATAATCTTTAATGTAATCTCCCTGACTTCTCACCCACATATCGATGCCCGTACCAAACACCTCGGCTTCTATCAGCCAGCCCTTTTCTGTTACACGCAAAACCTTTGCAGTGGGCAGCCGGTCAAGCACCGATTCCAGACTTGGCCCGGTATACTCGAACCGAATGGTCTGCAACTCGCCGCCGTACATAAACTGGATGCGCTTGCGCATCTCGCCCTCCTGAAAGCGGTCGGTATAGCGCTGGGCAAAGTGCCGTTCGAGGGTCTTATAGTTCTGGATACGGTCGATGCGGTAAATCGTCGGGGAGTTGTCCTGCGGGTTCCGGAAGTGCTTATCCTTGTCGATGCCCTCAATAAACGCCGCCAGATAGAAATAATACTCGCTGAACAGGATGCCCACCGGCTCGATGGTGCGCACACGGGTCTCGCCATCGTGGGTGCGGCAGTAGGTAATTTCCATAACATTGTGGTTTTCTATTGCCGTACCGATCTCCCACAGGCTCTCGATAAACTTCCGGCCATGCTGCGGCTCGACGTAATGGAAGCGCTCATTGCTGATGAGGTCTTTGACCTGATTCAGCCTGTCCAGCGGCGTACAGGCCAGAATAAGCTTGTCCAGAATCGGGAACATCTCCTCCTTGACCATGGAGCGGCTTTCCAGCAGGATCTTGCACACTGCCAGAATCTCGCTGCTGGTGAGGAAGCGCGAAAGCGTATCATCCAGCAGATAGCCGCCCTTTGCGGAGTTATACAGGATCTCCCGGCGCGGCTCGCTGTCTGCAAAATGATTGCGCAGGGTGTCAAGGTCGCGCTGGATGGTTTTCTCACTGACACCGAAGCGGTCAGCCGTCTGCTGTTTGTTCAGCACACCGCCCTGTACCAGCACCTGTTGGATATAGAGTATACGGTCCAATCTACTATTACGCACAGTCCATTCTCCTTCTCTGCTCATTGTAACACAACACAACTATCCCTGCAATTCTTTGTGTGAACTTTTGTCGTTTTACAGAATTACAAAAAAATTTTGTCTCTTTTGCACAACCCCAGTATACAAAAAAAGATGGACAGCCTGTCTGTCCATCTTCTATAGCAGTTTGCGTTTTTAATGCACAAGCAACATCCGCAAACTGCATATCGCAAATATGCCGTTTTAATAGGCACTATTTTTGAAAATTGCGATAAAAAGCAAAAAACGCTCGTCATGCAGAATTGTGTGACAAGCGCTTTTTTGCTTCAGCTTCTGTCAAAAGCCCCGTCCCCGAGGGGGCTGTCGAGCGAATGCGAGACTGGAGAAGTTCCGTGTGATAGGTCGTCCACGAAAAACACTGCTGCCCCCACCGCCGGAGGATAGGAGAAGTCCGGCAGGTGAGGGCAGCAGTGCTGTATCAGGATAGAGAGATCGCTTAGTGTTTTTCGCCCTTGGGCAGCAGACCGGCACGCTCCAGGGCCGGACGCAGGGCGAGGTACAGGATGACCGCACACACGGTGGAGGCCACGCTGTTTACAAAGGTGATGCCGCCTGCAATTTTGGTCAGCGCCTGTGCTACGGTGTATTCCTGACCAAAAATGTACACATTGCGGAAGTAGCCCAGGAACGGGTCGGTCAGCACGTTCAGCAGCAGGCCGGAACCGGCAGAAACGATCACCTTGACGAGATAGCCGGAGCTGTGCTTGTCGAGGTCGCGCAGCTTGAATGCCTTGTGCGCCACGGCACCGCAGGTGATGCCGATGATGAACTTGAGCACAAAGGTGGTGACGGCGTAGCCCGGGTCACCGGCCAGAATATCGGCCAGCGCCAGACCAATGGCACCGGCCAGACCGCCGGACACACCGTCCAGCAGCAGGGCGGTCAGGGCGGTGAAGGTGTTGCCCAGATGGAACGAAGAGCCGCCGTAGAACGGCACACGGAAGAACAGATAGGCCACAAGGCTTAAAGCGGCCATGACACCGGTCATGGCCAGCTCCTTGGTGGTGAAGGTGCGCTTGTACAGCACACTTACAAACAGAATGACGATGACAACGACTGCCAGAAGCAGCCACATTGCAGTAGTAGACATGATTTTACTTTCCCTCCAAATTTCCGTTCCCGCGGCACCAAAGCCCCACTGGGGCTTTGATTGCTTCGCAACCACTTACCTACAATCCTACTTGACATTTGGGTGTCCAGCGGGTATGCTCCTATTATACGCAGAACTGACACCATGAAAATACCCAGAATAAAGTTTTTTAATGAGGTCAGTTTGACGCAATACCCAGACAGGAGGGATAATTTATGGTCCATCTGACCACGGCGCTGGATGCTTCTTCCAGCGTGCCGCTGTACGAACAGCTGTACCGCAGCCTTGCCGGAGAGATGCGAAGCGGCACCCTTGCGGCGGGCACCCGGATGCCCGGCAAGCGGCGGCTGGCGGCAGAGCTGTCCGTCTCGGTGAATACGGTGGATGCCGCCTATCAGATGCTGGCGGCGGAAGGGTATCTGGAATCGCGGGAGCGCAGCGGCTTTTATGTACAGGAATATCTGGCCCTGCCGTCCCGGCCTGCCGGCGGGCCGGAACAGCCCGCACCGCCAAAACCGGAACCGCCTGTGCTGCCGGTGCGGTACGACCTTTCCACCCGCGGGGTAGACCCGGAGCTGTTCCCGTTCCGCACATGGGCGCGGCTGCAAAAGGAGCTGCTCTATTCTTCGCCCCAGCTGCTCACCCACGGCGATGCGCAGGGCGACCCGGCCCTGCGGCAGGCGCTGGCGGAATATCTCTCTGAATACCGCGGTGTGCAGTGCGGGCCGCACCAGATCGTGGTGGGTGCGGGATTGGAATATCTGCTGGGCCTGCTGGCACCGCTGCTGCCCGGCCCTGCAGCGGTGGAAACGCCGGGCTACCCCCGTGCTTTGCAGGTGCTGCAGAACAACGGTGTGCACTGCTGCTGCCTACCGGTGGACGAGGACGGCCTTTCGGTGGAAGCACTGAACCGGTCGGATGCAGCGGTGTGCTACGTCACGCCCAGCCACCAGTTCCCCACAGGCGTTACCATGCCTGCGGGCCGCAGGGCCGAGCTTCTGCACTGGGCAGCCCGCAGGCCGGGCGGGCGGTATATTATAGAAGATGATTACGATTCGGAGTTCCGTTTTGATACCCGGCCTCTGCCCAGCCTGCAGGGCATGGCGGGTGCAGACGGCCCGGTGGTGTACCTCTCCACCTGCTCCCGCAGTCTGGCTCCCAGCATCCGTATCGCCTATATGGTGCTGCCGGAGCATCTTCTGCCTGCATGGCGGAAAAAATACCGCCTGTACTCCGGCACGGTGAGCCGGTTTGAGCAGCAGACGCTGGCCCGCTTTATCACCGAGGGCTACTTCACCCGGCATCTGGCCCGGGAGCGGGTGGCCTACAAGGCCCGGCGGGACGCGCTGGCGGCAGCGTTGAACACTGCCTTTGCTCCCGGCGAGCTGACCCTTGCGGGCCTGCACACCGGTCTGAACCTGCTGGCAAAGCTCAAAGACCCGCCGCCGGATGCTGCGCTGCGCTGCGCGGCGGAAGCCGAAGGCGTGCAGCTGAGCCTGCTGAGCGATTACGACCTGACCGGAGAAGCACCCTCAGCGGCGGGCACGCTGGTGCTGGGTTATGGTTCGCTGAAGGACGAGGCCTGCGCCTCGGTGGGCGAAACATTGAAAAAGGTCTGCATGGCAGCGCGGGAAGCATCCGTGACCGTGTAAGTGCCGCTGGCGGCATTCCACTGGCCGGGCAGGGCCTGCGCCGCCACAGCGGCGCTGTTGTTGGCAAGAAATTCCAGTGTGCGTTCCAAAGCGTCATAGTCCAGCGCGGTCAGGTCGGTGAGCAGGGCCGAACTGCTGGCACGCAGTGCATCCGGCAGGGTGGCGGGCAGCAGGTCCAGATCCTGCCGGAGAAACGCATCCCACACGGCAGCGCGGGCCGCTGCGGTGCGTACTGGTGAAAAGGCTTCGTCGGCCTGCAGCTGGCACAAGAATTCGTGCGCGTCCCCGGCGGAAATGCCCTGCACGGCCCGGCTGCGGCCATAGCGGGCAAGCTCTTCCTCGGTCAGTGCGCCGGTAAAGCCCACCCGCACCGGCCCGTACCGGCTGGCAATGCGCTCCAGCACATCGGGAGAAAAGGCCAGATACCTTGTGCCCTCCGGCAGGGCCAGCACCTGTGCCAGCGCTTCGCGGCAGCGGGCCGGGCCAGCGGCGGCATAGCAGCGGGCAAGGGATGTTTCTTCTTCTGCAAAAGGCACGGTGAGCACGGCAGGCACGCTGAGCAGATGCACACAGTTCTGGCTGGCGTTCAGGTAGGCCAGCACAAAGCCGGGCTGTTCGCCGGAGACGCACAGCAGCACAGTGAGCTGGTCGGTGGTCTTGGGCAGCTGGATGGGCACACCGCTCTCGCTGCGGGCAGCCTGCCGCAGCTGGGTGCGCAGCTGCTGACGGGACAGCAGCACCGTGCCGCCCACCAGCGGCACCAGCACCAGCAGCGAAGCAAACAGTGCTGCCCAAAAGGGCTTCCAACCTCCACTGCGCATGGGATACACCGCCTTTCTTTTGCATAAAGCTTTGGCCTGCAGGCAAGACTTTATGCAGAAAAGGAGGCGTTTGCAGATGAAAAACAAAAAAGAGACAGCACCGACCACAGAGAAAGAACGGGAGAACTTCTGGCTGGAGATCGGCCCCGCCAGCGCCTATTACGGCACAGATTCTTACGAGACCGCGAAAGAAAACGGCGATGCCAGCCCGGATGGCAAAGCCCGGGGGTTTGAAGGCGCGGAGCCAAAAGAAAAGTAAAATAAATTTATGGCAGCACTATGATGAGGGAGGACAAAAGTAATACCAAAACAAAATTCATCTGTCGGCATAACAGATGAAAAAGCAGCATATGATATACAAAATGTCTTGCGCACAAGGACAGAATATGGTATAGTCTTTCTATCGCGCACAACTGTGCGCCGGAAGAACTGAAAAAAGACGTGCACGGCGGGGAAAGACCGTGCACTCTGGAGAAGCCCGCTTGTAAAGTGGGTGCCGAAGGTGTAAGGCCGCAGGGAAAGCGGCTGTATCTCTCAGGCAAAAGGACAGAGCCATCGTCTTTGCGCAATGGGGCGCAGCCGGGAATGCGGCGCACCCCGGCTGCGGAAAATGAGAGCGCTCCGAATTTTGCGGGCAGAGCCTTTGGTGGGTTCTGTCCGCTTTTGTTTTGTGTATAGGGGGAAAGAGAGAATGGTCGAGATGATCACGCAGGTGAACAATGCCATCAATGGCGTGGTGTGGGGGCCGTTTGGTCTGGCACTGCTGTTCTGCACCGGCTTCTGGATGAGCGCCCGCACGGGCTTTTTCCAGTTCCGCAAAATGGGCTACTGGCTCCGGCACACCATCGGCGCGATCTTCACCAACAAGGACATCACCGCGCACACCAGCAAGGAGGATATGGCCATCAGCCAGTTCCAGAGCATGTGCACGGCGCTGGCGGGAACCATCGGCACCGGCAACATCGTGGGTGTGGCAACGGCCATCGTTTCCGGTGGGCCGGGTGCCATCTTCTGGATGTGGGTCATGGCATTGCTTGGCATGATGACCAGCTTTTCGGAGAATGTGCTGGGCGTGTACTACCGCCGCAAAAACGAAAAAGGCGAGTGGTCGGGCGGTGCCATGTACTACCTCACCGATGGCCTTGGCGCAAAGAAGGGCTGCAAACAGCTGGGCAAGGTGCTGGCAGTGCTGTTTGCCTGCTTCTGCATTCTGGCTTCCTTCGGCATTGGCAACATGAGCCAGATCAATTCCATCGCGGGCAACATGAACGCTGCTTTTGGAGTACCGACCCTCGTCACCGGCCTGTGCCTGATGATGGTCACGGCCCTTATCGTCATTGGCGGTTTGAAACGCGTTGCCGCTGTTACCGAAAAGCTGGTGCCGCTCATGGCCCTGTTCTACATTGCAGGCGCGCTCATCATCGTAGTGCTGCACGCGGGCAACATCCCAGCGGCATTTGCGGCTATTTTCAAGGGTGCGTTCAACCTGAACGCGGCAGGCGGCGGTGCGCTGGGCTACGGCATCAGCCAGACCATCACCTGGGGCTTCAAGCGCGGTGCCTTCTCCAACGAAGCCGGTCTCGGCTCTGCCGTCATGGTCAACTCCGCTTCCAACGTCAAGGAGCCGGTGCATCAGGGCATGTGGGGCGTGTTTGAGGTGTTTGCCGATACCATCGTGGTCTGCACGCTCACTGCTCTGGTCATCCTGACCACCGGCGTGGTGGACCTGCAGAGCGGCGCTGTACTGGCCGGTGTGCAGGACAACGCATTGGTGGGTCAGGCCTTCACCGCCGCATTTGGCAGCTTTGGCCCCAAGTTCATTGCTGTTTCCATTCTGCTGTTTGCCTACTCCACTACGCTGGGCTGGAGCCACTACGGCACCAAGGCCGTGGAGTATCTCTTCGGCACCACCGGCAGCCGCATCTACAAGGTGGTCTTTGTGTGCATGACCGTGGTGGGTGCCACCATGAAGCTGGGCCTTGCGTGGGATCTTTCCGACACTTTCAACGGTCTGATGATGATTCCGAACCTGATCGGCGTGCTGGTGCTGTCCGGCACTGTGGTGGACATCACTCGCAACTACTTCGACCGCCGGGTGAAGGGCAAGGACATCGAACCCATGTGGTCGGCTTTCCTGGAGTACCAGAAGCAGGAGGAGGCCGAAGCCGCCGCAGAGGAAGCGGAGCTGGAAAAGGCCGCAAACGAATAAAATACCCAAAAGCAAGGGCTGTCTGTGAATGAGGACAGCCCTTGCTTTTGTCTGCTGCCCTGCCTTATAATAAATTAAAAAACAGGGGAGGGAACACCCATGAGCGAATTTTCCCATCTGAAAAACAAACTCCTTGCCGAACAGGTGGAGGACGAAATTTACCACTATATTCTGGATACCCCGCTGGAGCCGGGAGCCAAGCTGCCCAATGAATTTGAGCTGGGCGAAAAGTTCGGTGTGGGCCGCAGCACGGTGCGCGAAGCCGTGAAGCTGCTTTCCAGCAAGGGCATCGTGGAGGTGCGGCGCGGCTCCGGCACCTATGTGGTCACGACCGCCAAGGGCCTTTCGGACCCACTGAACCTGCGCAGCGTGCAGGACAAGAACGCACTGGCGCTGGATCTTGTCAATGTGCGTCTGCTGCTGGAACCTGGTATTGCGGAGATGGCCGCTTTAAACGCTTCCGACGAGGACATCGAGCGCATCCAGCGCCTGTGCGACCGGGTGGAGAGCAAGATCCACAGCGGTGATCTGTACATTGAGGACGACATCGCATTCCATACCTGCATCGCAGAGAGCAGCAAGAACATGGTGGTGGAGCAGCTGATCCCCATTATCGATACGGCGGTCATGATGTTCGTGAACGTCACCCACAAAAAGCTGACGGAGGAGACCATCCTGACCCACCGCATGATCACTGAAGCCATTGCCCGGCATGACCCCATTGGCGCCCGGTCTGCCATGGTGATGCACCTGAACTTCAACCGCAACTGCATCCGAAAGCTTTACGACGGCGAATGGGAAACCTGACGCCGCCGCATTTTACGTCCCCGCACAGTGCAAGGGCTGTGCGGGGACTTTTTATGCCTGAAGTTGTCTGATGACTTTTTAAGACGAATGACACAGAAAAGTTGAAAAATGGGTTAGATTATATGATGTATCCAAGATTTCAGAGCAATATGCACGAAAAACTGGGCTGGTTATTGTTATAAAGTGGGTTCTGACTGCGACAACTTGCAAACGAGGCGGGATTCGATTAGAATGAACATGTAAGATGTCCGACAGTCAAAAGGATGATTTGCAAAGCAGAAAAAGAGCATTTTGGAGGTATGATCATGGAACTGCGTTCTCAGGCAGTGCGTAAACTGGCACCGGAAAACGATCCGCTGAAGATCGGCATGGGCTGGAAGGTGGACGACCTTGCAAAGCCCCAGATCATGGTGGAGAGCACCTTTGGCGACAGCCACCCCGGCAGCGCCCATCTGGATCAGTTCGTGAAGGAGGCTGTACAGGCAGTCAACACCCACGGCGGCAAGGCTGCACGCTATTTTGCGACCGATATGTGCGACGGTATCGCACAGGGCCACGACGGCATCAACTACTCGCTGCCCCACCGTGACGCCATCGTGAATCTGGTGGAAGCTCAGGCCAACGCCACCGTGTACGACGGCGGCGTGTTCATCGCCAGCTGCGACAAGTCCATGCCGGCCATGCTGATGAGCATTGGCCGCCTGAAGGATATGAGCGCAATCGTGGTCACCGGCGGCGTGATGGAAGCCCACACCCTGCCCAAGAAGTACGTGGTCAACGACCCCGCCTGCGCCATCAACGACCTGCTGACGCTGGAACAGATCGGCAAGTTCGACGCATGGGAAAAGACGGGCGTGATCCCCAACGAGCAGCTGGACTACTACAAGCACAATGCCTGCCCCAGCTGCGGTGCCTGCTCCTTTATGGGCACCGCTTCTACCATGCAGATCATGGCCGAGGCTCTGGGCCTGATGCTGCCGGGCACCGCCCTGATGCCCGCCACCGCCCCGGAGCTGAAGCAGGCCGCCTACGATGCCGGCGTTCAGGTGATGAAGCTGGTGGCCGAGGGCATCAAGGCCAAGGACATCGTCACCATGAAGAGCTTTGAAAACGCCATCATGGTGCACGCCGCCATCTCCGGCTCCACCAATGCCACCATGCATCTGCCCGCCATTGCACACGAGTTCGGCTTTGAGATCGATGCCGACACCTTTGACCGGATGCACCGCGGCGCACACTATCTGCTGAACATCCGTCCCTCCGGCGACTGGCCCGCACAGTACTTCTACTATGCAGGCGGCGTGCCCCGCGTGATGGAAGAGATCAAGTCCATGCTGCATCTGGACGTGATGACCGTCACCGGCAAGACGCTGGGCGAAAACCTGGAAGACCTGAAGAAGAACGGCTTCTACGAGCACTGCGACGAGATCCTGCAGGAAAAGACCAAGGGTCTGGGCATCAAAGTCACCCGCGAGGATATCATCCACAGCTTTGACAACGCCAAGGGCACCGACGGCAGCATTGCTATCCTGAAGGGCAATCTGGCCCCGGAGGGCAGTGTCATCAAGCACACCGCCTGCCCCAAGAACATGTTCCACGCCACCCTGCGCGCAAAGCCCTTTGACAGCGAGGAAGAGTGCATCAGCGCCGTTCTGAACAAGCGGGTCCAGCCCGGAGATGCCATCTTCATCCGTTACGAAGGCCCCCGCGGCAGCGGCATGCCCGAGATGTTCTACACCGGCGAGGCCATCTGCGCCGACCCGAAGCTGGCTTCCAGCGTGGCGCTCATCACCGACGGCCGCTTCTCCGGCGCAAGCCGCGGCCCGGTCATCGGCCATGTCAGCCCGGAGGCCGCTGTGGGCGGCCCCATCGCTCTGGTGGAAGAGGGCGATCTCATCCGCATCGATGTGCCGAACCGTCAGCTTGCCATCGTGGGCGTGAACGGTGAGGAAAAGACCCCCGAAGAGATGGAGGCTATCCTTGCCCAGCGCCGTGCCAACTGGAAGCCCAAGGCTCCCAAGTACACCAAGGGCCTGCTGAAGCTCTACTCTCAGCACGCTGTCAGCCCCATGAAGGGTGCATATATGGAGTAAAAACGCTTCGTTTGCGATAAAAACCAAAAACAAAAAATCAACTGTTCAGCGTTGTTTTGCTGAGCGGTCTGGATAAAGTTACGCCAAAAACAAAAAAGCGGATATTGCTTCACCTATAAAAACCATCGAAATCCGGTGTCCGTCTGCGGGGACGGCGCTGAAATAAGACCCAAAGCACACAAAACATCAAAAAATGGAGGAAACGTTTATGACAGCTGTTGCAACCCCGGACGCCGCACGGCTCGTGTTCGCCGCGGTGGCGGGTCTGATCCTTTTGCTCATCCTTATCATCAAGTTCAAAGTCCACGCCATGATCTCCATCCTGATCGGTGCGGTGGGCATCGGCCTGATGGCCGGTATGCCCCTGTCTGACATCATCGGCTCGGTCAACGAAGGCATCGGCAACACCTTAAAGGGCATCGCTCTTCTGGTGGGCCTTGGCTCCATGTTCGGTGCCATTCTGGAAGAATCCGGCGGCGCACAGACGCTGGCCGTGACCATGGTGCGCAAGTTCGGCGACGAAAAAGCCGCATGGGCGCTGGGTATCACAGGTCTGGTGGTGGCCATGCCGGTGTTCTTTGATGCCGGTCTGATCATTCTGATCCCGCTGGCCTTCTCTCTGGCAAAGCGCACCAAGCGCTCGGTCCTGTACTATGTCATCCCTCTGCTGGCCGGTCTGGCTGTCGGCCACGCCTTCATCCCTCCCACGCCGGGCCCCGTTCTGGTGGCCAGCATGCTGGGCGTTGATCTGGGCTGGGTCATTCTCATCGGCATCTTCTGCGGCATCTTCGCCATGATCGCTGCCGGTCCCATCTGGGGCTCCATCTGCGGCAAGAAGTATATGATCGAGGTGCCCGAGCACGTTGCACAGCAGGCAGACATCGACGAGAGCAAGCTGCCCAAGTTCGGCACCATCGTGGGCATCATCCTGATCCCGCTGGTCCTCATCATTGCAAACTCTGTGGCAAAGGTGGTGCCCGGTCTGGCTGGCATCCAGCCTGTTCTGGCCTTCCTCGGTGAGCCCTTCATGGCTCTGCTGCTGGCTACCATCGCTGCTATGTATCTGCTGGGCACCCGTCACGGCTATAACAATGCCCAGCTGGAAAAGATCATGACCAAGTCCCTTGAGCCCACCGGCATGATCCTGCTGGTCACTGCCTGCGGCGGCGTGCTGCGCTACATGCTGCAGAACTCCGGTCTGGGCGATGTCATCGGCAACGCCGTGGCAAACGCAAGCCTGCCGCTGGTTCTGGTGGCCTTCATCGTGGCTGCTCTGGTGCGTATCTCCGTTGGTTCCTCTACCGTGGCTATGACCATGGCAGCAGGCATCATCTCCGCCATGCCCGGCATCAGCGAGCTGAGCCCGCTGTATCTGGCCTGCGTCACCGCTGCCATCGCCGGCGGCTCCACCGTGTGCTCCCACTTCAACGACTCCGGCTTCTGGCTGGTGAAGAGCCTTGTGGGCATGGACGAAAAGACCACCCTCAAGACCTGGACCATCATGGAAACTCTGGTTGGCGGTGTGGGCTTCCTGGTAGCACTCATCATCTCCTTCTTTGCTTAATCATCCTCATCTGCGGGGCTGTGCCTGCACACAGTCTGCGCAATGCTTTGCAAATTCCTGAAAACTCCTCAGCACAGCAGACCCCCGGGCGGTTTACCGTCCGGGGGTCTGCTGCTTTCTGTATTATAAAAGAGGCAGGTCCGGCCCGGAGGCCAGCTGGATGAAGGCGTCCATTTCCCGGGTGCAGCATTTATCCTTGTGGTAGAACATCTGGCGGTACATGGTCAGCCGGAAGTCTGACACCTCCAGAATGCGCAGATCTCCTCTGGACGCAGGCTCGGCCACAGCGAAGCGCGGCAGCAGGGAAATGCCGGAGGAGCGCTCCAGCATCTTGATGATAAAGGAGGTATCGCTGATCTCAAGGCTGGGGGTCAGCTCGATCTGGCGGGAAGCCAAAAACCGGTCAAAGGTGCGGCGGTAGTTGGCGTTGCGTTCGGTGAGGAAGAAGGGCTTGTCCAGAAGCTCTGCCACCCGGTACGGGCCGGGGTGGCCGAGGTCGATGTCCGGGGAGGCCACGAACACCACCTCTTCCGGCACCTCGTTGCACTTGTGCCAGCTGTTGGAGTAGCGCGGCTCGTCCAGAATGCAGATGAGGTCCACCTCGCCGCGCTCCATCTTTTCGATCAGCTCTTCCGGGGAGCCGGTAGTGACCCGAAGGCTGACTTTGGGGTGTTCCACCCGGAACTGATGCATCAGGCCGGGCAGACGGAAAAAGCAGAGAGATTCCAGCGTGCCGATGTGCAGGCAGCCCTCCAGCTCGGCATCCTCGCTCAGGGCGCGGCGGGCGTTGTGGATGGTATCCAGAATGCTGTTGGCGTATTCCAGAAAGCACTGACCCTGTGCGGTCAGGATCACCCGCTTGCCCATGCGGTCGAACAGGCGCACACCCAGCTCTTCTTCCAGCGCTTTGATCTGCACGGTAACGGCAGACTGGGAATAGCCCAGACTTTCCGCTGCCTTGGAAAAGCTCTGGAACTGGGCGGCACGGATCAGGGTGTTCAGCTGACGCACTTCCATGGCGAAGCTCCTTTGCTATTAAGATTTTTAAACCATAACTTTATTTTTATGAATTTGAATCATTCATATGTCTATGTTAAACTAAATGTGTCAACACGTCAAGTGAAAATTTGACGTTTCGTGAAAGGCTGGCCGTGCGGGCTGCGGCGGAGAGAGCGCTGTCAGGTGCCGCACAAAGGTCAGAATAGGAAAAGGAGGATTTTATTCTTATGGAAAAGAAAAAATTCAAGCTCGGACTGCTGCCGAAGCTGCTCATCGCCATCGTGCTGGGCATCATCATCGGCCAGTTCTTCCCGGTGTGGTTCTGCCGGGTCGTCGTCACGGCATCCAGCATCTTCAGCTCGTTCCTGAAGTTCATCATCCCGCTGATGATCGTGGCCTACGTCACCATGGGCATTGCCGACCTGAAGAGCGGCGCAGGCAAGCTGCTGCTCATCACGGTGGCTCTGGCCTACGGCTCCACCCTGATCGCGGGCTCGGCATCCTATCTGGTGTCTGCAAGCCTGTTCCCCAGCTTCATGAGCGAAGGCGCTCTGGAACAGATCGCCGCCACGGCTGACAACTCTCTGGTCAGCTACATCTCCATCTCCATCCCTCCGCTGCTGGACACCCTGTCTGCCGTGGTGCTGGCCTTCGTGCTGGGCCTGTGCCTGTCCACCTTGCGCGGCAAGACCATCGGTGATACACTTTATAATGGCATGAAGGACTTCTCCGGCATCATCGATCAGGTGCTGCACAGCGTCATCATCCCGCTGCTGCCCCTGTACGTCTGCGGTACCTTCATCGACATGACCAAGTCCGGCAAGACCTACGCCATTCTGGGCATCCTGTGGAAGGTGTTCCTGGTGGTCATCATCATGCATCTGGTCTGCATCTTCCTGCAGTTCTGCGTTGCAGGCGCTGTGAGCCACAAGAGCCCCTTCAAGATGATCCGCAACCAGATCCCCGGCTACACCACCGCTCTGGGCACTCAGTCCTCTGCAGCCACCATCCCGGTCAACCTGCAGTGCGCTGCGGCTGATGGCGTGAGCGAGCAGATCCGCAACTTCGTGGTGCCTCTGTGCGCAAACATCCACATGGCAGGCTCCATGATCACCATTACCGCCTGCGCAACTGCCGTCTGCCTGATGAACCAGCTGCCCATCAGCCTTGCTACCGTGGTGCCCTTCATCATGACTCTGGGCGTTGCCATGGTGGCTTCTCCCGGTGCTCCCGGCGGCTCCATCATGACCGCTCTGCCCTTCCTGTACATGATCTTTGGCGCTGAGGCCGGTGACCCCAATGGCCCCATCTGCGCCATCATGGTGGCTCTGTACATCACTCAGGATTCCTTCGGCACTGCCTGCAACGTCTCCGGCGACAACGCCATCGGCGTGATCGTGGAGACCATTTACCAGAAGTTCATCAACAAGAGCAGCGCAAGCGTCTGATGCGCGGCGCGGTTCTTGACCTGACAGGAGTGACACCCCATGGCATTTATCAGTGTTTTTGATGTTCTGGGCCCGAACATGATTGGCCCTTCCAGCTCCCACACCGCAGGTGCGGAGATCATCGCCTTTCTGGCACAGAAGATGATCGCCCCGCCGCTGAAGCGGGCGGACTTTACCCTCTACGGCTCCTTTGCCAAAACCTACCACGGCCACGGTACCGACCGCGCCCTGCTGGGCGGCATCATGGGCTTTTCGGCCGATGATACCCGCATCCGGGATTCCTTTGCCATTGCCACCGACCGCGGCCTTGGCTACAGCTTCACCCCCAATGAGGTGGAGACCGACATCCACCCCAACACGGTGGATATCCGCATGGAGAATGCGGCCGGTCAGGTGATGACCGTGCGCGGTGAATCGCTTGGCGGCGGCAAGGTGCGCATCGTGCGGATCAACGGCGTGGAGGTGGACTTTACCGGCGAGTACAACGCCCTCATCGTGGTGCAGAAGGACAAGCCCGGCGTGGTGGCCCACATCACCAAGATCCTCAGCGACCGCAGCGTGAACATCGCGTTCATGCGTCTGTTCCGCGAGGAAAAGGGGCACACGGCTTACACCATCGTGGAGTCGGATGAGCGCCTGCCCGAGGGTGTGGATCAGCTGCTGTTGGCAAACCCGAACATCAACGATGTAATGGTCGTGCAGCCGTAAGGAGGGACAAGCGATGAACATGGATTTCAAGTCCGCCAAGGAGCTGCTGGACCTGTGTGAGGAAAACCAACTGCCCATTTCGGAAGTGATGCGCCAGCGGGAATGCCTGCTGGGCGAAACGCCCCGGGATGCTGTGGATCACCGCATGGCAAAGGCATGGGAGATCATGCACGCTTCTGCCACCCAGCCGCTGAAAAAGCCCATCAAATCCATGGGCGGCCTGATCGGCGGCGAGGCCAAAAAGCTGGAAACACATTATAATAAGAAGAAAAGCATCTGCGGCGATGTGCTGCAGAAGGCCATGACCTACGCCATGGCCGTGCTGGAAGTGAACGCTTCCATGGGCCTGATCGTGGCTGCACCCACCGCAGGCTCTGCAGGCGTGGTGCCGGGCATGATGCTGGCCCTGCAGGAGTGCTACCGCATCTCCGACCAGCGCATCGTGGATGCCCTGTTCAACGCCGGTGCCGTGGGCTATCTTGCCATGCGCAACGCCACCGTGGCCGGTGCCGTGGGAGGCTGTCAGGCCGAGGTGGGCATTGCGTCTGCCATGGCTGCTTCTGCCGCCGTGGAGCTGATGGGCGGCAACCCGCAGCAGTGTCTGGATGCAGCTTCCACCGTGCTGATGAACATGCTGGGCCTTGTGTGCGACCCCGTAGGCGGGCTGGTGGAGTACCCCTGCCAGAACCGCAACGCTGCCGGTGTGGCCAACGCCCTCATTGCAGCGGAACTGTCCCTGAGCGGCATCCGCCAGCTGATCCCCTTCGACCAGATGCTGGACGCCATGTACGCCGTGGGCAAGCGCCTGCCTGCCGAGCTGCGCGAGACCGCCCTTGGCGGCTGTGCCGCCACCCCCGCCGCCTGTGCCGCCTGCGGCCTGTGCAGCGGGAACTGATCTTTCAACATGCAGCGCCGCCGGTGTGGAAACGCCCGGCGGCGTTTTTGCGCGTTCGTGACCGGAAATGCCGGCCCAAACGGCGGGGCTTTGCATCTTTTTGTGCAAACACACCGAAAAGATGGCCGGGATGACTGGCGCTTGTCTGCGAAATGTGATAAACTAAACGCAGAAGTGCTCTGCGCAGCCCGTGCAGAGCGGAAAAAAGATGATAAGTGAGGTCGTTTGTAATGAAGATCATTCGTGCAAAAGATTATGCGGATATGTCCCGCAAGGCAGCCAATATCATTTCGGCACAGGTCATTATGAAGCCCAACTGCGTGCTGGGTCTGGCGACCGGCGGCACCCCCGTGGGCGCGTATGCACAGCTGGTGGACTGGTACAACAAGGGCGACATCGATTTTTCTGAGGTGACCACCGTCAATCTGGACGAGTACCGCGGCCTGCCCAAGGAGCACCCGGAAAGCTACTGGAGCTTCATGCACCGCAACCTGTTCGACAAGGTGAACATCGACCCTGCAAAGATCAACCTGCCGGACGGCACCAACCCCGATGCAGAGGATGCCTGTGCAAAGTACAACCAGATCATCCACGCTGTGGGCGGCATCGACCTGCAGCTGCTGGGCATCGGCCACGACGGCCACATCGGCTTCAATGAGCCGGGCGAAGCCTTTGAGCTGGAGACCCACTGCGTGGATCTGACCCCCGAGACCATTGAGGCAAACAAGCGCTTCTTTGACGGCAATGTGGATCTGGTGCCCAAGCAGGCCTATACCATGGGCATCAAGACCATCATGCAGGCACGCAAGGTGCTCATGGTGGCAAACGGCAAGGGCAAGGCCGAGATTGTCAAGAAGGCATTCTTCGGCCCCGTCACTCCGGAGGTGCCCGCAAGCATCCTGCAGATGCATCCGGACTTCACGCTGGTGGGCGACGAGGAAGCTCTGAGCCTGATCTGATCGTTCCGCGCTCTGACTGCCGCACGGTGCAATGCCGTGCGGCAGTTTTTTGCTGCCAACGGCTTTACAATCGCGCAAAAAGGCGGTATTCTTTTATATATGACACTTTTCTCAGGGAGGAAACCATGGATATCCGCCAGCTGCACTACTTTCTGGTATTGTGCGATGAAATGAATTACAGCCGCGCGGCACAGCGGCTGTTTTTGTCACGGCAGGCACTGCGGCAGAGCATCTCTGCGCTGGAAGCCGAGCTGTGCGGGCCGCTGTTCCTTAGCGCCCACCACAAGCTCACCCTTACCGACCGCGGCATGAGCCTGCAGCGCCATGCCGCGCCGGTAGTGGAGCAGTTCCAGCAGATGCAGGCATCCCTGCGGGCCGAGATCCAGTCGGCGCAGCCGGTGCGCATCGGCATCAGCGTGTCGCTGGTGCCGGACTACCTGCCCGGATTGGAGACCCAGCTGGACAAGTTCCGCCAGCAGTATCCCCATGTGGAGATGCGCTTCCGCATGATGGACAACGATGCGGTGGCGGACGATGTGGAGCAGGGGGAGCTGGACGCGGGTCTGGTCATCGATCTGGGCTGTGCTGCGTCGGTACTGGCCCGCACCACCCTGCGGGCAGACCCTGCCTGCCTGCTGGTGCCTCGGGGGCACGCGTTCTGGGATAAGGAGAGCATCCCGCTGGCAGAGCTGCGCGGTCAGCGGGTGCTGCTGCCCAGCTTGCGGCAGGATCTGTTCAGCCCGCTGTGGTCGGCCTGCGCCCGGTTGGGCTTTGCGCCGAATGCGGAGATCGGCCCCAGCTTTTATCAGGCCTATTATCTTGTGCAGGAGCAGCTTTGCACCTGTCTGACCCGCTATGAACCGGGAGCCAGACGGGAACTGGACCGTGTGCGGGATGTGCTGCTGGAAGATCTGCCCCCGCTGTGCGTCTCACTGGTGCAGCGGCGGGATCATTCCTCTGCCTACATCGACCTGCTGCGCAGCTACCTGATGGAGGTGCTGGGCGGTTCGGCCAGCCTGCCGCCCCGCCGCGGACGGCCCGCAAAGCCGTTCTACAATTTCCCGGTGCTGTCCAGCGCTGCGGCAAAGGCTGCACCGGCCCACCCGGTGCCCGGCACCCAGCTGGATTTTGCCGGCGGCACCAACTTCCGGGAGCTGGGCGGTTACGAAGCCGACGAGGGCAAGCATATCAAGTGGGGCCAGATCTGGCGCGGCATCCCTACCTGCAAGCTCACCGGTGAGGCCGACCGCGCGAAGCTGGACGCGCTGGGCCTGCGCCTGATCCTTGATCTGCGCAGCAGCGGGGAAGTGCAGAAAGAACCGGACTACGTACCGGACGGTGCACGTCTGGTGCAGATCTGCGGCCTGTGCGCCGAGGACGGCCACGAGATCTCCTTTGCGCCAGATGATATCGCCGCCCTGATGAAGGGCTATGAAGAAAGCGCCGACGGCAGCACCTTCGTGCAGGCTATGTACGAGCGGATGCTGTTTGGCAACAAGGCGTTCAAGGAGCTGTTCCGTGCGCTGGAAGCAGGCGAGACCCCCATCCTGTTCCACTGCTCGGCCGGCAAGGACCGCACCGGCGTGGCGGCCATGCTCATTCTGCTGGCACTGGGCGCTTCGGATGAGACGATCTGTGCGGACTATGAGCGCACGAACCTCTGCCGCAAGGCTGAGATCGACGCAGTGCTGGCGGAGCACGCCGAAGAGATCGCGGCAAACCCGGCCTGCCGGATGCGCTATTACCGCAAGGCGGGCGTGGACCCGGCAACCGCACCCTTTGTGCTGCGCACCATCCGCGCAAAATACGGCAGCGCCGAGAACTATCTGGAAGCCGAATACGGCCTGACCCCTGCGCGCCTGATGCGGCTGCGCAGGATGTATCTGGAATAAACGGGAACGGGGACGGCATCCGGTGCGGATACTGTCCCTGTTTTCTGCACAAAATGTTCTGCGGGGCAGGGTTTTCCTCTTGACAAGCGGGCAATTGTTTCGTACTATAATTAGTAGTATGGAATAAAAGACGCTGTGTGCAGGTCGTTCCCGTGACCCGTGTCCCTTACAGGCAGAGCCTGCCTGTTTTTATATAAGATAGAACTGTAGATAGAAAAGCTTGCAGCCTGTTCGTGCGGCATTTGCCGTGCGTGTGGTCTTGTTGCCACTTTTTGCATTGAAAGCTCACTTATAAAAAATGTTTGCAGCCTACACCTGCCCTACAGCGTCTCCTGCTTATGATTCAGAATTTTGAATTTTAACAAAGGAGAGTGAAATGCGATGTCCACGATCATCTGGATCGTGATCTTGATCGTCGCGCTTGCTGCGGGCATCGGTGCAGGCTATTTTATTGGTTACAACAACCGTAAAAAGACCGCCGAAGCCCAGATCGGCAGCGCGGAAGCCGAGGCCACCCGTCTGGTGAACGAAGCGATCAAGACCGCAGAACAGAAACGCAAGGAAGCGGTTCTGGAAGCAAAGGACGAGGCCTTCAAGCTGAAGGCCGAGGTGGATGCCCAGAAGGCAGAAGCCGATAAGGAGATCAAACAGCGCCGTGCGGAGATCAGCCGTCAGGAAAACCGCATCGACCAGAAGGAAACCGCCCTCGACCGCAAGACCGAGGTACTGGAAAAGAAGGAAGAGGAACTGAAAAAGCGCGCCGCTGAGGCCGAGGAGCGTCTGGCAGAGATCGACGCTCTGCGTGCCAAGGAGATGGAGCGTCTGGAGACGCTGGCCGGTCTGAGTCAGGAGGACGCCCGCGAGGTGCTGCTGCACAAGGTGGACGAGGAGCTGACCCACGAAAAGGCCGTGCGCGTTGCCGCCTACGAGACCGACCTGAAGGAAAACTGCGACAACATTGCACGCAACCTGATCGGTCAGGCCGTCAGCCGCTGCGCTGCCGACCACTGCAGCGAGACCACCGTCAGCGTGGTGCCGCTGCCCAGTGATGAAATGAAGGGCCGCATCATCGGCCGCGAGGGCCGCAACATCCGCGCTCTGGAGACCGCGACCGGTGTGGACCTGATCATCGACGATACCCCGGAGGCCATCACCCTGTCCTCCTTCGACCAGACCCGCCGCGAGGTGGCCCGCATGACGCTGGAACGCCTGATCGGCGATGGCCGCATCCACCCCGCCCGCATCGAGGAGACGGTGGAAAAGTGCCGCCACGAGCTGGAGCTGCAGATGAAGCGCGAGGGCGAGCGTGCCGTGATGGAGCTGGGCATCCATGGCCTGCACCCGGACCTCATCAAGCTGATCGGCCGGTTGAAGTACCGCACCAGCTTTGGCCAGAACGCCCTGACCCACAGCATGGAGGTGGCATGGGTGGCCGGCCTGCTGGCAGGCGAAATGGGTGTGAACGTGACCATGGCACGCCGTGCCGGTCTGCTGCATGATATCGGCAAGGCACTGGATCATGAGATCGAGGGCATGAGATCCATGGTCACGCCCAGCTCCCGCTGCTCCAGGCTCTCGCCCACGCACACGATGGGGTACAGGCCCGCCTCCAGGGCGGCATGCACCTTCTTGTTCACCGTGAAATCAGTTTCATTATAGTACTGGCGGCGCTCGGAATGGCCGATCACCACATACTTGACGCCCAGCTCCTTCAGCATCTCAGGGGCCACCTCACCGGTGTAGGCGCCGTGGGACTCATAGTGGCAGTTCTCCGCGCCGATGGAGACGCGGCACTCTTTGAACAGGCGCACGGCGGCTTGGATATTCACATAGGGCACGCACAGCACTACCTCGCACCAGTTGGGCTTGCCCAGCAGGGGCTTAAGCTCCTCGGCAAATGCACGGGTTTCGGAGAGGGTTTTGTTCATTTTCCAGTTTCCAGCGATAATCGTCTTACGGTAGCGGCGGTTCACGGCAAACAATCCTTTCGATTTTGGAATAGCTATAAGGGGGCGGCGCGGCCCCAGCGCAGCGGTTCGTGCGGGGCCCTCGGCGGAGGAGCTGCCCGGCACGGAAGTCTTATTGATCCAGCAGGCACGCCACGCCGGGCAGCTCCTTGCCCTCCAGGAACTCGAGGGAGGCACCGCCGCCGGTGGAGATGTGGGTCATTTTGTCGGCGTAGCCAAGCTGGGCCACGGCGGCCGCGGAGTCACCGCCGCCCACAATGGTGATGGCGTCGGTCTCGGCCAGGGCCTGGGCCACAGCCCGGGTGCCCTCGGCAAAGGCGGGGAACTCAAACACGCCCATGGGGCCGTTCCAGATAACGGTGCCGGCCTCCTTCACGGCCGCGGCATACAGGGCGATGGTCTTGGAACCGATGTCCATACC
>OGYU01000647.1_pt1 | contig 27919 bp, 19 predicted proteins | sample 1576581 | NCBI WGS metagenome assembly OGYU01 (sample SAMEA3541547, study PRJEB24748) | human gut metagenome | biome: human gut; feature: human-associated habitat; material: faeces | place: China | collected 2012 | reverse complement strand
GGTGCTAAGGCATAACCAAGGCGCCAGCCTGTCATAGCATCGTCGGCGTAGACCGATTCGGGATAACGCTCCGCGAATTCGCGCAAAGCCCCTTCGGCAGCACACGGTGTGGCCAAGTCACCGCAGGCCGGGGCGGGAGGCGGACCTTCCTCTCGGAAAACTTCGCGAAGCCCAGTTTCCGAGAGGAAGTGTCCGGCTGCCGCCCCGGCCGAACAGGTCAACTACACCGTGTGCTGCGGCAGGTCCTGCAGGGCGATGACGTCCATGCCCATGTCGTTGGCGCTGCCGTGACCCTGCTGGTCCTCACGCACCGCCTCGATGGCACTCACGTACGTGTTGGCGGCAGACATCGCGGTCACGCAGGTCACACCGCGTCGCACTGCCTCGGTGCGCAGCAGATAGCCGTCGCCGCGCGAGCCCGGACCGTACGGCGTGTTGATGATCACCGCGATCTTGCCATCGGCGATGAGGTCGCCGATGTTGGGGCGCTCGCCGTCGTGCGGGCCGCTAATCTTCTCCACGATCTCGCACGTCACGTTGCCTCCACGCAGCACGCGCGCCGTACCCTCGGTGGAGCAGATGTCAAAGCCCAGGTAACGCAGGATACGCGCGACCGAAAGGATGTGGCGCTTGTCGCGGTCGCACACGCTGATGAATACCTTGCCGCAACTCGGGTCGGGCAGCTTGTAGTCGATCGCCAGCTGCGTCTTGGCGTATGCCTCGGGATAGCTCTTAGCGATACCCATGACCTCGCCCGTCGACTTCATCTCAGGCCCCAGGATAACGTCAGCTCCCGGGAAACGACCCCAGGGCATGACGGCTTCCTTCATGCAGAACCAGTCCAGTTGACGTTCGTCGCTCGGCAGGCCCAAGCTCGCGATGGAATCGCCTGCCATGATGCGCGCCGCGCATTTGGCCAGCGGCACACCGGTGGCCTTGGAGATAAACGGCACGGTACGGCTGGCGCGCGGGTTGGCCTCGATCACGTAGACGGTCTCGCCCTTGATGGCATATTGCACGTTGACCAGACCGCGGACTCCCAGCGCCATCGCGATGCGGCGCGTGGTCTCGCGGAGCTTCGCCTGCAGGCTCTCGCTAAAGCTGAACGGCGGGATGCAGGTCGCGGAGTCGCCGGAGTGAATACCGGCTTCCTCGATATGCTCCAGGATGCCGCCGATGTATACCTCTTCGCCATCGCACAGGGCGTCGACGTCGGACTCGATCGCACCCTCCAGGAAGCGGTCCAGGTACACCGGGTAGTCGGGGCTAATGCGCGCAGCCTCGGCCATGTAATCGCGCAGATGCTCGGCATCGTAGGCGATCATCATGCCGCGGCCGCCCAGCACATAGCTCGGGCGCACCAGCAGCGGATAGCCGATGTGCGCGGCCACGGCCTCGGCCTCCTCAAACGAGGTGGCCTGGCCCGCCGGCGGGTACATGATGCCCAGCTTGTCGAGCAGAGCGGCGAAGCGCTCGCGGTCCTCGGCAAAGTCGATGGCATCGGGCTTGGTGCCCATAATGTTCACGCCGCTCTCCTCGAGCATGCGCGCCAGTTTAAGCGGGGTCTGGCCGCCGAGCGTCACCACGACGCCGTCGGGGCGCTCGACATCGATAACGTCCATGACGTCCTCGTAGGTGAGCGGCTCAAAGTACAGACGGTCGGACGTGTCATAGTCGGTCGAGACGGTCTCGGGATTGCAGTTGACCATGATGGTCTCGAAGCCGCGGGCCGCCAGCGCGTAGCTCGCGTGCACACAGCAGTAATCGAACTCGATACCCTGGCCAATGCGGTTGGGTCCGGCGCCCAGGATCATCGCCTTGGGCTTGTCCGCCGGCGTGGTCTCGTCGGGAGCCACGCACTTCTTGGCGTCCGGGCTCGTGCGGTAGATGTTCTCGTACGTCTTGTAGTGATATTCCGTGGCGCTCGAGAACTCGGCGGCGCAGGTATCGACCGTCTTCATGCTGGGAACCACGCCCAGGCCCTTGCGGTAAGCGCGCACAAAGCGCTCGTCCGAGCCGGTCAGCGCGGCAATCTCGGCGTCGCTCGTGCCGTACTGCTTGAGCAGGCGCATCGCGTCGGCGTCGATATCCTCCACACGCAGGCCGCGGATGCTTTCCTGGACCTGCACCATGTCGTTGATGCGGTTGAGGTACCACGGATCGATACCGCAGATGGCATGGATGTGGGCGATGTCCCAGCCACGGCGCAGGGCCTCGACCACAAAAAAGATGCGGTGCTCGGTCGGGGTTGCCACGGCCTGAGCGAGCTCATCGTCACCCAGCTTGTCGGCACCCTCCTTGCCACCGGCGCAAATGCCCTGATGCCCGTCCTCCAGCGAGCGCATAGCCTTGCCAAAGGCCTCCTCAAAGGTGCGGCCGATCGCCATAATCTCGCCCACGGCCTTCATGCGCGTGGTGAGCGTGGGGTCGGTACCCTTGAACTTCTCGAAGGCAAAGCGCGGTACCTTGACCACGCAGTAGTCAATCGTGGGCTCAAAGCAGGCGGGCGTTGCCTTGGTGATGTCGTTGACGATTTCGTCGAGCGTATAGCCCACGGCCAGGCGCGCGGCGGCCTTGGCGATGGGGAAACCCGTGGCCTTGGAGGCCAGTGCGGACGAGCGGCTCACGCGCGGGTTCATCTCGATGACAATCAGGCGGCCGGTCTGGGGGTTCACGGCAAACTGCACGTTGGAGCCGCCGGTCTCGACGCCGATCTTCTCCAGAATGGCGAGCGACGCGACACGCATGCGCTGATACTCAAGGTCGGAGAGGGTCTGCGCGGGCGCCACGGTGATGGAGTCGCCGGTGTGCACGCCCATGGGGTCGAGGTTCTCGATGGAGCACACGATGATGCCGTTGCCGGCGTGGTCGCGCATGACCTCCATCTCATACTCTTTCCAACCCTCGATGGACTCCTCGACCAGCACCTCATGGGCAGGCGAGAGCTCAAGGCCCTGGCTCACGATGGAGACGAGCTCCTCGTGGGTATGCGCGATGCCGCCGCCGGCGCCACCGAGGGTAAAGCTCGGGCGCAGTACGCAGGGATATCCCACGCGCTCGGCGATAGCCTCGGCGTCGGCCACGCTGTAGGCATAGCCCGAGCGCGCGACCTCCAGGCCGATCTCGGCCATGGCCTCGTTAAAGAGTTTGCGGTCCTCGCCGCGCTCGATAGCGGCCAGGTCGCAGCCGATCATCTCGACGCCGTACTTGTCGAGCGTGCCGTCCTTTGCCAGCTCGACGGCGGCGTTCAGACCGGTCTGGCCGCCCAGCGTGGGCAGCAGCGCGTCCGGGCGCTCTTTCTTGATCACGCGCTCGATAAACTCGGCGGTGATAGGCTCAACATAGGTGCGGTCGGCCAAGCCCGGGTCGGTCATGATGGTCGCCGGATTGGAGTTGACCAGGATGACCTCAAAGCCATCCTCCTTGAGCACCTTGCAGGCCTGGGCGCCGGAGTAGTCGAACTCGCAGGCCTGGCCAATAACGATGGGGCCCGAACCAATAACGAGGATGCGCTTGATGTCAGTACGTTTAGGCATGTTAGTTCTCCTCGGTCGCAGCGTTCTCGGACTCGGCGAAATTCCAGCCGGCGAGGCGGTCCTTCGCGGTGTCGATGTCCAGGTAGTTCTCCTCGCCGTCCATGAGTCGCGTAAAGGCGGTAAAGAGATAGTGGGCATCGGTGGGGCCAGGCGAAGCCTCGGGGTGGTACTGGACCGAGAAACACGGGGCGTCGAGCAGCTGGATGCCCTCGGCGGTGCCGTCGTTGAGGTTCACATGTGTCAGGCGAATGCGACCAAAGCGCTCGTTCATCACGACCGGCGCGATGCCGCGACGCACCCAGGCGCGCAGGTCACCGTCGGCCGCATGCTCGGTTTCGCCGCCGGAAAGCTCCGGAATCAGTTTGCCCAGACTGGGGAACAGCAGGCCAAAGCCGTGGTTTTGCGCGGTGATCTCCACGCGACGGCTCACCAGATTCATAACCGGCTGGTTACCGCCACGGTGACCGAATTTAAGCTTTTCCATTTGGGCGCCGCAGGCCAGGCTGATCATCTGGTGACCGAGGCAAATGCCAAAGACCGGCACCTTGCCGATCAGCTGCTGTACCTGCTCATAGGTCTCCACCACGGCATCGGGGTCGCCGGGGCCGTTGGACAAAAAGACGCCATCGGGATTCATGTCGAGCACCTGCTGGGCGGGCGTATCCCACGGCACGACGGTGAGATCGCAGCCGGCACGGACCAGGCCCTCCAGAATACCGCGCTTCACACCGCAGTCGTAGGCGACCACTTTGTGACGGGCAGGAGCGGCAGCCGCAAGCGCAAAGTCATGCGTGGCAGGCAGGTCGGCGGCCACAAACTCGTGAGGCGCGGGGCAACTTACGGTCTTGACCAGGTTCTCGCCTACCAGCGCGGGCGCAGCGGACAAGCGCTCGGCAAGCTCGTCGACGTCGAAGATCTCGGTCGAGATAATGCCCATCTTGGAACCATTGTCGCGCAGATGGCGCACCAGAGCGCGGGTGTCGATACCCTCGATAGCGACCATGCCGTGAGCGCGCAGGTACTCCGGCACGCTGACGGCCGAGCGCCAGTTAGAAGGCGTGGCGCACATATCGCGAACGATCATGCCGCGCATAGCCGGAGCGCTCGCAGGGCGCACGGCGTCGCCGGGGAAGGCCGACTGGACATCGGTCTCGTCGATACCGTAATTGCCGATCTGCGGATAGGTCATGGTTACAATTTGGCCGGCATAACTCGGGTCGGTCATGACCTCAAAGTAGCCCTCGAGCGAGGTGTTGAAGCAGACTTCGCCGGTCGCGGTGCCCTCGGCGCCGCATGCACGTCCATAAAAAATGGTCCCATCCTCAAGATACAGGATACAGGGACCGCAGGTGCCCTTGCTGGTTTTGGCCAGCATACGCTGGCAAAGCTCGCTGGGCGCGAAGGTGCGGACGGCAGCGCCCGCGGTATGGTTGTTCGCCATAATTCTCCTTCCCGGTCTCACAGGACCGGCTTAAAGGTGTGTAGTTAGGCCTCGCGGTATTGTAACCGCAAGCATGCCTCATGGCGTTAATTTCATCGAAATGTTTACGAAATGATAATTATGACTTTCTATGCATAATGATTATTTAATCCCCGTCCCAGAAAAATTATCCCGCGTGGGCTTGTGGCTCACGCGGGATAATGGCCTCTTACTTTTGCTTGTCCTGTTCCAGCAGATCGGACGGTGAGCGATCGGGCTTGCCGCCGCGGAAAATCTCGCGGCCATGCAGACGATGCTCCAGGTCACGTTCGGCCTTTTCCTCGTCAATCTTGGTCTGGCTCACCACCGGGTCCTCGATCAGCGACGAAACCGAGTTCACCTGTTTTTGAATGCGCTCGGCAATGGTGTCGTCCATGCTTACGATGCGCATCTTCCAGTCGATACTCGTGGCGTTGGATGAGCTCTTGGTCCACACAAACGTCAAAATGGCGCTCTGATGACCCCGCGCGGGAAACATGCCAAAGAAGGAATCGTGCTGAATGTTGCTATCCTCGTCGATATAGGCGTGAACGTTATACACCACGCGGTCGATCTTATCGTTGAGCAGCGCGTTGGTCGCAAGCGCAGCGGCCTGAATCTGCCCGTTGGACAGCAGCTCGAGCTCGTTGGCAGACGATGTGTCCAACACCGTCACCTCGACCGTGCCCGTACGCTCATCAGCTTCATCGACGGTAAAGTCGAGCGGGAACTGCGTAAAGCCGTTGCCCCACTCAAGGCCGCCCTTCAGCGCCGTCGAAACGGTATCCACCGAAACGCTCTCGGACAGGTTGGCGGTGTTCAGGCGTCGCATCACGCCGTAGCCAATCTGCATGCCCACAATCAGCACCAAGATGCCAATGACCACGGCCATGGCAGTCTTCGTAATGGTATGGCTCACCTGCGAGCCCGAAGGGTCGTCCTCGGACAGCGGGTCGATATGTTTTGCCTGGCTCGCGCGGTCCTCGCTGCGCAGCTGCGCTAGCGCCGCTTTGTCACCGCGCTTGGCCGCAGCCTCCTTCTCACGCATGCGCTCGGTGCGCTTTTTGGCAAGCGTGGGATCCAAGACACCGGATGCATCGATTTCGGAGAATAACTCCGTCACTTCTTCCGGAGTCAAAGGGTTCTTGTCAGCCATAAACTTCCTGTCATATCAATCAGTCGAGCTCGTGCGCACGCGCACCTTCGAACTGCATTCGATAGTAACGGGCATAAGTGCCGCCACGGGCGAGAAGCTCCTCGTGCGTGCCACGCTCCACAACGCGACCATGCTCAACGGTCGCGATCTCATCGGCATGCTTAATGGTCGAAAGACGGTGGGCGATGATAATCGTGGTGCGGCCGCGTGCCAGCTCTTCGAGCGACTCCTGCACCGCCTCCTCGCTCTCGTTATCCAAAGCACTCGTCGCCTCATCCAAAATAAGGATCTTGGGGTTCTTGAGAAACACACGCGCGATGGCAACACGCTGCTTCTGTCCGCCCGAAAGACGGCTGCCGCGCTCGCCCACGACCGTGTCATAACCCTGTGGAAGCGACTCGATAAAGGCATCGATGTTGGCGCGACGGGCGGCCTCGGCGATCTCTCCTGCCGTAGCGCCCGGCTTGCCGTAGGCGATGTTCTCGCCAATCGTGCCGTCAAACAGATAGACATCCTGCTGCACCAGGCCGATGGCGCGACGCAGGCTCTGCTGCGTCACATCGCGCACGTCCTGGCCGTCGATGCTAATGGATCCGGCAGCCACGTCATAAAAGCGCGGCAGCAGCGAACAGGTCGTGGACTTGCCACCGCCCGAAGGGCCAACCAAAGCGATGGTCTGCCCGGGCTTGATGGACAGATTCATATGGTCGATAACGGGACGCTCTTCGGCATCGCCCTCGCCCAGCTCAACGTCCTCGTAGTTAAAGCACACGTCGTGATATTCCACGGCGCCGGCAGTCACCTGCAGATCCGTGGCGCCCGGCTTGTCCTGGATATCCGGCACGGTCGAGAGCACCTCGTCCATACGCTTAAAGCCGGCGATAGCCTTCTGATACGTTTCGGCCGAATTGACGAGCGTCTCGAGCGGCGTGCAGAACAGCGAAATATAGAGTGCAAAGGTCGCCATATCGACCGCCTGCAGCTGTCCCTGGGCGACCAGCCAGCCGCCCAGCAGTACCACGATCACATAGAGCACACCCGAGAGCAGGCCATACGTCGCAGTATAGACGCCCATGGCGTGATACATGTTTTCCTTGGACGAAAGGTAGCGATTGTTGGAGGCGCGGAACTTAGAGCGCTCGGTCTCCTCATTGGCAAAGCTCTTGACCACGCGCATGCCCGCCAGCGAATCCTGCAGCTGCGCATTGATGCCGCTGATTTTTTTGCGATTGTCGCTAAAGACCTCGCGCATGCGCATGTTCTGCCAAAACATGATGACCGCAAACGCTGCTGTCACCACAGCCATGGCAAGCGCCAGCACCGGGGCGATGGTAAAGAGGATCACAAACGAGCCGATAATCTCGATGCCGCAGATGATGATCCACTCGGGCACATGGTGCGCCGCCTCGCAGATATCGAACAGGTCGTTGACCACGCGGCTCATCATGTCGCCCGAGCTGTTGCGATCGAAGTATGCAAAGCTAAAGCGCTCGTACTGATCGAACAGGTCCTCGCGCATCTTGGACTCCATGCGCGCGCCCATCACATGGCCCCAGTAGCTCACAAAGTAGCGGCAGGCGCAGCGGATGGCATACATCAGCACCAGTCCCACCGCAATCATACCGAGCGCCTGCATAATGGCAGCCTGACCCTGGGTAAACAACCCGCCGGTCAGATTGCGCAGAATAATAGGAAACGCAAGGTCAATGGCAGCAAGCACCAGAGCACAAACAGTATCGGCAACAAAAAGCCCCGTCTGGGGCTCGTAATACGAGAGAAACCTTTTAAACATGCAATCCTCGAAGAGAAATAAATAGCGTGAGAAATCCGGTTGAACCGGTCAGGCTGAAAACAAAGCGTCCCAACAAGCATAACGCCGATGTTCTGGCAGCGTCAGCGAAAACGTCCCTAAGCGAGCAAGGTGCCTTGAAAGAGGAGCGACGCGTACTTCGGTACGCGAGCGACGATTGAAAGGCAGATTGCCGCTTAGGGGCGTTTGCAGCGTCGACTCGTTACGCGGTTTGGTAAAACCGCGTAACCTAGAGCTCGGCCCCACCCAAGCGGTGCGCGATGCTGTCGCAGGCAAGCGCGCCTACGACGGTCTTGGCGTCTTCGATCTTGCCGTCGAGCACGGCGTCGATCAGCTCGTGCAGCGGCACCAGGTCCACGTTGACAAACTCGTCATCATCGGGGTTGGGCGCATCAAACTCGAGCTTGGTAGCCAAGTAGATGCGGATGATCTCATCGCAAAAACCGCAGGACGTGACAATCGACGTCAAAAAGCGAATACGACCAGCCCTAAAGCCCGTCTCCTCATGCAGTTCGCGCTTGGCGCAATCGAGCGGATCCTCGCCTGGATCGAGCTTGCCGGCGGGAATCTCGACCGTCACGCGGTCGATGGCGGTGCGGTACTGACGCACCAGTACGATCTTGCCGCTCTCGGTCAGCGCCACGACGGCCGCCGCACCCGGATGGCGAACGATATCGCGGGCGCTGCGGCGACCGTTGGGCAGCTCAACCTCAAGACGGTGGACGTCGAGGATCTTGCCCTTCCAGGCGCACTCCTCCGAAAGAATCTTCTCGTGCAGCTCGGCATCGTGCGGGTCGTCGTCGCCCAGCACCAGCGCCGGCTCGTCAGCGACCTCGCCACCAGGCTCGCCCTCGGCGTGCCCATACATGCGGCTGTCCTCTTCGACGATCTGCGCGTCCACGAGCTCTTCGTTCTTCTCGTCCATCCGTCTCATTCCTCTCGGATTTTAGGCATCCCAGGCGTCGCGGCCGCGCAGCGCGCGCAGGCCGATGTCGTGACGCAGGGTCTTGCCCTCAAAATCAATCTTCTCGCAAGCCTCGTAGGCAAGGTTGCGAGCGTTCTCAAACGTGTCGCCCAGAGCGGTCACGGCAAGCACGCGGCCACCATTGGTCACGAGCTGGCCGTCCACCACGGCAGTACCCGCGTGGTAAACGGTCACGTTCTCCATGGCCTCGGCATCCTCAATGCCAGTGATGACCTTGCCCTTCTCGTAGCTGCCGGGATAGCCCGCGCTCGTCAGGACAACGGCCACGGCCCACTCGTCACGCCAGTCGAGCTCAATCTGATCGAGCTCGCAGTTGGCGCAGGCGAGCATGACCTCGACCAGGTCGTTCTTAAGGCGCGGCAGCACAACCTGAGTCTCGGGATCACCAAAGCGGGCGTTGAACTCCAGCACCTTGGGGCCGGCGGGGGTGAGCATAAAGCCGCCATACAGGCAGCCGCGGTAGTCGATGCCCTCGGCAGCAAGCTCGGCCACGGTCTGCTCCATGACCGCCACCATCGTGGCGTGCTCTTCATCGGTCACGATGGGCACCGGGCTGTAGACGCCCATGCCACCGGTGTTGGGGCCCTTGTCGCCCTCGAGCGCGCGTTTGTGGTCCTGCGAAGTGGCCATGGGGCGCACGGTCTTGCCGTCGGTAAAGGCCAGCAGCGAGCACTCGGGACCGGTCAGCATCTCCTCGATGACCACGGTGCTGCCGGCATCGCCAAAGGTGCCGCCAAAGCACTCGCGCACGGCCTCCTCGGCCTGCTCAAGTTCGGTCGCCACGATAACGCCCTTGCCCGCGGCAAGGCCGTCGGCCTTGACGACCAGCGGGGCGCCCTGCTCGCGCACGTAGGCGAGAGCCGAAGCCTCGTCGGTAAACGAACCATAGGCTGCCGTCGGAATGCCCGCACGCTCCATGAGCTGCTTGGAGAACAGCTTGGAGCCCTCCATCTGGGCGCCCTCGGCACCCGGGCCAAAGCAGGGAATACCCGCCGCGCGCACGGCGTCGGCCACGCCCGCCACGAGCGGAGCCTCGGGGCCAATTACCACGAGTCCGCATCCGTGGCTCTGAGCAAACGCCGCCACGGCCGCGGGATCGCAGTCGTCGAGAACAACGTTCTCGCCGCAGCTCGCGGTGCCGCCGTTACCCGGCGCAATGTAGAGCTTGCCGGCGCGCGGTGATGCTGCGAGCTTTGCTGCCAAAGCATGCTCGCGGCCGCCGCTGCCCAACAACAGGATGTCGATGGTTTGAGTGTCCGCCTTCAAGGGTGCCTCCTCTATGGATGAATGGCCCGCTCCGCGCGAGCCCTTTGCAAGCAAATATACCCCTCGGCCGCCCACTTGGGCTGCAAAGGGGTATATCGCAATAACCAAATGGTCCCGATTACTTCCAGAATCGGTTGATGATCTGCTCGCGACCAGCGCCAACGCCAATGAACGTCACGCGGGTGTGTGCCAGATCCTCGATAAACGCCACATAGTCCTGAGCCTCTTGCGGCAGCTCGTCAAAGCTGCGGCAACCGGTGATATCGCACTTCCAGCCGGGGAGCTCCTCGTAGATGGGCTTGGCGTGCTCAAAGCGCACCTGATGCTCGGGCACGCTCGTGTAGCGCTCGCCATCGACGTCGTAGGCCACGCACACCTTGATGGTGTCGAAGGCCGAAAGCACGTCGAGCTTGGTCACGGCGATGTCGGTGAGGCCGTTGACGCGTGAGGCGTAGTTGGCGATGGGACCGTCGAACCAGCCGCAGCGACGACGGCGACCGGTGGTCACACCGTACTCATAGCCCTCCTCGGTCAGCGTGTGACCGGCCTCGGACTCATAGGAAAGCTCGGTGGGCATGGGGCCCGAACCGACACGGGTGATATAGGCCTTCATGACGCCCAGCACGCGGTCAACGTTCTTCATGCCCACGCCGGAGCCGGTGATGGCGCCGCCGGCGGTGCAGTTGGAAGACGTCACGTACGGATAGGTGCCGTGATCGATGTCGAGCAGCGTCGCCTGGGCGCCCTCAAACAGCAGGTCCTTGCCCTCATCGATCATGTTGTTGAGCAGCAGGCTCGTCTCGGTGATGTAGGGACGCAGGCGCTCGGCCATGGGCAGGTACTCGTCGCAAATCTGGTCCACGGTGTAGGTGGGCAGGTTGTAGATGAGCTCGAGCTCGGGGTTCACGCGGGCGAGAGCGGTCTCCAGCTTGTCGCGGAACAGTGCCTCGTCCAGCATGTCCTGCATGCGCAGGCCGATGCGGGCCATCTTGTCCTGGTAGCACGGACCGATGCCGCGCTTGGTGGTACCGATGTTCTTCTTGCCGAGCTTCTGCTCAAAGGCGCCATCCAGATCGATGTGGTACGGCATGATGACATGCGCGTTGCCGCTAATCTTGAGGTTCTTGGTGGTGATGCCGTCGGCCTCGAACATGTCGATCTCCTCAAGGACAACCTTGGGGTTGACGACGCAGCCGTTACCGATCACCGACACGTGGTCGGAATACATGATGCCGGAGGGCACCTGGTGCAGGCCGTACTTCTTGCCGTTGACGACGATGGTGTGGCCGGCGTTGTTGCCGCCCGAGTAGCGCACGACGGCATCGAAGTCGCCGGCGACCAGGTCGCAAATCTTACCCTTGCCCTCATCGCCCCACTGGGCACCGACCAAAACGGTTGACGGCATGTTTACTCCTTACATTCATGGACTGTCTACGCGCCACGCCGGCACGCAGAAGCACAAAACATTCCCAGTATACCCGTGCAACGGGCGCCTGTCCTACTCCTCGGCATGTGCCCCATCAAGCTCATAGAACTTGGTGGATGCCGGCAGGAACATCAGGTCGACGTCGCCGATCGGGCCCGAACGGTTCTTGGCCACGACGATACGCGTAACGCCCTCGTCGGGTCGATCGTCGCGCGAGGCTTCGGCCTCGTCGGCGGAGCGGTCCAAGAACATAACGATATCGGCGTCCTGCTCGATGGAGCCCGATTCACGAAGGTCGGAAAGCTGCGGGCGCTTGCCGGTACGGGATTCGACCTGACGCGAGAGCTGCGACAGCGCAATGAGCGGGATCTTGAGCTCCTTGGCCATGATCTTCAGACCACGCGACATCTCGGAGACCTCGACGGTACGGCTCTCGGAGCGGCGTCCCGGCGGAGGACTCACCAGCTGCAGGTAGTCCAGGATGATGATGGCCTTCTCCTTGTTGTGGAGCATGCGGCGGCTCTTGGCGCGAATCTCGGTCACTGTGGTGCCAGGCGTATCGTCAATCAGAATATCGAGCTTGGACAAGGTCTGCGTGGCCTCGTTGATATTGGCCCACTGCTCGGGGCTAATGCGGCCCATGCGGAAGTCACTGATCGAGATCATGGCGTAGGCGCAAATCAGGCGCTGGGCAATTTCCTTGCCCGACATCTCCAGCGAGAAGAAGCCGACGGTATAACCGGCAGCGGCAGCGTTGAGCGCCAGATTTAGAGCGAACGACGTCTTACCCACAGCAGGGCGGGCGCCGATGATGATGAGCTGGCCCTCGCGAAAACCCATGAGCATGCGGTCGAGCGACGGGAAGCCCGTGGGCACGCCCGCAGCCTGGCCACCGGCCTGGCACACTTCCTCGGCCTCGTTATAGGCCTCGACCATAAACTCGGTCAGCGTCTTGTAGCTCGACTTGACCTCGCGTGCCGTGACCTTGAGCAGCTTACTCTCGGCCAGCTCGACAACCTCTTTGGTATCGGTGGGGGCGTTATATGCCAGCGCGTTGATCTCGTTGGTGGCGCCGATCAGCTCACGCAGCATCGAATCGCGGCGAACGATGGCGGCATGATGCTGCCAGTTGACGAGCGACAGGGTCTGACCCATCAACTCCAAAATGTACGCTTCGCCGCCCACGGCATCGAGCTTATTGATGCTTCGCAGGTAATCGATCAGCGAGATGGAGTCGATGGGAATGCGGCTGTTGTACATATCGACCATCGCGGTATAGATGGTCTTGTGAATGGGCCGGTAGAAGTCATCGGGCTGCAGCTCGACCTGGGCTTCTTCGACCACCTCGGGCGATAGCAGCATAGCGGCCAGTACATTGGCCTCTGCATCTTGGTTTTGGGGAAGACCCAACTTTGAGCCGCGGTCCTCAACCGTCAGCCCGGTCTCCCTATCGTCGTATGCCATGAGCATCCTCATTCATATCGCTTGCGAGCATCCATAGTATCAGCCACGGTCCCAAAACGCGCCGCGCGCCGCCAATCATCACCGAACCAAACGGATGAACGGTCCTGTGTATAGGACTTCGACGCAACGTTCGCCATGACACTCACTCAGCGCAAATAAAACAAAAGGGCGCCCTGGTTTCCCAGAGCGCCCTTCTTAGAACAAGATTGTTGCGTTGCAGCAAATGCTACTCGGCAGCAGCCTCAGTCTCGACCTCGGCGGTCTCGGCCTCGGCGACCTCAGCGGCCTCCTCGACCTCAGCCTCGGCAGCGAGCTCCTCGGCGGTAACGCCGACGAGAACGACAACCTCGGCCTTGATCTCGCGGTACAGCGAGATGGCAACGGTGTGGGCACCGGCAACCTTGATGGGCTTACCGAGCTCGACGCGCTTGCGGTCGATGTCCATACCGAGCTGAGCCTTGATGGCGTCAGCGATCATAGCGGCGGTAACGGAGCCAAAGAGGATGCCCTCGTCGCCGACCTTGACGTCAACGGTGACCGTCTTGCCCTCGAAGGCAGCCTTGGTCTCGTTGGCGGTAGCCAGACGGACGGCCTCGCGCTTGGCGATGTTGTTGCGACGCTCGTCAAGCTGCTTGAGGTTGCCCTTGGTGGCGGCAACAGCGAGCTTCTTGGGGAACAGGAAGTTCTCAGCGTAACCCTGAGCGACCTCTACGACGTCACCCTCGCCGCCCTTGCCCTTGATCTCATCGAGAAGAATAACCTTCATGATGCGTCTCCCTTCTTAGCCGCGGTCGCGGTTGCCACGAGAGGAAACCACGGGGACGGTGTACGGCAGGAGAGCCATCTCGCGGGCGCGCTTGATGGCGTTGGCGATGTCATGCTGATGCTGCGTGCAAGCGCCAGTGACGCGACGGGGCTTGATCTTGCCACGATCGGTCATGTACTTACGGAGAAGCTGAGTGTCCTTATAGTCGATGAACTCAGTGTTCTCCTTGCAGAACTGGCAGTACTTACGACGCGGCTGACGTGCAGAAAAATCATTAGCCATGTCAAAATACCTTTCATTTGGCAACTTCGGCGAACCGAAGCGCCTCTCACTCAAAAATAGGTGAACAACCCTTAGAACGGGATGTCCTCATCGTAGACGTCGACCGCGGGCGGCGTAGCCACCGGTGCGGCAGGACGTGCTGCGGGCGCGGGAGCTGCGGGGGCGTAACCGCCCTGATCGTAGCCACCCTGGCCACCACGGGAGCTCATAAACTCGATCTCATCGACGATGACCTCAAGCTTGCTCCTGCGCTGACCGTCGCGCTCCCAAGAGCTGTAGCGCAGCTTGCCCTCGATCGCGACCTTGTTTCCCTTTGCCAGGAAACGGCTCACGGCCTCGGCGCGGGTGCCGAACATAGTGCAGTCGACAAAGTTGGGATAGTCCTCCCACTCGCCAGTCTGCGCGTTACGGCGACGATCGTTCACGGCGACGCCAAAGGACAGAACCTGGGTTCCGCCGGCGGTGGCGCGCAGCTCGGGATCGCGGGTGAGGTTACCGGTGATGTTCACTCGATTGATGCTCATAACTCACTACTTCCTCTTGGGGCACAAGCCCAGTCCAAAACGACAGTCTTACTCCTGGTCGTCGCGACGGACGATCATGTGGCGGACCACAGCGTCGGTGATGCGCAGGACGCGATCAAGCTCGGCGATCTGGGTAGGATCTGCGTGGAAGTTGATGAGGGTGTAGTCACCATCGGTGAGGTCGTTGATCTCGTAGGCGAGCTTGCGCTTGCCCCACTCGTCAACGGAGTCGACCTTGCCAGCGCCCTCAGCGATCGTGGTATCGATACGCTTCATAACAGCGAGACGAGTCTCGGGGTCGAGCGACGGGTCAACAAAGAACAGCAGTTCATAAGCCTTCATATTGTCACCTCCTCTGGGCAAATGTGGCTTCAGGTCGTGAAGGTGCGCCTGAAGCAGGAAAAGACTTGGTAATAATATCTTTCAACCTCCTAGGCTGCAAGAATATGCAGCTACAACCTCATGACCTCCACATATGCCCATACTCACACGACGTTTCATGCGCATTCCAACCAAATGCTGACCAAAAGCTTGACGGATCTGTTGACAAGATACGGTGCCGTGGGGACAAGCTGAGCCAAGCCGCAGGTCAACGGGCACAAGGCTGTGGTCGCAAAATGCATACCAGTGGTCCACAGCACCACCCAAAGATTTTTAAATTCATTGCCAAGTCGCTTATGAATACCCTTTTTTGAACAATTGAGTTGATCAACCACGCTGGTCGGAAGCCGTTTTTTGGCACCTCAAGCCCCACTGCAGCGCCAAGCACGGCCAAGCGTTTTAAAAAATGCCAACTTTTCTGTTTGCACTTTGCGATTCCTCGTGTATACTGACTTTCGCATTTAACGGAGAGTTGTCCGAGTGGCCGAAGGAGCACGATTGGAAATCGTGTAGGCGTCAAAAGCGTCTCCAGGGTTCAAATCCCTGACTCTCCGCCAGTTAATTCCAAAGCAGGCCTTCGAGCCTGCTTTGTTTTTACCCCACGCGGAGGGGTGGCAGAGTGGTTGAATGCGGCGGTCTCGAAAACCGTTTGGCCTGTATAAGGTCACGAGGGTTCGAATCCCTCCTCCTCCGCCATTTTGGTTGAGAAAGCTCCCGAAAACGGGGGCTTTTTTGTTTAGAGTCCCTTACAAGCAAATACGGCGGAGGAGGAGGGATTCGAACCCGCCAGGGCGCGGAGCGTAAAGAAAACGCGCCACTGGCGCGTTTTTAGCGCAGTGCGGTCGGTGCAAGCCGACCGAATAAATTTTGAGCTCCGCTCAAAATTTGGACATCCCTCCTATTCAGCCACGCCCCCATTGCTTTCGATTTCACCTTGAATCTCAAACATGTACGTCACCCTCCAAAACCGACATTTTTCGACATCTTTGAAGGCTGATGTACATGTTTGGTACCCATGACCGTTCCCAGTCCCGACCGTTTACCGAGCAATAGGGTCACCACGCCCGCCAACCATGTACTATGTACGGGCATTGTCTAAACCCGCAACCAAAAGGACCCCATCTTGCCCGTCGTCGCCGCTATGACCGTTACCTCACACGCCACGGATGCCATGGTCGCTATTCCGTTTTGGCTCGAGATGTTCGCTGTTGTCGCGGCATCGATCTCAGGCGTGCTGGTCGCGCGCGAGCACAAGCTCGACTTGGTGGGCGCGGTCGCGCTCGCCGTGGTCTGCGGTCTGGGCGGCGGTCTCTTGCGCGACATGACGCTGCAGGTGGGCAACGTCTACATCCTCAACCAGCCGATGGCGCTCCCGCTTTCCATTGCCACGGCAGCCATCATCTACATTTTCCCGGCAATCGTCGACAAGCCCGAAAAACTCATTCCCCTGCTCGACATCATCTCAGTCGGCATCTACGCCGCCACCGGAGCAGACAAAGCACTGGTCTACGGCTTTGCGCCGGCGGTGTGCATCATGATGGGCTTTTTCACCGCGGTGGGCGGCGGCATGCTGCGCGACAGTTTTATGGGCGTGGTACCGGGCATTTTCCAGCGCACCAACTTCTATGCCATCGCAGCCATCGCCGGCTCGGCGAGCTATGTATGCCTTGTCATGAGCGGTGTCGTCAGCAACATCACCGCGTTGATCGTATGCGTTGCGGTAACCATGGGGCTGCGCTGGCTGTCGCTGCGTTTTGACATCAAAAGCCCCACCGAAGAGGACATCGCGCGCTTTTTGCACCACAAAAAGTAGATTGCGCGGGCTCATCCTTCGAAATGCAACCGAGAGGTTCTTTTAGAGCGCCCACGCGTTGGGTACCCTGTTAGGTGCATATCGAGCATCTGACGAAGGATTCACTATGCCCCACAATCAATTCCCGTCGACCCAACGCCGTAAAGCGTGGGGCCGCATCACCATCCTATTCGCGCTCATCGCTCTGGCGCTCACTGCACTTCCCGCTACGGCTCTTGCCGGCACGGACACCGCAGGCAACGTACTTGCGACCGACAATGACGCCACTCCGTCCGGCGTCGAAGGTGACCTGTACTGGGCAGGTCAGAGCCTCAACCTGGACGACACCTCCATCGACCGCGATATCATCGCTGCGGGCGATACCCTCTCGATCCGCGACTGCACGGTGGGCGGCGCCGTTCGTCTTGCGGCGCGCACCATCGACATTGCCAAGACTACGGTTGATGGCAGCGTCACGGTCGTCGGTCAGCATGTCGTACTCAATTCCGACAGCACCGCCAACTGCTTCTATGCGATAGGCGAGACGGTTGCCCTGCGCGGCTCTACCAAGTCGGCAGCGCTCGCGGGCGACACGGTGACCATCGATGGCACCGTCGAGGGCGATGTCGAGGTTTGGGCCGACAAGCTCATCCTGGGCAAGAACGCCCACATCACCGGCACCGTGAACGCGCACGTCTCCGAGGACCCCGAGCGCGCCGCGGGAGCCGAGGTCGGCGCGCTCAAGATCGACCGCACCGAAAACGAAGATACTTCCACCGCCAACGATGTCATCGGCGGTATCGTCGCCGCTGCCCTCTCGACCTGCTTTGTCGCTCTGCTGCTCGAGCTCGTCTTTCCGCGCGCGACCGCCGGCGCCGCCGGCATGCTCCACCAGCGTCCCATGCCTCTGTGGGTGAGCGGTCTTCTGGGTGCGATCGCTATCGCCCCCGCCGTCCTACTGCTGATTATCTCTATCGCAGGTCTGTCGCTTGCCGGAGCCCTCTTGTGCGGCGTTATCGGCATCGCGTTGGTGTCGAGTGCCTTTGCTGGGTGCGCAATCGCCCGCATGGTCGGACACAACCAGAACCGCTACGCCATGGCAGCCGTGGGCGGTATCGCCGCGGGCGTGCTTACGGCAATCCCCCTCGTAGGCGACTTCATCAGCGGCGTGGCCTTCGTCTTTACACTCGGCTACATCATCCAAATCATCTGGCGCAACGCCCACCTCAAGTCGCAACAGCCGGCTAATACGCCGGAACTCCCCGCCGCTTAGCCGCCAACCACCACAAAGGGGACAGGCACCTTTGTGGTGGTGCAAAGGGGTCAGGTTACTTTGCACCAACAAACGAGGCGGGGCACCCGATCGCATCGACCGGGTGCCCCGCTTTTTCATGGAGGGTTCTCTAGTAACTTTTTCAAAACCAATGATCATCGGGTCGGTAGGCCTGCGCGTCACTCGTTACGGAGGCAGTACGCCATTGAGCAAGGGGGGCAATTATTTTTAACGGCGACCTCCTCCTCGCTTGATGACGAACGCGGCGACAATAGCCGCCACTCCGATGGCAGCCAAAGCCGCCACCAGCACCAACGTTCTATCTCCCGTCGAGGGCATAAAGCCTCGACTTACTTCTTTGCTTGGGGTGTTGAGCACTGACAGTTCAATCGAACCCGTCCCGGCATCGGCTGCATCAACCCGCAGAGGGCTTTCGACCGATACAGTCACCTTGGGCTTCGCGGCCGCCACCTGTTTAACGTCCAGACCCTCGGCCGTAACCGTCACCGTACGCTTGCCCCCAAAGGCGGTGTAGCCCTTGGGTGCCGCGATTTCCTCGACGGTGTAGACGTCCGCGTCCGCACCGGTCAATTCCACATGGCCGTCCGCGCCCGTGGTGACACAAGCGTCGGCATCCGTCGACCACGAGCCGTCAGTCGTTAGGATGCGCCCGCGGTCATCGATGATGCGCAGCTTGGCGCCCGCGATCGGTTTATCGTCCGAGCTTGAGCGCTTGATCAGACTGAGACCCCAGGTGTAGGAGCACGCGTCATCGCTCGGCGTGCGGGTGAATCCGACGTCGCCGGACTGGTCGGCGAGGGGAGAGCGCGGGTAGCGCAGGTAGACCTCGTTGGGGTTGCCCTTGGTGGCGCCTCGATTGCAGTTGGCCCCCAACGGCGCATTGTAGACAGCAACCACGCGGGCGCCCGCGGTGAAGGCGTCGGCCCCGCCGAGCGCGGCGATCAGGTCGCCGGTGCGCACGGTGAAGGTCTTACCGTCCGCCGCTACCTTGGTGGCGCACTGGGCCGTAATGTCGGTCCAGCCCTTCGCGGGCTCGGTGCCGACACGGTCGTCCTTACCGGCCGAGACGGCGTCGAAGCCGCCGTCCGTGCCCGCCGCCGCGTACACGCGCATGCTCGCGGCCACCTTGGAGGGGTCGAGCCCCGCGCCCATGGTGTCGACGAACTGCACCGTGTAGGTGTCGTAGGCGGTGAGCCCCGCCGGGACCGTGGCCGAGAGGCGCCAGTACAGGTCGTCGCCGACCGTGGCGTCGGCGGCCTTGCCCCAGGCGGCGGTGCTGTCCTCCAGCACGTGCTTTTGGACCTTGGGCGTCGCCGCCTTGGGCTTGACGGTGACGGCGGCGCCGCCGACCAGGGCCATGATCGGCGCGGTGCCGGCCTCGTTCTGGGAAATGGCCTCGTCGTCGGCGACGATGAGCCAGTAGCCGCAGGGCAGCTCGGCCGTCGTGCCCGCGTTAAGGGTCACAGAAGGGACGCCGACTTTGCAAATTGCTCTGGCAAGTTTTGCTGTCAGCGTGGTCGTCATGTGCCCGTCGGCATTCATCCATTCGGCAGCCTCTTGCGCCGTCGATGTCGAGCTATCGAGCCCCGCATCATGTAGCACCGAAAGAGCAGTTTGACGAACCGTGTCATTCGCCCACGTTACGTCAGTTGCAATTTTTTGGCCAGCATCGTCATCGTCGGCAACGGTCGCCAAAAAGAGCCGGTACGCGTCATACCGCGTCGCAACCGTACCGTCCACCGTAATGGCACCAGTATCGGCAGCATGAACCGTCCCAGGGGCAATCGCGAAAGACAGAATAGCGACCATGATTATCGTCGCGGCAGCTAACAAGCGGCGGTTAAGCCTACTCACGGCTACCACCTCGATCCCGATCGCGATGGCGACGAGCATGCATCCATGTCGCAGCAAAACACAGCAGCGATGCACCAGCCAGATACGTCATAGTCAAGCCAGCCCCGCCCGCCTCAGGAAGCGTGGTCGAATACTTGTTGATAAAAGTCGGCGGCACCTGGGAGTCATCATCATACTTGACGACGGTGTCGAGCTGCTCATTTTTATTGTCGATAGTCACATTAACCGTGACATTGTGCCCGACTGTGTCGTAGGTGATGTGGTCCTTGACGTTGTTCTCGTCGGCGCCCTCGGGAACAACCTCGGAGATGGTGTAAGTATAGGTGCCGGCCTTGTTGTAGTCGACGTTGAAGGAGACGTTGCCCGCGGCATCATTGGTCACCGTCTGGAGCACCCTGTCGTCGCCATCCTTAAGCGCAAACGAGAACTGCCCCTCCTTGAACGTTCCACCTTTGAGCACCTTCTTTGCGTTAATGACCGCCTTGCCCGTCATGCGGTTGTCGTAGACCCAGATCTCGTCCTTCTTTGTATCGTCGATGATCTCCGCACCGTCGACGATGTCCTTTGCCTTAGTTAGCGCAGCCTGATAATCCTCTTCGCTCGCGCTGCCCTTGAGCATGATCCACGTGGGATCGGCCTTGGCATAGCCAACAGGCGCCTTGGTCTCCACGAGCTGGTAGAGCACGCAATTACTCATCTTCTTGTCGCTTGTGCCGAACGAGATTTTGCCGTTGTCGTCGGTCGCGGCCTCGTAAAACGGCGTTCTGGCGTTCTCTACATTTCCGTCATCCGCAACCTGGTCCATATTCACGCTGTAGAGCGTGAACTCCGCCCCTTTGAGCGTAGCACCGACCTGCTGCGCATCGTATTTGGTCATCGTGATATCGTAGCCGTTGCCGCCCGCACTGGCAGAAGCGCTCTGGATGGTCCATTTTTGCTCGTCGATCGCCGAGCCTTCCGTCACACCCGTAAGCTCGGCGGTATTGGAAAGAGACACCTCTTCACCGGGGTTTCCGGTCGGGATAACTTCGTACTCGACCTTGAGGTATTTCTCGTCGGGCACCTCAAGAGTCAACTTCGTACGCGAGCCAGATTCATCCTTGACTTGTTCCATCTTCGACGAATAGTCCTTATCAGTCAGCGGTGACCAGGCACCGTTCACGCACTCATAGACCTTAAGCATCGACGGCACCAGCGTGCACTCGGCATCCATGGTGTCCACGAGCTCGAGGAAGTCAGTGCCATTCTTAAGGGCAACGCCAGACTCGTTAACAAGAATGGTGTACTTAATACGGTTGCTATTACTGACTTGCTCACCAGTCTTTTTGATGGCGTTGTTCTTGATGGTGACGGTGCCGCTACCGGTATCGAATTTCTTGTCTCCCGACTCGGCGCTTGCCGAGTTGGTGAACTTCACCTCATTCTTAGAGACATCGAGCTCGCTGCGCTTGACCGCTGTTTTGTATGTGAGCTTCGCATAGCCGGCATAGTCGCCAAGCCCAGTTGTGGGGATGGAGAAAGTGACCGTATTGCCGGCGCTGCTGACGTTGTCGGTGGCAAGCTGTTGATTATCAACGACCGTCTTGGCCTCACTTCCGCGACCAAGCCCCGTATGCTCTTCGTAGGGATTCTGCACGAGCGTGAACTTTGCGGAATTCGCGACATAGCTCATACCATCCGGAAGGCTATCAACGATATTCAGCGGTTTCCCGCCCAGCTTTCCAGCTCCAAAGCATTCGAACTCGCCATTTGCGCCCTTATTACCCTTTTGGCGGTTTGCATACACCGTCCAGTCGACGATCCAGGCGCCCTTCTCATCCGAGCCGTTAACGGTATGCCAATCGAAGTTCTCAACCCAAGACACCTTCGACTCCGCTTTCGGCTTCTCGACCGCAGGCTTCGTTTCTTGGTTGACAACGTACTTGACGGGTTCGGTGAACGACCGCTGTAATTTCAGGCCCGGCGCGCTGACCGACGCAAAGTTTGAGTACCAGCCCGACAGCGCTTCTGATGTGGTGTTGTAGGTGATAACGGCGTAGTCCTCGTTCTCGAGAGCGGCTTTCACTTTGTCGGTAACGATGATTTTGAGGTCGTAGTTTTTCTTTGTTTCATTACCCGGATAGCTGGTCGTTGGTCTCCAGTCGGTGCCCGGAACCAGCTCGGTATTGCCGATTTTAATGGTAATGGAGCTTTCGTCGACACCGAGTTTCTGCGACCATGCCGACTGAAACGTGTCCTTCACCGTCACCTCGCCTGGATGGACCGCATTGACGATCGCCTTCAGCGCGACCTTCGTCTCCCATGTCGCCCTGCCCGTCGTCGCCGCCTCATCGGATCTCACGAGCCTCTTGGTGATCGGCACAACACCCGTCAGCTGCGGCGTGAAACTGCCTTCATCGGTACCGGAAACGGAGCCTTCGCGCTCGATGGCCGCGTCGTTATGCACGGTATCGTACGAGCTCGTATCGTTCATCTTTGTGTGATAGACGATGCGGTAGGTGGCGTACTTGTCGACAAGATCGGTCGGGAATGTGTAGGTAAACGAGCTCTGCGACGAGTCAAGCACGCCGCCCGGAAGAACCTCCGACCCCGAGCTGCCCTTGTAAACCGTGTAGCTCCCCATATAGGCCTGCTTATCGTCAAGCGTATCGGTGAACTTGTAGCCGCTCATGTCGGCCTTGATCTCGCCTTGGTTGAGCGTGACCGTCCACGTGATGTCGGACGGTGTACCCGAGCCGTTGGACTTGTTGATCATGTCGTAACGAAACTTGCTGGGAGCAGCAGTCACGGAGCCGCTCTGGCGATTGCTCAAGCCGCCCCACTCCCACGTTGCCGTGTTCTTAGACGCTTCCTGCTCATCGATGAACTCGCCATTGTTAACCGAAACGCTTCTCTTCAGTTTCGTCTCATAGGCAATCGTGTGCTCCCACGGGGAAACGTTGCCTAAGGTGTCGAGAGTCGCAATCTGACCGTTGATCGTTGGCTGCGGGCCGAGCTTCTTGCCATCGAGCGTGAAGCTGCCGTCCACAAACTCAAAGTTGTCGCCTAGGCTGTCAGTAAACTTGACGTTCGTAGCGTACGACTCGACGGTGAGCTTAACAGACCAGGTGACCTTGGCCACGCCGTCGGCTCCCTGGGAGAAGGCTCCCGATTTCTCCCCTTTGACGGCGCCATCCTTAGTTGGAATATTGATTGATCCCGCACCGGGGAACTTGATAGGTGTACTGCTGTCCGAGCCAGCGTTCTTATTTGCTAACTCAAATGAAAAATTGGCTCCGACAAAAATTTCCGCAGGGTTTTTGTCAAGCCAGCTCTTATCAAACGTAAAGATGATCTTATTGTCCTCGATTTTCCACGTGCCAGCCTTGTCAGCGGTCGACTCCGGGCCCTCCATGAGGTTGCCACCGGCGTTATCGTCAACGACGATGGTGCCGGGAAGCTCATAGACAGCGATATAGTTCTCGGGCGAAGGCGCCTCGCCGCTTTTGAATTGTGCCGAAAAAGCTCCATAGAGCTTCGAAGTAGACGTTACGGCGCCATTGAGCTCTTGAGTATGGTTCTCATCGGTATACAGCTTGACCTCAACCGTTGCCGTATCACCGTTGATCTCAATCTGCGACGGCGTCGTCACGTCATCGGCGCGCACGGGGGCTGCGCCGTGGAAAACTGCGACGGTGAGGCTAATTAAAATGAAGATCAGGGCCGCCATACCCAGCGACCGTGAGCGGTGTGTGTCCATAGTTGTCCCCTAATTCCTACAACACGTTGTGGAATACGGCGAATCGTCGGATCGAACACAAACCCCAACATCAACGAGAACCTACCTAGCGCATTGCAAGAACCCATTGGGGAGCAACTTCTAAGACGGTTCGTCTATGCCACAATGCATAAAATACAATATAGATACCAGTCATGTAAACCGCAGGTAAAGAGGTCTTTTAATTTAATACCAGTTGATATTTACCTGTGACAGTTTTGTATCAAAGCGGTTGTATTTCAATGATTCGTGTATATGTTTAAACAACTTAACTTTGCCTGAAAAACAGCCGGGGGGGATAACCTCCTCCACCGTGGTGCAAACGGACCCGTCCCCCTTGCACCAAAAAGGGCGCCGACCATCGCGGTCGACGCCCTTTCTTATTGGCGGTTATAAGCCCCAGCGCTTATTTGTTGACCTGACCGGCGCGGACGGCAGCCTTCTTGCGGTCGGTGGCGTTGAGCAGACGCTTGCGCAGGCGGATGTTCTTGGGGGTAATCTCGACCAGCTCGTCGTCGGCGATGTACTCCAGCGCCTCCTCCAGCGAGAAGGTGCGGGGCGGCACCAGCTGGACGGAGATATCGGAGGTCGAAGAACGCTGGTTGCCCAGGTTCTTGGTGCGGGCGATGTTGACGACCATGTCGCCGGCCTTGCTGCGCTCGCCCACGATCATGCCCTCGTAGCACTCGGTGCCCGGCTCAACAAACAGCTGGCCGCGCTCCTGCAGCGTGCCCAGGGCGTAGGCAACGGCCTTCTCGGTGGTCATGGAGATCATAGCGCCGTTCTGACGGTTGCCGATCTCGCCGGCGTAGGGGCCATACTCCAAGAAGGTGTGGTAGAACACGCCCTCGCCGTGGGTGACGTTCATGATGCGGTTCTTAAGACCCATGATGCCGCGGGTCGGGATCTTAAACTCGAGGTGCGTCACGATGCCCGAGGTATCCATGCTCGTCATGATGCCGCCGGAGGTACCGAAGACCTCAACGACCTTGCCCGAGTACTCGTCCGGGCACTCGACGACGGCCTGCTCGACGGGCTCCATCTTGTTGCCGTTCTCGTCCTTCTTAAACAGAACGCGGGGACGGCCAACCTGGAACTCAAAGCCCTCGCGACGCATGGACTCCATCAGAACGGACAGGTGCAGGATGCCGCGACCCGAGACCTCGACGCCGCTCTTGTCCTCGAGCTCCTCGATCTTCATGGTCACGTTGTTCTCGGCCTCGTTGAACAGGCGTTCCTTGAGCTGACGGGCACCAACGATGTCGCCGTCGCGACCGACGAGCGGGGAGGTCGAAGCCTCAAAGACGATGGACAGGGTCGGCGGGTCGATCTCGATGGGCTCGAGCTCAACGGGGTTCTCGGGATCGGTGTAGACATCGCCGATATCGGTGCGGTCGATGCCCACGACGGCAGCGATGTCGCCGGCGCCGACTTCCTGGCACTCGGTGCGGCCCAGGTAGTCGAAGGTAAAGAGCTGTTTGACGGTAGCGGTGGCGCTGGAGCCGTCGTTCTTGACAACCAGGATCTGGTCGCCCTGGTGGATGGTGCCGGAGTACACGCGGCCGATGCCGATACGGCCGACGAAGTTGGAGTGGTCGATGGTCACGCACTGCATGGCGAGCGGGGCGTTCTCGTCAACCTCGGGTGCGGGCATGTCGTCGATGATCATGTCGAGCAGCGGGTACATGTCCATGTTGCCGTCGTTGGGGTCAAGGCGGGCAAAGCCATTCATGGCGCTGGCGTAGACCACGTGCTCCATGGCGAACTCAAGCTGGTCGTCGGTGGCACCCAAGTCGGCCATGAGGTCCAGGCAGTCGTTGTAGGCCTTCTCGGGGTTGGCGCCCGGACGATCGATCTTGTTGATGACGATCATGATCTTGAGGCCGGTGTCGATAGCGTGACGCAGCACGAAACGGGTCTGGGGCATGGGGCCCTCAAAAGCGTCGACCAGCAGCAGGGCGCCGTCGGCCATACGCAGCACGCGCTCGACCTCGCCGCCAAAGTCGGCGTGGCCCGGGGTGTCGATGACGTTGATCTTGACGTCCTTGTACTCGATAGAGATGTTCTTGGCGAGAATCGTGATGCCGCGCTCGCGCTCCTGGTCGTTAGAGTCCAGGACGCGGTCCTCGACCTGCTGGTTGGCACGGAAGGCGTCCGTGGCACGCAGGAGCTTGTCGACCATCGTCGTCTTGCCGTGGTCGACGTGGGCGATGATGGCGATGTTCCTCAGATTGTCTACGCGCATGTAGTTCCCCTATCTTCTATCCATATACAAACGGCACGCGTATGCGGCCCGCCCAGCGACACAACGCTCAGCGGGAATATTGAGCCTTTTACCGAAAACTCGTTTATTTTAGCGATTTTAGATGAGAGGGGTTTCCTCACCTGCAGGTTCAGGGTCGCTCCACATAAAACCATCGCCGGCACCCATGCCCTCATACAGCACGTATGCCGAAAAACCGCTCTCGAGCGTGGTTTCGAAGAAGCTCACGAGCAGGGCGTCGTGATAGCCGCCGTCAATTTCGACACAACCGGTGTAGCCGATGGCATAGCGGGCGATGCGGCCCAGCCCCTCGTCCTTAAGACCCATCTTGTGCTCGGAGATAAAGTTGGTGGCAGCCTCGAGGCATGCCTCCTCGCCATCTTCGTCGAGCGCCGCCAGATATCGGTTGGAAGCAGCGTCCTCGATCGCCACAACTACGCCCGGATTCTCGCCGGCGGCAAGGTCGTCCAAGAACGCGCCGATCAGATCGCACACCATGGCGTCGAGCTCGGCGGAGACGTTACCGGCGTCCTGCATATCCTGTGCCATCTTTAGACCTTCCCATCGAGTCTGGCGTCGTTACAGTTCCTGTGCCTCGGCAGCGATCTTGGCGGCAGCGTCGCGGGCGCGCATCATATCCATCGCGCGCTTGTCGAGCACCTTGATCTGGTTGGTCAGCATGACCGCATCGACCACACCCCAGATTACCAAGCCTGTTGAAATCGAAAACCCAAGCGCACCAACTGCACCACGAAGGCGCGAGCAGATTACCGCGACAAGGGCGGAGACGACAACCATCTTGATAAACGAGCCGCGGCGCTCGCGAAGCGTGCGGGCCTGCGTCACATAGGCAATGCGAGCCGCCTCAGAAGCCTCCGAGCGCATCTGGGCCTCGCGCGCAATGGCCGCCGCCTCAGCCGATACGCGGGTACCCATCAGCGACCTCTCCGCTCGCGTGCCAGACATTTAGAAATCATCGGGGGAGAGCGTATGGACGAACTCGTCGAACTTCTCGAACTCCTGCTCGTCGTCGACATCCTCGGCGTGGGTGGAAACAGTGCCCAGGCGATTCATGATGTCGTCCTCCACAAACATGGGGGCATTGCTGCGCACGGCAAGGGCAATGGCATCACTGGGGCGGGCGTCGATCTTGCGCTCCTCGCCATCGGCCAGTACGACGATCGTCGCGTAGAACACCGGCGGCTCGGCGCGAACGATCTCGATGCGCTCGAGCTTGGCGCCCAGGGCGTCAACGGTATCGAGCAGCAGGTCATGGGTAATCGGGCGCTCGGCGCGGCCGCTATCGATGCCGCGGCTGATGGCAGCAGCTTCAAACGAACCAGTCTGAATGGAAAGGGAACGCAGCGGCGCGGGCGAGTCCGATTTGCTGCTGCGCTCACGAAGTACGATAAGCGATGGCACGGGACCGGCGGCCATGACGATGGTCTCTATGTCGACGCGAACCATGGAACACCTCCGGTACGTAGCGGTTAACACGCGGCAGCGCGCCGCATTGAATAGCTATACTACCCAATCTTTCGCACAGCACACAAAACCAAAATGAGATTTATCGCAGACAAGAAAAAAGCCCTGAGGCAACGCCCCAAGGCTCTTCACAGTTTTGATGGTGGACCTGACAAGATTCGAACTTGTGACCTCCCGGTTATCAGCCGGACGCTCTAACCAACTGAGCTACAGGTCCATCATGGTGGAGGTTAGGGGGATCGAACCCCTGACCTCAGGCTTGCAAAGCCCGCGCTCTCCCAGCTGAGCTAAACCCCCACGGAGACAGTAATAAACACCCCAGCGGCGACTCGGCTCTCGCTGGGGTGTTTATTGCGAAAGAAAGTGGTGGACCTGACAAGATTCGAACTTGTGACCTCCCGGTTATCAGCCGGACGCTC
>OGYU01000630.1_pt1 | contig 28592 bp, 20 predicted proteins | sample 1576581 | NCBI WGS metagenome assembly OGYU01 (sample SAMEA3541547, study PRJEB24748) | human gut metagenome | biome: human gut; feature: human-associated habitat; material: faeces | place: China | collected 2012 | reverse complement strand
CCTATGTGCGGCGTAGGCCGCTTATTAGCCCGTCCAAGAATTGGGGCGCAGTTCAGAGGGACCCCGGGGGCTTTCGGCTAACTGCGGGAACGGCCTATCCGCTCAGTATGTTCAGCTGAGATCAGAAATCAACCGGAGAAATCGACCCTACTAAAAGGAGGCCGTATATGAAGACTGCATATCCCTTTTGCCTCCATATACACAAGAAGCGCCCCTCGGGCGCTTCTGAGAGGCTCCCCCTGGGATGTATCCCAGGGGGAGCCTATGGACCTTAAGGGCCGCTGCGAACCGTTCGCAGTCGGGCCGTCGAAGGCCTCGTTACTTAAGCTCGGGCCAGAAGTCCTTGTTGGCCTCGATCATGTCGTCGAGAATCTCCTTGGCGACCTTCATGGACGGGACCGTCTTGTTGAGCGTGAACGCCTTGAGCGCCTTCTCGTACGAACCCTCGATGCACGCCTCGACCACGAGCTTCTCGGAGTTGAGCTGCTGCATCATGAGGCCCTGCTGGAACAGCGGGATGTTGTCGCGCGAGATGACCTCGGGGCCGTTCTTGCCGATATACGCGGGAAGCTCGACCATCGCGTCGTACGGCATGTTCGGGATCGCGCCGCGGTTCTGGCAAATGACTAGGAAGCGAGCGAAGGCGCTACACTTCGAGCGATATTGAGCACCAACGCGGGCGCTAGCGCAGGTGTCGCCCGCGATACTCGGGAGAAACAGCATCGGAATCGGGGGAAGCCGAGGAGGCTGAAGCAGAGGAGACGAAGGAGGCCGCAGGCCTGGAGGCTCCCACGGTCCACCCGTTTCCGCCATCGCCAGCAGCCGCGTCGGCGCCCAGCGTCACCGCGGCGGCAACGGCCGCACGCTGCGCCGCGCGCCGCTTCTTGCGCACGTGCCCGGCCACAACGAGACCCACAACAATCGCCAGCAGCGCGCCCAGAACGCCCAGCGCCACCGCGGTGGTGTTGATGCCCTGTGCCTCCTCGGGCACGGGAACCTCATCCGGAATGCTTGCACGCACACCCGATACCAGCAGGCGGTGCGAGTTCACGCCGTAGGGCGTGCAGGTCATGAGCGTCACGCGGTCCTCGCCGGCGGTCACGCGCAACTTGGAATCGTCATCGGGCTCGATCACGTCTATGCGGTCGATCTTGTAGCCCAGTTCTTCGCCCATCACCTCGATGTAAAACGAGTCGCCCACCCGCAGCTCATCCAAGCGCGTGAACAGGAGCGAGCCCGGCACGCCACGGTGACCGGTGAGCACGGCATGCGTACTCTCGCCGCCCACGGGCAGCGACGTTCCGTACAGGTGGCCGGCGCCCGCGGCGAGCACCTCGTTGGAGGTGCCATGGTACACGGGCAGGTTCACGTCGATCTTGGGGATACGCACCGAGCATATAAGGCCCGAACCCGCGTCGAGCAGGCCCTGGTACGTGGTGTCTTGCGAGGCGATGGAGTCCTTGGCACCTGTTGCGGTGGAAGCGCCGGAGGTGCTACCGAACGGGTCCACGACCTCGCCGATGACGTCCTGACCGCCGGCGGCCAACTGCTCGTTGTAGGCGCGCGCTGCCGCGAGGGCCTCCTCTGCCTGCGGATAGGGCCAGCCATCCACGGTGTTTTGGGCCGCGGCAACTGCGGCCGTCTGCTCGGCCTGGGACATGGCGCGCAGGACGAGGGGCGTGGCCACGATAACAAAGCCGGCGGCAAAGCACAGAAGGGAAAGCAGGCGCAGGACGAGGGGCGGTTTACGTCGGCTGGGGGAAGCCGGGTTCGAACCGCCGCTCGGCGTGCGCATCGTCGATACGGGCTTGATTGCCTCCATGTGGTTCACCTCCGGGGGTGTGGGTGTGAGGGCACGGTCAAAGCACCGACCCCGCCGCGTGTCCAAGCGCGACGGGGTGCGGCGAAAGGGAATATGAGAACGCGGCGCGCAGGCGCTGATAGGAGACGACGATCGCCCGCTCGCCGCGTCATCAAGCTAGGGAATTAAGCGCGCATACGTGCACTCAGGGCGAAGGCGGCGCCAGCAGCCATGAGCAGCACGCCCACGGTGATGAAAACCTTGATGCCCAGGTCACCGGTCAAGGGCAGCTCGGTGAGGTTCTTGGCGTTCCAAATCTTGATGGTCGAGTTCTCAACGGAGACGCGAGGATCGGTAGCGTCCTTGGCATAAGAGACAGCAGTGATGGTCTTCTGGCCCTCGGGATCGTCGGACTTCACCGTAGCGGATACCGTAAAGGTGAACTTCGGCAGGGAGACGGCGGTGTAACCATTGGGAGGAACGATCTCCTCGATCTCATACGTGCCAGCGTCGAGACCATTAAAGTTGATGACGCCATCGTCGGTGGCGAACACGCCAACTTCGGCACCACCCTGAGTATCCTTAGTCGGAGTCGTGGTCAGGGTCTTCCATGCGCCGTTCTCGTAACCGAGATAGCTGCTTCCCGCCTTGATCGTGAACTTAGCACCCGAGAGCTTAGTGGTCATGTCCTTGGCGGTCTTCACGATGTTGAACTTATAGGAGTAGACATTCACCTCGTTACCAGGAATGGTCTGCTCATCGGAGGTGTTGTTGGGGTTGTGCGACCAGGTAAGTGAGTCCTTGTTGGGGTTGCCCTGGATGGCGGTGGAGTCAGAAAGCTTGGCATCTGCATCAAGGGTAGCACTCACCAGTACGGTCACCTTTGCGCCCTCGTTCAGCGCAGTAGCGCCCGCAACCTGGTTCACGTAGTTGCCAAGGTCGATGACGGTATCTACACCTCCGGCGTACTTACTATCGGTATCAGAAGTGGCAGCATAGGAAACACTGTAGTCGTTACTCACCTTAAGAGTAACGTCTCCAACCTTGACCGATTCAACCTTTACGCCCGTGGCGACGTTACCGACAATCGAAGAAATGGCAGAACTAGCAGTGTCGTTGATCTTGAACACACGTTTGGTCGAATAGCCGGTGTAGTACGGAACGGTAGTCTCAAGCGTGTAGTACACGGTGTCGCCCACGGAGAAGGACGGCTCATTGTTGTAGGTGCCGTCAGCATTGGCAAGATGCTTAGAGATGGTCGGAATCACGTTCTTCACGGTAACGGTGCCATTGACATCGGTGCCCGCAATGCTCGTCGGCGTAATGATGGGCAGCGAGAAGGACTCCTTGTCCGCAGCGGGATTGGTAACGTCCTTCAGGAACCAGATACCCGGGACGTTAAAGGTTTTCACATTGGCGTTGCCGGCCGTAGACGTGGTGAACTCGGTTGCAGCAGGAGTACCAGGGAAGGTCTGGTCCTCGAGGTTCTGGGCAAAGGTGCGCAGCGCGGCATCATTGTTCCAAGGCGAGGAGAGGTTAGGGGTTCCGCTATTGCTAAACACCCGCATGATCAAGAAGCCCATAGGATTATTCGACGTGTTACCCTCGGACACAAAATAGTTCTTGTCCTGCTTGTAGACAGTAAGCACGTTCTGGGCATTGCCCGTCTCATCAATGACAGCATTGAAGTCCATCGCGCTCTCGATGGTGCTCACGAGCGCATCGGTGGTATCAATCGTATAGGCAATCGACTTGTTGTTAACAACAACGTCCTTCAGCTCGGCAAGCTGCCAGCCGTTGAACTTGTGATCGGCAGCATCCGTCGACTGTTTGTTGATCGTAATGCTGTAGGTGGGATCCGCAGCCTTGGCCGTGGGGGCTGCGCCCAACAGGCCGGTTACGGCGATCGCTACGGCGGCGGCGCCGGCGATCAGCTTTTGTACGAATCGGTTCATGATTCCCCTTTCAGAAATGAGCCCGACATTCATAAACATCTATCTACCAGCGCCATCGGACGGGTCGTCCTGGCGGCGCTTTGTAGCGAACCAATACGCTCCCGCGGCGATGCCGCCCAGAAGCATGAGACCGGCGCCCACGAGGAGCATGGAGTTTTCGGTCCAACCCGCGCCGGTGAGCGGGAGGTCCGTGAGGACTTTCACGTTGGTGAAGGTGGAAGCGGGAATGGCGTTCGCGGGCGCGTCGGCGGTGCCGATGACCTTATTAACGGTGTTGCCCATGTCGTCCTTCACCTGCGTGACCTTGGTGGAGGTGGTGAGTCCGGAGTACTTGCCGGCGTCATTCAGCACGGCTTTTACCGTAACGGCCACCTGGTACTCGGCCTTGGAGTAGCGGAGCTTGTCGATGGCACCGGTGGGAGGCGCGACCTCCTTCACCGTGTAGGTATAGGTCTTGGCGCCAGTCGGGTTCGAATCGTTGATCTTGGCAAGATGGCCCTTGTTGAATGCAATCTCCCCAAAGTTCGCAACGATGTCGTTGACCTTGGACGCGTCCGTAGGTGCAACGGAAATGGTCGTTACGCCAGGCATCGGAGCCGCGGGATCGGACGTCGCCGCCGTGATCTCGAAGTCGAACAAAACATAGCTGCCATCAGCATCCTTCGGCCAATCCGCATTGCGGACGGACTTAGTCACCGGGATCGTCACGGACGTAACGCTGCGCTTGTTGGAGATGTACGCAGTGCTATCAATGATGCTCGGCTGCTCGTCCCCCTTCCACGCGATGGAGCCGTCCGTGCTGGACACCGTGAACTTGTAACCCGTCGGGTTCTTCTCGTAGCCAAACGGAGCCTGGGTCTCAACAAGGGTGTACGTGCCCGGCTGCAGGCCCTCGAGCGTGAACTTGCCAGACGTGCCATCAATGTCTTTCCACGTGATATCGCCCGAATCCGACTGGTCACTCACGGTCCAGGACTGCACCTCAGTCAAGCCATCGGCATCCAGTTTCGCAAGCTTCCACTCGGAACCAGCCAAAGGAGCGTACTTCACATCTCCGTCCTCAACCTTGGTCCAAGATACCGTACCGGTGATCTTGGTGTTGGCGATGGCGCTCTGCGGATTGGAAATCTCGTTGCCGTTGGCGTCCACGTTGCCCACAAGGTTGAGTTCATCGCCCGTGTGGAACATCTTCGAGGTATAGATCGTATTGGAAAGCTCGTAGCCCTCCGGCGCCTTGACCTCGCGAATGTAGTACGTGAAGTACTTCGTATCGCTCGTGTCGCCGATGTTGGCCTTCTGGTTCAGGTAGTTGTACTGAATGGTGCCAACGGCAGGATCGGAGTCATTCGTGCCGTTATCCAAAATGGAGACGATACGGTTCTCATCCTTCCGCGCATTGTCCTCGGTCGCGTAGATGGCCCACTCGGAACCCGCGAGCGGTTTGCCGTCCGCCGCATCGATCTTGCTCCACGCAACGGCGGAGCCGCCGGGCGTGTAGGTACCAGACCACGGGAAGTTGTGACGCTCCTGATCCATATCGATGACGGAAGCCGATTCACCCTCAGTGAAAATCCCCGCGACCGTGTGTTTATACATCTGGAAGTCCCCACCAACATAAACACGCCCGTTGGTGGTCACGTGATCCTCGAAGCCGCCATTGGGAACAACTATGCTGCCCAACATAGCGGCTGCCGGGTCGTCGTCGGTCCACTTTCCGTCCGCACCAGGATAAAGCTCAGTATTGCCCTTAAGGGCCATACCACCGCGGATGGTGACCTGGCTGGCCGTTGCGAAATTCCACAGGATGCTCTGGGCGGCAGTGGAGTACAGAGCCCTGAGGCGCTTAGCCTCGTCGGTGTCACCTTCCTCGTACCCGCGGGAGATTTCCTTACCGTTCCACCAGAAACGCCAGCCGGTGTTGAACTCAACCGGAGTCCCCTTATCATCGATGATGTTGACGACCACGGAAGCGCCCTCGGGTATTTTATTGAAGCTGAAGTCCACGCCACGGTAGGTCTTGTCGCCAATGGAGTTGGTAAGATCCGACGCCTTCAGGTTAAAGACTTGAAGCGAAGAACCCTTGCCGCTATCGTCCGCATCGCCGGCAAACGTGATGAGCTTCTCGTTGTTGACAAGGGTTACCCGGTTGGGAACGACGTTGCCGTTAACGTCGGTATAGTTCGTCTTGCGCGTAAAGGTCTTGCGATCGCCGTTGAACGTGAGTCCGTACTGCTCCTTGTTGTTGTACTTTTTAATGGTGTAATTGGAATTCTCCTCGGCAACACTAACCGTGTAGCTCAATTTGGAATCAAGCTTTGCGAGAGGCGCGGAGATTTTCGCTTTTACTTCGGACTCCAGGTAATCGGTGTAATCCTTACCGTTGATCTTGAGGACGTTGGCTTTGTTGAACAGCGAACTTTGGTCCGCATTATCCCCTTCATAGTAGTTGCCCTGCTTCTTCACCACAGACTGGCGCTTGTTGTTAGTATCCCAATAGGTCCAATAGGTAATGGGACCGGCGATCTGCGCGGTGTAGTCATAGCCGGTATTCTCTTCCGACCTGCCGACCCAGGCACCCCTGGTCCAAGCACCAACCGTCGCAGTATTTAAGGTCGTTCCCAGACCGGTGCTCATTTTCTCAATCGAGCTGTTTATACCGGCGACCGCAAGCACCGTGCTTTTGTCGACAGGACGAAACTGAGAACCAAAACCAACGGTGCCGAAACGGAAGCCAGCGCCGCCCCAACTCCGCTTGATAGGATTCATGGCAAGCTTGCCACGGACCACGGTAAGGCCCTCCGCCTCAGCGGCATATGAGCCGGCGGGGGCATTGCTCGCATCAAGAGTATTAGTGTCGCTCGGCTTACCACCGATGTACATGTCGCGGCCGACGTAGGTGGCCACGCCGGGATCGGGGGTAGAGACATCGATATTCGTACCGATGCCGATGGAAGTTGGCTTATGGATGCCCGGAGTGAGAGGTCCAACGTCTTCCGCGCTTGCGGTGGAGACCGCGCTAAACGGCGACAACAGAGTGCTCACTACGAGAACAGTTGCCATAAAGCTACATGCGGCGAACTTCTTCACTTTGAGCACCCCATTACAGTTTCCTCAGTAGAAACTGTCTGGACATCGTTGGCAATGGCCTGCGAGATCGGTGGCATGACGAGCGACAGTACCAGGCTCAACACGGAGGCTCCGCACAAAACGCCTGCCAGTACACGGCGCGTCGCTTTTTTACTCTGCTTAGATTTGTCTGAATTCGCTTTCATCGATGTCCCCTCCCCAAGAGACCGCGATCTTGCTCTTTCACTATCAAACGTATCTGAGCAATCTGTAATTGCGCTCGTTTAGTAATGCAATTATAACGATTGTTTAAACATCTGAGCAACAAAACCGACATTTTTGTAGCGAGTTCTCAATTCTCTTGACATTTGCTCAGATTTACCTTCGTTTATTCGCTATCTATTTTTTGTTTCTGCTGGTAATTTAGTTGCGTATTATTTTTTAATGGCATTAGTTTTATTTGCACAACATTTTGCTCAAGAGCGAGCATCCTGTGAACGGTCGAAAATCGACCGTGAGCGGGGGTCATTAACCGGGATGAATATCCTACCAAATTGATGAGAATATCTAAAAACCCATCGGTGGTTAGAAGCATGATGTTCAGACAACCATATTTGAATTTTCACACAGATTTTAGGTATCAATTCGACCAAATCGCCTGAGGCCACCGCAAAGGCGCCTGCCCCCTTTGCGGTGGCTCTCCCCCGGCGCTACAGCAGATGCTCCTCGATAAAGATCGCGATGCCGTCTTCGTCGTTGCTAGCGGTTACAAAATCGGCGGCGGCGCGGGTGGCGTCGCTGCCGTTTGCCATGGCCACGCCCACGCCGGCGTCAGCCACCATGCAGGTGTCGTTATCGGCATCGCCAAACACGCAAATGTTCGTAAGCTCCATGTCGTTGAGCTCTGCCACGCGTACAAGGCCGCGCGTCTTGGACACGCGCGGATCCATGAACTCGTAGAGCCGCTGCGTGGTTTGCAGAGCCGCCGCCTTAACAGTGTTATCGGCAAACGTCGATGCCCGCTCAATCACCCGCGGCATTACCTCGGGCGCCATGGTAAACATCACCTTGGGCTGCGGCTCGCGCAAGAACTCGGCAAAATCGACCACCTGGTAGGGCACGCCGTCGACGCGTGACAGGTGCTCGACGCACGCGTTGCTCTCGGGCACGTAGAACACGCCGTCTCGGGGGCAGACGGGTGTTGCCGGAAGGTCCGCCATGTGCTTGCAGATGCGCGCGATGGTCTCGCCCGGCAGCGGATAGCTCAGCTCGTTGATGTCGTGCGCGCGGTCGATGACCTCGGCGCCACCGCAGCCCACGAGCACGTCCACCAGGCCTTCGATGCCCCAGAGCTCGTACATGGCCTCGGTCGCATGGGCGTCGCGCCCGGTGCACAGGCCAAAGAGCACGCCACGCTCGCGCAGGGCGCGGATCGCCGCCACGGTGCGCGGGGACACCGTGTGCTGGCTCGTGAGCAGCGTACCGTCGATATCGCAGAACACAGCTTTGATGTGGCTGAAGGCGGTGTCCATGGGAGCCTTTCTGGGTTGTGCGGCGGTGTGGGGTGTGGTCGTGAACGGCGTACATGGTATACCAAGGCACAGGCGCGGCCTGTCAAAGCAAAATCCACCACAAAGGTGCCTGGCCCCTTTGTGGTGGAAGTGACGTTTGCGGGCCAAACCATCACAACATTCGATGTTTTTTGGCAAAATCGCGATTTTCATCGAATGTTGTGATGGTTTCTTACCTGTTTCTTACCGCTCTACGGCACGATCCAAGTGATTACGTCCAAACAGCAGCAACGCCGCAGGGACCGCCGTCACGACCATGCCTGCCCCCACGAGCGTCTGCTGCACGCCAAATGTTGCCGCCAGCCACGGTGCAACCGCCAGAGGGGCCACGCCGGCGAACATATTGCCAAAGCCCATGACCGAATTGACGCGACCAAGCTGCTCGAGCGGAGCCGTCGTTTGCACGATGGTGTTGTGGAGCGGGTTGACGACGCCCCACGCCACGCCCAGGACAATCTGGCCGACGAGGGCTACACCCACGTACGGCGTCCCCACATAGAGCAGGCTTCCCAAGCCCACGGACATGAGCGCCACGAGCAGCGTTTTTAGGTTTACCAAGTGCGGCGGCAAGCGGAGCGCGAGCACGGCACCCAGCACCGCGCCGACACCGCAGGCAGACGAGAGCCAGCCCATCCACTCAACGCCAACGTGCAGAACATCGCGATAGAAAAACGACTCGAGCGGATCGAAGGCTCCGTAGCCAAAGTTCGAAAGAAAAATGATGCAAAACAGCAGGGTGAGGACGCTATTGGTAAAGACCGTCTTGATGCTGGCTGCGAAGGTGGCGCGGGCGGACGTGCTGGGGTTGGAGCTTTGTCCCGCACGCTCCCCTTCCTCTGCCGAATCGGCATCCGCATGCCCGGCGACATGGCTGGTCTGCGGCCTAAAGCCCCAACCGGCGACGAGCGCCAGCACGGTAAAGAGCATCATGAGCACGAACACCGCGCGCGACGACGCAGCCGCCGCGACAAAGCCGCCCAGCGTGGGTCCGACGATAATGCTCACATTTGAGAACATGGCGATGGCGGAATTGATGTCTTTGAGTTCGGCGGGGTCGTCGGTGAGGTAGGCCGGATAAGATGTGGCGATGGGTTGGGCAAATCCCATCGTAAAGCCTAAGAGCACCGCGCCGAGCAGGACAATGCCGGTCGCACCACCAAAGGCAATGATTGCCGTGCCGGTTGCAAGCGCGCCGACGATGCTCAGCAAGAAATGGCGTCGCGGGCCCCAGGCATCGAGCGCCGCTCCACCCGCAAAGGATCCCAGAATCACAAATACATTCATAAACAGGACGGCCAGCGATGTCGCGACGACCGAAGCGCCGTCCGCATAGGTGAGCGTTCCGATGACGCCGATAAAATAACTGGTCTGAAACCCGGTGTAGATGAGAAAGCGCATCGCCACCAGGCGTTTAGCCTGCGCGGAAAGTGATGATTGAGGCTTTGAGAAAAGAGAGGCGAGCATGGAGACTCCTTGTTTCGTACGAATGCGGACGGCGGGCATTCGCCACCGTCTGTCAAATCAATCTATCCGCATGAAACATTAAGGACGCATCAAGCCCCTTTTCTCCGTTTTTCGCCCGTCATGAACTACTCGGTAGATTATAAGGCATGTCCCACACATCTACTAAAGCAAAATCCACCACACAGGTGCCTGGCTCCTTTGTGGTGGAAGTGACGTTTGCCCAGATAAAACCTGCCAAAATAAACCCGTCCCTTTTTGGCAGGTTTTAGGTCAGGTGGTCTTGGATGAGATCGCAGATGGCTCGGGCGTCGTTGATGTTGATGGCTCGGGTCGCAAAGCCGGCGTCGAAGGCCTGACGCGCCAGGGCTTCGTTGCAGGCAAGGGCCAGCGTGTGGCCATCGACCAGGTCGAGCGAGCTCTTGCCGCGCAGACGGTCGACACCGGAGCGCGCGACCACGATGTTGTCGAAGCCCTCGGTCTTGTAGCCCTCGATGATCACCACGTCGACATCGTTGTAGCGCGACAGCAGCTCGCGCGCGGGCATCTCGTCCTCCTCGCGCGTGTCGGCGTACTCCGCCCAACGCGTGGCGCAGATGAGTCCCACGTGCTTGGATCCGGCCTGGTGATGGCGCCACGTATCCTTAGCGGGCACATCGATATCAAAGCCATGATGCCCATGATGCTTGAGCGAACCCACGCGAAGGCCGCGGCGAGTGAGCTCGGCAATGACCTTCTCGACGAGCGTGGTCTTGCCCGAGTTTTGGTAGCCGATAAACGCGATCGCGGGGACGGCCGGTGTCGGAGCTGCGGGCGCGACGGCGACGGATGCGCTCGCGGGCGCGGCACCGTCAGCGGCCACGGCTTCAACAGCAGCGGCCTGACGCTCTGCACGATCCCACACGCCCGAGCGACCGCCCTCCTTGTGCAGCAGGCGCACGTCGACGATCTCCATGCCACGATCGACCGCCTTGCACATGTCATAGATCGTTAAGCACGCGGCACTCGCGCCGGTCAGGGCCTCCATCTCGATACCCGTCTTGCCCGTCACGCCCGCCGTAACCAGTACGTGAAAGCCGACCTGCCCGTCCGCGCGCGCCGGCGCCCATCCCTCGGGCATATCCTCGACAGGCGTCCCCGCCGGAGCGATGGGCGCAATGTCGCACTTACTCTTAGTAATGAGCAGCGGATGGCACATGGGGATGATGTCGCTCGTGCGTTTGATGGCCATGATGCCCGCCACGCGCGCGCAGGCAAGAACGTCGCCCTTTTTGGCGCGGTCCTGCAGCACCATGGCCTGCGTCTCGGGATGCATGAGGATGGTGCCCTCGGCGATGGCAATGCGATGGGTCTCGGCCTTATCGGACACGTCGACCATGCGTACCTCGCCCTTGGCGTCCACGTGCGTTAGCTCGTCGCGACGGGCGTCGCGGGCGGGCTCGGTGGCAGCGCTGGCAGTCGGCTGTGCGGACGCGTCGGCGTCGCTGTCAGTAGCCGTGACTTTGTGGGCAGACATCGCGGCCCTGCGAGCGGCCTTGGTGGCATCGGCGTACCTGCTCTTGGCCATATGATCATCCTCCGATTTGGGACATAAATCGTTGCGTGCCCTCAATTATCGCGTGTTCCTGCGGTTTGTGGGCCACGGCATCGCGCCAAATCGAAAGTACCTGCATATCATCACCACGGCGCAGCGCCTCACGCACCGAATACTCGGCATCGCTGAACAGGCACGGACGCACGTTGCCATCGGCCGTCAGGCGCAGACGGTTGCAATTCGCGCAAAAATGGTTGGACATGGCGCTGATGAAGCCGACCGTTCCCGCCGCGCCCGGAAAGTGCCAGTAGCGCGCAGGGCCCGCGCCGGCAGGAGCGTCGTTGATGTCGAGCGGTTCAAGCTCGCCCAGTCCCGTCGCGGCGGCCCCGGCATTGATGCGCGCCCGCAGCTCGTCACTCGGCACGGTGTCGCTCGCGTCCCACAACTCGGGATTGAGCGCGGGCGCATGCGGGTCCACAGTGCAATGCGAGCTCGTGCGCTCGTCGCCGATGGGCATGTATTCGATAAAGCGCAGGTGGATGGGGCAGTCGATGGTCAGTCGTGCGAGGGCTGCTACATCCTGGTTGAGCCGACGCACAACAACGCAGTTGACCTTAACAGGCTCAAAGCCCCAAGCCAGCGCCGCGTCGATGCCAGCCATGGTCTGCTCGAGCCGACCCAGGCGCGTAATCTTTCCAAACAGCGTAGGGTCGAGCGTGTCGAGCGAGATGTTGACGCGGTTAAGGCCGGCATCTTTGAGCTGCGGTGCCAGCTTGGGCAGCAGGGCGCCATTGGTGGTAAGCGAGATGTCCTCGATCTGCGGAATCGCGCGGATGTCGCGAATGAGCGGAATGATACGGCGGCTGACCAGCGGCTCGCCACCCGTCAGGCGCACGCGGCGAATGCCCTCCCCCGCCACCAAGCGCACAAAGCGGGCGATTTCCTCGGCGCTGAGCAGCTCGTCGTGCGCGCGGGGCGCCACGCCATCGGCCGGCATGCAGTAAATGCAGCGGAAATTGCACTTGTCGGTAACGGCAATGCGCAGGTAGTTGATATCGCGGCCAAAGCCGTCATGTTGCACGCGCCCGTCCACGCAGCCCTCCCCTCACGCGGCGTTTTATTCTTCGGAAAACATAATACCCCACGAGAGAATCATGCCGACACCCGTACGACAGGACAAGTCGCTTCGAGCAAAACGGACTTTCCAAGCCCATCCTCAGCATACAAACCATCACAACATTCGATGCTTTTCCCGATTTTGGCAAAAAACGTCGAATGTTGTGATGGTTTGCCTGCCCACGGCACCCCGTAGAAGGACCAAAACGCCCCTAGAGGCCGCCGTCCCAGTGCCGAATCACGAATTCTCGCAGGTCGTTTTGACGTTTCTGGAACACTTCGCTTCGGTCGCACTTGAGGCCCATGGCGAGTGCAATGGCGTTCATCGCACGGTGCAATTGCAGCTGATGGGCAAACTGAGTCCCGGTGAGGACGATCATCCTAAAGCCCAGCGCGCTCAGCACGGTCATACGCTCCGCATCCGACGCGCTGCGCTGTTTATCAAGATGGTCCGAGCCGTTGTATTCAATCCCCGTACCACTCGCAGGCGCATATACGTCGATCTCGAAATACCCGGCCTTTGCGAGATACTTGAACTCGCTGGGAACATCGACCCGATGGTTGAGCTCGATCTTGACGTATCCCAGCCCTCCCTGAGAACGTTTTGCTACGACCATGATTGCGGTGGCCGTCTCCATAGGCGACCGCGCGCCATCGTGCACGCGCTTGAGCACGGCGGCCGCGCGTATGGCCCCCTGACGAGATCGGTTCTCATTGCAATAAGCAATCAAGTCGGCAACGGTATACCTCTGCCCCATCTCGATATAATCGCCTGTCGACAGATGATTCAAATGGTATCGGGCACAGATTTCGTAGCCATATTCCAGCTGCTCGGGCTCGCTCATCCACGAACCCGCTTGGACAAAGCACATGGCCTCATCAACCACCAGAAGGCCCTCTGCCACCTCGATAAGATGGCCTGGGGGTACCGGCGCTCCAAACACGTGGCACCTAAATCCAGCCGGCGTCGAGCGCTCAAAATCGAAGTTGACGAGCGTGTCGATATGATCGAGCTCTTCTCGTGGAATACCAAGCGCAACCAGATAGTCGGTAACGATCCCGACTGCCGTTGAAGCCCTCAGCCCCTTGGCATCGAGTCCCAATTTGGGCAGGCCCGCGGTCGGCTCCGCCTCGCTAGCAAGCGAGTCCTCATCGTATAGGCTGCTTGCTCGCGAGAGCGGCTCGGACGGGCGCGCCACGTTGTGGTACAGCCAGGCAGTCTTATGGGACAGGACGATCGGCAGGTCCATGAGCCCTCCAATGGAGTCGGATAACCAACCTTATTCCCCTGCCCACGGGTCCGCACACCTTCGTGCGCAAGAAAGCGATTCCACCCGGTCGAGTGGCAGAAAAACCATCACAACATTCGATGCTTTTCCCAATTTTGGCAAAAAACGTCGAATGTTGTGATGGTTTGAGGCGAGGTGAGGGGCACGAAGGGGTCGAAGCATCGTGCTCGAACGGGTTAATCCAACTCTTTTAAGCCATGCGCCAGCTGCCAGTACTCGCCGTGCTGAGCGAGCAGCTCTTCGTGCGTGCCGCGCTCGATGATGCGGCCGTGTTCGAGGACCATGATGGCGTCGGCGTCGCGGACGGTGGACAGGCGGTGCGCGATCATAAACGTGGTGCGGCCACGCATGATGCGGTCCATGCCGCGCTCGATGAGCTTTTCGGTGCGCGTGTCGATAGAGCTCGTGGCCTCGTCCAAGATGAGCACCGGCGGGTCGGCGACGGCCACGCGCGCGATGGCGAGCAGCTGGCGCTGGCCCTGCGACAGGTTGGCGCCGTCGGCCGTGACCGGCGTGTCGTACCCTCTAGGCAGGCGGCGAATAAACGAATCCGCGCAGGCTGCCTCGGCGGCGGCGCGCACTTCCTCGTCGGTCGCGTCGAGCTTGCCAAAGCGGATGTTCTGCGCAATGGTGCCGCTAAACAGGTGCGTGTCCTGCAGCACAATGCCAAGCGACCCGCGCAGGCTGGCCTTGGCAATGTGCTTGACGTCGATGCCGTCGTACGTGATCTCGCCGTCATCGACCTCGTAGAAGCGGTTGATGAGGTTGGTGATGGTCGTCTTTCCGGCGCCCGTGGAGCCCACAAAGGCGATCTTTTGGCCCGGCTTGGCAAACAGGTTGAGATCCGTGAGCACGCGGGTGCCCGGCACGTAGGAAAAGTCCACGGCATGGAAGCGCACGTCGCCGGCAAGCGGGACCAAGCCGCACGTGAGCTCGGTACCGTCGGCAGCCACCGCGCGGCCCGACTCATCAACGGCAGCCACATCATGCAGGTGCCCGTACGCGCCCACGCCCTGGCCCTCGGGAATCTTCCATGCCCACGCGGCGTCGCCCGTCTGCACCAGCTCCACGCAGCCCTCGTCCACCTCGGGCTCAAGATCCATGGCGGCAAACAGGCGCTCGGCACCGGCCAGCGCGTTGAGTAAGAAATTACCCAACTGCGTAAACTGGTTGATGGGCATGGCCGCCTGGCGTACAAAGACCAGATAGCTCGCGAGCGCACCTACATCGGCGAGCCCCTTGATGCAGAGCATGCCGCCCGCCACGGCGACGATGGCATAGTTGACGTAGCCAATCACGACGGTCATGGGCACCATGGAGTTGGCATAGCTCACGGCGGCGGTGCCGGTGCGGCGAAGCTCATCGTTGCGGCAGGCGAAGCCGACGACATTCGCTGCCTCGTGGTTAAAGACCTTGATGACCTTTTGGCCCGAAACCATCTCTTCGATATATCCGTCCAGGTCGCCAAGCGATGCCTGCTGGGCGGCAAAAAAGCGCTTGGAACGCATGCCCGAGTAGCGCGCATACAGCACAATGGCCGCGTCGCACACGAGCGTGATAATCGTGAGCTGCCAGTTAAGGATGATGAGCATGGCCGTGGTGCCCACAACCTGAATGGCGGCCTGAATCACGTTGGCAAAGCTGTTGTTGAGCGCCTCGGAGACGGTGTCGACGTCGTTGGTAAAGAAGCTCATGATGTCACCCGAGCGCGTGCTGTCAAAATAGCTGAGCGGCAGCGTCTGGATGTGCGCGAACAGGTCGCGGCGGATATCGGAAACCACGCGCTGGGCCGCGCGCACCATAATCTGCGAGTAACCCAGGGCCGAGAGCACGCCCGCGGCGTAGATGATCGCCGTCAGGATAACTTGCTTGGCGAGCAGTTCCTCCCCGCCCGTGGCCAAACCGTTAACGATGGGGCGCACCATGTAGGTGCCGGCGAGGCTCGCGATGGCGGCGACGGAGGCGAGCACGCCCACCGCGAGCAACGAGAACTTGGCATGCCCCATGTAGGAAAGCAAGCGGCGCACAGTGCGCTTGAGATCGGCCGGGCGTGCTTGGGCTGCGGTCTTAGGCATGGCGCTCACCCCCTTCCAAGGGCGATTCGCTGGGGACGGAGGAAAACGGATCGTTCGCGCAGCCATCGTCGCAGCCGTCGCCGGTGTCTGCGTTCCCCGCAAACTCCATCTGCGAGGCATAAATCTCCTGGTAGATGTTGTCGCCCGCCAGCAGTTCCTCGTGCGTGCCCACGCCGTGGACACGACCGTCGTCCAACACCACAATGCGATCGGCATCCATGACGCTCGCGATGCGCTGGGCGATGACAATCACCGTCGTGTTGGGAATCCGAGCTATATGCTCGCGGATCTTGGCGTCGGTCGCCATATCGACCGCGCTGGTCGAATCGTCAAAGATGAGCACACGCGGATGTTTGAGCAACGTACGCGCGATGCACAGACGCTGTTTTTGTCCGCCCGAGACACCGGCACCGCCTTGGCCCAACTCGCCGTCCAGCCCGCCGATGCGATCAAGGAACTCGTCCACGCACGCCGCGCGGCAAGCCGCGAGGAGCTCATCGTCCGACGCCTGCGGATTGCCCCACTGCAGGTTCTCGCGCACGGTGCCCGTGAACAGCACATTCTTTTGCAGCACAATTCCCACCGCGTCGCGCAAGGTAGCCAGGTCGTAGTCGCGCACGTCGTGTCCGCCCACAAGCACGGCGCCCTCAGTGGCGTCGTACAGGCGCGCAATCAGCTGCACAAGCGAGCTCTTGCCCGAGCCCGTGCCGCCGAGGATGCCCACCGTCGAGCCGCTCTCGATGCGAAGGTCGATATGCTCGAGCACATCCTCGGCAGCATCCGCGCGGTATTTAAAGGAAACGTCGCGAAACTCGATGCCTCCGTCGGCCACCTCGTGCACGGCAGCGGCAGCGTCGGGCGCTTGAATAAGCGAACGCTCGTCGAGCACCCGCGAGATGCGCTCCACGCTGGCAAGTGCGCGGGTGAGCAGCAAAAACACGTTGGAAATCATCATGAGCGAGTTCATGATCAGCAGCACGTAGCTCATAAAGCCCGTGAGCGAGCCCACGCCCAAGCGACCTTCGATGATCATGCGGCCGCCGATCCACAGAATGGAAAGCGCCGCCACGTACATCGACAGCTGAAACACCGGCAGGTTGAACACGGCGTTGCCAAAGGTCTTCGTCGCCGTGTGCGCAAGCTCGGTATTGACGGCATCGAACTTGGCCTCCTCGTGCTCGGCGCGCACGTACGCTTTGACGGCGCGCACGGCGGTGAGGTCTTCCTGCACCACACCGTTGAGATGGTCCATCGAGGTCTGCAGCTGGCGGTAGAGCGGACTGACACGGTAGGTAATAACGCCCAGCACGATCGCCAGCACCGGCAGGATGATCGCAAATACAGTGGCGAGCGGGCGCGACAGCACCAGCGCATAGACCAAGCCGACGATAAGCGTCACGGGGCCGCGCACCATAGGGCGAAAGCCGTTGCCGATAGCGTTTTGAATCACGGTGATGTCGGTGGTCATGCTAGTGACCAGCGAGCTGGCGTCGTAGTTGTCCAGATTGCCAAAAGCGAGCGTCTGGATCTTGCGATACTCGGCCTCGCGCAGGTTAGCGCCCAGCCCCGAGGCGACGCGAGCAGACGTGCGTGCATAGCCCAAGCCAAGTACCAGCGAACATGCGGCGCATACCAGCATATACGTGCCCTGCAACAGCATGTAGTTGATGTCGCCCGCGGGCACGCCCACATCGATGATATTTGCCATGATGACCGGGATAAACAGCTCGAGCGCCGTCTCGGCCGTCACAAAGAGCACGCCGAGTATGGCGTCGCGGCGGTATGCCCCCAGATAGGAAAACAGAATCTTGAGATTGCGCACGCAGGTTCATCCCCCATCAAACGTTGTTCGCAAACCCACGTATTATGGCGCGCCGTGCGGCGGTGTCAAGTGTTCCGAAATCGATTTCTGCAAGGCTAGTGCAGGCGCCATGCTCACAGGGCGCACGTCCGTATTCAATTGGAAATGAACGCGAGCGTGACTTTTTCGCCCTGCCGCCAACACAAACCTTGACTCTACAATCGTTATAGGGTTTTCACTACACTGGTACGTAAACAGACCAAGCCAGAAAGCCCCGCCCATGGAACACGACCTCACACGCGGCAATGTCCTTAAGACCATCGCGGTCTTTGCCCTGCCTTATATGCTCTCGTACTTTTTGCAGATGCTCTACGGCATGGCCGACCTGTACATGATGGGGCAGTTTAGCGGCGCCGCCGGCATCACCGCCGTGGGCAACGGCGCGCAGACGCTCTATATCATTACCGTGACGCTCGTGGGCCTGGCCATGGGAACGACGGTTATCGTCGGCCACGCCGTGGGTTCGCGTCGGTTTGACCGCGCCGAGACCGCCATCGGCAACACCATCACGCTCTTTATGGGTGTCTCGGTGGTGCTGGCCGCTGTCCTGCTCGCACTGTGTCCGCAGATCGTGGCGCTCATTGGCACGCCGGCCGAAGCGGTCGAAGGAACCGCCGCCTACCTGCGTATCTGCTTTATCGGCATTCCCTTTATCGCCGCGTACAACATCCTCTCGGCCATCTTTCGCGGCCTAGGCGATTCGCGCTCGCCCATGTACGTGATTGGCGTGGCATGCATCATCAATATCGCGCTTGATTATCTGTTTATCGGCCACATGGGGCTCGGCCCCGTGGGCGCGGCGCTCGGCACGGTAATCGCCCAGACGGCCAGCGTTGCCCTCGCGCTCGTGTGGCTCAAGAGCCGCCGCACGAACATCCACGTTAAGCGCAGCGACCTGCGCCCTCAGCCCGAGGTGCTCGGCAGCATTCTTAAGATCGGCGTGCCCGTGGCCGTGCAGGACGGCTGCATCCAGGTGGCGTTTATGTTCATCACCGTCATCGCCAACCACCGCGGTCTAGTCGACGCCGCCGCCGTGGGCCTGGTCGAAAAGATGATCAGCTTTTTGTTCATTGTGCCGAGTTCCATGGGCGCTACCGTCAGCGCACTCACGGCGCAAAACGCCGGTGCGGGCAAGGGCGACCGCGCGCGTCAGGTACTCAAGGACGCCATGACGATCTCGGTGGTGTACGGCTGCCTGATCACGGTGCTGATGTGGCTGGTGGCACCGGCGTTTATCGGCTTTTTTGCCAAGGACCCCGCGGTGGTCGCCGCCGGTACTGGCTATATGCACAGTTATATTTTCGACGCGATTTTTGCCGGCATCCACATTTGCTTTAGCGGCTTTTTCGCTGCATACGGCAAGAGCTACATCGGCTTTGCGCACAACGTGCTGGCCGTGGCGCTCATTCGCGTGCCCGGCGCCTGGCTGCTGTCGAATGCCTATTCTGACACGCTGTTCCCCATGGGCATCGCCTCACCGTGCGGATCGATTCTGTCGGCGGTCATCTGCGTGATTGCATTTACCGTGCTCAACCGCCGTGGGGCTTTTGACAAACTGGTAGCGTAGCGGGGTGACGCAGGCCTAGCGCCTCTCCCCTGTTTTTACCGAAAGGAGCGGTCCTGTGACCGACATGCCAAGTGAACACACCGAGGGCCTGCTCCGCATTGGCGAGGTGGCGCGCCTGCTCAATTTAAGCGTGGGCACACTGCGTCATTACGAGCAGATGGGGCTGTTGGAGCCGGCATATGTCGATCCGGCAAGTGGGTACCGCTACTACGGATCGCGGCAGCTCTCCACCCTCAACACCATCGGCAACCTGCGCGTTCTCGACTTGCCGCTGGCGCAGATTCGCGAGTTTGTCACTACGCGCGATATGGATTTGATACAACGGCAACTGACCAAGCAACAGGAGTTAATTGAGCACAGGCGGCGTGAGTTGGAGCGCATGTCGCGCAAGATTGACCAGCGGCTTGCCTTGCTTCATGGCGCTTTGAATGCTGATCTCGACACCATTAGCGAAATCGAGGAACCCGAACTTCGCTGCGCCACGCTGCACGAGCGCGTCAATCCCACCGACGCCTATTCGCTGGGATGGCATATCCGCCAGCTTCAGCAGGGGCAGCACGAAACCTTTGCCTATCTGGGCAATCTGGGTGTGGGTATCGCGCCCGAACGCCTGGCCGCCGGCGACTTTGACGGCTACGACGAGGTCTTTCTGTTGCTCGATGACACCGATGAGTACTTGGGCGATGTTGAGACGCGACCTGCCGCGCGCTGCCTGACCATAAGCTTCCGCGGCACGCACGGGCAAGCAGCCCCACGCTACGCTCTGCTCGGCTACATGCATGAACACAACCTGACGCCCGCCGGTCCGTCGCGCGAGATCGCCCTCATCGATGACATCATCAGCGACGACCCAGCGACCTACGTGACGCAGATCACGGTGCCCGTTGCCCCAGCAAAGTAAGAACCGCCCGGAAGGCATCGTGCTTCCGGGCGGTTCTTCAATTTGGCTATCGATGCCTTACGCCTCTGGCACCTGACCAGTAGCCAAGATCTGCTCGAGTGCGTCCTCATCCAACACGGGCACACCCAGCTGCTCGGCCTTGGTGAGCTTGGAGCCCGCTTTGGGGCCGGCGACCAGATAGCTCGTCTTCTTTGAAACACTGCCCGAAACCTTGGCGCCGAGCACCTTGAGCGCCGCGCCCGCCTCGTCGCGCGTGCGGTTGACGAGCGTGCCCGTGAGCACAAAGGTCAGACCCGCGAGCGGTTGAGCGTCGGCGAGCTCGCCGGCCACGCCTGCATCGGCCGCGGCTTGCGCGTGTGCGGCGCCCAAGTCAACCTCGAGCGACAGGCCCGCCTGGCGTAGGCGCTCCAGCACGGCAAGGTTCTCGGGCACAGCCAGGAACTGCTTGACGCTCGCCGCAATCTTGGGGCCGATGCCCTCGCACTCGGCGATGTCCTCTTCGCTCGCCAAGAAGAGCTTGTCAATCGACAGGAATCGCTCGGCGATGACCTCGCCCACGCTTTTGCCCACGTGGCGGATGCCCAGGGCAAACAGCACGCGACCGAGTGGCTGGCTCTTGGACTTGTTGAGCTCGGTGATGATTTTCTCGGCCGTCTTGAGGCCCACCGGGATGGGATCGCCCTTCTTGACGCCCTTTTTGCTGTTGGAGCTGGCATAGGTGCGGCCCGTGTCCAGGCCTGCGATGTCGTCGACCGTGAGCTGGTAGAAGTCCGCGACATCGTGGATCAGGCCGGCAGCGATCATCTTGTCGACGATCTCGTCGCCCAGGCCATCGACGTCCATGCAGCCGCGGCTCACCCAGTGGAGCAAACGCTCCTTGAGCTGTGCGGGGCAGTCGATGGACACGCAGCGGTAGGCAACCTCGCCATCCTCGTGAACCACGGGGCTACCGCACACGGGGCAGACCTCGGGCATGTGCCAGTCGACCGAATCGGCCGGGCGCTTGTCGAGCACCGGGCCCACGACCTCGGGAATCACGTCGCCCGCCTTGTGCACGATGATGGTATCGCCCTCGCGCACGTTTTTGCGGCGGATCTCGTCGATGTTGTGCAGCGTGGCGCGCGCGATGGTGGAGCCGGCGACCGTCACCGGGTCGAACTCGGCGACCGGCGTGAGCACACCAGTGCGGCCCACCTGGATGCGAATCTCGCGCAGGATGGTCTGCTTTTCCTCGGGCGGGAACTTAAAGGCAATGGCCCAGCGCGGTGCGCGGGCGGTAAAGCCCAGGTCGAGCTGCTGCTGGAAGCTGTCGACCTTTACGACCACGCCGTCGATGTCGTAGTCCAAGTCGCCGCGATGCTCGAGGGCCTGGGCGCAGAACTCGTGGACCTCGGCCGGCGTGGCGCAGCGGGCCACGTTGGGGTTGACGCTAAAACCGGCGCTGCGCAGCCAGTCGAGAAATTCGCGCTGGCTGTGGACGTGCAGCGGATCGGTATCGGCGATGGCGTAGATAAAGGTGGCCAAGTCGCGACGCGCCGTGACCTTGGGGTCTTTTTGGCGCAGGGATCCTGCAGCGGCGTTGCGCGGGTTGGCAAAGGGGTCACGGCCCTCGGCATCGGCCTCTTCATTCAGACGAACAAAGCTGCCCTTAGGCATGTAGACCTCGCCGCGTACTTCGATGGTACGCTCGCGGTCGGCGCCCATATGAGCGAGCGCCGGCTCGGACAGGTGCATGGGCACGTCCTTGATGGTGCGCACATTAAGCGACACGTCCTCGCCCGTGGTGCCGTCGCCGCGCGTTGCCGCGCGCACGAAGGTTCCGTTTTGGTAGGTCAGGGCCACGCCCAGACCGTCAATCTTAAGCTCGCAGGTATAGGTGACGCTGCCGGCACCGAGCGCATCCTCGGTGCGCTGGAGCCATGCGTCGAGCTCGTCCAGATCCATGGCATCGTCCATGGAATACATGCGCGCCATATGCGTGACCGGCGTAAATTGCTCGCTCACGTATCCGCCCACACGCTGGGTATAGCTGTCGGGCGTCACCAAATCGGGGTAGGTCGCCTCGATCTCCTGCAGCTCAACGAGCATTTTGTCGAAGGCGGCGTCCGTGATCTCGGGTGCGTCGAGCATGTAGTAGCGGTACGCGTGGTAATCGAGCTCGTGGCGCAGCTCGGCCGCGCGCGCTGCCGCCTGGGCATGGGCGTCGGTCGGTGCGGCGGCATCCGCGCTCGCGGACGTTTTGGTATCGATATCCACACCGTCACCAAACAGGCTCGATTGCTCCATAGCGGCACTCCTTCGCTCGATTTCAAACGGCTACTAGAGTACCACCGGCCACGACGAGGCCGAATAACCCTTTCAAACCGCACCGAATCGGCAGCCGCCAGACCGGAGTGGATCGCGCGATCAAACCATGCCTTTGCCATTTCTAAATGATCCGTTTTCCTCCGCCTCCAACGGATCAACAAGAAAAGAGGGGGCTGTCCCGCGTTGGCGTAAATTATGGTGGAAATACGTTCCTATAACATTCGTTTTATTATGGTGGAAATTGGAACCAAGTATGTATGCTTTTGTTCTTTCATTCTGTTTATTCTTTATTCTGTTTGTAGATGAAATGAAAATAACAAAAAAGATTATAGTATATGTATTTTTAATTATTATTGGAATATGGGGAATGCAACAAAGAATTACCTATATAACTTTAATTCTTCCAATCGTATTATTGATTTTCGACAAAACAGGATTAGCTAAAAACAAAAAGTTATGCAACATTATCCTTCATAGTGCAATGTGGTTACCCATTATTTTATTTATACTAGGAATTACAGGTAAGTTCAATATATTGGCTATGGATAGCTATGTAAAAGAAGGTTATGTATCAAACAGTGCTGGTAAAATGACAGAAGATACTAGAACATTTCTATATGAAGAAGCATTATCATCTGCCGTTAATAATCAATACTTAATTTGGGGAAGAACTCCTGCTTATGGGATGGACTCCCCCTTTGTCCAATCTTTCGACGATGCCGACTACGTAGGAATGGCACTAACAATAAAGGGAAAAATGCCTCAAAGAATATGTGAAGCATTTATCCCCAATATAATAACTTGGTGTGGAATATTAGGCTTCCTAATTTTCTTTTTATTATTCTACAAATTTAGCTACAGAATCATTAATAAAAGCAACAGCATTAAGCTTAGAATATTAGGATTATATATGACTTTTTTTTGGATAGGTAGTTTTATTACATACCCAGCTACAAATATCTCTTCTGATTGGATTATTGTCTATTTAACCATAGCAATCAGCAGTTCTCCACAAATAATGAAATTAAATGATAAAGAATTTACTTTATTAATAAGAAAGGCAACTACATGAAAGCAGAACGCAATTATAGCATTGATATATTGAAAATCATCGGCATTATATTCATTATCAATTCCCATCTTGGGGATATGTATGGAAATTATTCATTCATCGCCCAATTTGGTGATATAGGAAATTCTTTATTCTTTTTCTGTTCAGGATATACTTTGACATTAGGACGAATAGATAGATTTGATAATTGGTATAAAAGACGGTTCAGAAGAATTTATGCTACAGTATTAGCTTATGTCTTCCTAATTTCAACATATTATGGGTTAAAATTTAATTCATACGAAGTTTTTATTGAAGCTGGTGGTGGATATTGGTTTTTACCATTTATTATGGTATTCTATTTTATCTATTATCCCATCAAAAGATTTAATGTGCCAATTACAAAATTGATAGTTATTCTGTTTACTTTTTTTGTCATTTGGTTTTATTTCAATCCATCTTTTGAACTCCCTTTATGTGACATAAAACGGAGTCCATATATATTAATTTTCTTATTTGGAGCATTAATGCCAATAAAAAATCTTCCAATCATAAAAAACACTTATAGTGCCATAGGATTAATAATAACAATATTAACATACTTAATCATCACATATTTGTATAGAAAAGACACTCCAATTGTTCATGATAATATAATATTTATTTTCCCCTTATTTATTATAATTGTCTATTTTCTATTTTGTTTTTTTATTTCTAATGAACATAGGATAGTTAAAAATTCTAAAATTAAAAAATTCATATTACACATTTCTGCTTTAAGTCTGGAGTTCTATATTATGCAATTTCTTTTTATCACAAATAAATATAACGAATACTTTCCACTGAATATTATCATTTATCTTATAATAGTATATTTTTCAGCAATTATGCTTAAAATAACAACAAATTTACTCCTACAAACTTTTAGTAAGGAAGATTTTAACTGGAGTGAAATTATAAAAATCAATTAAATATGAATATAGTTTTTACATGCTGTACGGATAATTATCCCTTATCTTTTTCAGCAAACAACACTAAAGACGAATTTATTGCAAAAGGATTAAAAGACTGTTCTATTACTTTTATCAATCGTCTATGGGGATATAAAGAAAAATCTTCTATAACTGAAGGAGAAACAGAAAATAAATATAAGTATTACATATTCCCTAAAAAGAGCAATAAACTTATAACCATAATTTTTAACACAATATCTTTATTTAAGATATTAAAAAGATGCAAGAAAAATGATGAACAAAATATTATGATTATCGACACTGGATATTATATATTCTTTATAATCTATGTAATTTATGCCAAGGTTTTAGGATACAAAATTTTACACATTATAACAGAATGGCCATTAGCTTTTAAATTAGGAGTTGTTGCTCGTTTTGATGCCCAACTATACGTAAATAGTTTTGGATATTTTGTTGACGGAATTCTTCCTATTAGCGAAGCCTTAATTGAAAAAACTAAGAAATTTAAAAAGCCAATCCTTAAAACTCCCATTTTAGGGGAATATTCAAAAAATATCAATTCGCAAGAAGGAAATTATTTTGTGTATTGTGCAAATGCCGGGTATTATAGAATTATCGATTTTGTTATAAATGCTTTCGCTCTTTATCGGAAAAGCCACGATAACGGTAAACTCTTTTTGGTTCTTTATGGTAAAGAAGTGGCAATAAAACGAGTACAAGAAGCTATAAAAAATAAATATTTAATAGAGTACATAGAAATAGTATCAAAACTATCTACAGAGGAACTTACTCAACTTTATGCAAATAGTATAGGGTTACTGATTCCATTAGATCCTAATTCATTACAAGACAAATATAGGTTTTCTCAAAAAATTGCAGAATATCTTGCCACACAAACTCCTATCATAACTTGTAACGTAGGAGAAATTCCATATTATCTAAAAGATAAAGAATCTTGCATCATTGCAGAATACACAATAGAATCATATGCAAAAGCTATGGAATGGATTATTGATAATCGGGAAAAGGCTAAGGAAATCGGTATAAACGGATATAAAGTTGGAAACAAAAACTTTAACTACCAAATATACGGGAATCAACTTATTAAATTTATAGAGCAATTATAAATATGAAAATAGTATATTGCCTTCCTGAAATTAGTCTTCCAGGAGGTATTGGTCGTATCACCTCCATTAAAGCTAATTACCTATCATCAATCGGTCATGATGTATACATTGTCACTACTGACGACAATAATAATCCACCATATTACAAATTAAATGACTCTATAAGACTAATACAGTTTGACATTAACTTCTCAAGGACCAGAAAATCGCAAATAATCAAACGCATTAGATACCGACTACAAAATCTAACTAAATACAAAAAACTATTATCTACTTTTCTCTGTACAATTAAAGCAGATATAGTAATCTCGACATTTAATAGCGAAGCAAATTTTTTATACAAAATAAATGACGGTAGCAAAAAAATTCTAGAATGCCATTTTAATCATGATATTTATAAATGCATTGAGAAATATAGAAGCCCCTCTTTTATCAATAAAATCATAGGCAGATATAAAACTTTCGAGAATGAAAAACTAGTCCGATTATACGATGCTTTTGTTGTATTAACAGATGAAGATGCCGCTTTATGGAGAAAGTTACCCAATATGCATATAATTAGCAATATGAACGAAAACAATGATACCATAAAATCAAAGCTCTGTAATAAGAGAGTGATTGCTGTTGGGCGTCTGGATGGTCAAAAGAAATTTGAGCGTCTAATAAATATATGGAAAGAAGTATGTAAAAATATAGATGATTGGCATTTAGACATATTTGGACAAGGACCAGATGAAAATATGCTTATTAACCTAATCAAGAGCTATAACTTATCAGACAGTATTACAATTCACAAACCGTCAACAACCATTTTTAATGAATATTCAAAATCTTCCATATTGGCAATGACTTCAGTTTATGAAGGTTGGGGGTTGGTTCTTACAGAAGCAATGTCGTGTGGAGTTCCTTGTATAGCATACGCTTGTAAATGCGGACCTAAAGATATCATAAAAAATGGCATAAATGGGTTCTGCATTGAACAAGATAATAAAAAAGACTTTGTAGAAAAATTATTATTATTAATGCATGATAAAACATTACGTGTTGAAATGGGGCGAAATGCATCTGAATGTAGTAAACAGTATAATATCGAAATCGTGATGAAAAAGTGGATTTTATTATTCAATAATCTGAATCGCAATGAATAAAATAACAAACCAAGATAGTCAAAGTATAAGCATATTACGTTTTCCGCTAGCTACAATGATAGTTGTTCTTCATAGTATGAATGTTGAAAATATGAATGTCAATATACCTTGGGAGCTTTATAATGCATCATTTACAACAACTATACTTGACATATTACGCGTTTTTTTCTCAAGAGTATTAGGACATATTGTTGTGCCATGTTTTATGATTATCTCAGGATATCTTTTCTTTATCAAATTTGAGAAATGGAATTGGCACTTATACAAAAATAAGCTACAAAACAGAATTAAAACTTTATTTATTCCATATATACTATGGAATATAATACCTGTATTAATCTCATTACTTTGGCTACGCCATGAAAACCTTATATCCAACTATCTCAATGAAATACAAGAAACTGGTATATTAAATATGTTTTGGAGTTACAGAGGAATGAATGAAGTTTCCTTTTTTAATATTCCTATTTTCTGTATTGGCACTCCATTTAACACTCCATTATGGTTCTTACGAGACTTAATAATATTTATTCTTTTCTCGCCAATAATATTTGTTCTAATAAAAAGGGTATTTTATCCAATTCTAATCATCCTAATATTATGGTCATTAAATGGAGGAAATGCGGATGTATATGCTTTAATGTGGTTTTACATAGGCGCAAGTTTCAGCATAAAAAATATATCAATATCAAAATTCAGCACTAACTCATCTAGAATTATTATTCCAATATTTATTTTAAGTGGCAGTATTAAACTTTTTTCATTTCATGAAGGTGACATGCTATTATGGGAAAAGATTATTCATACATTATCTATAATGTCAGGAATTAGTACAATTTTCATTATCGCATCTAAAATAAAGTGCCAATTATCAAATAGATATAAAAAATATATTGCATCTTCAAGTTTCCTGATATACGTTCTCCACATGGAATTTTTATGGCGTAGCCAAATGTTCTTAGAACAATTAATCTTCATAAATGCAAAAAATAATGTATGGCAAGCATTTGCTGTATATTCAATATCCGTGTTTACAACGATTGCAGGATTATTAATAACAAATTTTATCATGATTAAATATTTCCCAAGACTAAATTATATATTAACTGCAAACAGATAAACTATATGAATACTAAGTTATTATCTTACGTGGTAAAAACAAGTCTTTTTTTACCATTTTTATGGGATCGTTTTTGGGCTTTCTTCTACAAAAAAAGCATGGGAAGCTGTGGAAAAAATGTAATGCTAAAACCTGCCACTTCTGTATTTAAAGGAATTGAGAACTTTTATATTGCAAGTGATGTACGCATTGCCAGATATGCAGTGATATACTCAACTGTGGCAAAAGTTTATATAGGTAGTAAGGTTGAAATAGCTCCACATCTAAAAATTATAACAGGGAATCATAATTTTCAGAGTGTAGGTCATTTTATGTTTGATGGTAATTACTCTAAAAATAAATCGGATGATCGCGATGTTATTATTGAAGGTGATTCTTGGCTCGGCATTAATGTAACATTATTATCAGGTGTTACCATTGGGCGTGGTTCATGCATAGCAGCAGGTGCAGTTGTAACAAAATCAATGCCTCGATATTCTATCATAGGCGGCGTTCCTGCAAAAGTTCTCAAATTCAGATTCACACCTGAACAAATTATAGAACATGAAAGAAAATGGCACAGTTGCATAAGTCCGTGGCAATATAATCATGTTATCCAAAGATCATAGACGCTCTGAACATAAAGAAAGGTAAATCCTGCACACCGCGTAGTTGTGCTCTAAAGC
>OGYU01000615.1_pt1 | contig 28923 bp, 20 predicted proteins | sample 1576581 | NCBI WGS metagenome assembly OGYU01 (sample SAMEA3541547, study PRJEB24748) | human gut metagenome | biome: human gut; feature: human-associated habitat; material: faeces | place: China | collected 2012 | reverse complement strand
CTTTTATATTATGCGAAACGGATGGGACAGGAAAAGGGCTACGAAGTTCTGGAACTGGAATATAGCCGGATGCCGGAGCATCCGTTTGATAATTTAAAAGAGACTGCCAAAACAGTTTGCGCCTGCGCAGAAGCATGGGCGAAACATGTGGATTGGGAAAAATATGATAAAATTGCGTTTGTTTCAAAAAGTGTAGGAACCGTGGCGGCGGGCTTCCTGACCCGAAGATTGGCAGAAACAGGCGGATGTGTGCAGATCGTCAACCTTTTCCTCACGCCGATTGAGCCGACGTTTAAATATCTGACCGAAGCAAAAAACGGCACAAAAATGGGTTCGTCCCAGATCGTCTTTTCCGGCACAGCGGATCAGTGGATGGAGCCGGAACTGCTGGCAGATTTTTGCAGGAAGCATGGAATCGAGCATCACGCTTATGCAGGAGGAAATCATTCGATCGAAACAGGGCATGTGCTGCGGGATGTGGAGATTGCAAAAGAAATCGTGGGATTCTATGAAAAATTGCTGTAGGAGAGAAACGGAGAAAGTGGGCCAACAGGACAGTAGTGGCGATATATTGTGATGTCATAGAGAAAATGGATATTGGAGAACGTTTTGAAGAAAGCGCTGTGTAACGGAAGTGAGAGATAATCTCCGGTTGCACAGCGCCTTTAGGTTAATCGGAATTTCTATGAAAAATGAGACGTCTGCGTAGGCTGCAGAAGCTATGCACATCCCCGCCACGTTTGCAGGGTCTGCCTTACTTCTGCGGCGCAGACGCAACGGCTACCTTGGAGTCCGCAGTGCCGTAGTACATGTAATAGCGTCCGTGGAAGCTGACAAGACCTTCTAAAAAGCAGGTCGGCATGACCTGTCCTTCCAGCTCAAAGGATTCAGACGGGCTGATGAAGGGACGGGTGGTGCGTGCGATCAGACAGGTCGGATTTTCGGGATCGATCAGGAGCTGACCGCCCTGATACATAGTGTCATGTCCCCCGAGACGTTCCGGGTTGTCACCCTTGCCGTTGTAGATTAAAACGATACCGGCATCTGTCAGGATTGCCTGAGGGCCCGGCTCGCACAGAAATTCATCATAGTTGCCGACTCTGGGGCGGATGATGGGAAGCAGGACTCTTGCAACTTCATCGTTATTTTTGCAGCGGGAATCGTGCTGGCTGAAGGAATGGGACGGGTCTGCACCATCTGCAAGAAATTCCACCGGTGTCCAGTGGATCAGATCATCGGAGGTGGCAGCATAAATGTCACTTTCTCCCCAGTACATCCAGTAGGTTTCCTTGAGCTTGACCGGATAAAAGTGGTCACCCTCCTGCCTGCAGACAACTGCGCCGGATTTTGACCAGAGGTTTTTATATTTCCCATTCATTGCATCCTTGAAGATCGGTCCGTGCTTTTTCCAGTGGACAAGATCGGTGCTTTCTGCGCAGCAAAGCAGTGCAACCTTTCCGTTATAGGAAGTATAGTAGAGAAAATATCTTCCGTCCTTTGTTTCTACAATACGGGGATCCTCGCAGCCGCCCTCCCATTCATAGACAGAAAATTCGTCCTTTTCGGGATACAGGACAGGCTCCGGCATGGTGGTAAAATGCAGCCCGTCGTCGCTGACTGCCAGACCGATGCGAGAGGTTCCTGCATATTTTCCCTCGTGATCTTCTGCGCGGTAAAGCAGGTAAACGCGGTCATCCTTTACGACGGCAGCAGGATTAAATACATCCTTTGCTTCCCAGCCGAGTTCCTTTTCCTGAACCGGGCAGAAAAAACGGGATACTGCATTGGGAACCAGACAGGGATTGGCTTCGGCAGCCTTTTCAAAAGGGCCGAGCATCCAGGAATATTCTTTTGTCATTGGTAAGTCCTCCTTTTTATAGGGAAAACAGATCGCAGCGTGCGGTGTTTCCCCGGATTATGATATTCCCCCAAGAGCGTTAAAGGCTATTTACGCTGACTATAGCATAGGAGAAGGGAAAAGTCTGTGTAGAAAATGTCAGAAAGGGGGAAAAGGAATGTGATTTTCTGGAGTCTTATAGTTACGAGATGGATGATGAAACAATAGAATGCACGCTCTGCGAGCATTCTATTGTCATGAATAAAAATCCCGGCCTCCTGTTGTTTGGAACAGGAGACCGGGATTTTTTATACGACATGCTGCCGTGTTTATGGATTGTTTTGCTGTGTTATCATTCTACATCCTGCAGTGCAGCGGTATTTTCTTCGCCGGTGCGGACCTTTACGACTCTGTCAACATTGTATACAAAAATCTTGCCATCGCCGATGTGACCGGTAAAGAGTACCTTCTTTGCAGTTGCAATGACGGAATCAACAGGGATCTTGCTGACGACAACCTCGATCTTTACCTTAGGCAGCAGGGTTGCATCGATTTCTGCACCACGGTACATTTCGCCTGCACCCTTCTGGATGCCGCAGCCCATTACCTGTGTCATGGTCATACCGGTTACACCAAGGTCGTTTAATGCAGTCTTCAGTGCTTCGAAGCGAGACAACTTTGCAATGATGACAACCTTGTAAATGCCGCTTGCAGAAGCGGTGATCGGAGCTTCCACAACCTTGACAGCTGCATCCTTCTGGAACTCGGAAGCCTTGTCGTAATCCGAAACACCGAGATCGGTGTTTTCGTTGACATCCATTGTCATGGTGTTGGAGATATCCATGATGGAGAAGCCGGCATATGCGGACGGAAGACCATGTTCTTTTGCATCAAGACCAATAATTTCTTCTTCTTCGGAAACACGAAGACCGAAAAGCTTTTTGATAACAATAAATGCGATCGTAATGGTTACAGCAGTCCATGCAATGGTAGCGAACATACCAAGGAGCTGTAAACCAAGCTGTTTGAAGCCGCCGCCATAGAAGAGACCTGCACCTGCGATCTGGTTTGCGCCGAAGCTTACACCATCACCGAAGCCTCTTGCAAAGGCAGGAGCGGAAGGAGTAGCGAAAAATCCGACTGCAACTGTGCCCCAGATACCGTTTAAGCAGTGTACTGCAACTGCTCCGACAGGATCATCTACATGGAGCTTGTAATCCAGAAACCATACGCCAAAGACAACCAGAACACCGGCAACTGCGCCGATTACGATGGAACCAAAAGCATCTACAACATCACAGCCTGCGGTAATGGCAACCAGACCGGCAAGGGAAGCATTTAAGCACATCGAAACATCAGGCTTGCCATATTTTACCCAGGTCAGGATCATGGTAACAACGGTTGCAACGGCGGGAGCGATGGTTGTAGTAACAAAGATGGAGCCGAGCTCTTCAACGGAGGTTGCAGCAGCACCGTTGAAACCGTACCAGCCAAGCCACAGAATGAAAACGCCCAGTGCACCGATCGGAAGGTTATGTCCGGGGAATGCGTTTACCTTTGTTACTTTGCCTGCCTTATCCTTTACAAACTTACCGATACGGGGACCAAGCATTGCTGCACCGATCAGAGCGGAAATACCGCCGACCATGTGGATGCAGTTGGAACCTGCGAAATCGTGGAAGCCGATCTGGGAAAGCCAGCCGCCGCCCCATGTCCAGTGTGCTTCGATCGGATAAATGACTGCGGAAATAACTCCGGAGTACACACAGTAGGAAATGAACTTTGTACGTTCTGCCATTGCACCGGATACGATGGTAGCGGTTGTTGCACAGAACACAAGGTTGAATACGAAGTTTGACCAGTCAAAATTTGCATAATCGGTAAAAATGTCAAATCCGGGTTTTCCGATGATGCCGGCCATGTCTTCTCCGAGCAGAAGGCTGAAGCCGATCAGAATGAAAACAACGGTACCGATACAGAAGTCCATCAGGTTCTTCATCAGGATATTGCCGGCATTCTTTGCTCTTGTAAAGCCGGTTTCCACCATTGCGAATCCGGCCTGCATCCAGAATACCAGCGCGGCGCCGATCAGAAACCAGACACCGAATACTTCGCCGTTTAAAACGCTTAAGATTTCTTCTGTCATAATAGTTCCTCCTCGTTTCCCGGAGGGAAATGCCCACCCACGCTTGCGTGGGTTGCTCTCTGCAGGAGCAGAGGAACATTTCCTCCTCATATTGTGGTATAAAAAAACGACGCCAGGGATTTCTTCCTTTCGAAGCCCCATTGCATCGTTTCAGGTGGATGTCAGACAATCCGGTTTGCCCGAGATCCGGAATATGTTTATCCGACCGCATGCGAAATCGAGTTGGGTTGTCGGATAAAAAAGGTGCTGCGACGTTTTGTCGTAGCACCTTTGCTATGTTGGCAGTATAGCACCGTGCTAAGAACGTGTCAAGGAAAAAATGAAAAATTTATAAACTTGAAAATCCAAAGAGCAAGTCCGTTTTTTTGGACACATTATCTGTTATGCTGGAATTGTTCCAGACAGGGACAGAAAGAGAGAAGATGAGTATGATCGTGCAGATGAGCAGTAAGTCAAAAATATATCACAGACCGGGATGTCAGTATTTGAATCGTATCAAGGAAGGATATCTGACATTAGTGGAGCTACAGAAGAAAACAGCTGGAAAATTATCTCCCTGTAAATGTTGCTGTAAGCTCAGCAAAATGTACAGGGACTACGAACCGGCGATGAAAAAGATTCTTGAAGAGATTGACGGATTAGCGAAGCTGGAAGAAAATCAGATCAAAATCCAGGCGAAAAATTATTGTTGGGAAATCCGGTTTGATCCAGCAAAGCAGCATTTCAGGCTGTATAAGAAAATTTGGGATGAGACGATAGGACGGACGAATCTGATACAATGCAGCGGATATGATGGGAAAGAAGAGACAGGGCAGCTTGAGAAGATAATAGCTTTGCTTGTAGGAAAAGAGAGAACAGCATCTTATCCGGAAGCTTACCGGAAAGCTGCGTGGAATATTGAGCGTCAGGCAAAAGAGCATCATATGAGTATTGAGTATGACGGAGATATTTTATATGTACTTACGGATATGGCTGCATGGAAAATAGTATTTTTTGACCGGAAGCAGTGTTACAAGCTGTTCCACTGTCCGTTTGGCGGGAAAAAGATGACAATGGAGCAGGCAAAAAAAGCCAGGTATCACAGACAGGTGGATGCAGGAGAAAATAGTCATCCTGCGAAATATCTGAAATATATTGCCGGTCATGACCGTGCTAAGAAGATTATGGAACAGGATTATCATTTGCTTCCGCAGAGAAGCAATAAAGAAAAAATGTATTATAATCAGGCGAGAAAGAGAGAGGCAAGGAAAAGTACCAGACGGGTCTGGAACCTGTTTGCGGAGCTGGAAGCACAACAGGAAGGCTTTCAAAAACTGTCGTTTTGTTGATAAGCAAAGAATTTATGCGGGACGTTTTTATTGTACATAACACCAGCCCTCAGAAACTCTGCGGGCTGGCATTTTCCATACCGGTGCAGTTCCGGTACAGATGTATAAAGTATGCATCTGACAGTCAGGGGGAGAGTTATACAGGGTAGTGACTGTCAAAGCATGCTTTGCAAAGTGGAAGATCCCCGGTCATCTGCTTCAAGTCCTCCAGTTTCATATAACCGAGGGAGTCTGCGCCGATAGAGGCGCAGATTTCGGCAGCGGTGTGGGAGGATGCGATCAATTGATCGTTGCTGGGAACGTCGGTTCCGTAGTAACAGGGGAAAAGAAAAGGAGGAGAGCTGATACGTACATGCACCTTAGTTGCGCCGGCATCCTTTAACATACGGATCAGGCTGGCCATTGTGGTGCCGCGGACGATAGAATCGTCAATCAGGACAATGCGTTTGCCTCTGACGACGCTGGAGAGTACGCTCAGTTTCAGGTGAACAGCGGACTCCCGCTCCTTTTGGGTGGGTTTGATAAAAGTTCTTCCCACATAACTGTTTTTGTGAAACGCAAGGGCGAAGGGCAGACCGCAGGCCTGCGCATAGCCCATTGCTGCAGCCAGACCGGAATCCGGGACTCCGGTAACAAGATCCGCTTCGACCGGATAGGAAGCGGCAAGGGCTTTTCCGGCGCGGATTCTGGCATCATATATGTTTACATTGTCCATCGTGGAATCCAGACGGGCAAAATAGATGTATTCGAAAATACAATGTGCGTGAGGAATATGTGCAGCTTTACTTTCCTCGATGAGACGGGAATCGGATTTGATCCCATTTTCGGTAATGGTAACGATCTCACCGGGAAGGATATCACGTACAAATTTTGCGTCTACAGCTGTCAGGGCGCAGCTTTCCGATGCCAGGATGTAGCTGTCCCCACGTTTGCCCAGGCATAATGGTTTTAAGCCGAGCGGATCTCGGACACCGATCAGTTTTCTGGGGCTGATGATGACGAGAGCGTAACCGCCCTTTAATTTGCGCGCTGTCTGTAAAATTGCATCTTCTACACAGGAAGTTCTGGTTCTTTCCCTGGCGATATCGCAGGCGATGACTTCGGAGTCTGTCGTGGAGCGGAAAATAGCGCCGCCCTCCTGAAGAGACTGACGGAGTTCGGATGCATTTGTGATGTTGCCGTTATGGGCAAGCGCAAGTGTGCCTTTTAAATAGTTTAAGACGAGGGGCTGCGCATTTTCCACGGTGCTTGCGCCGGTGGTGGAGTAGCGGACATGGCCGATACCGATATTTCCCTTCAGGGAATCCAGGGATTCTTCATGGAATACTTCGCTGACAAGCCCCATGTCTTTGTGCCAGGTGATATTTCCTTTCGGCCCATTTGTGTTACAGACAGCAATACCGCAGGCTTCCTGTCCGCGGGCTGCAGAGCAGAAAGCCCGTAGTAGATGGAAGGGGCAGCGGCTCTGCCATCGGGATTATAAATCCCGAAGACGCCGCATTCCTCTTTCAGTTTATCCTCTTGTTCCGGATCAAAAAAACTCATTTTAAAGTGTCCCTTCCGGCTGTTTTAAACGGAAAACAGCAGCTTCTCGTAGTTCGGGTAAGGCAGAATGCTGTCAGGAATATAGGTTTCTGCAGCATCTACAGCGCTGCGGACTGCATCCATATCAGGCAGGATTGTCTCGTGATAGAACAGGGACAGGGCAGGCTGATCGGTCATGCCTTCTGCTGTTGCAAGATCTGCTTCCAGCTTTTCTTCCGCGGTATAAATTGCTTCGTAATAGCCGGAAAGTGTGGTCAGCAGTTTCTCCTGTGCGGTGCAGGGCAGTGTTGCAAGAACTGCTTTTTTCGCGGAGATCGATGCTGCAACCTCGTCTGTATAGGTCATCAGGGCAGGCAGGAAATCGCGGCGAACCATATCCTCCATGGTCTTTGCTTCGATATGGATGGTTTTGCTGTAGGTTTCCAGCAGGATTTCATATCTGGAGAAGATCTCTTCTTTGGAGAAGATGTGATGGCTGGTAAACAGGTCGATATTCTTCTCGTGAATGAAATAAGGAAGCGCATCAGGAGTGGACTTTAAGTTGTACAGACCGCGCTTTTCAGCTTCCTGAACCCATTCGTCAGAATAGCCGTTGCCGTTAAAGATAACCTTTTTGTGCTTCAGGATCGCTCTCTTTACCAGAGCGCGAACTGCTTCATCCATCTGATCTTCGGGGAAGGCCTTTAATTCTCCGTAGAACTGACGCAGTGCTTCTGCAACAGCTGTATTTAAAATGATGTTTGGACCTGCCACAGAGCTGGAAGAGCCAAGGCTTCTGAATTCAAATTTATTGCCGGTAAATGCAAAGGGTGAGGTTCTGTTTCTGTCGGTATTATCCTTAAAGAAATGAGGCAGTACAGTTGCGCCGGTATCCATCTGAACAAGAGGATGCTTGCCAAAGAAGGTGTCATTTTCAATGGAATCCAGAACAGCAGTCAGCTCATCACCAAGGAAGATGGAGATAATAGCCGGAGGCGCCTCTTTTGCACCGAGACGATGATCATTTCCTGCGCTGGCAACGGAGATACGCAGCAGATCTGCATAATCGTCAACCGCTTTGATGACGGCCATCAGGAAAATCAGGAACTGTGCGTTTTCAGCAGGAGTACGTCCGGGCTCCAGCAGGTTTACACCAGTATTTGTAATCATGGACCAGTTGTTGTGTTTACCGGAACCATTGATACCGTCGAAGGGTTTTTCATGGAGCAGGCATACCAGACCGTGTTTGTCAGCGACTTTTTTCATGACTTCCATCGTCAGCTGATTGTGATCGACTGCAACGTTTGCAGTGTCGAAAATCGGAGCTAACTCATGCTGTGCAGGAGCAACTTCGTTATGCTTTGTCTTTGCAGGAATGCCAAGCTTCCAGAGCTCTTCATCCAGATCATGCATGTATGCGGATACACGGGGCTTTAATGCGCCGAAATAATGATCTTCCATTTCCTGACCTTTGGGAGACATTGCGCCGAACAGAGTTCTGCCGGTAAAGATCAGATCCTTTCTCTGCTCATACAGAGCTTTGTCAACCAGGAAATATTCCTGCTCGGGACCGATGGTTGTGGAAACACTTGTAACGTCCTTGTTTCCGAGCAGCTGCAGAATCCTGACTGCCTCTGTGTTCAGAGTTTCCATGGAACGCAGCAGAGGAGTCTTTTTATCCAGTGCCTCGCCGCTGTAAGAACAGAAAGCGGTAGGAATGTAAAGGGTTCCATCTTTAATAAAAGCGGGAGAAGTAGGATCCCATGCCGTATAACCTCTTGCTTCAAAAGTAGCGCGCAGACCGCCGGACGGGAAGCTGGATGCATCGGGTTCACCCTTTACCAGTTCTTTTCCGGAGAAATCCATGATGATCTGACCATCTCCGACCGGACTGATGAAGCTGTCATGCTTTTCAGCAGTGAAACCGGTCATGGGCTGGAACCAGTGCGTATAATGGGTAGCACCGTGCTCAACTGCCCATTCCTTCATGGCAACCGCAACGGAATTGGCAACATCCAGTTCCAGATGGGTGTTATTTTCGATTGTTTTACGCAGCGCTTTGTAAATATCCTTGGGGAGCTTTTCGCGCATCACTTTGTCGTTAAAGACCAGGCTGCCGTAAATTTCAGGAATACTTTTTGACATAGATCAAATCTCCTTTCAACTGTAGGGTAAGCATTGTACATTTCGGTGTTTTATCTGACGAAACGTTTCGTCCTGCAGAACCTATTCTTTAGAACGAAAAAAGGCACTTCGGAGAAGATTCTCCAAAGCGCCTTTGCTTTATGTGACGTATCATACTCACAAATACTCCGGTTGTCAAGCCCCTTTTTTGATAAAAACGAAAATTCGAGCAGCAAATCCATAGGTGCATTTGAGAAAGCTTTTTTGTCAACTTACCTCCTATCCTGAGACAAACCGCATGTTTTCGTGTATGCTTTTGTCAATGAAAGGAAAGGAGGTCTGGGCATGAAAGTGAGCATTGAGCTTTCACCGGAATACCGGATTCCGTATGCAGTCATTTATGCGGATAAAATAACGGACGAAATTCAGAAGATCATGGAAAGCTTCAGCCGGCAGGAAACGCCGATCACGGCGCTGCAGAATGAGGAAAATCTCGTCGTTCTGCAGCCGGAGGAAATCTATATGGTGCGTGTGGAGGCCGGGGATACGATTCTTTTTGGGAAGTGTTCAAAATATCGTTCCAGAAAGAGACTTTATGAATTAGAAAAGCAGCTTGGAAAGCAGTTTATGCAGATTTCGAAATCCACGCTGGTCAATCTTTCCTATCTGGAAAGCATTGAAGCGGGATTTAATGGAACGCTTCTTCTTAAGCTGAAAAACGGCTGTAAGGATTATGTATCCAGAAAATATCTGCCGGAATTTAAGAAATATCTGGGACTGTAGGAGGAATAAGGATTGAAAAATAAAATTTTTCAATCGCGAGATTTGTGTCTGCGCGCACTTGACGCAAATCTCGGCATGCACAAAAAGCGTGCGCAGAAATGAGAGGAAAGCATGAAAGCGATTGTAAAAGAAGCAGCGAAATATGTTGGAATCAGCACCGGGATTGCGCTTGGAATTTTCTGTTTTGTCGGAATGATATTTGACCTGTATTATGGCGGAAATTTCAGCCTTTCCGGGTATCAGTTCACGAAGATGGTGGTCGGTTGTGTGGTGGTCGGCTGGGGCTTTGGCATTCCGGCTGTCGTTTACCGGAAAGAAAATATGCCGATGCCGATCCGTGTTGTAATCCATATGGGAAGCGGCTGCGTGATTTATACGCTGGTCGCATGCGCGGTTGGTTGGATTTCGCCAGAGGCCGGAGTCTGGCAGAAAATCGGGATGATGGCTGCCCAGCTGGCAGCGGCATTTCTGATCTGGTTTTTCTTTCTGCTGCATTACCGCCGGGAAGCGAAAGAGATGAATGAACGGATACAGGAGATGAAAAAAGGGAAGGATTAAAATCCTTCCTTATTTCGTTGGATGCGAAGTTCTTTTCTTTTCTGCCCGGCTTCCCATTCCGCCTGCTGTCCGATGGATTCGATCAAAAGACCGGGAACTTTGGTCGGTTTTCCGTTATTGTCGACGGCGACGAGCGTCAGATAAGCCCTGTTTACGGGATACCGTGTGCCGTCAAGCTTTTCCACATAGGTATCAACCCGGACTTCCATAGAAGTGTTTCCGACCCAGGTGAGGGTTCCGACCAGCACGACAAGGTCGTTCTGGTACACGCCGCGGATGAATTTCAGGTTATCGACGGATGCGGTGATGACGTTGCACTGGGAATGCCGGATGCCGACGAGCCCGGCGACTTCGTCAATCCACTCCATCAGCCTGCCGCCGAAAAGCCGTCCTGCACCGTTTAAATGTTCCGGGCGGATCTGATAGACCTGTTCCACGCGGGATTCGATTGCTCTTTTTTTCATAGTATTTTGGGAAGACCTCCATTCTGAGTACAGATTTTCCTGCGGGCGCGAAAATGGTCCGCAGGGAGCTTAAAATCCTTAAGATTATTTTATTTCTACGGTTTGGAACAGTCAAGTAGCAGAAGATATGCTATAATGGTGCCAATGAAAAACAAGCGATGCGTCAGCGGTAGAGTCGGCTTCCGGCAAAATTTATGTCGGCGTCTGCATTGATACCGCATGTACACTGGGCGTGTGCGCGGAACGCAATGCGATTTTCAATATGATTACAAACGGCGAGGACGCGATCCGGCGTGTCATTGCAGTGAACTGGAAAGGCGAGGCAATTCCGCCCTGTGGAGCATGCCGGGAATTCATGGCGCAGCTGATGCCGGAGGATTATCGTTCGATAGAAATCATGATGGACTAAGAGAAGGAAAGAGTGGTAACACTGGGGAATCTGACGCCAGAATGGTGGCTGTGAGAATAGATCAAAATAGGGGATGTGATCGTTGAACGGCTGTAAAATACAGATGATTTGTAAAATTTTATAATAGGTAATTGCAATAAAAAGAAGAAAGAACATGACAGAATGGGAAAAGGCACAGAACGGATATTTATATGATGCAAACTATGACCAGGAGATTGTAGAGGCAAGAACCCGTTGTGCGGATTTATGTTATGAATTTCACCAATTGTAAACCGTCAGAGAGTAAATAGCAGGGTGAACTGTTGAGTCAGATGTTCGGAAGCATAAAAGAAAATCCGGTCGTTACAGTGCCGTTTTATTGTGATTATGGATTCAATATTTCTGTAGGGGAAAATTTTTATACAAACCATAATGTCACGATACAGGATGGCGCGAAGGTCACTTTTGGAGACAATGTATTTATTGCTCCGAACTGCGTATTTTCAACAGCCGGTCATGCGATTGACAGCGAACAGAGAGGGTGCGGACTGGAAATCCCTGCAGGGTGATTCGCAAAATTACAGACGCAGATAAGAAAAAATATCCTGTATTTGAAGAATCTGCGAACAGGTGAGGAGTATGCCTATGAAAAAAATGATTCGTGCCGCTTTTGTATTATGCCTGCTGTTTGCATTATCCGGATGTGGCAAAAAAGAAGCGACCGTGGTAAAGACCTATGCCGCTACGGACGTTCTGGACGTCGAGAAAGAGATGGCGGCAGGACGGGAAGTGACGATGGTTCCTTATTATGAGATGAGCGACGGAACCTGGCAGATCGAAGATGGGCATTCTTACAGGTACCGGCTGGAAGTGAGCGGCAGAATGAATGCGGCAGAGAGCGACAGTACGTTTATCTATTTGAGCAATCAGGAAAGCATTCCCTTCGATCAGGCATGGAAAGCGAGCGGATTGAGCAGCAATATGGACGATTATTTCGATGAAGCGGATGCAAAATTCGTGGGGATGAAATAAAAGGCTGGATTTTTCCTTTACACACCAGAGCAGTGTTGTTATAATACTCTCCGGGAATGAGGTTCTCCCGCGCCGTATGGCGGAACCGCTTGAAAGAATTGTAAGCTGATGACTTCTGTGATTTTAGATGCAAAAGCGACAGGATTTTGGCATCGATGGCTGACTGCAAATGTCCGCAGAAAGGATGTTTGTGTGCAACAAAAATCGCAGAGGACATCGGCTTTTTTGATTTTTGACAGTAGAATGTTCGCAGAGCAATGCCGCAGCGGGCGCATTCCAATTCCACAGAGAATAGAAATGAGAGGAAAACATGTTAACATCACTTGCATTTATTTTTCTGGCAGGTCTTGCCATGGCGGCGGTCTGTGAGCGGATAGGGCTTCCGAGGATTATTGGAATGCTCTTTACGGGCATCGTGCTCGGACCGTATGTGCTGAATCTGCTGGATCCGTCGATTCTGGGCATTTCGTCGGAGCTTCGCCAGATGGCGCTGATTATCATTTTGTTAAAAGCTGGTCTGTCCTTAAACCTTGCGGATTTAAAGAAAGTCGGACGCCCTGCTATGATGATGGCATTTGTACCAGCGAGCTTTGAAATCTTTGCGTTCTTTTTATTTGCTCCGTATGTGCTTGGAATTACGCGCGTGGAGGCTGCCGTGATGGGTGCAGTGCTTGGGGCGGTTTCCCCGGCAGTCGTGATTCCGCGGATGGTGCAGCTGATGGAAAACAGTTATGGGACGCAAAAGAGCATCCCTCAGATGATTATGGCGGGTGCATCCTGCGACGATATTTTCGTCATCGTTCTGTTCACGACATTTGTGCGCATGGCGCAGGGAGGAAGCGCAAAGGCGTCGGACTTTGTGCAGATTCCGGTTTCAATCGTGCTCGGCGTTGTGCTGGGAGCCGCTGCAGGCTATGTGCTGGCGAGGGTTTTTGAAACGGCATATGCCCGTGCCCACTGCGTCCGAAACAGCATGAAGGTGATCCTGGTGCTCGGTTTGTCGTTTCTTCTGATGGCAGTGGAAACGTGGCTGAAAGGAATCGTTTCGATATCCGGGCTTTTGGCGGTTGTGAGCATGGCGTGCATGTTGAAGGCAAAATGTGTGCCGGAGGTTTCGAAGCGCCTGTCTGAAAAGTTCGGCAAGCTCTGGCTGGCAGCGGAAGTCGTGCTGTTTGTGTTGGTCGGCGCGGCGGTCGATATCCGGTATACAGCAAGCGCTGGTGCGAATGCACTTTTGATGATCGGGATTGCGCTCCTGTTTCGTGCAACAGGCGTGTTCTTGTGTATGGCAGGGACGCAGCTGAATAAAAAAGAGCGGCTGTTCTGTGTGATCGCCTATCTGCCGAAAGCAACCGTACAGGCGGCGGTCGGGTCGGTTCCGCTGAGTCTCGGTCTGCCGTGCGGACAGCTTGTGCTCTCGGTTGCAGTGCTTTCGATTCTCGTGACCGCGCCGATTGGAGCGATCGGGATGGACAAAACGTATCGGAGGCTGTTGGTGCATAAAGGCGGCGCGGCTGGGGAGAACCCCGGCGCATGAAATCTGCCTGCAGAAAGCTACATGGGAACTGGAAAAATTAAAAAACCTCTTTACAAATGAAAAAAGATAGGGTAGACTACATTGCATGAAAAATAGTGTCGTGCATAAGATGTAGGCTGACAAAGGGGTCAGGAAACTTGCATTGCAGGTTTCCTGACCCCTTTCTTTCTGTAACATGGGTTCCATGTTACAGAAAGAGGCACTGACGTGCCTGAGATGCGCACTCGCGCGAAGAGAAAAGATGTCGCAAGCGACTGCGCTCGGCGCGAGAATGAGCCAAGGCACATTCTTTTATGTATCAAAGTATTTTTATGAACGGCACACTGACAGTAGGAAATGCTGTTGCAGGGCAGCAAGGAGGAGAGCATGGGCGTAAAATATGTATTTGTGACCGGCGGCGTTGTGTCCGGTCTTGGAAAAGGAATTACCGCAGCTTCGCTGGGACGGCTGCTCAAAGCGAGAGGATATCATGTGACCATGCAGAAGCTGGATCCCTATATCAATGTGGATCCGGGCACGATGAATCCGATCCAGCACGGAGAGGTATTTGTAACAGATGATGGCACGGAGACAGACCTGGATCTGGGACATTACGAACGGTTTATCGATGAAAGCCTGGATCAGAATTCCAACGTTACAACGGGTAAAATTTACTGGTCGGTTCTGCACAAGGAACGTCATGGAGATTACGGCGGCGGTACCGTACAGGTCATTCCTCATATCACAAACGAAATTAAATCGAAATTTTACCGGGAGAAGTCCCCGGAGGAAGATACCATTTCTATTATAGAAGTCGGCGGAACAGTCGGCGATATCGAAAGTCAGCCGTTTCTGGAAGCAATCCGTCAGTTTCAGCACGAGATGGGACGGGAAAATGCCATCCTGATCCAGGTTACATTGATTCCATATTTAAAGGCATCCGGCGAAATGAAAACAAAGCCGACTCAGATGAGCGTCAAGCAGCTGCAGAGTATGGGGATCTGGCCGGATATCCTGGTTTGTCGTTCGGATTATCCGATCGATGAAAAAATGAAAGAAAAGATCGGATTATTCTGTAATGTGAAAAAGGAACATGTTTTGCAGAATCTGGATGCACCGTCCCTTTATGAAGTGCCGATGATGATGGAAGAAGAGCATTTGGCTCAGGCGGTCTGTGAATGTTTGAATCTGCCCTGCCCGGAGCCGAATCTGGAAGACTGGAAAAAGATGCTGGAGGATCTGCATCATCCCACCAGTTCTGTCACCATCGCGCTGGTTGGCAAATATGTAGCTCTGCATGATGCTTATTTGAGCGTAGCGGAAGCCTTAAAGCACGGCGGCATCGCAAACCGCGCACAGGTCAACATTCGTTGGATCGATGCAGAAGAGCTGACACCGGAAAATCTGGAGGAATATCTGCACGATGTGGACGGCATTTTGGTACCGGGCGGATTCGGACAGAGAGGAACGGAAGGAAAGATTCTTGCAATCGGTTATGCAAGACGCAACAAAATTCCGTATCTTGGGCTGTGCCTTGGCATGCAGCTTGCGATTGTTGAATTTGCAAGAAACGTAGCAGGACTTTCCAAAGCGGCGAGCATTGAGCTCGATCCCGAAACGCCTGATCCGGTCATCGCACTGATGCCGGAACAAAACGGAATTACCAATCTTGGCGGTACTTTAAGACTGGGCGCCTATCCCTGTGTCCTGCAGCCGGAAACACTGGCCCATAAGCTGTATGGAAAGACAGAGATTTCCGAACGTCACCGCCACAGATATGAAGTCAACAATGATTATCGGGAAGTGCTGACGAAAAACGGCATGGTACTTTCCGGACTGTCTCCGGACGGAAGAATCGTGGAGATGATCGAATTAAAAGAGCATCCGTTCTTCGTTGCAACACAGGCACACCCGGAATTCAAATCCAGACCGAATCTGCCGCACCCGCTGTTTGAGGGCTTTGTAAAAGCGGCAGTAGCATATGAAGCGGCAGGCAGCAGCGCCGTTTAAATAAGGAGGACTACCATGGGAGAAAATCAGGTACAGCAGGGACTTTACAGCCAGAGCTTTGAACATGATAACTGCGGCATCGGAGCTGTGGTTAATATCAAAGGCAGAAAAGACCACCAGATTGTTGCAGATGCGTTAAAAATTGTAGAACAGCTGGAACACCGTGCCGGAAAAGACGCGGAGGGAAAAACCGGAGACGGCGTCGGAATTCTGACTCAGATTTCCCATCGCTTTTTTTCCAGAGTATGTCAGGAAATCGGCATCGAGCTCGGCGGCGAAAGAGAATACGGAATCGGCATGTTCTTTTTCCCGCAGAACGAGTTAAAGCGCAGCCAGGCGAAGAAGATGTTTGAGATTATTGTAGAAAAAGAAGGCATGAAGTTTTTAGGCTGGAGAGAAGTGCCGACTGCGCCGGAGGTGCTGGGACATAAGGCAAGAGAATGTATGCCCGTCATTTGCCAGGGCTTTGTCAAAAAGCCGGAAAATATTGCAGCAGGGCTGGACTTTGACAGAAAGCTCTATGTGGTACGTCGCGTATTTGAGCAGAGTAACGATAATACCTATGTGCCGTCCTTATCGAGCCGGACCATCGTGTATAAGGGTATGTTTCTGGTGGGACAGCTGAGAACCTTCTTTAAGGACCTGCAGGATGCAGAATATGATTCCGCGATTGCAATTGTCCATTCCAGATTTTCGACCAATACGAATCCCAGCTGGGAGCGTGCACATCCGAACCGGTTTATTGTGCATAACGGTGAGATCAACACGATCAAGGGCAATGCGGATAAGATGCTGGCGCGGGAGGAAACAATGTGTGCACCGCGGTTCTCGGCAGATGATTTAACGAAGGTGCTTCCTGTAGTCAATACAAATGGATCGGACTCCGCAATGCTGGACAATACACTGGAATTTCTGGTAATGAGCGGAATGGAGCTGCCGCTTGCGGTCATGATTACAATCCCGGAGCCCTGGACCCACAATGATACGATTTCCCAGGAGGGACGCGATTTTTATCAGTACTATGCGACGATGATGGAGCCCTGGGATGGTCCTGCTTCCATCCTGTTTTCGGACGGTGACCTGATGGGCGCTGTTCTGGACAGAAACGGTCTGCGTCCCTCCAGATATTATATTACAGACGATGACAGACTGATCCTTTCTTCTGAAGTCGGTGTCCTGGAAATTCCCGCAGAGCATATTTTGAAAAAAGAGCGACTGCATCCCGGTAAAATGCTGCTGGTGGATACCGTAAAGGGCGAAGTCTTAACAGACGAAGAAATCAAGGAGACCTACGCGAAGCGGGAGCCTTACGGCGAATGGCTGGATTCCAATCTGGTTACACTGCATGAGTTAAAAATCCCGAATGAAAGGATTCCTTCTTATAACAAAGAAGAACGGGCGCGTCTGCAGAAAGCGTTTGGTTACACCTACGAGGAATACCGGGAGGGTATCTGCTCGATGGCGTTAAACGGAACCGAACGGATCGGCGCGATGGGTGTGGATACACCGCTGGCTGTCCTTTCCAAAGAATATCAGCCGTTGTTTTATTATTTCAAGCAGCTGTTCGCGCAGGTAACGAACCCTCCGATCGATGCGGTCCGGGAAAAAATCGTCACTTCCACAACCGTATATGCCGGCAAGAACGGAAATCTTCTGGAAGAGAAGCCGGAAAACTGTCAGGTACTGAAGATCAACAATCCGATCCTGACAGACCTCGATCTGTTGAAGATCCGCACGATGAAAAAGCCCGGCTTTAAGGTTGTCTGTGTGCCGATCATTTTCTATAAGAGCACACCGATGGATCGTGTGCTGGAGCATCTGTTCGTACAGGTGGATAAGGCGTACCGGGAGGGTGCGAATATCCTGATTCTTTCCGACCGCGGTGTGGATGAAAACCATGTTGCAATCCCGTCGCTGCTGGCAGTTTCCGCCGTACACAAGCATTTGGTCAAGACGAAAAAATGTACGGCACTGTCCATTATCCTGGAATCCGGCGAGCCGAGGGAGGTGCACGATTTTGCGGCGCTGTTAGGCTACGGTGCGTGCGCGGTCAACCCGTATCTGGCCCATTCCACCATCGCAGAGCTGGTAGAAGACGGTCTGCTGAACAAGGATTATTATGCGGCAGTAGAAGATTATGACCATGCGATTTTGCAGGGCATCGTAAAGATTGCGTCCAAGATGGGCATTTCCACGATTCAGTCCTATCAGGGCAGCCAGATTTTCGAGGCGATCGGCATTTCGCAGGAGGTCATCGATGCGTACTTTACCGGAACGGTCAGCAGGATCGGCGGTATTACCTTAAAAGATATCGCAGCCCAGACGGATGCGCAGCATTCCAAGGCGTTTGATCCACTGGGACTGGCAACAGACCTGACGTTGTCCTCCATGGGCAGACATAAGATGCGCAGCCAGGGCGAGGAACACCGTTACAATCCCCAGACGATCCATATGCTGCAGCAGGCGACAAGGGATGGCAGCTACGAAAAGTTCTGCGAATATACAAAGATGGTGGATAAAGAGGAAACCGGTTATCTGCGCAGCCTGATGGACTTCAACTTCCCGGAGACTGGTGTTCCGATTGAAGAAGTAGAGAGCGTAGAGTCCATCGTAAAGCGGTTTAAGACCGGTGCGATGTCTTACGGTTCGATTTCCGAGGAAGCGCATGAAGCGCTGGCGATCGCCATGAATAAACTACACGGCAAATCCAACAGCGGTGAAGGCGGCGAGAGCGATGAGCGTCTGGAATCCGCAGGAACCGATCATGACAGAAGCTCTGCAATCAAGCAGGTGGCAAGCGGACGTTTCGGCGTAACGAGCCGATATCTGGTCAGTGCAAGAGAGATTCAGATCAAAATGGCTCAGGGGGCAAAACCCGGCGAGGGCGGACATCTTCCTGCCAAGAAGGTGTATCCCTGGATTGCAAAGACAAGACATTCCACACCCGCAAGGTAAAGAGACGATAAATCTCCGCATTCTTCTGCAAAACAGTTTCCGGTGTGAGCCTGATTTCTCCTCCGCCTCATCATGATATTTATTCCATCGAGGATCTGGCACAGTTAATTTACGACTTGAAAAATGCAAATAAATATGCACGAATTTCCGTAAAATTGGTTTCGGAAGCCGGTGTCGGAACCGTTGCAGCCGGTGTTGCAAAAGCAGGTGCACAGGTAATCCTGATTTCCGGTTATGACGGCGGTACCGGTGCTGCGCCCATCAGCTCCATCCATAATGCAGGACTTCCGTGGGAGCTGGGACTGGCAGAAACCCATCAGACTCTATTGCAGAATGGTCTGAGAAACCGCGTTGTCATCGAGACAGACGGTAAGCTCATGAGCGGCAGGGATGTTGCGATGGCAGCGCTTCTGGGAGCAGAGGAATTCGGCTTTGCTACTGCTCCGCTGGTAACCCTTGGCTGTGTCATGATGCGTGTCTGCAATCTGGACACCTGTCCGATGGGTATCGCAACCCAGAATCCGGAGCTGCGCAAGCGCTTTATCGGAAAACCGGAATACGTCATTAACTTCATGACCTTTATCGCGCAGCAGCTGCGGGAGTACATGGCAAAGCTTGGCGTCAGAACTGTAGATGAGATGGTAGGGCGTACCGATCTGTTAAAGAAAAAGGATGGTCTGACCGGAAGAAAAGCGACGATCGATTTGAGCAGAATCCTGTACGAGGGCGCACAGGCGGAAAGAAAGGTCAGTGTTTTCGATCCTGCATGCGCATATGATTTCAAACTGGAAAAGACAAAGGATGAATCCGTTTTATTAAAGAAGAAAGAAGTAAAGGCAGCCATTGCGAACGGAACAGAAATATCCTGCAGCGTGAAGCTGACCAATACCGACCGTACCTTCGGCACACTTCTGGGCGCAGAAATCACAAGACAGCATCCGGAAGGACTGCCCGAGGATACCATCACGATTCACTGTGAAGGCGCAGGCGGACAGAGCTTCGGTGCATTTTTGCCAAAAGGTCTGACCTTATCGCTGTGCGGTGACAGCAACGACTATTTCGGCAAGGGACTTTCCGGCGGCAAGCTGGCAGTCTTTGCACAGGAAAAAGCGAAATTTAAACCGGAAGAAAATATCATTATCGGCAACGTTGCCCTTTACGGCGCAACAAGCGGAGAAGCCTATATCGCAGGTGTGGCAGGAGAACGGTTCTGCGTCCGCAATTCCGGTGCAACTGCTGTTGTAGAAGGCGTCGGAGAGCATGGCTGCGAGTATATGACTGGTGGTCATGTGGTTGTACTGGGACCTACCGGCAAAAACTTTGCGGCAGGTATGAGCGGCGGCATCGCTTATGTACTGGATGAAGAAAGCTGTCTGTATAAAAACCTGAACAAGGAAATGGTACTCATGGAGAAGGTGGAGACCAAGTTTGACCAGGAGGAGCTCCGTGCCATGATCGAGGCGCATGTGCACAATACCGGTTCCAAAAAGGGACAGGAGGTACTGGATCACTTTAAAGAGTATCTGCCGAAGTTCAAAAAGATTATTCCTGGAGATTACAAGCGGATGCTGCAGCTGTCCTCCCAGTTTGAGGAACAGGGCATGAGCCGCCAGGAAGCGCAGATTGAGGCATTCTATGCGAGTGTCGGCAGCAGAGCGTAACGGGAGGAAACAGTCATGGGGAAACCTACAGGTTTTTTGGAATATGAGCGTAAAGACGGACCGGTGACGGTTCCAAAGGAAAGAATCAAAAATTTTAAGGAATTTCACGGACAGCTGCCGGAAGAGGAGCAGCGTCTGCAGGGAGCGCGCTGCATGGAATGCGGCGTTCCCTTCTGCCAGGCGGGTACAATGATTGCCGGAATGGCTTCGGGATGCCCGCTGCATAATCTGGTGCCGGAGGTCAACGATCTGGTCTGGCACGGCAACTGGGAACAGGCTTATGTCCGTTTGTCAAAGACTCACTGCTTCCCGGAATTTACTTCCAGGGTCTGCCCCGCGCTGTGTGAGGCGGCCTGTACCTGCGGGCTGCACGCAAAACCGGTTTCCACGAAGGAAAATGAACGTGCGGTCATTGAATATGCTTACGCGAATGGTCTGGTAAAAGGCGAAGAACCAAAGGTACGCACCGGAAAGAAGGTCGCGGTCATCGGCAGCGGTCCGGCCGGATTGTCTGCAGCCTGGAACCTGAACAAACGCGGACACAGCGTAACGGTCTATGAACGTCATGACAGAGTCGGCGGTCTGCTGCGCTACGGCATTCCGAATATGAAGCTGGACAAGAGCATCATCGACAGAAGGATCGAAGTCATGAAGGCTGCCGGCATCAAGTTTATCTGCAATGCAGACGTTGGAAAAGATATTTCTGGCAAGGAGCTGGAAAAAGAATACGACCGCGTGATTCTTTGCGGCGGGGCCTCCCATCCAAGAGATATCCAGGTGCCCGGCAGGGATGCAAAAGGCATCTGGTTTGCAGTGGATTTTCTGGGAACTGTAACAAAGCAGCTCCTGGATACGAATTTTGAAAAAGTGCCCTATGAGCTGGCAAAAGGAAAAAATGTGCTGGTAATTGGCGGCGGAGATACCGGAAATGACTGTGTCGGAACTTCGATTCGGCTGGGTGCGGCAAGCGTGACACAGCTGGAGATGATGCCGAAAGCGCCGGAGTGTCGGGCAGCATCCAATCCCTGGCCGGAATGGCCGAAGGTCTTAAAGACCGATTACGGTCAGGAAGAAGCAATCGATGTATTCGGTCATGACCCGAGAATTTATCAGACAACAGTAACAGAATTTAAAAAGAAAAAAGACGGAACCGTATGCAGTGCGGTGCTGGTAAGCCTTGAGCCGAAGAAGGATGAAAAGACCGGACGGCTTTCGATGGTTCCCATCGAGGGCACACAGAAGGAAATTCCGGTGGATCTGGTGCTGATTGCAGCCGGATTTTTAGGCAGTGAGGGTTACGTTGCAGAGAGTTTTGGTGTAAAATTAAATGCGAGAACCAATGTGGAAACCGTAAACGGCTCTTACCGCACCGGAAAAGAGAAGATTTTCACTGCGGGAGATATGCACAGAGGTCAGTCACTGGTCGTATGGGCGATTGCCGAAGGCAGGGAAGCCGCAAAGGAAGTGGACAAGTCGTTGATGGGATACACCTACGAGTGACAGCACACCGGATCTCCAGCCCAAAAGCCGACCGTGCTTGCACGAAGAAGGCTATGAGGGCTGGAGACCCGCCGGAGCATTGGAAAATTCACAACAATTATTCAGGGAACAGGCGGACAGACTGTCCGCTAAAGAGGAGAGAGAAGCATGAAAACCAGAGAAGAAATTCTGCAAATGGTAGAGAATGAAGACGTTGAATTCATTCGTCTGCAGTTTACAGACATGTTCGGCACGCTCAAAAACGTTGCCGTGACCGCTACCCAGCTGCAGTATATGAAAGACAACCGCTATCTGATTGATGGTTCCTGCATGTACGGAGAATTGAGAAACGGGGAAGAGGATATGTATCTGTGCCCGGATTTGGATACCTTTGTAATCCTGCCATGGAGACCGCAGCAGGGAAAAGTTGCAAGACTTTTGTGTGATGTCTGCAGGGCAGATGGAACACCGCTTGCGGTCAGCCCGAGAGAAATCCTGAAAAAGACGATGGAAAAGGTCGAAAAGGAAGGATATACGTTTCAGATTGATCCGGAATGTGAATTTTTTCTGTTCCACGAGGATGAAAACGGCGTGCCGACAACCGTAACCCATGAAAAGGCCGGATATATGGATATCAGCCCGCTGGATCTGGGAGAAAATGCCCGCCGTGATATGGTGATGACGCTGGAGGATATGGGGTTTGAAATCGAATCCTCCCATCATGAAAAAGCGCCCGGACAGCATGAAATTGACTTCCGTTATGCGGGTGCGATGGAAACCGCGGACCGGATTGTGACGTTCAAGACGGCAGTGCGTTCCATTGCAAAGCGGTTCGGTCTTTATGCGACTTTTATGCCGAAGCCAAAGGCTGGTACGGCAGGTTCCGGCATGCATATCAATATTTCCCTGTTTCAGAATGGAAAAAATATCTTCAGCGATCCGGAAGCGGAGGATGGTTTAAGTCAGGAAGCAAAATGGTTCATGGGTGGTATTATGGCCCATGTCAAAGGCATGTGTGCCGTGACGAACCCTCTGGTCAACTCCTATAAGCGTCTGACCTCCGGCTGCGATGCACCCAGAGATATCATCTGGACAACCAAAAATCATAATACCCTGCTTCGGATTCCTTTTATGCGGGGAGAGGATACCAGGATCGAGCTGCGTTTTCCCGATCCGTCTGCAAATGCGTATTTGACGATTGCCCTCTGCATGGCCGCAGGGCTGGATGGAATCTCAAAGCATCTGGATCCCGGAGCGGAATCTGCACGACTGTTTGCAAGCAGAACGGAGGCAGAAAAGGCTGCAGCCGGTATCGATCATCTGCCGGATACGCTGCGTGAAGCAGTTGCGTTCATGGAAGAGGATTCTTTTGTAAAAATGGTTCTCGGACAGGAGTTCGTGGATCTTTATGTAGAAGCAAAAAAAGCTGAGTGGAATGAGTACATGTCCCAGGTATCCGAATGGGAAGTAGATAAATATCTGTATCGCACTTAAAGGAGTGACAGGATGAGCAGCATCATAATTGTTTTGCCGAAGCTCGAGGACGCAAAACATATCAAAGACATCCTCGCCCGGCGGGGACTGACGGCTGCTGCACTCTGCACAACAGCTTCCATGGCGCTTTCACAGGTACACCAGCTAGACAGCGGTGTCGTGATCTGCAGTTATCGGATCAGGGACATGCACTATACACAGCTGGCGGAATATCTGCCCGATTATTTTGATATGCTGTTGCTTGCTTCTACGTCGGAACTGGAAAGTGCACCGCACGATATGGTGACATTGACATATCCGATTCGTCCAAACGATCTTGCCAGTACTGTGGAGATGATGCTGGCACAGCTGGACAGACGGTTAAAGAAGCGCAAAAGCCAGCCGAAAAAGAGAACGGAACAGGAACAGAACTATATTAACAATGCAAAATGGTTGCTGATGGAAAGAAATCATATGACAGAGCAGGAGGCGTTCCGCTATATTCAGAAAAGCAGCATGGATTCCGGCACGAACATGGTTGAAACCGCGCAGATGATTCTGCTGCTGATTTATGACGGATGAGGAAAAAGAACATGTTTACAATCAATGAAAATTACTTAAAACTGCAGGGAAGCTATCTTTTTTCCACAGTAACAAAAAAGGTGGCTGCCTACAAAAGCATGCATCCGAACAAAACAGTCATCAGTCTCGGGATCGGAGATGTGACGCTGCCGCTTGCACCTGCGATTATCGAGGCGCTGCAGAAAGCGGTTGCCGAGATGGGCACAAAGGAAGGCTTTCATGGCTATGCACCGGAGCGGGGCTATGATTTTTTGTTAAACGCGATTGCAAAAGAGGATTTTGCAGCACGGGGCTGCGAGATTTCTCCGGATGAGATTTTTGTATCGGACGGTGCAAAGTGTGATGTCGGAAATATTCAGGAGATTTTTGGGACCGATAATCTTGTTGCGGTCTGCGATCCGGTTTATCCGGTCTATGTGGATACGAATGTCATGGCAGGCAGAACCGGTGTATATGACAAAGCGCTGGGCACATATGAGGGACTGGTATACATGCCCTGTACCCAGGAAAACGGCTTTGCACCGAAGCTTCCTGATAAGACACCGGATCTGATCTACCTGTGCTTTCCAAATAATCCGACTGGTGCGGCAATTACAAAGGAAGCACTGCAGAAATGGGTCGATTATGCAAATGAAATTCATGCGGTCCTTCTTTTTGATGCGGCATATGAAGCCTATATCACGGAAGAGAATATCCCGCACAGCATCTATGAGTGTGAGGGAGCAAAGACCTGTGCCATCGAGATGCGCAGCTTTTCCAAAAACGCGGGCTTTACCGGACTGCGTCTCGGTTACACGGTTGTTCCCAAGGAACTTGTCAGCAATGGTGTATCCTTAAATGACTTATGGCTTCGACGTCACGGCACGAAATACAACGGCGCGCCTTATATCGTCCAGCGCGCAGGTGAGGCGGTTTATTCGGAGGCAGGAAAGGCGCAGATCAAGGAGCAGATTGCCTACTACATGGAAAATGCCCGCCAGATACGCGAGGGCTTAATTGCAGCGGGTTATCAGGCCTTTGGCGGCGTCAATTCTCCCTATGTCTGGTTAAAAACCCCGGACAACCTGACCTCCTGGGAGTTCTTTGATAAGCTTTTAAATGAAGCACAGGTAGTCGGTACGCCCGGCTCAGGATTCGGCGCAAGCGGCGAAGGGTATTTCCGCCTGACTGGCTTCGGAACACATGAAAATACAAAAGAAGCGATCAAACGGATTCAGGCTTTGAAGACGAAATAAGGATTCAACTTTTGATTCAGAGAAAAGAAAAAAAAACAACAGAATGTACGATCTGCGGACACTCTGTTATCGGGAATTGAGAGGTTGTCGCATCTGCGGCAGCCTCTTTTTTATTTCATAGGAAAATGCGTCCTATGAAATAAAAACGCTCCGCAAGGATCGCACTGCGGCGGAATGGTAGAATGTCGCTTGCGCGACCCGCCGCAGGCGGAGAATCCTGTAGAGCAGGATTCTTTTTCATCGTATAGAAACGCATTTATTTCGCAGTTGTCTCGTCCTGCCGGCTTGCTCTGCGAAATGCGCTGGGGGACATTCCTGACAGCTTTTTAAAGGTCTGGGAAAAATAGCTGGAAGAGGAAAAACCGCAGGAACGGCTGATGACGGAGAGGGAAAAGTCTGTTGTGGAAAGCAGGGTTTTCGCTTTTTCGACGCGGGCGCGCATCAGATAGTTGATCGGAGAAATGCCGTACACGTTGGAAAATGCATGCACCAGATAATATTTGTTGACATGCGAAAACTGCGCCAGCTGCTCCAACGAAATATCCTCACTGCAGTTTGCGTCGATATAGCGCCGGACAGATTCACACAGGTGAGAGGATTTTTTATTGGTTGGCGTCAGGATGGTCTTAAAGTTTGTCTGTCTGCCAAACAGCACGATAAGGATTTCCATCAGATCCTGACAGACTGCCTCATAGCCGGGCGCACGGGTTTCAATTTCCCGGAGCATCATTTTCAGGTAAAAGTTCATTGTTTCTTTGATCTCCCGAAAGCTGACGATACAGAAATTTTCCCCTTCATTTGCGACGGACAGCTCCAGGTTTTCAATCCCCAGGACGATATATTTAAGCGGATTTGCATGAAATCCAAGCTCTGTATGGGAAACGTTTGGATTGATAATGACGAGATCATTTGCGGATACTGGGAAAATCCGATCCTCCACCTGAAACTGACCGACGCCGTCTAAAACATAGAACAGTTCAGAACAGTAATGTGTGTGGGGCGTGGAGATCCAGTCTCCGCCGTAGGTAGAGGAAGAGACATAAAGAAGCTTCGCCTTATCTTTCATGAAATAATCTTTTGGAATACTCAGATCATGCCGGCTATTACCCATCGAAAAATATCCTCCTATCAGAACAAATAAAACTGTCAGAACAAACAATAGAATGCACGCTCTGTGAGCATTCTATTGTCATGAATAAAAAAGGAAATCATGATTTCATTATACTATAGAATGTATGGAAACCGGTACAATATATTGCCCTAAAATATCAAAATATTGCGCAGCAATAAAAGAAAATATATGGAAAAATGATGTGCAACCTGTATGCTGAAAAAGCGTATTATAGAAAAAATATAAAAAATATGACGAATGGAAAAGCTGAAAAATGCATTTTTTAATAAAAAACAGCAATATAATAATAAATTATAACAACATAGAAATTGAATCGCTGACCAGAGACAGATATAATAAATACATCAACAAGTGATGGAACGTTTACAAGGAGGAACGGGTATGAAAAAGAAATTAGTAGGCGTGTTATTGACCGCAGCAATGGCTGTATCTGCACTGGCAGGCTGCGGCAGCAAGCAGGCGGCAGCACCTGCAGAAAGCAAGGCTGCAGAAGAAAAGACAGAAACCGAGCAGGAAGCGACAGAAGAAGCTGAGGCTGCAGAAGGGGAAGAAGTCCTGACTGTATGGTGCTGGGATCCTAACTTTAATGTATATGCAATGAAGCAGGCAGAAGCACTTTATCAGAAGGAGCATCCGAATTTCAAGCTGGATATTCAGGAAAAGGTATATACCGATATTGAACAGAGTCTGATCACTGCAGCAGAAGCTGGAAACTACGATACTCTGCCGGATATCTTCCTGATGCAGGATTATTCCTTCCATAAAGATGTTGCAAACTATCCGGAGATCTTTACAGAGCTGACAGATTCCGGCATCGATTTCTCTCAGTTCTCCGGCGGTAAGCTTGCAGATTCTACCGTAGATGGCAAGCATTACGGAATTCCCTTTGATAACGGTGCAACGATCATGGCGATCCGCTCTGATATGGTAGAAAAAGCAGGACTGACGGTAGAAGATTTCAAGGATACTACCTGGTCTGAATTTATGGAACTTGCAAAGAAGGTAGTAGATGCCAATGGCGTACCGATGCTGACAAGCTCCGGCGGTTCGGAAATCGTAATTGAAATGCTGCAGTCCGCAGGTGCGTCTCCCATGCAGGACGGTGAAGTGAAGCTGGTAGATAATGCAGCACTGAAGAAAGCCATCGAAGTATACAAACAGCTGATCGATGAAGGCATCATGGTAGATTACACAGACTGGGATCAGTACATCGCTTCCATGAACAAAGGCGAGGCTGCCGGTGTGATCCAGGGCTGCTGGATTATGTCCTCTATTCAGGCTGCAGAAGACCAGAGCGGCGAATGGGCGATCGTGAACATGCCTGCACTGGACGAAATTGACGGCGCAACCAATTATGCAAACTGCGGCGGCGCAAGCTGGGCAGTATCCTCTAACTGCAAAAACACAGAGCTTGCATTTGACTTCTTAAATGCAACCTTTGGCAGCAGTGTAGACCTGTATGACGAGCTGCTTCCGAATGCAGGCGTGATCGCAAGCTACCTGCCTGCAGCAGCTTCTGATGCATATGGCGAAGCTTCTGAATTCTACGGCGGACAGGCTGTTTATAAGGATATCGTGGAATTTGCAGGAAAGGTTCCCGGAATCGATTACGGCGCATATTATTCTGATATCAGAAGCGCGCTGACTGATGCCATCACCAATGTCGTACAGAATGGTGCGGATGTTGAGACAGAAATCCAGAATGCACAGGATACGGTAGAATTTAACATCAGCGAATAAACATATGAACCAGTACCGGGAATGCAGCGTATTGCGTTCCCGGTATTTTTATCCAGGAAGTATACAGGAGAGAGCAGTATGCAGAAAAAAGCGAAGATGAGTCTGGAAAAAAGACATAATCTGACCGGTTGGGCTTTTCTGATCCCGGCGGCACTTCTGATCTTTATTTTTTGCTTTTACCCGATGGTGCAGGCACTGATCCTTTCTTTTTCCAAAAAAGGAACGAGTGGGAGCACCTTTGTCGGATTGGCAAATTACCAGAGAATTTTAAAGGATAAGACATTCCAGCAGTGTCTGTTCAATACCGTTTTTTATTTTATCATTCAGGTTCCGGTGATGCTTGTGCTGGCGCTGGGACTTGCACAGCTGTTAAATAATCCCAAGATCAAAGGAAAAGGTATTTTCCGTACGCTGATCTTTTTGCCCTGTGCAACATCACTGGTATCCTATTCGATGATCTTTAAATCTTTGTTTGCCCAGGATGGACTGGTCAACAATGTGATCACTGCCATCGGATTTTCCAGAATAGACTGGTTTCAGAATGCCTGGGCAGCCCGCTGGGTGATCATCCTTGCACTGATCTGGAGATGGACAGGCTATAACATGGTCTTTTATCTGGCCGGACTGCAGAATATTGACTATTCCGTATATGAAGCGAGCTATATTGACGGAGCGACACCGTTTCAGCAGTTTTTGAAGATTACGGTTCCGCTGCTGAAGCCTACGATTTTGTTGACTGCGATTATGTCCACATCAGGAACCCTGCAGCTGTTTGATGAATCGGTCAACCTGACAGCAGGAGGCCCTGGAAAATCGACGATGACGCTGGCACATTATATTTACAATATTTCCTTTGTAGAAACGCCGAAATTTAACTATGCGGCGGCATTATCTGTGTTTATCCTCGTCAGCGTAGCAATTTTGTCAGCCATTCAGATGAAAGTAGGTGACAAGCG
>OGYU01000610.1_pt1 | contig 29020 bp, 17 predicted proteins | sample 1576581 | NCBI WGS metagenome assembly OGYU01 (sample SAMEA3541547, study PRJEB24748) | human gut metagenome | biome: human gut; feature: human-associated habitat; material: faeces | place: China | collected 2012 | reverse complement strand
GAGACGAGAGCAATGGAAGAAGAGGTAAAAGAGCCAGTTATTTCAGAAACGGTGGAGCTCCCAAAAGTGGATGAAACGACAGTTGAAGAAGACGCAGTAGTGCCCGCTGCTCCCCAACCGAACCCTCCTTTCCAGGCTGCGCCTGAAGCTCCTCAAAACATGGCAGCTGAACCAGTTAGTCCACAAACAGTGCCTGCTCCTAGTACATATATTCCGCAAGCTCCTCTTTCTCCTGTTGGAAGACCGATGGATACTGCTGACAAGAAGGCGATTCGTTTTGCCCTTGGGATTTTAGTGGGTCTTCTTATCGGAGGAGTCAGTGGCTATTTGATTGGTCATGCCAGCCCGAGCACTAGTCCCTCAAAAAAACATGCTTCTACCTGGTCAAGCGACCATTCTGGTTCGTCTTCCAATATCGATTTGGATCAATTGACCGCAGAAGACGCGGAAGTTGATTTTAGCTGGAAACAGTCTGATATCGAGCAACTTCAGTTTTTAACAGGAAGTGATGCTGGGGAGACTCCTGAGGAAATGATTGAAGCTTATGGGAAAGCTAGCTCCGTTCAATTTGAAAGTGGAGAATTGAAATTATTTTGGGATGATAACTCTTATAATAAAGAGGTCAAAGCGACTTACTCTAAGAAAGGGAAAGAATTCCAGCTTGTCAAATTTGAATTTAATCAATTTGGGAAAAATCTTACGGTTGAGGATAACTTTGCAGATGGGTTCAAGGTTGGAGATAGTGAAACCGGTGCTGGAGGAACCTCTTACAAAGAACTTTTAGAAAAATACGGTGATGCAGTCAATCTGACGGTGAGTTCATCTGATGATTCAGACAAGATAGAATTGGTCATGGACTTCCAAAAGAAAAACGGGGACTATGTAGATTTGACCTTTATTCGCCAAGAAAATGGAGATTTTCTCTTGAGCAGTAAAGACAGCTACTAAATAACTGAATAAAAGAAAGAGGCAAGCGCCTCTTTTTTGGGATAAGACGAGACAAATACGCTAATTTTCTATACAATAGAAAGAGTTTGAATAGAAAGAGCATAAAGGATGGAAGAAATTAAACAGTGGATAGAACATCATAAGCGGATCCTCCAAAAAGCTGCAGGGGCTTTGCTAGCTTTTGTCGTTGGGGCTTGCTTGGTGTTTATGATTCATCCAGTGAAAACCTTGCCCAAAGATCGCTTGTTGAGTTTGTCTCGCATGCAAGAAGACAGCCAGCAATTTGTTGCGTCTTCTTCCAAAGAGCCGGCTTTAGAAGACTTGTTGTCATTGGACCTTGCAAGGGGAGAAGGAAAGACACAAAAAAATTGGGTGACTTTATCTGCATTCGTCAAAAAAATTGGAAAAGCAGCGAGTTTTACACAAGAAGATACGACTTTTGGAACGCAAGTCCAGCTAGGCTATGGGACTCCTGTGCAGGGGATTTATCCTTATACCATAGAATTTCAAAAGCAGGATGATACCTTTTATTTGAGCTCGATTCAAGGCTTTGCGCCCAAGTCGGCTCACTATCAGAGCAAAAAGAACTTAAAACTGGCAGATTTTACAGGCTATCAGACACTAGATGGAAAAAAGGAAAAGGGGACAGCAGTAGAAGATGTCTTGAAAAAATCAGGTCTTCCCAATTCTCTTAGTTTGACCTCTGAAAAGGACAAGCAAGTCCTAGCCCTGTCTTATCAGGTGACAGATGGACTGGTCTCTTTAACCTTTGAACGTGACCAGACTGGTCAGTATCGTTTGACGAAGAAGGGGTGAAGCAGATGATCGAGTGGATGAAAAAGAATCGAAAAGAGCTCTTGCTGCCGTTTTTGTGTTTTGTTTTAGGATTGTTACTTGCGATTGCAAGCATCCAGGTGCAGGAGCAGGGAACCGATACCAAGGAGGACCAAACACTGACTCATTTCCAGCCAAAGGATTACAAGAATTTGGTCAGCAAGGAACAAGAAATCAAACAGTTTAAATGGACCATCGAAGCTGTGGCGAATTTAAAAGTTCGTCTCAAGCAGAGTCAGCAACCAGGAACCCGCTTGGAAACAGTTGTGACGGAATGGGGAAAAGCTCAAAAAGTTCGCTACACTAAGACAGCCCAAGGGGATAAAACCGTTCTCGTTTTAACCTATGCGGCTAAGCAAACCGATCAGGGCAAGAAAAGTGTGACCTTGTGGTTTGAACAAGAGCAAGACCAGGGGTATCGCTTGACGATGGTGGATGCGACGAATTTGTTGGACGCAAAAGAGAAGACAAACAGTGAGAAAGAAATCACTACTGAAAAAGAGAAAAAAGGTACAGAATTCGCCCAGCTTATTAAGCAACTAGGAAATCCTCAACGCTTGGTCTGGGGGGAAATGCCAGATGGCGGAATGGGCTATCGCGCGACTTACCAGGTACCAGAGCAGCCAGAAGTGGTGATGGAATTCAAGAAAAAAGGCAAGAAATTAGTGTTGGTATAAGAAAGGAGACATCATTGGACGATCAACGGACAGACATCAAGGCAGCTTCCTCTCACCAGGGTGGGAGCCGCTTGATTTCAGAAGCCGATCTGGCTTCAATAGGGATGGACAATCATCAGGATACTAGAAGCCATTCAGATACGATGGAGTCTTCCCTTTCTTCCTCAAAAGAGGGGATTGGTTCGCTTTTGCGATTTTTTGGGTGGTTCGCCTTGTTAATGGCTTTTGTGTTTGTGCTTCAAAACGAAGTTAATAAAAGCTCTTCTTCATCTTCTTCGAGTGAGGGGATCAATGGTTTATCACGTGATGGTATCAGAACGGAATATCTGACCAGTGAAAATAGTTCTTATATCGCCTCAGTTAATGAATTTCAATTTCAGCCAACCTATGAAAAGGCTATGTCTCTCATTCCTAATTTTGCAGTGGAAGAAAAAAAGACCTCTTTTGGGACGGTAGATCCACAAGATGTCGTTGCAGCATTAGGTAAAGCAAGGAGTGGGGAAGCAACGTATAGTGGTAGCAGTTCTAGTCCCTTTTTGCTGACCTTAGATTATCAATCAAAGGATGCAGATGGGAAGGTTCTTCTTGAAAAAACAGGTGCCTTTTACAGGATCTCTCTTTTAAGTTTGAAACACTTAAAAAGTGACCGATTTGCGAATAAGAATGGGAGCTTGACGAAGGACGATTTTGCCACTATCAAGGTCGGAATGCCTTATTTAGACCTACTCAATACGGTAGGGATTCCGGATGAAATATATGTATCTGGGCTTTTAGGTTACGGGGAAGCGCCTTCCTTTACCTATCGATTATCGGATTCTCAAACGGTTCAAATCCATTTTGATAGCCGGCAAACCATCAAGGATATCAAATCGAAAGAGGTAGCGACCACACCAGCTTCCTCTACATCTACAGCACAGTAAAAAAATCAGCCGAAGCATTTTAAATAAAAGGAGAGGACAATGGGAAATAAAGACTGGTCGCATCTACGAAATGAGCACCAGAGTCGGTTTTCGAAAGGCCAGCCGAAAGAAGCACCCTTAGAAAAAGGAAGTCCTGAGAAGCTAGAAGATACGCTCGCAAAAGAGCCAGAAGTGGTAGAAGTCCCTGCTTTTCAGGAAGAGGTGAAACAAGAAGAGGAACGAAAAGACGAACCAGCGATTGGTGTGAAGGAGGAATCGTATGATCCAAAGGAAGGCTCATTTGCTACACCTGAAGACGAATCAGCTCAGGTCGTTCTTGCTACACCACTAACAGAAGAAGCAAGGTCAGAAACACCAGCACAAGATACAATAGGGCAGTCTCCTTCAGCTGAGAAAAAAGTAGAGCACCAGGGTGGGAGCCGCTTGATTTCAGAAGCTGACCTGGCTTCAATAGGGGGAAACAGGCATTCAGAACCAAGACAAACGGTACTAGACTCCCAATCGGATAGGGCGAAAACCTACTCTCCTTCCTCTAATAGTGGAGGGTCTTCGCTGGCAGCCTTTTTTGGATTATTGGCCATGCTGGGATTATTTGCCTATCTAGCTTCAGGAGGTATCCATAGTGAGGAACATCCTTCTTCTACTACTAGTGAATACGGAAGTCCTGGCCGGTCTTATGGAACCAGAAAGGAAACCTTGAAGAGTGGTACGAGTACCTTGATTGCACCGGAAGGTGAATTTCAGTTTCAAGTGACCTATGAGAAGGCGATTTCCCTGATTCCTGGTTTAAGTGAGGGGGATCAAGGTCGTACCTCTTCAACTTATCTGTCTCCGCAGGATGTGGTAGCTGTACTGGGCAAGGCTAGTAGTGGGGAAGAAACCTACCAAGAGGGTAGTGTCGGTCCTTTCATGACAAGCTTGGATTATGAGGTTGAAGGATCCCCTTCTTCTGTATCTGTTTTGCTTTCAAATATGATTAGTAGCCGTCTATCTTCTCTTAATTTTGAGAACTTAAACAGTGAGCGATTAGCCAATAAAAATGGCAGTTTGAATAGAGAGGATTTTGCCAATATTAAAATAGGAACCAGCTATGCAGATCTTGTGAATACAGTCGGAATTCCTAGCCGTGTTTCTTGGTCGAGTATGATGGGTTCAGAGTCTTTTTTAACCTTTCACTATAAACTTTCTGATTCGCGATCAGTCATTATTCGTTTTGGAAGCAATCGCACCATCAGTGAAATGACAGGCCTGGAGGATCAGGCTACAACCACGTCGCCTTAGGTGTTCATCTCTTTGGGATTGTGGTATAATATGGATACCTTTAATTGAAACGAATGGAGAATCTCATGACTGCACAAAAAATGTCTGCACAAGAAATTATCGCTTTTATTGGAAATGCAGAAAAGAAAACAAATGTGAAAGTAACCTTTGAAGGGGAATTGGCAACGGCTGTTCCTGCTTGTGTTACCAAGCTTGGCAATGTTTTGTTCGGTGACTGGAAAGATATCGAGCCCCTTCTTGCCAACTTGACAGAGAACAAGGATTATGTGGTGGAACAAGATGGCCGTAATTCAGCTGTTCCCTTGCTGGATAAGCGCTATCTAAATGCACGTATTGAACCAGGTGCTATTATTCGTGACCAAGTGACCATCGAAGACAATGCTGTCGTAATGATGGGTGCTGTCATCAACATCGGTGCTGAAATCGGTGCAGGAACCATGATTGATATGGGGGCTATCCTTGGTGGTCGTGCTACAGTTGGTAAAAACAGCCACATCGGTGCAGGTGCCGTTCTTGCAGGTGTCATTGAGCCAGCTTCTGCTGAGCCTGTTCGGATCGGTGATAATGTCTTGGTCGGTGCCAATGCAGTTGTGATTGAAGGGGTTCAAGTAGGGAACGGTTCAGTCGTTGCCGCTGGAGCTATCGTTACTCAAGATGTTCCTGAAAATGTGGTCGTAGCTGGTGTCCCTGCTCGCATCATCAAGGAAATCGATGAAAAAACACAACAAAAAACAGCACTCGAAGACGCTTTGCGTAATTTGTAACATATTGATAGTAGAGGCCGCAAGGCCTCTATTCTAATAGAAAGAAGACGACTATGACATTGGATTTAATCAAAATCAGACGGGATTTGCACCAAATCCCTGAAATTGGCTTGGAAGAGTTTGAAACCCAAGCCTACCTCTTAGAGAGAATCGCAAAGATCACAGCGGGCAAGGACTTTGTAGAGCAACGGACTTGGCGGACCGGGATCCTGGTTTATCTCCATGGGTCTGCTCCTGAAAAAACCATTGGTTGGCGGACAGATATCGATGGCTTACCGATCGTGGAACAAACGGGCCTTGATTTTGCCTCCAAGCACGAAGGACGGATGCATGCTTGTGGTCACGATATGCACATGACGACAGCCCTTGGACTTTTGGATCAACTGGTCCAAGTACAACCAAAAAATAACCTGCTCTTTCTCTTCCAACCAGCTGAAGAAAATGAAGCTGGTGGGATGCTCATGTATAAGGACAATGCTTTTGGCGACTGGCTCCCTGATGAATTTTATGGTCTGCATGTACGCCCTGATTTGAAGGTGGGGGACATTGCGACCAATACGGGTACCCTTTTTGCGGGAACCTGTGAAGTCAAGATCACCTTTACAGGAAAGGGAGGGCATGCCGCCTTTCCACATGAGGCCAATGACGCTCTTGTAGCAGCCTCTTACTTCATTACCCAAGTCCAATCGGTCGTGAGTCGAAATGTCGATCCGATTGAAGGGGCTGTGGTGACCTTTGGTTCCATGCATGCAGGGACAACCAATAATGTGATTGCTGAGACAGCCTTCCTTCATGGGACCATTCGGACCTTGACCATGGAGATGAATCTTTTGACTCAAAAACGGGTCAAAGCCATTGCAGAAGGAGTTGCAGCCGCTTTTGATGTAAAATTGGATCTGGAACTCAAGCAAGGAGGTTACCTGCCTGTGGAAAACCAACCAGAATTGGCCAAAGAACTCATGGACTTTTTCACAGCTGAGGAAGACGTAAACCTGATTGATATCCTGCCTGCGATGACAGGAGAAGACTTCGGCTTTCTCTTGAGCAATGTCCCTGGTGTCATGTTCTGGTTGGGGATTGATACCCCTTATGCCTTGCACCATCCGAAGATGAGCCCAAATGAAGCAGCCCTTCCCTTTGCTGTGGAAAACATTGGTAAATTTTTGAAAATGAAGGCCAACCAATAAAGGATAGATTCAACTCCGTCTGGAGTTGGATTTTTTCTTTGTCGTATAAAAACTGTTCGGATCTTTCCTAAAAAATGTTACAATAAAAGCTAGACAAAAGGAGTAGGGAATGAAGAAAACACTACGAAAAGAAACTATAGCAGCCATGAAAGCACTGCCTCAAACTGTGAAAACTCAAGCAGATGAAGAGCTGACTCAACGCCTCTTGGAGCTACCAGCTTTTCAGGAGGCAAAGACCCTTGCGACCTATCTGTCCTTTGACCATGAAGTTTCCACAGCTGGCTTGATCCAAGCAGCTCTTCAACTTGGAAAACGCGTCTGTGTTCCCCGTACCTATCCACAAGGGCGGATGGTATTTGTGGAATACGATCCTGATATTTTGGAAAAAACACGCTTTGGTTTGCTGGAGCCCAATGAAAAAGGAAAGCTTGTGGAACAGTCAGAGATTGATCTGATCCATGTACCAGGCGTGGTCTTCCAGTCAAAAGGCTACCGAATTGGCTATGGTGGTGGCTATTATGATCGTTATTTAGCAGATTTTACTGGAAAAACGGTTAGTACGATTTATTCCATCCAGCAGAAGGATTTCCAGCCAGATACGTTTGATCAGGCAGTTCAGGAGGTGCTAGTCTATGAAGTTACTCTTTGATCGTCGTTATCCTGTGACTAGCCTCTTGTTGTTAGTGACAACGGCAGTCTTTCTTTCCATGTTTATCCGATTTGGAGGCGACTACCAAACAGGTGCTGCTATTTACTATAGCGGTGGTATTATTGGAGAGGTTGTGAAAGTCGATCCTAGCCAGTTATGGCGAATCGTGACAGCTACATTTGTTCATATCGGCCTAGAACATTTTGTGCTCAATATGATCACCCTCTATTACTTAGGACGTTTGGCAGAAGATCTCTTTGGATCGAAGGCTTTCTTAGCTCTTTATCTCTTATCAGGCATGATGGGTAATGTCTTTGTAGCTATTTTTACGCCAGATGTGATTGCAGCAGGAGCTTCTACAGCCCTCTTTGGACTGTTTGGGACTATTGGTGCTCTGCGCTTTATTGTCCAAAGTCCCTATATTCGCCACTTGAGTCAGTCCTATACCAGCTTGATTGTGGTCAATTTGATCTTTAGCTTCATGCCAGGAATCAGTATGGCGGGGCACATCGGTGGCTTAGTAGCTGGGGTCATGTTGGCTTATGTCTTTCCAGTAAGAGGGGAAGCTCGCTTTATGAACCGAACCTATCAGATGAGTGCAGCCCTATCTTATCTCTTACTTTTGCTTTATTTCTTAGGTAAAATCTTGACTCTATTTTAAGAAGAGGCTAGGACAAAAGTCCTAGCCTCTTAATTGTTTTTGGATTGTCGAGCAAGACGCAGTGGTTGAGTGGGCTCTACTACGCTGATTTCATCAGCTTTTACAGCCCTACTCAACTGTGCGGAGGTGGGACGACGAAATCGAATTCTAACGAATTACCGATTTCTGTCCCACTCTCTTTTTTTCCTAAAAAATGTAGCAAAATCGTAAACTAACAGAAAATTGTTTGAAATGCAAAGAATTGTATATATTTATCATAATATATTTGTAGGGGCCAAATGAGCCCTCTATTGCTAGGTCCATAGAGAAGGCAATCATGGGTAAAGAGGTATAAAAATGCAAAATAGAAAGCGCTTGCAAAAGGGTTGAGAAAGGTGTAAACTGGAGATATAAAAACCAAAAATAGTGCTATTTTGTCAAAAGTAGTGCAAAAACAAAGGAGATTTGCCATGAAAAAATGGTTGTTAAAACTCTCATTGGTAGCGATGACACTTTTACTCCTACCAATTCAAGCTGTTCAAGCCTGTTGCGGTTTTATCATTGGTCGCCAATTGACCAAGGATGGGACCACTCTTTTTGGTCGGACAGAAGACTACCCTTATTATCCAAATGGTGGAAAGCACAACAAAAACTTTGTAGTTGTTGATGCGAAGAACTATAAGGAAGGGGATCAACTGGAAGACGAATCTAATGGTTTTACCTATCCACATGCTGCCAGTGAAATGAAATACACAGCGACTTATGACTCTGCTCGTGGAGATGGTAGTAACGGTGCCTTTGGTGAACATGGATTTAACGAAGCCGGCGTCTCTATGACCTCAACTGTTACAGCAATTCCAAATAAAAAAGTCTTGAAGACTGACCCATTGACAGAAAAGGGAATTCCAGAAGCTGCTATGTTGGACGTGGTTTTACCACGCGTTAAGTCTGCTCGTGAAGGAATCGAACTACTTGCGAAAGTCATTGAAGAAAAAGGTTCAGCTGAGGGGAATACAGTTGTTATTGCCGACCAGAAAGAAACTTGGTACATGGAAATTCTTTCTGGACACCAATATGTAGCTGTTAAAGTTCCAGAAGATAAATATGCAGTTTTTGCCAATACCTACTACCTTGGCCATGTAAACTTGAATGACACTGAAAATGTTATTGCTTCAAAAGATGTTGAAAAAGTAGCTAAAGAATCAGGTAGTTACAAGACTGATAAAGATGGCAATTTCCATATCGCTAAATCTTATGGACCAGAAAAATATGCTGAAGGAGACCGTTCACGTACTTACGCAGGAATCACTCTTTTGGATCCAAAATCAAAAGTGACTTATGAAGATGATGAATACGAACTCTTCCGCTCACCAACAGATCCAAACAAGAAATTTACTTTGGAAGATGCCTTTGCTCTCCAACGCAACCGTTTTGAACATTTGAATGGTCGGTTTGTTCCAGACGATCAAATTGGTGTCAAGAAACAAGGGGATAATGGTAGCAACGATGCGGTTCGTAAAGACCAATACAAGTATGCTTTAGGAAACGAAAACGTCATCGATGCCCATGTTTACCAAATCAATCCAAACCTTCCAAAATCATTTGGTGGTACTTTATGGCTTGGTATGGGACCATCTCGGAACACTCCTTATGTTCCATTCTATGGTAATCTAAAAGATACTTACAAAGCCTTCAAACCTCAAACAGCAACTTATGATCCAAATTCATGGTATTGGACAGTATGGCATATTGACAACATGGCGATCAATAATCAAGATATCTTTGGTAAAACTGTTCAAGATCACTGGAAAGCATTGGAAAAACAATTGATTATTGAACAAGAAGCTAGTGATGCGAAATATAAAGCTCTGAAAGACAATCCAGAAGCTGCTAAAGCAGTAGAAGATGAAGTTACAGCAAATGCTCTTGCACTATCTAAGAAGATGTTTGAACACTTCAAATCTTATGAAGCAGACATGCATGCTCGTTTAGTTGAAGCTGGACGCAAGGATGACCCATATCGTGCATCATTGCCAGATAATTACAAAGATCCAGAAAATCCTGTGACACCAGAAAAACCGGATCCTGGAACAAAACCAGAAGTGAATCCAAACAATCCGGTAGTAGAACCTAAAAAACCACTTCCAATTCAAACAAAAGTCAATGCGGAAGGCAATCCAAATAACCGCTTTGGTTATGCAGCTACAAAAGATAAGGAATCTTATGTTTCTACAAGAGTTGAAACATTTGTGAAACCTGAAGAAAAGGTTCAAGATCCATCTGAAGCTGTATCTGCAGGTAATGGTGGCAATGAAAATAATCGTTTTGGTTCTTCTTATGATGTAGCAAGTGCTGGTACATTCCAAAATACAAACTACTCATATAATGTACATCCTTAAAAATAAGGATTAGAAAAATTAAATAGACGAAGTCCTATTAATGGAAGAGGCTGGGCGAAAAGTCCGGCTTCTTTTTTATAACAAAAACTCTAAGCAGGCAGAGCCTGCTAACTCATGACAGAAAAGAAAGTTCGGCTTATAATGAAGGTGAACAATACAAATCCGTGGTCTTTAATAGGGCTTTGCCTAGCCTGTAACAAAAACTGGATGAACAAGAGTCATGAGATAACTCGAATATGCCTTGAGCACGAAAATAAAATTATTAATAGCCTCTTGTTCTATTGTTCAATAGTTAACAGGAGGTTTTTGTAATGGAAGTTATGATTGAAACTTCTTGTGGAATTGATGTCCACCAAAAGTCTATCGTTTGTTGTATTCTAGATGGTCCACTAGAAAGCAATAAACCTAAAAAAATTCAGAAAAAATTTGGTACAACAACTATAGCTCTCCAAAACGCCTTAGATTGGTTATTGGAAAATCACGTCACACATGTCTTTTTTGAAAGCACTGGCCAATATTGGGTGCCGCTCTTTAATATTTTTTCAGACTCAGAACTCAATTTAATATTAGCTAACCCTCAACATATCAAGAATGTACCTGGTCGAAAAACAGACATGAAAGATGCAGAATGGATTGCTCAACTCGGACGTTGTGGACTTATTGAGCCATCTTACATTCCTAACCCTGAAGTGATGCAGTTACGTTTACTCACTCGTAGGCTACGTTCTTATAAGCAACGTCAAACCCAAATAAAGAATGAGATTCATAACCTCTTACAACGTGCTAATATCAAACTAACCAGCTATCTTTCTGATATCTTCTCTAAGACAGGACAGTCTCTTTTAACGCTCTTTATCAATGGGGAACTCATTGATTATGACAATGTGACAGCTTGTATTCACAAGCATGTCAAAGCAAGTCCAGAAGAATTAATGGAGGCCATGAATGGGAAGTTGTCACTGGAAGATCGATTTCTCTTGGCTCAAAGCCTAGAAGAATATCAATTGTATCAAAAACTCATGAATAAATTAACGAGTGAAATGATAGCTTATATCGAAAAGGAGTTCCCCTGAAGAAAATAGATTACTTCAAACGATCCCTGGTGTGAGTGAGACCTGTGCAGCCACTATTTTAGCTGAGATTGGACCAGATGTGAAGGCTTTTCAATCGGACGCACACCTAGCTTCTTGGGCTGGGCTCTGCCCTGGTTCATACGAAAGTGCTGGCATTAAAAAATCCTCGCACATCACACAAGGAAATCGTTACATCAAACAGGCACTGACAATGTCTGGATTGATTGCGGCTCACTCTAAAGACAGCGTGTTTTCATCTTTTTATAGCAAAATTTCCCAAAGAGGAAGTAAGATGAAAGCCGTCATTGCTTGCGCACATAAGTTGCTTCGTATCATTTACAAAATTCTTGCAACACACCAAGAATACGACAAAGAAAAAGTGCTAGGACTGAGGCAACAGTTCTAACACCAAAAATTTAAAAAATCTCAATTACAGTATAGCACAAGAAGAGTTTTTTGCGCTATTTTTGATGTTTTTTTTCAAATAAAAAGATCTGAAAAGAGAAGCTTATCCTTTCAGATCTTTCGAATTTTATTCACGAGTGAGGGAGTGGCTGACACCGTCTTTCAAAACCGTCACACTAGATACCGAGCCATCTTTTCCAACTACGATATCTAGAGTTGCCGCAGACCCATCGCCTGCTGAGAGATTAGCATGGTAATGACCATCATCCAAGGTATAGTTATAAGCGCTGATACCATAGGCTACGGGTTGACCTCCAGGCAGTTGGATGGTCACTTGACCACCTTGGCCAATAGTGACTCCAGTGTCGCGTTTGTCAGACCAATTCCCAGCTGCTGCAGAGAAATCCCCTGCTGCTACAGAATAGACTCCCTTGTATTGGGCATTCTCCGTAGCAGAAGCTTGCTTCTTAGCATGGGCATGACCGTCTTCTAGACTTGGCAATTTTGCTTTTGCTGGTGTTGCTGGAGTGGCTACTTCTTTTGTTTCTTTTGTTACGGGTGCTGCTGGTGTTGCTTCTTTAGCTGGAGCAGGTGTTTGACTAGCTGCAGCTTGGTTATTTTTGCTACCAACAGTATGACTTTCTTCTGATTTGCTATCAGAGGATGAAGAGGCAATCGGATCTTTACTAGTGATCACTTTTTTCTTAGAAGAGCTTGTTTGTTTGACTTGACTGGTCTTTGAACTGCTTGCTTCTGAAGTTTTTTCTTCTTTATTCCCGCCACAAGCTCCTAGGAAAAGACTAGCTGTCAAGGCTAGGGCTGCTAGGGAAATGATTTTTTTGTTTTTCATAACAAAACCTCTTTTTGTAACATTTGTAATATTTTGTAACATTATTGTAACACTGTTATATGAGGCTGTCAATAGTTTCTCAAATATTTTTCTAATTTGAAAGAAGTTTTCGATAAGTTCTAAACTTTAGCAAAAAAGAGGCTGGAACAAAAGTCCTAGCCTCTCAATTATTTTTGGATTGTCGAGCAAGACGCAGTGGTTGAGTGGGCTCTACTACGCTGATTTCATCAGCTTTTACAGCCCTACTCAACTGTGCGGAGGTGGGACGACGAAATCGAATTCTAACGAATTACCGATTTCTGTCCCACTCTCTCCTCATTATTTATACACTTCTTGATAGAATTCGATCTTATCCCCTTTTTTAACGGTGGTTTCAGCAGCACCTTTTGGAGCCATCTCGCCATTGATCTTGTACATCCAGTAAAGACCTTTGGCTTCGTCTTGGCTGTGACCGTCAATCGAGGTGATCATGCCATTTTTTTCTTCAATCTTGTAGTTGGCTTTGAGCACTTTCATGAGGTTACTCTCTTCTGCTACTTTCAAGGTTTTCGATTGCGCTTTTTGACCTTCAGGCGTCACGCTAATCGTAATCGAAATTTCGTTTTTCTTGGCAACTTCTGTGCTAGAAGCTGTTGTTTGATGGTTTGTGCTATGAGACGAAGCGCAACTCGCTAAAAGAAGAGCTGCAAGTAAGGTCATCAAGCTAGAAATGGTTTTTTTCAACATAAAATCTCCTAAAGATTTGATAGATAATGGGATAGAAAATGATCGTCGACAGAGCATGGGCAAGGTTAAAACTAAAACCATTGACCAAAGCATAGGTCCACCAAGGAATATGGTATATCAAGGCATAAACACTATCGATCAAGACCCCATAAGCAAAGGACAGTAGGCCCACAAAAAGGATCTGAAGGACAAAGGGCAACCACTTGTAACAGATACGCCAAAGGAGCATCAAGCAACCAAAGGCGACAATCTGAAAGAACACAATCAGGCTCATCCCCAGGAAAAAGGCGGAGACAAACATGGTGATCATCATCACAAGAAAAGCAAAGCTATACCCTTCAAATATCACCAAGAGAAAAAAGATAGCAGAAATAGGTTGGACATTTGGGAAAGGGGCAAAAGCCTGACGTAGAGCGACACAAAGGGCCGCCAAAAGCGAAATACGGGTTAATCGCTGAAGCGTCATGACGTCCTCCTAGACAATCTCGAACTTGATCGTTCCGGCTGTTGTTCCAACCTTGATGGTTTGCCCTTCTTGGGCTTGACCTTTCAGCAATAGCTCTGCTAGTTGATCTTCCACTTCGGTCTGCAAGACACGACGCAGTGGGCGAGCTCCCATTTCTGGATCGTAGCCTTTGGTTGCTAGCAACTTGAGCGCTGAAGGCTGGAATTTGAGGGTCATGCCTTGTTCTGCCAAGGTCGCGATGAGCGGTTTGACCATGACTTTCACCACCTGCTGCATGTCCTCGCTTGAGAGACTATGGAAGACCACCTTTTCATCAATTCGGTTGATAAACTCTGGACGATAGGTCTTCTTCAACTCTTCAAACATGCGTTTTTCCATATTGGCCTGATCAAAGCGGATATCTTTGGCACCAAAGCCAACTGTCTTATCATCCCGAAGGGCTGTTGCTCCCAGGTTTGAGGTCATGATGATAATGGTATTGGAGAAATCAATCTTCCGGCCTTTGCTATCGGTTAAGACTCCGTCATCCAAGACTTGCAAAAGGACATTAAAAATATCTGGGTGGGCTTTTTCCACCTCATCAAATAAGAGAACTGAATATGGTTTGTTGCGAACTTTCTCGGTCAATTCGCCTCCTTCTTCGTAGCCCACATAGCCTGGAGGGGCACCGTTGAGGCGGCTAGCCGCAAATTTTTCCATGTACTCACTCATATCAAAACGGATGAGGGCCGATTCATCATCAAACAGAACTTCTGCCAAAGCTTTGGCTAATTCTGTTTTTCCGACACCGGTAGGTCCTAGGAACATGAAAGAACCGATCGGACGTTTATTGCTACGGATACCTGATTGATTGCGTCGAATAGCCCGACTGATACTCGAAACGGCTTGGTCTTGACCAATCACGCGCTTGTGCAATTCTGCTTCTAAGTTGAGGTACTTCTTGGCATCGGTTTGAGTCAGTTTTTGAGTTGGAATACCCGATAATTGGCTCAAAGTCACCAAGACATCTTGGTCAGTGACTTCTTTTTTGTAGACAATGGGAGCGGCCTCTACTTCTAAGAGCTGGGCTGCTTTCTTCCACTTGCCATCCATCAAGGCCCGATCCAAGGCGGTCAACTCTTCTTTTACGTGACCGTTGGAATCGCGGTTTTGTACGGTAGCTGCCGCTTCATCCAAGAGATCAATGGCTGAATCTGGCAATTGACGGCTGGTCAAATAGCGGTGAGCATATTTGACAGCTGTTTCGATCGCTTCATCGGTAATGGTCACATGATGGTGGTCCTGGTAGGTTTCTTTCAAGCCTTGGAGAATTTGGATGCTATCTGCAACACTTGGCTCTTCAATGGTGACTTTCGCAAAACGCCGAGAAAGGGCTGCATCTTTTTCGATATGCTTTTGGTACTCATCTTGGGTCGTTGCTCCAACTGTACGCAAGGTTCCCCTTGCTAGAGCTGGTTTTAAAATATTGGCTGCGTCTAAGGTCGAATCAATACCGGATCCTGACCCCATAATAGTATGCAGTTCATCGATAAAGAGAATCACGTGACCATCTTCTTCGATGTCCTGGATGATATTGTTCATCCGTTCTTCGAAGTCCCCACGGAAGCGCGTCCCTGCAACGACATTCATGAGATCCAATTCAAGGACACGCATTTGCGCGATTTCAGCTGGAACATTGCCACTAGCGACCCGCTGGGCCAGACCTAATGCAAGAGCGGTTTTTCCGACCCCTGCTTCTCCCACCAATACAGGATTGTTCTTCGTCTTGCGGCTGAGGATTTGGATCATGCGTGAAATCTCTACATCCCGACCAATCACAGGCTCAAGCAGGCCTGCACGCGCCATTTCTGTCAAATCACGGGTATAATCTTCAAGACCTCCACTGGTGCTTGGTGGCATGCCCATCATATTTCCCATGGTTTGGCGGTTAGGGTTTTGAGCCCGATAAAGACTCCGGATGGCTTTGATATCATTCTTGTCCCAGCCTGCCTTGTCTTCTAAATTCTTGCGAAGGGAGGCAATAGGAACTCCCTTGTCTTGCTCTGTAAAGGCAAAGCCGGCAAACTCCATGACTTGGCTCGCCAAGGTCCCACGGTCTGCTAGAAGAGAGAGGAGCACATGCTCTGTTCCCAAGGTCTTGGCATGAAGGACCTGGGCAATCTCTCTTGCGTGTTTCATAATGGCTTCCATCCGATAAGAAAATGGGAAGATTTCATACCGATTGTCGCTTTGAAAAGCTTGGCCTGTAATATGCTCCGCTGCATCCTGAAACTCATCGATCTGCATAGGATAATCGTTCAGTACAGAACCTGCCACGCTATAGGGATTATTGGCCATAGCCGTCAGGAGATGCCAAGTATCTAAGGTATGCCCCTGATAGTGGCCTGCTAGTATTTGGGCCGCTTCTATACTTTCTAACAGTGCTGTTGAATAGTTCATCTAGTCGGTATTTCCTTTTCTATCTACTTGTTGAATGATTTTTTTCAGCATCGTTGCTCGTAGGATGAGAGCATCTCGACCTAGGACCTCATCGGAGGTCGTCGCAAGCAAGAGCTGAGTCTCACGTCTTGTCAATAATTTTTCTTCATAGAGCATCTGGAGGATATCATTGAAGACCTGCTGGCTGATGGTCTCTCCAATATTGGCTGCCAAGTCTTGGAGCATCTGATGGTGATCTGAAAACTGGACCTTGCCAATACGGATATAGCCCCCACCACCGCGCTTGCTCTCTACAATATAGCCTCGGCTCTCGGTAAAGCGAGTCTTGATAACATAGTTAATCTGACTGGGTACGACCTGAAAGACATCGGCTAACTCACTTCTTTTGAGCTCTGCCATGCCAGCTTGAGCCAGCAAGGCCTTGATATAAGCTTCAATGCTATCAGATGTGTTCTTATTTGCCATGATGCTCCTTTCTGACTTGTTTTTTTCTAGATGGATGCTCTGCTCTTTGGCCCATAAAAAATGGCCTTGGAGTGTTCCTTCTCATCATTGACCTTATTTGACTATTATACAATTTTTACGGCTGTAAATAAAGCAAAGACTCCATGGAAATAGGAATCTCTTAAGAATACAAAGCAAAAGAGGCTAGCGAGAACTAACCTCTTATGCAAAGAATGAACTACTCTTTGCGACGAGCGAATTTGGCGCCTCCGCCCAAGAAACCTAGGCCAAGAAGGCCTAACCAAGCAAACAATCCACCTTCTTTTGTACCGGTTTGAGGAAGTTTTCCTTCCGATTGTAGAGAAGGACTTTCAACATCTTCTTTTTCCGGATGGTCTGAAGTCGAAACAGAAACTGCTTCTGGGGTTTTCGGTTGCAAGAGAACCGGTCTTTCTTTTTCTTTTTTGTCTTCAGCTTGAGAAAGAGTCATAACTTCTGGTTGCACCTTACTTGGAGTTACAGGAGTGGTTGGAGTCGGCATATCAGCTATCAACGGACTTTCTTCCGCTTCCTTCGTTCCGACTTCTGTGATCTGGTCCTGGGCCTCCACTTCGACAAAGGCATCGACTTCTGTCCGAATTTCTTTGCCTTCTTCTTGTCGGACTTCGATCAATTTCAACCGGCGTCCGACCTTCCCTGCTTGAAGGATCCGGCTCTCGCCCTTGGCCAAGTCCTTGTTCTCACGCGTTTGACTCTCAAATGGAATCTCCTCCGCTTCGATGAGAAGTTCTGGCTTTTCAAGAATCAGATCCCGAACACCTTGATCTGGTCGTGTCTGCGTCAGGGGTTCATAATTGCGAGCATCTTCTAAGATGGTTTCAAGGGCTTCCACTTGATTAGCTGCAGCAACCAAATCTGGTTGCTCTTGATCCAACAACTGAGTCAAGTCCGTCAATTGTCCTTGAACCTTCGGTTTGAGGTCTGCTTTCAAACGATCGAGAGAGGTAGCCTTGATCTTTTCTACTCCTTCTCTGATGATCTGTTGCAGCTCTTCTTGACTGAGCAACTGGCTATCTTTCCCTGAGAGGATAAATCGGTCTACCTGGATGGCTCGAGATGACTGAGGATCATTGAGGGCTGGATCTAAGTGCAAGCGTAGCTGGTGGTAGCCTTTTGCTAGGCCTTGCAGATTGACCAAACTCTGGTCGAGCTTGCGTTGGTCTCCATAGCCACTGAAATAATGATCGCCGTCGATCTCATAATCATGGCCCCGACCTTCTTCGAAGGCCATTTCTTTTCCATCCAAAGTGACGCTGTAGAGACCATGACTTGGATCAACCACTCCTCGGACCTCCACGCCGGTGCCCTTAAAGGTAATGGTCACTTCAATGTGTTTCTTGCCTTCCTCATCGGTCACTTGGTTAAAGCTCGACCAAGATTCTGTGCCATTTGAAAAGTCTTTGTTGTCCGTCTCATGGTGCCAACCCTCACTGTAATGCAGTTTTGGATCTTGGTCATCTACTTCTTTGCGATTTTCTGGAAGCAGGTCCTCGTTCATCACTTGGACTATCAGTTCTGGAATAAAGCCGACCAAGCTTCCTTGATCCGGATGGAGCAATTTGACCTTAAAGTCATAGACGTCGGTCGCTTTTCCTGCAAAATCAAGGGTTGGAACTTGGACTGTTTTTTCTGTTTCGCCATCTGCGAACTCAAGAGTGACATTGGTATCTTTGTAGACCTTGCCATGAACCCCTGTTCCTGGTTCTGTGATTAATTTGAGACTGGCACTTCCTTTAGAGCCACCTTTTCTCTTGACGACAACTTGCGCTGGGTCGCCTTTCTTAACGGCTAGGGTTGGCTGAGCAAACTCAAAGAGACCCTTTTCTTGGTTATTGAGGGCATAAATCCCTTCCGTTGCGATCGCATCTCCCTTGCTATTGACCAAGGTCAAGGTGTGGGATCCTGCTGCCAAGTCCGGTGTTTCATAGACCTTTTGGCTGCGTTTGCGGCTTGGGCTTTGGGTATTGACCGTCGCTAGCTTTTGGCCATCGACATAGATATCCATTTCCCCATGACCAGGGTCGACAGTTGCGACCACATAGGCCTTGGTGCCTTCAAACTGATAGGTCACCGAAGCCCCTTTTTCCTTGGTCCACATAGAGGTCCCTCGAACACCTTCTCCCTCTTCATTCCATTGGCCATTGGCCCGCTCTGCTGCCCGGTCAGAATGATAAGTCAAACCAAGCGGATAGCCATCGGTTTCTTCAATGCTAGCTGGCGTCTTATAGACAGAGACTCCGTTCAAGATTGGAGTAGCTTGGGCATCGGTGATGGACACCCGGATATAGCGACTATCAACTGGTTGCCCTTTGATCAATCGGCGGTATCCTACAGTTGAGCCAGCCCCATAAGGAACCCATTGGCCATTCACAGCCACATCAATGGTGAAGCCAGAAATCCGTTGGCCTTTCTCGATGGTTTCTTTGAGCTCTACCACATCAAAATGCTGTTCTTTTCCAAGATCCAGGACAAAAGATCCGGTCTTGGCATCATCTGCAGGGGCCCAACTGGTCTTTTCATCACCATCTGTCAAATGGCTGGCCTTGTAGAGAGGATTGCGTCGTGTCGAGTCAGCTTCTACCAAAGCTCCTGCCGCATAGTTCACACTGTAGAGTTGGTCCAAGGTCTGACGGAATTCTTTCAAACGGGCCACATCGGCATCCGCAAATTTTCCGTCTTGATTGGGTGGAATATTGAGCAAGAGTGGAGTTCCACGGCCGACCGATTTGAAGTAAATGTCCATCAATTCGCGCAAGGACTTAGGCTCTTGATTGTCATGGTAGAACCAGCCGGAGCGAATAGAGACATCGGCTTCTCCCACTGAGTATTGCTTCCCTTCCGGATCCCCGTGATTGAGGTAGCTATTAGATGGATTGTTGCGGATCTTATCTGGATTGACCTTTTGCCAAACCGGATCTCCGGCAACCCCCTTTTCATTTCCAATCCAACGAACATTGGTCGGCTCAGCTGAGAAGATGGCAATATCCCCTTGGGCCTTGCGAATGGCTTCAAACCACTTGTCAAAGGTATAGGTGACCTTTTGAGCCCCATCGCCACGCGCTCCATCCATCCAGACTTCTACGAACTTGCCCTTGTTCCCATATTTTGGATCTTCAAGGATTTCTTTGAGCTGGTTGAGATAGTATTCGTTGTATTGGTCCTCTGTATCCACATGGTAGAGCGGGCTGTGAGCATCCCAAGGCGAGAGGTAGACCCCCATATCCATGTCATACTTGCTGGCAGAAGCAGAAACCTCGGCTAGGATATCGCCTTTCCCTTCCTTCCAACCGCTTTTAGCAATTGTATGGTCGGTGTATTTGGATGGGTACAAGAGGAAGCCATCGTGGTGCTTGACGACCATGATGGTTCGTTTGAAGCCCGCGTCTTTCAGGGTTTTGATCCACTGATCGGTATCCAGATGCTCTGGATAGAAATAATAAGGATCTTCTTGCCCATCTCCCCACTCACGATCGTAGTAGGTATTCATCCCAAAGTGGATGAAAGCTGCTAGTTCTTCGCGGTGGTATTGCATCTGAGCCTTGCTTGGAAGTGGTCCGTAATCCGCAATCTCAGTCTCCTCGTTTAGAGAAGTGGCTGGTTGGCTTGCTTCTGTCCCTTGACTGACTGTGCGATTTTCTTTCTCACTAGTAGCTGCTGAGGGCTGTTCTGATTCTTCTTGGTGCTCGTTCACAGTTTTCTCCTCCTTTCCTTGATCTCCTGCATTGCTTGTTTCAACCCGTTCTTCACGCGGTTCATTATTCTCAGCTTGTTCCTCTGCGTAACTGGTAGTAGCTCCTAAAAAACAAGTCGCTACGACTACCGAGCAGACGCCTACTGAGAGTTTACGAATGCCAAATTGATTTCTCTGATCAACTAATCTTTTTCCCATATTCCATTCCTTTATGTCACCAGGTAAAGAGGGTGGGGCTTCCCCATCCTCCTTCTTTTACCTGTGAACTTTTCACCGTTTTTTGCTAGATTCTCTAGCTATTTACTTGGCCTTATCGGCTCTTTTTTTCTGATCGTCCAGTACAGCACTGGCAAGGCCTGCCGCTAGGATTCCAGCAACGAGGCTTGCGACGCTTTCTTCCGTTCCCGTATTTGGTAATCTACCTTCGGAAACTGGAGCAGCTGAAACTGCTGGTGTTTGAGTTTCTTTCTCGACTTCCTTCACTACTGCATCTATCCCTTCCTGGCGCACCGCTTTGACCTCAAGAGATGCTTGAGGAGTTGCGGTAGCTACTGGTCCTTCTGAGACATGAGAAGTCTCTGGGTTCGGAAGCGGTTGTGGCTCTGGCTGCGGTTGTGGTTCTGGTTGTGGAGTGTCTGGAAGCACTTCTTTCGTGCCCACCTCTGTGATTTCTGCCACTGGATCTAGCTCTACAAAGGCATCCAGTTCCTTCCGGCTTTCCACACCATTTTCTTGAGAAACTTCCACCAAGCGCAATTTGCGGCCTTTTTGACCTTCTTGAACCACACGTTTCTCACCTTTTGGAAGATCCGCATTTGGACGTTCTAAGCGTTCAAAGTCCATCTCTTCTGGCTCAATCACCAACTCTGGTTTGGTATGGACCAGATTCTTAACCCCTTCTTCAGGAATGGCTGAACCTGTAGGTGCTTTTGCGGAGAGAGAAAGTTGATATACTTTTTCGAGCTTGCCATCTTCTGAGACAACCTTGACAAGAACAGGGGCATTAGCACTTTTAGCATCCACGACCGTAACGGCTGTTCCATTCTTGCCTTGTGCTGAAACGATTGGACGTTCTCCCTCATACTCTAGATGATAATCTGTCACATCTGGTTTAAAGCCTTCTAGGTCTTTGCCATTCACTTGGATGGTGACATCAGTTGTTGCCTGGGCCTCTTCTGTTGGAGCATAGGCGCTCAATTCAACGATTCCAATTCCTTTTAGATTTTCATCACGGACCATTCTTAAACGGATGGCTTTGGTTCTGGTTTCGTTGAAGCTGAGGTTAGAGATATAACCAGCTTCAAAGGCATAATCCAAGCTATACGGGATTTCTTCCCAGTTAGAGGCCTGGTTAAATGGATGATCTGGAAGATTCTTCAGATTGCCATAATCATCCGGAACCTCAAAGTCTGGACCAATATAGCGTTCAAGAACCGTTTTCGTTGGCAGGCCTGTTTCCTGATCTGCAAAGAAGTCGACCGCTACTTTATTGACCAAACGCTCTGTTACTTGACCATTTTTCTTGAAGATGAGACCAGCAAATACTTCAGTTTGATCTGGTTCTCTCTTCCAGTTGGTCCAGCGATAGTACTCGTTGTAGCCACCATCGTTGATGTAATCGATATAGTCGATTTGATTTGGATCGAGATCATTGGTTTCACTAGCAAATGCTCTTGTATCTTCTGCATTGTAGTCACGGTTCACAGAGAGGTTTTCTCCTGTCTTTTCTGACACCCGGACGGTCAGCTGAGCTGTCAGATCATAGCCAATGACTTTTCCTTCCAGCGTGAAGCTACCTTCGTGAGAAAGCGTATCAGCTGGTACAGCCTGCCAGTCCACCGTAAGCTCCTTGCGTTCGTAACCTGTGTCCCCTTTAAAGTAGACACCTACTGTAGATGGTAGAACCAGATCTTGACCGACTTTCACAAAACGTCTGCCTGCTTCTACTGCTACTGGAGCAGCTTGTTTCAGTTTTTCTGCATCACTTGTGAGATGGAGGCGGTATTCTTGTAAGATAGTACCATCTTCTGCTTTATGGATGACACGGATTGGCTCACCTTCATGGACGCTTGGCACAACCGTTGCAAGACCGTGATGGCTAGCTGTCGCTTCCACTTGTGGATAAGCCCGATCACGCGCATCGATGTAGTAATCGGTCACACTTGGGTTGACACCTGGCAAGACCTCACCGTTGACACGAATGGTCACTTGGCTCTTTTCTTCTGCCGCAACCTTATTGGCAAAGATCTGAATCTCTGAAATAGAGCTTCCACGTTTGCCTTCTGGTGTCTTCATGCGGATCCGAACGGCATAGGTGTCGACTTTATCAAAACTGAAATGATTCATCTTGCCAGCTGCTACCGGTTCTTCAACGGTTAGGTTGCTGACTTCTTTCCAGTTAGCTGGATTGTTAAATGGATGGTCTGTTTCGTCTTTAACACGATTTGGATTGCTTGGAACAGTTGGAATTTGTTCCCCTGTATAGTACTCAATCACATATTCACTTGGAGCGCCAACGCCGTGGTCTTCATGGAAACCAACATGGAGGTTGTCCACTGCTCGCTTGGTCAAGATACCAGAATCCCCAAACAAGATACCAACAGAATCTTCCGCATTGTCACGGCCCCAGTTGGTCCAACGGTTAGCTGGAGCATCGGTAAAGGAGATGACCTTATCATTGACCTTAGCAACTGGATCTGCATCGTTAGAGTCACTTGCAAAAGCGAGTGGCAAGACAGATCCTGTCCATTGCTCTGCTACATTGGCACCCTTAACCGTGTTTGCGGAAACACGAATATGAAGACGTGTTGGAAGATCCGTTCCTTCTACACGACCAGCTAGGACAACTTCTCCTTCTTTGGCCAAGAGTTGCGGATCGACCGCATCCCAGGCCACCTTAGCAGTATAGGTCTTACCATTAGAGTGATAGGTCCGCACGCTTTCTGGAAGAGCTGGTTTTTCGCCGACTGGAGTGGTGGTGCTGACTTCTTCTACAGCGATAATGCCTTCAACCGTCACTTGAGCTTGGGCTTCTTTTTCCACACCCTCTACATGACCTGTGACTGTAAAGCTATGGTAATCCTTGACTTGATCTGCGGTCACAGCATCCCAGGTCACGCGTTTTTCTTTAGGGAATCCCTTGTCATACTCGACCAAGACGGTCTCTGGAAGAGCTGGCAACACGTTTCGATCGGTACTGATCCGTACAGGACGCACCTTGACAACCGTCTTTTCTTCTGGATTTGGCGTGATGGTAAAGCTGACTTCTCCTGTTTGTCCTTGGAAGTTGGCTTCTAAATGAACCAATCCTGCTTCCCGCAATTCCAAACCTTTATTGGTTGCGACGGCTTTTCCTTGGCTACCAGCTCTTGTTTTCACATCGATTTGATCTGCTTTCAGACTCGCTAGACTACCATCTTGGTAATGGGCGATGATTTCAAGTGGTACCGTTTGGTCTTCCTTGAGTTCCTGTCCTTCTGGCAGACGCAATTCTAAACGCTGGATCTTTGGACTTTCTTCTTGGAATTGGACCACATAGGTCTGTACAGCTCCTGTATCCTTAGCAGTCACAAAGATTTGAGCCTTCAAACCATTTTCGCGATTAGCTTGTAGGACCGTCACTTGAGCATTTTCTGCACTTGCTGTGACTTGACCAGGCTCTTGCCCATAAGCCAGCGGACGGAAAATAGTATGGTTGCCACTACCAAATTTTGGAAGAGCTACTCCATCTAGCTGAACCGTTGGTTTCTTAGCCTTGCCTACATCTCCTCCTGCAACCACTAGTGTCGCTTGGACCGTTTCCCCATTGCCTAGGAGTCCTGTCGCTTTCAAGCGTGCTCCTGGTGTGGACAACTGATCTTCTTGACCAGCTTCCAAGGTCCATTGATCGACCTCATAGTGGGCAGTGGTCCCATCGGTGAAAACTAATTGCACAGCCTTATCCACCGTCGCTAGATTTGCTCCCTGTGGGATTTGTTTGATGACCGGAAGGACTTGTTCCACGCCGATCACATCGACCAGAGCTTCGACCGTGCGTCCTTGAACATGACCTGTCACACGGACTTGGCCAGCACGGCTATAGTCTGCCGCATCCCATTCAACGGCTTCTTCTTGGGCCTTGCCATCGCTATAGACCACATTGACCTTACTTGGTAAGGTTGGTTTTTCTCCTAGATAAGCACTTTGTCGAACAGGTTCCACACCTAATACAGTGCGTTCTGCTTGGTCCTTCTTACCTGTAAAGAGGCTGACTTGGTCTGATTGCAAGCGATCTGAGTCTGCATACAGGGTAAAGGCACCCGCCTGCTCAGTTGATTTGACAATCACAACCCCTTTGCCGTTGAAGGCTTTGCGTTGCCATGAGCCATCTTCCTGCGCTTTGTAGCGTTCACGGCTGGCTTGTTCCCCATTATCGACACCGACAATTTGGCCCTGTCCATGCAAATGGAAATGCACCAAATTATTGGCAGTTGGTACGACACGACCTTCTTCATCGACGATTTCATAGGTAATATAGGTCAAATCCTTACCGTCCGCTGCGATCGCATGTTCTTCTTTCAACAAACGAACACCCGCAGCCTTGCCGGCTGTTTCGACTTGATCTTTCGCGATCACTTCTCCTGCTTCGTTGCGCGCAATAGCTTCCACTTTACCTGGTACATAAGGGACCAACCACTCTAGATAGAGTTCATCCGGATTTGCCCCTTCTTGGTAAGTCCGGCCATCAGCTGTGGTCTTCTTGGTAAAGGTCTTCACTCCTTGTGATTCCCCATTGACAATCAATTCCACACTGTGGGCATTGGAGAAAGTCCGAACAGGGATCCGGCCTTCTTCGTCCATGACACGATTGGCTAATTCAGGATTGTCCCAGTTCCAATGTGGCAAGAGATGGACCATCGGATGTTTCTCTGCCGATACCCATTGACTTTGGTAAAGGTAAAAATCATTCTTTGGAAGGCCGGCAGTATCCACGATACCGAAATAAGAACTTTTCACAGGTGTGTCATTTTGGTTGTGCCATGGGGTTGGCTCACCGATATAGTCCGTACCGGTCCAGATAAATTGTCCTGCATAACCGGCATGATCACGGTCAAAGGTCCAAGAGGCGGTTGCTGTCCGACCCCAACCAACCCGGTCATTGCCGTAGTCTGATTGTTCATAATGGCGATCTTCTTGGTTGCTTCCTACCCATTCTCTTTCAGGGTGGTAGTAAGAGCCCCGTGTCCGCGTTGCAGAAGAGGTTTCAGAACCATAAATGAGCCAGTTTGGATGTTTCGCCCGTAAGCTTTCATAGTTGGCTTCTGAATAGTTAAATCCAACCGCATCGAGCTCTGCTGCTACCTTTTCATGGCCTCCTGAGCCATCCCCAAAGCGGAATTTATCAGCTCCCATAGTGACATAGCGGGTTGCATCCACGTCCTTGATGGTCTTGACCAAGCGACGAACAGTTGCGACAGATTTGTCTGAACCATCTGCTTCACCGACTTCGTTACCGATTGACCACATGACAATGGCTGGATTGTTCTTGTCCCGCTCTACCATGGTCCGTAGATCGTAATCGGACCAAGTATCCCCTTTACGAGCTTCTGGGTGAGTGGCATCCTTTTCAAAGAAACGACCGTAATCGTATTGTTTCTTGCCACCATACCAGGTATCAAAAGCTTCTTCTTGGATCATCAAGCCCAACTCAGCTGCAATTTGCAAAGTTTGTTCACTCGCTGGGTTGTGGGTCGTCCGGATCGCATTGACTCCCATGTCCTTCATCTGTTTGAGACGACGGTATTCAGCCTTGTAATTTTCCTCAGCTCCAAGAGCCCCGTGGTCATGGTGAAGAGATACCCCGTGGAATTTCGTCGCCACCCCATTGAGGAAGAAGCCACCTTCTGGCGTCCAGTTCAGATAGCGATAACCAAAGCGTTCCTTTTGCACATCGACCAACTGCGAATCCCGATAGACACGCGTATACAAGGTATAGAGAGCTGGATGATCCGTTTTCACATCCCAGAGGGTCGGTTTTTCAACATGCAAAGTTTGAGAAAGGTTGATCTCTTGACCTGCTAGAACAGCTTGTGCTTCACTGCGCGTTTTTTCGCTCACCACTTGGCCATTTTGATCGACAATTTCATATTCTGCATAAATACTATGAGCTTGATCATCCTGGTTGACAATGCGGCTCTTCACCACTGTATCTACTGCCCCATTTTGCTGTTTTTCCAACTGAGGGGTCGTAATCGTAGTCCCATACTGCGCTAAATGAACCTTGTCCGTTACACTCAGCTTAACATCCCGGTAAATTCCGCTACCAGAATACCAACGGCTACTTGGTTGTTGATTGACCACATGAACGGCGATGGTATTCTCACTTCCATCCGCATTCAAATAAGGAGTAATATCATAAGAAAAAGCATTGTAACCATTTGGATAATGACCAACGAATTGTCCGTTTACATAGACTTTGGAATCCATATAAACCCCGCCAAATTCCAAGCGGACCTTCTTATCTAGATCCTTGTCGTCCAAACGGAAGGTCTTACGATACCAAGCATCCCCTCCGTTTAATTGTCCCCCTTCATTTTGAGCAGGAGAGTTGTGATCGAAATCAAAGAAAATAGACCAGTCATGAGGAAGATCTAATTTTTTCCAATCCTTGACATCCACTTGACGCCCTTCTGCACCAGGAGCCGCATTTAATTTAAAATACCAATCTTTATTAAAATCACGTTCTCGATCTTGCACAATATCCTCCGCTACACGATTTTGATCTGGAGCAGCTGTTTCTTCTGTTCCTGTAGCACGCTCAGATGAAGCTGAAACGGGCTGGCCTTCGCCTTGAGGCGCTGGCTTTTCCTCAGCTCTGGTAGGGGTGATGACAGCTGGAGCTTCTGAAACCCTTGCACCAGCTTCAGGAACTTCCGTTTCTGAGTTTTCCGTCACAACACTTGGTGTCTCAATCGAAGTCGGTTCACTTTCGAGGGCTGGCTTTTCTTCCGCATGGACCCTTGAAAGACCCAAGGCAGAAAGCCCAATCACAACAGAACAAGCTCCAACTGAGAGCTTACGAATACTAAAAACAGGACGCTTTTCAAAAAAAGACTTGCCCATAAAAACCTCCTCTTAGGATTAACTATTTATTTTGTAAGCGCTTTCTTATGCCTGCGAACGCTTACAGAAAATCACATATTAACTATACCAAAAAAATAGGAGCAATAGGCCTCGATTTCGCTCCAACTATAGTTAGATTAAGAACTCCTTTAATTAGTGGAAATCTCCTACGAAGCAAAAAAATAGAAGCCAACGGCTTCTATTTTTTTATGATCTTATAATCCTGGTTCTTGACCAAGTTCAGCAGCCACCATCCAAATGTTCTTTTCAAGTTCTGCTTTAGCCCCAACAAAGATATCGTTGGTTACATCGTCGCCTTCAGCGTCGGTAACATCCAAAGCTTTTTGGTAAAGGCCATCAAGGTAATGGAAGATTTCAAGAACACGTGCTAAGCTTTCTTCTACATTTTTCGTAAATGCTCCACGGCGTTCTTCAATATTGCTGTGTTCCAAAAATTCAGTCATGCTAGAATAAGGAGCTCCACCAAGAGTGATCAAGCGTTCGCTCACTTCATCCAAGGTTGCATCCAAGCTGTCCATGTATTCGTCCATTTTTGGATGCCAAACCATAAAGCCACGTCCACGCATATACCAGTGTACTTGGTGAAGGGCAATGTGAGCGACGTAGAGATCTGCAACGACTTGGTTCAAGAGAGCTTTTGTTTCTGGAAGAGTTTCTTTATTTGAAGGTGCAAAAGTTGCTACATCAGTAGCTGCTTCATGTTTCATAGTTGTCATATCGTTTCTCCTTTTTATAATGATTCTAATTAACTATGTCTTTATTATATGCTTCCTCCACCAGAAAGTCAAGATAAAAGATTTAAAAATATCATAGTTGTCAATTGAGAAAAGATACGATAGAATGAAGAAGACTAATCGAAAGGCTTGACCAATGAAATATATCTTTACCTTCCTGATCTCCATGGTTCCCCTTGTTGAATTGCGCGGGGCCATCCCTTTTGCCATTGCAAATGGTATTCCCTTATGGACAGCGCTCCTAATCGGAGTGATCGGAAATCTTCTCCCTGTCCCTCTGATCTTCTTTTTCGCCCGCCATATTCTTACTTGGGGCGCAAAAAAACCGATCATCGGAGGCTTTTTTAGCTGGTGTCTCAATAAAGGGCATAGAGGCGGACAGAAATTAGAAAAAGCTGCAGGAGACAAGGGAATCTTCTGGGCCTTATTGCTCTTTGTGGGAATCCCTCTTCCGGGAACTGGTGCCTGGACTGGTGCCCTTGCAGCTTCTATCCTTGACTGGGACTTCAAACGCAGTAGCCTCGCAGTCATGCTCGGAGTGATCCTAGCCGGCCTCATCATGGGAACCCTGTCCCTGCTTCTAGGAATCGATACCTTCGCACATTAAGCAAAAGAATGAGCCCATGATATCAATTCACATAATATTTTCTCTGAATCTTTCCTTAGGTGAGTACGGACGTCAGCGAACTTCTATGAAGTTCCATGACTAAT
>OGYU01000608.1_pt1 | contig 29072 bp, 26 predicted proteins | sample 1576581 | NCBI WGS metagenome assembly OGYU01 (sample SAMEA3541547, study PRJEB24748) | human gut metagenome | biome: human gut; feature: human-associated habitat; material: faeces | place: China | collected 2012 | reverse complement strand
GCAACCGCGCCTCGGCGCGAGAATGTGCCAAGGCACATTCTTTTTTACATTGCAGTGGCTTTTTTATATTATACACGAACTGATGTTCGCTTTGCAAAGGAAATCTTTTTCTTCATGACAATAGAATGCTCACAGCGCGTGTATTCTATTGTTTGGTTCCCTATTTTTTTTGAACAGTCTTTCAGAAATCTGATATACTATCATCTATAGGATGCCCAGGGTGAAAAGGAGGATTGCTTATTATGTTCAGACAAGGAAAACAGGCTGTGAAAAAATCGGCACAGCAAAATGTTGTAATCATTTATGCCGATGATCTTGGTTTTGGGGATCTTGGATGCTATGGGAGCAGGAAGATCGACACCCCGAATCTGGACAGGCTGTGTGCAGAAGGATTGAAATTTACCAACGCATATTCCACCTCTGCGGTTTGTACGCCTGCACGCTTCAGCATTCTGACAGGGCGTTATCCGTTCCGGAATGATCAGGCACATATTCTGCCGGGAGATGCAGGCTGTATTATTAAAAGAGAGCTTGATACCGTTCCAAAGCTGTTTCAGAGAGCGGGGTATCATACCGGAATTGTTGGAAAATGGCACCTGGGGCTGGGAGATGGCAGCAAACCGATCGACTGGAATCAGGAGATCAATCTGACACCGATAGACCTTGGTTTTGAGGAATCCTTTATTTTTCCGGCAACGGCAGACCGTGTGCCCTGTGTATTCTTAGAGGGACGCTCGGTGGTAAATCTGGATCCAAAAGATCCGATCGAGGTTTCCTACGAAGCAGAATCTCCCTTTGAGGATATTCCAACGTATTATAAAAATCCGGAGCTTCTGCGCGTGCGTTCTTCTCACGGACACGATAAGAGCATTGTAAACGGCATCGGAAGGATTGGCTATATGCGCGGCGGAAGCAAAGCAGTCTGGAAGGATGAAGAGCTGGCGGAAGCCTTTTTAAATCGGGCAAAGCAGTTTATTTCAGACAGCTGCAGGGCAGAAAAACCATTCTTTTTGTATTATGCCCTTCATCAGCCCCATGTACCCCGCGTGCCCTCTGCGCGCTTTGATGGCGCGACCGGACTGGGACCCAGAGGGGATGTGATCGCAGAGCTTGACTGGTGCGTTGGGGAAGTGATGGCTGCGTTGGAAAAAGAAGGGATTCTGGATAACACCATGATTATTTTTTCCAGTGATAATGGACCGGTACTGGATGATGGTTATCTGGACAGAGCATATGAATTAAATGGGACGCATCGGGCAGCAGGACCGCTGAGAGGCGGAAAATACAGCAAGTTTGACGGTGGTACAAGAATTCCATTTATTGTATACAGTTCTGCGCTGAAGCACCGGGGCGTGTCCGAGGCGCTGATCAGCCAGGTAGATCTATATGCTTCCTTTGCACACATGCTTGGCATCGAAACAGGAGAGGACAGCGCAGTAGACAGCCAGGACAGGTATGCGGCATTGATCGGAGAGGACCCTGCAGGCAGATCAGAACTGATGACAGAGGACTTAACCTGCGGTAAAATGCTGCGCTGCGGCAGCTGGGTATACTTATCTCCCAGCGAAGGGGCTCCATATATGCCCTTTACCAGAATTGAAACCGGTTTATCAAAGGATCCGCAGCTTTACAATATGGATTATGATATCGGGCAGCAGAACAACATCGCCTGGGATTATGCAGATCAGGTGGAGAAGATGGAAAAGCGTCTGCAGGAGATTCTGACAAGCGAAAGCACCAGATAAAAGGAAAAACAAAGAATACCCGGAAAATCCGGGTAGAAAGGATTGAAAAATGGCAGGATATTTGATTAAAGAAACCACTTGCGAGGAACGCAAACAGATCGTGGAGGAGGCACTTGGCAATCTGTCCGCCAGCTGCGACGGCTGCATGGCGGGACTTGCGGATATGTATCAGGATTACATCGACGGCAAAAAAGAAATCCGTGACATCAACATGGAATTCAATGCCAGATACGAGAGAGGAGACATGGATCGGGAAGAAAGAAGAAGCTGCCCGATGTCTGTGTAAAGGGAAAAAGACAGAGACTATTTCGAAGGGAAGGTTTGGAAGAAGAAATTGGAAAGAAAATACGATTTGACAAAGGGAGATGTCTTCCAGACGATCCTGATGTTTATGCTGCCGATCCTGGCAGGAAATGTATTTCAACAGCTGTATTCTGCTGTGGATACGATCATCGTGGGACGTACCCTTGGTTCTGACGCGTTGGCGTCAGTAGGAAGCATCGGGAGCCTGCAGTTTTTTGTGTTTGGATTTTGCTCCGGCCTTGCAGGTGGTGTGACAGTTGTGACATCTCAGTTTATTGGCGCTGGGAAAACGGAAAATGCGAGACGTTCCACAGCAGTGATCTATATGATCTGGGCGGTGGTTTCCCTGCTTTGTACCGTGGTAGGTATTGTTTGCCTGCCAGGGCTTTTGCATATTTTGAATATGCCGGAAAATCTGTTTCAGCGTGCGTATGCTTATCAGCTGGTCTGCTTTATCGGACTTGGAGGACAGCTTTTATACAACGTGGAATCAAGTCTTTTGAGGGCGATTGGAAACAGTAAAGTACCGCTTATTTTTCTGATCATTTCCTCTGTGTTGAATATTATATTGGATTTTGTGTTTATTCTGGTGTTTCATATGGATGTGGTCGGAGCAGCTGCAGCGACGATTCTGGCTCAAAGCCTTTCCGGGGTCGGTTGTCTGATCTACAGCTTTCGGAAATATCCGCAGCTGCGTGTCAGAAAAGAAGATTTTAAAATATCATTTGCTTTTCTAGCGGATCATCTCCGAGTAGGGCTGCCGCTTTCGATTCAGGACTCCATTACGGGCGTCGGAATGATGGTATTTCAGAGTGCGCTAAACGGGATGGGTGCAGATGCGATTGCGGCATACACGGCATGTAATAAGCTGGAAACCTTTGTCGTGATGCCGATGTATTCGATCGCAGTTGCCATGGTAACGTTTACAGCACAGAATTTCGGTGCGAAGCAATATCAGAGAATTCGAAAAGGAATGAAGGTTTCTCTTTTGAGCTGTCTCTTTTTCAGTGTTGTGGTAGGCGGATTGATCATTGTGTTCTGTAAGCCGCTCGTTTCGATTTTCGTTGGAAGCGGTGCAGTAGAGGTGATCCGGCTGTCCAGAATTTACAACAGTATTGAAGCCAGCTGCTTATGGTGTGCGGCACTGTTGTTCACCTACCGGGGCGCGGTGCAGGGAACCGGAAATACGAAGATCCCGATGATGGGCGGATTTTTGGAGCTTCTCATGCGTGTTTTTGCAGCACTTTGCTTAAGCCGTATCTGGGGCTTCCCGGGACTGGCAATGGCCTATCCGCTGGCGTGGATATTTGCGGCACTGTTAAACATGTGGTATTATCGAAAGCTGGACAAAAATGATTTTCAGTGTACCAGAACTTCATTAATATGAAGAAGAATATGTTCCATGAGATAGAGGAGGACGAGTTGCTCGTCCTCCTTTGTCATGTCGGAAATCGGCTGCAGGAGAGTGATGTGGAGAATTGAGGTATCCAGAGAGCTTTCCGTAACTGCAAAGGCACAGAGACATTCTTTGCCAAATACGGAAACCTGCGCCTGAATATCACCGGTCATAACTTGGTCATAGGAGCTTTTCAGGCGATCCAGAATATCAAAAATCGCATAGACGGTCATACGCCGCGGACAGCCTAGATCCTGTTTGAGCGTGAACATGGGAGAACCCTCCTATTACATTTTCCAATGAAAACTGGCGTTTTTTGCTTTTTTCCATGCTGCAGACTTACAGCGGCCGCAGCGTGCCTATTATTTCGGCAAGCACATTGCTGGAGTTATCAATATTTTCTTCGGATGTGCTTGCACCGACGATATAGGGGACACCGTCGATATCAGCTGCAGCGAAGATAGAAATATCGGAATCGTGAGAAACGATCCGAAATTTCCAGATAATATCGTCTTCCCGGCTTTCTGTCATGATCTCCGAAAGGGAAGCGCCGGAGACATCTTCCCAGATGCCGGAAAGGTAAGCAATACATTCGTCTGCGTTTTTTCCGGCAGAAAGTCCCTGCTCCACCTCAATATATTCCTCTTCGTTGGAGGAAAGGAAAAGAAGGAGGGCGGTTCCGCTGTTGCCGTTTGGAAGCGTAAAGCTGCTGCGTCTTGTGCTGCTGATCTGAGTGGAATCCGTGATGCATTGGATGCCTGCAGCGGTGTCGCAATAGCGCTCATAGGTAATATCCACAGGACCATTTATGCGAAAGGATGTCAGACTGTTGTAAATCTGTGTGTGGTCTGTTTCGGAATCCTTTGGATAGGAGCCGACGAGCAGATATGCGCCAAAGTCATTCCTTCCTTCTACTGCAAGCAGTACATGCTGCAGGGTGGTCTGGCTGGAATCTGTTCCCTGGAAGAAAATCTGGTAAGCGGACTGTCCGCCGAAATCGTCCGGTCCTGCGGTCAGAATCATGGCGTCGGTAAGACCGTAGCCCTCTGCGTAGGAGGAAACAATATCCTCCCGGTAGTTTTCGATGTCGGCAAGGGAATAGATCGGAACAATTGTAGCCCAGTTGAAGCTGGTTTCGATCCGGCAGTTTCTGGCATTGTTGGTAAAAGTAAAACCATCATCTGAAACGCTATACTCTGCCGGAACGTCGATGGTAGCATTTAAAATTCCGAGATCATAGGTGACAATTTCCGTACCGGTGCTGTCGTTTGAATCGCCGGAGGAAGGATCGTCCGGTGCGTCTGAATCCTGCCCGGGCGGGGTTTGAGAGGGCGTCGGCGTATCCGAACCGGGGGGTGCAGATGCAGAAGAAGGATTTATGGATGAAGCAGAGTTTGTGTAGCTGGTATTTTTTCCGGATTTTCCGGAAAGGGGCAAAAAGAGGACGAGGGCGACTACCGCGACCAGAGCGCCGCCAAGAGCGACTGCCAGAAGCGGATTTTGTTTCAGATGTGCCGACAGGACAGCAAAAAATGTGGCAGGTCGGGAAGACAACGCGCCGGTACATTGCTGCGGTGCGTTTGCCGTTGATCCGGGGGATGGCGATTGTGCCGATGCAGTTGCGACATCCCCGTTCAGCGCGCAGATAAAGGCTTCCATGCTCATGAAGCGGTCTTCCGTACGGATGCTGAGCGCCTTCAGAATCGCCTGTTCGATGGCAGAGGAAATGGAGATGCCAAGCTCGGAGGGGCGTTTGAGGGTATCGCCGTGAATCCGTTCGATGGAATCCGGCGGAAGAACTCCGGTGATGCAGCGATAAAGCGTTGCACCCATGGCATAAACGTCTGTCCAGGGTCCCTGATTTCCATGGGAAGAGTATTGCTCCTCCGGGGCATAGCCATGCTTTAGAATAACGGAAACGCTTTTCCCATCACCGGAAGCAAAGCGCGCTGCGCCGAAGTCCAGAAGCCTGCTGTCACCGTCGGCGGTCAGGTAAATGTTGTCCGGGCTGATATCCCGGTGTAAAAGCTGCATGGAGTGGACAGAAACGAGCGCGTTCATAACCGGCAGCAGGATTTTCAATGCTTCTTCGCAGGAAATTTTTTCCCCGTGCGCAGCAAGATAGGCTTTTAGACTGGTGCCGTTCACGTATTCCATGACGAAGTATGCGGTGTTGTTTTCCCGGAAATAGTTCTGGACGGAAACGATATTCGGTGTGTTCTGGAGCTTTGCCAGAATGCGTGCTTCCTCCAGAAAACGTTCCATTCCGGATTGATAATCCTTTTCCTGATGACTGGTCAGAACGACAGTATAGCGGTCGGTATTCCGGGTAGCCATGGCGGAGGGCATATATTCTTTGATGGCGACTTTGATTTCGAGGGTCAGGTCAAAGCCGAGGTAGGTAATGCCGAAGCCGCTGATGCCGAGGACTTTGCCGATCAGGTAACGGCCGTTTACAATTGTGCCCAGGGGAAGGGCGAGATAGGGCTGCTGCTTTGTTTCATCGAACCCGCAGACGGGGCAGACCGTGCCGGGGTCTTTTTCGGAAAAGCAGCCGTAACAGATACGTTCGGGATTCATAGTTCCTCACATTCCGCCGCAAAAGCGGCTTTTGATGATAGTACATCGTTTTCGAAATAACTATACCACTCACTTGCCTGTGAATCCGATTGCACAGGTATAAAAGCCTCAGCGTAGCCCGCTACGCCTGCGTTTTTATACCTGCACACTCGAATCCACATCCTACGTGATTGGTATAGTTATTTACGAAACGCTGTACTAGACAGCTGTAAAATGTTCCGGTGTATTAGGAAAATGCTGGCGAGATCGCATCGGGACGGCTGATGCAGGTCAGGACGAAAAGCGTCCCATCGATGCTGCGGATGCGTTCCGTATGGCGAAACAGCAGCCCTACGAGCCAGTCTGTAGAAACGGCAGAAGAACTGATCCGGCGGTATCAGGTGCAGCTTGATTATTATGCGCAGGCACTTGAGCGTCTTACTGGAAAGAGCGTGAAGGAGAAGCTGATCTATTCCTTTGCCCTGTCAAGGGAGATCCGGCTTTGGTGATAAGGCTGTCAGTCCAGGGATTCTAAAAATTTACAGATATAAGGAAGAGCAGCACCACAGGCAATCGGTATGCCGGCACAGGAGGCAGTGGATATAAAATGCCGGTCAGTTGGAAATGCACTTGCCTTTTGGATCTTTGATAACAATAGATCAATATCATTGTCTGTAATATAAGGAGCAATACTGCCACCGAGAATTACGTCATAATCAATAACCATGTGGAGATTATCTATTGCAATAGTCAGCGCAGAAAGATAAGAGAGCCAGCGTTCTTCATAGCTGTGCTCTTTTTTTCTCAGATGAAGGAAAAAATCCTCAAGAGTTTCATCCCCCTCAAGAAGGGCAGAAACAGAGCAGCAGGTTTCCATACATCCGCGCTTGCCGCAATAGCAGGGCTTTCCGTCTGGTATAATTGTCATATGTTCAAAAACACCGCTTTTTAATTCACTACCCTTCAGGAATTTTCCATTTACAATAAGAGCACCACTCAGATTTTCCCGTATATGAAAGAATATTGCATTTTTCTTTTCCGGCTGCTGCCATAGCTCCAAGGTAGCTGCGGCTTCAGCATCGTGGATCATTGTGCAGGGAAAGGGAAGATATTTGGAAATGGAACTTACGGTCAGACCGGTACAATTTAGGATTTTTCCATAGGTAACTGTTTTTCCATCCGCAGAGATCAGTCCCTGCAGTACGATACCGATACCCAGAATAGAAGAAGATGGGTATGCAAGTGAAGTCAGGAAATGAGTCAGCTTTTCACCCAGCAGTTCAAAATAATCCAGTGTATTGGAAAAGGGAACAGCGTATTGGATAGTGTGGAGCAGGGTTCCTCTCAGGTCAATAGCTGCCATGGAAAGCGTATGAAGACGGATTTCAATTCCGATGGAAATCCGGGCATCATAGATACAGGATATAATCTGCGCCTTACGTCCGCCGGTAGAAGCGAAGGAGCCATTTCTTTCGATCAGACCAGAGGCTTCCAGACTCTGCAGCTGCTGGGATACCGTTGGTAAGCTGAGCGTTAGCTGGTATGCAATGTCCTGCTTGGAAATACGTTGTGTTTTGTAGATCAGCTCATATACCCGCTTGCGGGTTATGGGATTTAGTTGACCATTCATAAGGGTAAAGCTCTCTTTCTAAAAATTATACAGATGCTTTGTTCAGAATAACACATCCTGTTGCAAATAGCAAGCTTTGTATATAATGCACAAAAAAATATATAATTTTTTTGATTATATGTCATTGACTAATAAAAAATATTCATATAAACTTATAGCATAAACTTTTGCAAAATGAATTTGCAAAAGCAGTTCGCAAAAGGAGGGAAGCGAGTGGATACAGCAAGAGAGTTACCAAAAAAGATGAAAGCAATTGTTGCTTATGCACCGGGCGATTACAGATTTGAGGTCGTGGATACCCCAAGAGCAGGAGAGGGTGAAATGATCCTGAAGGTAGAAGCCTGTGGGATCTGTGCAGGTGATGTGAAGGCCTTCCATGGTGCAAAGAGCTTCTGGGGCGGTGATGGGAATCCTCCCTATATTAAGGCACCTATGATTCCGGGTCATGAGTTTGTTGGCAGAGTTGTGGAAATTGGTGATAAGGTCAAGGGAAACTGGAAAATTGGGGACAGAATCTGTCCTGAGCAGATTGTTCCCTGCGGCGAATGCATGTTCTGTAAAACCGGAAGACACTGGATGTGTGAAAAGCACGATCTTTTTGGCTTCCAGAATAATGTAAATGGCGGTATGGCTGAATATGTACGCCTGACGAAGGAAGCGCTTCCATATCTGGTACCCGCAGATATGCCTGTTGAAAAGGCTGCTCTGATCGAGCCATATGCATGTGCATTTCATTGTGTGGACAGGGCACAGCCAAAGACGACAGACTTTGTGGTGCAGTCAGGAGCAGGAACACTGGGACTTGGAATGATAGGAGCGCTGAGACAGGCAAATCCTAAGTGCCTGGTAGTTTTGGATATGAACGATGAGCGCTTGAAAAAAGCAAAGGAATTTGGGGCGGATATCGTCATGAATCCGGGGAAAGAAGATGTGGTGTCCAAGATTAAGGAGATGACAGGCGGATATGGCTGTGACATCTATATTGAAGCAACCGGACATCCATCAAGTGTACAGCAGGGACTGGACTGTATCCGTAAGCTGGGACGCTTTGTTGAATTCTCTGTATTTGGAGAAAAGGTATCTGTGGACTGGAGCATCATATCTGACAGAAAAGAATTGGATCTTCTTGGTGTACATCTGAGTCCCTACTGCTATGATACGGTGATCGAATGGATTGACAATGGAAAGCTGCCGACTGCCGGAGTGGTAAGTCATAAATTCCCGTTAGAGAAGTGGGAAGAAGGATTTCATCTGGCACAGACCGGAGAAGATGGAGCAATGAAGGTTGTTCTGGTACCGGGAATGGAGGGATAGCATGCAAAGAATTCTCAATGATCCGGACAATATTGTAGACGAGATGCTGAGCGGTTTTCTGAAAGCCAATAGTGATATAGTAGAAGCCACGGAAAATAAGCGGGTTGTTAAAGCCAGATGCAAAGGCGAAGGAAAGGTTGGCGTGATCACCGGAGGCGGCTCCGGGCATAAACCGGCATTCATTGGTTATGTCGGAGAAAATATGTGCGATGCTGCGGCAGTTGGTGAAATCTGTTCTTCCCCTACAGCAGTTGCCTTTCTTGATGCGGCCAAATGTGCAGATCAGGGAAAAGGAGTGGCATGTCTCTATGGAAATTATTCCGGGGATAACATGAATGTAAAAATGGCTGTGAAAATGGCACAGAAGCAGGGTCTGACAATAAAGACGGTGATCGCCAATGATGATGTGGCCAGCGCTCCTAAGAATCAGAGAGAAAAAAGAAGAGGAGTTGCCGGGGAGATCTTTATGTGGAAATGTGGTGGTGCCAAGGCTGCAATGGGCGGTTCACTTGACGAGGTGATCGATGCAGCACAAAAGGCAATTGACCATACGAGAAGTATTGGTATTGGTCTGACACCATGTACACTTCCGGCAGTGGGACATCCCAATTTTGAGATCAAGGATGGCACTATGGAGGTAGGGATAGGACACCATGGAGAGCCTGGAATAGAAGTGTGTGAGCTGGAAACGGCTGATAAAATGGCAAAGAGAATGACAGATATCATCCTGCCAGACTATCCTTTTGAAGCAGGTGATGAGGTTGCAGTGCTGATTTCCGGGCTTGGGGCGACGCCGGTAATGGAATTGTATGTATTATACAATGAGGTGGAAAAGCTTCTGCAGGAAAAAGGAATTGCAGTCTACAGAGCATATGTGGGAAATTATTTCACATCATTAGATATGATGGGTGCAACGCTTACATTAATGAAGCTTGATGAGGAATTAAAGGAGCTCCTTGATATGCCTGTTAATACAGTAGGATTGAAGCAAAAAGGGAAGGAGAAGGGATGAAAGCGTTTCATAACAAGGATGGAAAGCCTGTTCTGATGAGGATGGTCAGTGGAATTAAAGAAAATAAGGATTACCTCGGTGAAATTGACGGCCTGATCGGAGACGGTGACCATGGGATGAATATGAATAAAGGCTTTAGCCTGTTTCAGCAGCGGTTTGAAAAGGAAACGTTTGATCTGAGTGAAGGCCTGAGAGAGCTGGGGATGATCCTGCTTAATGAAATCGGCGGTTCCATGGGTCCGATCTATGGAACTGTATTTATGGCAATGGCAGACGAAGCAGACGGAAAAGATGAGATTACAGTTTCAGATCTGTACCAGATGCTGGATCAGGCGAAAAAGGAGCTGGAAGAGCTTGTTGGAGCAAGAACAGGAGATAAAACGCTGATGGATACACTGACACCTGCAGTGGCGGCTTTGGAAAAAGCCGGCCAGGAGGGTGCGGATATGCAGACTGCCCTTGTACAGATGAAAAAGGCTGCAGAGAGTGGAAGAGATTCCACGAAGGATATGATAGCAAAATTCGGACGTGCCAGCAGACTTGGGGAACGGTCAAGAGGTGTACTGGATGCCGGGGCTGTATCCTGCTGTATCCTGCTTCAGAGCTTTGCAGACGGTATAATGGAGGTGATCGGGTGAAACTTGCAATTGGCTGTGATAAAGCAGCATATCAGCTGAAAAAGACGATAATGGAGCATTTGTCTGATATCGGTGTTGAATATGAAGATTACGGAGCGGCAGAGGGAGAAACTGTTTTATACCCGGATATAGCAAGGAAGGTAGCTGAGGCAGTAGCAGAAGGAAAATATGAGCGGGGCATTCTGGTTTGCGGAACTGGAATCGGAATGGCTATTACGGCCAATAAAGTCCCGGGGATACGGGCAGCAGTCTGTCATGACCCGTATTCTGCAGAGAGAGCCAGAAAAAGCAATGACGCACAGATCCTCTGCATGGGAGAAAGAGTGATCGGGAAGGAGCTGGCTAAATGCCTGGTTGATATCTGGCTAAAAGCAGAGTTCTCTGGCGGAGGATCACTTCCCAAGGTGAAACGGATCGGAGAAGTGGAACAATACTATTTTGACAAAGTAAAAAAACAAGCATCTGATTGACATTTTCTGCTGCATGGAATATACTATGATTAAGAAATGAAATTAAATTTCAAATAATGAAATTTGAGAAACAAGTGAGGTGAAGGTATGAATTATCATATTTTGGATTCGCTCGATTTAAGGGCATTTGACAACAGGGAGAAGGATTATGGGGTACATAATTATTTGGAAACGCTTGGGTTTGTTCCAGATGCTGTTACCCTGCTGGAATGCTCTGTAGAACAGGTTCATTCCTATAACGGGATCATTGATAATGCGACAGTGCCTTACCTGTGGACATGCGAAAGAGAAATGCCGGGTGGTAACGTCTGGAGTCAGAGGCAGCTGTACGGATTGGTAGAGGAACTGCATAAGGCAGGAACCAAATTTTTCTTTGGTGCACTTGCCCAGCCGAATATACATGATGAATACAATACCAGAGCAGAATGGCTTATGGAGCATGCAGATGAATATGATATTTTCATCATGACAAGGGATGGCGGTTCCTTAAGGAATAGTACAGGATCCATTAATCCGCTGAGAAGGCTTCCGGATGGACGCTACTATGAAGATGTATTTCTGGAAGATCTGATCAGGTATCTGGAGGATTTTCATATGGATGGCTTTCTGGCAGGGGATGGCTGGTGCGGTCTTGGCGTTATGCTGAAGGATGGAGATTTCCATCCGGATATGATCGATCAGTTTGAAACCTGGTCAGGAATAAAGGTTAAGGGTGAGAAGACGTCTGAACAGGCAGACTTTATCTGGAATGATCCCGGGAATCGGTCTCTTTGGATGAAGTTTTATGCGCAGAGGTGGGCTTCTTTCTTTAAAAAAATGAAACAGGGATTGGAAAAGCATGGAAAAGAATTTGTTTCCATGGATCCATGGGCAAGAGGAGCTGTAGATGCAATTTATGACTACGGTGTGGATTATAAGCTGTTGTCCGAAAGCGGTGTGGGTGCAGTCTGCATCCAGGCAAGAGAGGAAAACTGGGGACACAGAGGCGGTGAGTGGCTGTATGTTTGGGAAGCCGGTGAAATTGTCAGCTTTGTGACAAGCAGGGCATATGCACCGGATCTGCATCTGTACTGGGCAATTGCCACCTGCAATGCACCGGAGCACTGGATTGCAGTTAAGGATATGCCAAATGCGCTGGAAAGACAGTCATTGTCACTGCCAAGTACAACCTTTATCAATGAGGAAGGAAATTATGTCCGCGCAACAGAGGGACTACAGTTTATTTTTGGAACAGACCTGGAGAAGCAGGACTGGAAATTCCTGAAGGACAGATGGGATATAGGATTTGAAGAACCCATTCTGAAAACAAACGGACCTGTGCTTGTATTTTCAGATGCAGTGTATCAGTATCATTTGGACAGGGGCGAACGGTGGGAGCTGACAGCTCCGGGATTAAGAGCCATTATGGCAGGTGCATCGATCCACTGTGCTGTTAACAGTAAGAATCTGAAGAAAAGTAACGCAGACGGATACGTTCTTGTCAATCCTATGGGAATCACCAATGAAGAGGTTGAGGCACTTCTTGAGAAGAACAGGCAGGGAGCCGGGATCGTTGTGATCGGAAATACCGATAATGAATATCTGATCCGCGAGCTGGGACTGAAAAGAGCGGAAGCGAAGGAAGCTGACTGTCTCTGTCTGGATCAGGAAGCAATAGAGAAATACTGGAAGGGCATTGACTGTGATGCACTGGCCTGTGTAAAGGATGGTAAGTTTGTAGAACAGGTTGTTTCTGTAAAGCCGGTTTATAACACCAAAAGCAGAACGGAAGACAAGGCACTGTTCCAGGCAGTAGATGCACAGGTGCTTATAGGGCTTCAGACAGAGGCTGGGATTTATGCAGGTACAACGATAAGGAAAACAGGGGAGAATACAGGATTACGAATGTATGTAAGTCGTTCCTATGAATGGCCAAAGACCCTGGCAAGGTGGAATTTTAAATTCACAATGAGAAGCTTTGCGGAAGAATTACCGGATGATGTAGATAGATTGAATGCACATTTAATGAACAGGGTATGCGGAAATATTGCTCATGCGTCAGAAGGACAGATTTATCAGTATGAGATACATGAGGATGGCACGTTGCATATCGGGCTTGGCAATATGGGAAATATGTTTTATGGAAAGCCGGTATTATACGTGGAAGACGATATCTGTTTTCATGATGATTATGCAATTCAACGATATACACCGGGCGGGTATATCCATTTTGACACAACATTACACACGATAAAGGTGGAGGTACCACCGTTAGGCAGTACACATGTGAAGCTTAAAAGAAAATAAATAAAACGACAGTCTATAGGAACTGTCACACAATCAAAGGAGGTATGGTTATGAAGAGAAAAATGAAAGCAGTAGCGGCTTTGTCACTTGCAGCAGTAATGCTGCTTGCAGGGTGCGGCAGCAGTAAGGGTACACAGGATGGAGGAAGCACCACAGCAGCAGACACAGCTGAGCAGCAGGAAGGTACAGAAACCGCAGCATCGGATTCAGGAGAGAAGATAGTTATCCGTGTTGTCGGACCCATGGAAAATGAGAATGATACAACAAATCCTGTTACCAAGCAGACAGTCAGAGGTTACTATGTGATCAAGGAGTTATATGAGGCAGAGCATCCTAATGTAGAGCTGCAGCTTACAGGTATTCCGTGGGACAGCTGGCAGGCAAAGCTGACAACGGTAGCGGCAGCAAACCAGGTTGACGTTGTTGTACATGGTGCAAGTATTGTGGATATAGTAGAAGATCTGACACCTTATGCGGAAAAGGACGGAGATTTCCTGGATGGACTTTTACTGAAATATTCCTACAGAAGAGCAGATAAGTCCAATTACACAAAATTGGTTCCTACCGGTATCCCGATCACAGCAGCAGCAACATCTATTATGTATGATAAGAAGATCTTTGATGATTATGGACTTGACTATCCTGATGAAACATGGACTTGGGAAGATGTGCTTGATGCGGCAAAGAAAATGACAGGTACAGATCCGGTGACTGGTGAGCAGACATATGGCTATTATATTGACGGTGCAAGCAGTGACTGGGTAGGACGTTCCATGATCGGCTACTATTTTTCAAAAGATACAAAGGTAATTGAATATGCAGACAAGCAGATGGATACGAAGGTGAACTATACTTCTCCTGAAGCACTGAAGGGCTTCGAATTTGTAAATGAACTGGCAAAGACATGTCCTAAGGGCTTCCTGGAAGGACGTGGAGCAGAAAACTTTGGAACAGAAAATAATAATATTGCTATGTGGTATTCACAGAACCTGGTATCCAATTATCAGAAAACAGAAAGCCTTGGTCTGACAGACCGTTATGGCTATGCATATTCTCCGGTACTGGAAAATGGACGTGAGGGCTGGGCAAACTTTACCGGTGACTGGAATATGGCAATCGCAAAGAATGCACAGAATAAGGAAGCATGCTGGGAATTCATCAAATGGATGGCAACAAATCAGGACATTGCAGACTGGTGCTGGGAAGGCGGTAAGATCCCGAATAACAAGGAGGCTATTGAACGGTTATCAGCTGAAAATATTCCTTTTGCGGATGTATTCTTCAATACACTGGCAGCTACACCCGATAACTTCACTATTTTTGCAAGTGAGTATGATGATGCATTCCTTGGAAGCTCCAATGCATTCAAGGCAAATGGACTGTCTGCGATGTTTGCAGGTGATCTGACACCGGAGGAGGCTGCTGAAAATATTCAGGCTGCTTATGAGGAACAGGCGGCATCCTATCAATAAAGAAACAAAAATGGAGCAGGGCTTTCACCGTGTGTGAAAGCCCGCACATCCCAGACAGAAAGGGAGAGATTGGATGAATAAAAAAATTGGATCTCGGAATTTTGGGAAAAATGTTTATAAATGGAAAAAGAATCTGATCTGGCTGACTTTTCTGTTACCGACATTTATCTGCCTTTTGATTCTGACTTATATCCCAACGATCAAGGCTGTGAATTACAGCTTTCACGATGTAAATGTGATCGGTGAAATACAGAGTAATGTGGGCTTCCAAAATTATAAGGTGCTGCTGGAGAGCAGCGGCTTTCGAAAATCGATACTGAATACATTGATCCTTGCACTAATGTCATTACTGGCAATTCCTTTGGGATTTGTGATTGCCTGTGGTGCAAACGGGGTAAGGAACAAAAAGGCACAAACGGTATTCCGGCTTGGATTCTATATGCCTAATATTATAACAGGAGTCAGCATCGTGCTGATCTTCCAGTACATATTACAGGTGGACAACGGCCTGATCAATCTGGCGCTTTCTAATATCCTTGGTAAAAAAATAGAGATTGGCTGGTTGTCAGATCCTTCTCTGACAAAGGTAGGGGCAAGCATTATCCAGATATGGACTACACTTGGTTATAACATGCTGATCTGCCTGGCAGGGCTTCAGTCTATCCCTACTGAGCTGTATGAGGCTGCGATGATGGATGGTGCAGGCAGCTTCCGGAGATGGCGGTATATTACGATACCACTTATGCGTAATAATTTCATCTTTCTGTTTATAACAGGTATTATCAGCGGCTTCAGCAGATTTACCGATTTGTATATTTTGTCAGGAAATTCGTCATCCGGTAAGCCGGCAGGATCCTTACAGACGATATTGATGTATATATATCAGTACAGCTTTGAAAATCCGAGCTATGGATTGTCCTGTGCCGGAGCGGTTATCTTATTTATTATTGTATTTACGGTTACTGCGATTAACTTAAAGGTAACGAAAACGATTTAGGGGTGCTTGCGTATGAAGAAGAAAAAGATATTTAGTCAGGCTGTTTTAATAACGATATTGGGAGCGGCACTGGTAATCGTACTGATTCCGATTTTTTGGGCAATTTCCATGAGCTTTGATGCAACGACCATAGACGTGGTACCCAATCCACCCCGGTTTATTCCCAAGGAATTTTCTGTCTTTAATTATAAGTATGCATTGGAGGCAATTCCAATTGCCCGTTATTATATCAATACATTTTTGCTGACACTGATCAACACAGCGATATCTGTTTTTACTGCAATGGCTTGCGGTTATGCTTTTTCCAAGGGGAAATTTCCTTGTAAGGGAATTCTGTTCCTCATGGTTCTGGCGGTCATGATGATCCCGTTTGAAGTGCGTATGATTCCTCTTTTTTTACAGTATCGTGATTGGAATATGCTGGATACATGGTGGCCGCTGATTTTAGGTTCCTTTGCATGGGCATATGGGATCTTTCTGGCAAGACAGTTTATCGACAGTATACCGGATTCCCTGAGGGAATCAGCATCCATTGACGGTGCGGGAGAATGGTATATCTTTTTAAAGATCATTCTTCCTTTATGCGGACCGGTCATCGCAACGCTGGTTATTTTCCAGGTTGTGAACCAGTGGAATAATTTCCTTTGGCCGTTAGTTGTTGTTTCAAATCCTAAAAAACAGGTCATATCCGTTGGTCTTGCTATGTTTAATGCTTCAGAAACCGCAAGATATCTGGGACCCAGACTGGCAGTTTCCGTGCTTGGTGCAATACCGCTTATGATCGTGTACCTGTTTTTACAGAAATATATCGTACAGAGTGTTATGTTAAGCGGCGTAAAGGAATGATAAGGAGAACAGGATATATGAGACAGTTGAAGCTGAATAAAAGTGGAATTATAATACCTGTCATGTCTCTTGGAACATGGGCCTTTGGTGGTGATGCAATCTGGGGAAAGACAGATGAAATGCAGGCAATTGATACAGCACGGAGAGCTGTGGAAATGGGGATAGTACAGATTGATACTGCTCCTGCCTACGGAATGGGAAAAAGTGAAGAGATTCTTGGAGAGGCTTTGAAGGGGATCAGGGATAAGGTTATCCTTTCAACCAAATGCGGACTGAGCTGGGATGAGGGAAATATAGGACAGCTGCATGTGGAAAGAGACGGACACAGGATTGTAAGAAATCTGTCAGCAAAAAGCATCAGAAAAGATCTGGAAAATAGCCTGAAACGGTTAAAAACAGAGTATATTGATATTTACTATGTGCATTATCCGGTATTTGGAACATACGCTGTTCCTGTAGAGGAAACGATGGATGAACTGAACCGGATGAAAAAGGAAGGAAAAATCCGTGCAATTGGAGCTTCAAATATGAATCCGGAGGTCCTGAATGAATACTGTACTTATGCAGATATTGAGATCATTCAGGAAAAATACAGCCTTTTAGACAGAAAGGTGGAGGAAACGCTGTTACCGGTATGTCAGGAAAGAAAAATTCTGTTACAGGCTTATTCTCCCCTGGAGCAGGGTGTGCTGACAGAGCAGTTCCGGCAGAAACGGGATACACCAGATCAGAAGAGATTTGTCAATAAGCCATGGGGAAAGAAGGAGTGTCATGAGAGGATGCTTCAGATGTTTGATTCGTGGATGGATCTCTGTGAAAAGTATAACTGTCAGCTGGAGCATCTGGCAATAGCATGGATCTTAAAGCAGCCAGGAGTAAACATTCTTTGTGGAGCCAGAAAGATCACGCATCTTGAAAGCAATATCAAGGGAGCAGAGATTGCTTTGACAGAAGAGGATGCTGAAAGGATCCGCAGGGATGTAGAGTCTTTTTTATGATGAGGGAAACAATTTGACCAATATTAAACCAGCCAGAAAAGTGACAGAGGCAAATCAGTCATCTGAAAAATTACTGACATTGATCGAATTATTATCTACATGGTCGGAGCCGGTAAAGCTGCAGAGCTTAGCCAGTCAGGCATCTATGAATGTCAGTACAACATTGCGCTTTTTGATGGCTCTTGAAAATAGAGGATATGTGGTTCAGGATGATACGGGCAGATATTCGCTGACGTACAAGCTGTGTGGAATAGCGAATAATATTAAAATGCATACCAGTATCAGGAATATCTGCCTGCCCTTTATGAAAGAGGTATCACGGTATTTCGGAGAGACAGTCAATCTGTCTGAAGAAGAAAATATGTCAGTTGTGTATCTTGAGGTGATACAGTGTGAGCGGCAGGCTTTATGCACAACGCAGAGAATCGGAAAAGTAGCGCCTTTATACTGCACAGGTGTTGGAAAGCTTTTCATGCTGAATCATCCATGGGAGAAATTGTGCGATTATTACGAGAAAAATAAGCCTGTTAAATATACTGAAAATACATGTACAACCATGGAAGAGATTTTTAATAAAATGGAAACAGCCAGAGAGTGTGGTTATTCTACAGATGATGAGGAATGTGAAATGGGAATGCGCTGTGTAGCTGTCCCGATCAGAAATTATACAGGTGAGATCATAGCCGGACTCAGTGTCAGCGGACCGACGACCAGGATGACACTTGAAAATATTCAGGAAAAGGTTCCCTATCTGCTGGAAATTTCAAAAAAGATATCCAGAAGACTGGGGGCAGAAATATAAGAGGAGATAGCAGAATGAAGATTGTTTTATTAGAATCGTTGTCAGTTTCAAAGGAATGTATGAAGAAATATACAGATATACTTGAGCAGGAAGGACATAGCTTTCAGTGTTATGAAAGAAATGATGATCCTGAAGTACAGATACAGGAGATCGGGGATGCAGATATCGTTATGATTGCCAATATGCCATTAAGCGGTAAGGTAATTTCTGCCTGTCCGAACCTGAAGTTTATTGATGTGGCATTTACCGGAGTGGATCATGTGGATCTGCAGGCAGCCAGAGAAAAAGGGATCGCTGTCAGCAATGCTTCCGGATATTCAAATGAATCTGTGGCAGAGCTTGTACTTGGCATGATGCTTTCTCTTCTGAGAAATGTACCGCAGGTAGAGGAACGCTGCAGAAAGGGAATGACCAAGGATGGACTGGTAGGAAGAGAGCTTAAAGGAAAAACAGTAGGTGTGGTAGGAACAGGAGCTATCGGTTCCAGGGTTGCAGAGCTTTGCCATCTGTTCGGATGTGAGATAGCAGCCTATGATCTGTTCCCGAAGAAGAATGCGCCGGAATATTTACATTATGGTACCCTGGAAGAGGTGCTTTCAAAATCAGATATTGTGACACTGCACTGTCCTTTAACAGAGGATTCCAGAAATCTGATCAATCAGGACAGAATTGCACAGATGAAAAAGGGAGCGATTCTGATCAATGCGGCAAGAGGACCTATTGTGGATTCAAAGGCACTGGCAGATGCCCTTAACAGTGGTTATCTGAGAGGTGCCGGGGTAGATGTGTTTGAAATGGAGCCGCCTCTTCCCATGGATCATCCTCTTTTACACAGCATTAATACAATTGTTACGCCCCATATTGCTTTTGCATCAGATGAATCCATGGAGATCAGGGCAAAAATTGTATTTGAGAATATCCAGAAATGGATGAATAAGGAACAGGTGAATACCATACTTTAAGTCGCGATGCCGGGGACTTTCACCCCGCCATCATTCATATCTCTCAGTATTGGAAAAAAGCAGTCAATTCCCCCTTGACTGCTTTTTCCTGTGGTGTGATCATTTTACAGGTATAAGGAATTGACAAACAGAAGGATGTGATCGGATTACGGACACGCTTCATCTGAAGAAAGATACAAAACTGATCGGTGTTGCACAGGGACTTTCTCAGATCCTTGTTACGCAGATACCGGATGGAGTCTTTGCAGAAAAAAAAGAAAACGTACCAGCGATAGATACGCCGGATATTGCTGATGCATCTGTAATACTGGCATACTGCGGTCTCGTTACTTCCAGAAAACAGCCCGGCATTTATGCGCTGCGGTGGCGTGTGGCAGGAGGTTCAATTCTGCGGAATTTCGCCTTTTATGCCGATGTGGGATACCGCATTACCTGGATTACGGAGAATCGGAGCCATCCGTGGATCTTGGTGACGGGGAACGGCGGAGGAAGATGGTACAATTTCTGGTGCGATATTACTCAGGGCGGTAAGGATTACAGGATTCTCAGCATTCGCGGGACACGGCAGCCCTTTGCTATCTATGCCTGTAACGTGGAACACTCCAGAGCTGATTATGAGATGGACATTCTGAACTGCAGAAACATCGTGATTTATAATCTGAAAAGTGAATGCAATTCCCCCGATCTGCTGATCCGGGACTCAGACAATATTGCGGTGTTCTCTCAGGGAGGGGACGCTTCAACATATCCCGGAGGTTCCCTGTATCATATAGAGAACTGTACGAATTTTACACTGTCCCTACTGTATGATTACCGCATTAACTGCAGCGGACACGGGCCGGAATATTTCAGCGGGACATGGTTTGATCCATGTGAATGGCATATGCTGACGGAAACGGCACCAAACGGCGATGTGATTACAACCTTGCCCTGCGAACGCCCCTGTCTGTATAAGAGAGGAAACTACAGAGGCTGTAATGAAGCAGAAGAGTAAAAGAATAAAGTTTGGGAATGGAGGAAAATATGGATTATAATAAACAAATAAAAGGAGCGGTGTATTTTCCATCACGCGCTTACAATGCATATCAAACCTGGATGTATTTTGACAGAACGGTAATTGCAAGAGATTTTGGATATGCGAAAAGCGCTGGACTGAACGCTTTACGCATTTTTACAAGCTACGAGTACTGGCAGGAGGAAGCAGAGCTGTTCTGGAAGAAGTTTGAAAGCCTTTTGTCTGTGGCAGAAGAACAAGATATCCTGGTGATGCCCATCTTATTTGAAAACTGCGGCAGAGAGCCGTCTCGGGAAAACATGCTGGATCAGGATCCGGAAACAGCAGCCTGTATCCAGTCGCCTGGACGTAAAATTACAGAAAACCGAAAGCTGTGGGGAAAACCGGCTGAATATACCCGTGAATTTATGAAGCGCTATGCCGATGATGAACGTCTGGCGGCCATAGAGCTGATGAACGAACCCCATGAAGAAACCGGAGACATTCCGTTTGCTCAATTCATTACAAAGACGGCATTTGATATGAAAAAGAGAGTGCCTCTCAGTATAGGCTGCATTTCTCTGCAGCATAATCTGTATTTTGCTCAATGGATTGAAGTTTATCAGTTTCATGATAATTTTCCCTCTGACCGAGAGAATTTTGAGAAGAAATTAAGAGATGCTGTCAGCCTGCAGGAAATGACGGGGAAGGCGGTCTGGCTCTCAGAGTGGCAGCGGTTGCGGATAAGCGGACCCGGATGGGATCAAAGGGTAATTCCAGAAGAAGATAAAATCCCGTATCTTTCTTCTCTGGCAGAAGCTGTTTATCAGAGCGGCATTGGCAGTTTCTTCTGGTCGCTTATGGTTAAACCGGCTTATCTGCCAGCTCAGAGGATAAATGGAACAATAAACGGTCTGTTCCATGAGGACGGGAGCGTATACAGCACAGCGGACTACATTGCTGTTTCAGGAAAACAGAATTCTCCGGAAGCTTTTACACAGCCGCCGCTGTGGTATGTGGAAGAGCTGAAGAGAACCGGGAAGGAATAAAATACATCTTTATAGCATACACAGCAAAAATATTTGGAGACAGTCGATTTTTATAACTGGCTGTCTCTGACAGATAAAATTGACCTACCTTAGCAATTCAGTCTTTCGGGTACTAAGGTAGGTCAAAATTCAATGAAAAAGCGGGTCAATTTTAGGGTTCTTCCGCAAAATATAGTATTTGAACATGTACCAGCCTGTGGAGACCAGTATATATCCGCATATTTAAAGTTGTTTTTTGTAATTTGCTAAAATTTGCGGAAGAACCAAAGAGTTCCGGAATAATCAAAAAATAGTATTTCAGAGAGTATGAAGAAAAGTCTGTAAATGGGGTTCTTCTATGATAAGACGTGGTGGAATGCTTAGAAATTGGGCATTCCACCTTTATTTATATACCATCCAGAGGATGGCACGTCAAAAACCGGAAAGAGGAAAAACCGACTATAGAACCGATAAACGCACCCATAAATATTAACATGAATCTGGAATTATACTGCAGATTCCTTCTTTTATTTTCTATTTGTCTTTTCTCAAATTCCATATCTTTTGTATTTTCCATAATTTCTCCCTTCTTAAAAACAGGAACAGAGCTCTGAAATATAAGTGCTGTTTTTAATTAGAGAAAAATTATCGAAATAAAATTATAAAATACATTGAAAAATATTTAGGCGATACCATTACATTGTTTCCAGAACTAGTAGAAAAATTTAATCAAAACAAATTATACCTATATTATTCACAGCACAGCCGTGAAAGCGGCTGAAAGCCACATAGTTACTATATTTTAGCTGAATATTGCTTTTCACCTATCAAGTGAATGAAAAAAGAGCATCCACTTGTCTGTTATGATGGAATGACCGGGGATCTGATAAAGATCCAGCTGCGTGATGGAACACAGTATTCCTGCACCGGAGTAGCTGATTTTTTACAGCCGGTACTGGGTGAATATCTGCATGACTATCCGGAAATCCCTATTCTGCTTCGTGGTGATAGTGGTTTTTCTACGCTTGATCTATATAAGCAGTGCGAGGAAAACGGCACAAGCTATGTGATCCGGCCGAAGGAGAATGGCATCCTACGCGGAAAAGCATCCTATCTTGTGGATGAGCTTGATGAAATCACCAGGAATAACAAAGTGGATTATACGGTAGTTTATGGTGAATTCATGTACAAAGCAAAGTCATGGCCTTACGAACGGCGTGTGGTATGCAAGGTTGAAAAGCCGGAAAACCAGATGGTTTACATGTACACCTTTGTTGTCACAAACATGCGCAAACAACGCATTGATACCGTCCGTTTAAAACTGCTGAAGATTGCTGCAAAAGTAGTTCATTCAGCAAGATATATCACATTCAAGCTGTGTAGCAGCTGCCCTCATAAAAATGAATTCTATGAGACACTTTCAAATATCGGTAAGCTGAATATACAGCTGGAATAGTAACTATTAACGAACCTTGACAGCTTAATAACCGCTCAGAACTCTGCCACAGGGATTTTATACCCTTTTTGGAGATTGGTTGAGCGATATTTAGGCTACATGGGTCAATTTTTGGATTCATGGTACAGTTACCAGTTCAGATACTGTTCCGTGAATAATTCAGGATAATGATATTACAAGTCTCACATATTCTCTATCCGTTATTTTGTCAAAAAAGCAAGTCCTATCGTTAGTTATCACAGTCTCTTCCACTTGACACAGTGGAAAAAAACGATATAATAAATTGAAAATGGTTTTTAATTTCAAAATGAACCGCTGCGGTTCATAGGGAAAGAAGATTGAAAAATAAAATTTTTCAATCGCGGGATTTGTGTCTGTGCGCACTTGACACAAACTCGGCATGCACAAAAAGCGTGCGCAGAAATGAGAGAAAAATGGCAGAACGTGTCAGATACAGAACGAAGCAACAGGAGCTGATCCGGGATTGTCTGGAAAAACACAGCGACCGGTTTGTGACAGCGGAACAGTGTATGGACTGTCTCAAAGCCGAAGGAATTCACGTTGGACAGACGACGGTTTATCGGGCTCTCGACCGTCTCACAGAGGAGAACGCCGTGATCAAAATTCCGGCAGTGGATGGCGCAGGCGCGCAGTACCGCTATATCGGAGAATTGAGACCGGGCAGCCCGGGGCGGCTTGTCTGCCTGCAGTGCGGGAAGATCATTCCTCTGGAATGTAACAAGCTCCATGGATTTTCCGAACATATCCTGAAGGAGCATGACTTTGCGCTGGATTCCTCGCATCTGATCTTTTACGGCTGCTGTCGGGAGTGCCGCAAATTCAGGGAAACACAGGAAGGACTGCAGGATAGAAATGAGGATAAATAGAAAAAAGCAACTCGGGAAGCATGCTGTGATTTCCGGCATCAGAATGCCGCAGCTGCGCTGCACACGGGTATCGAAAAGCGACATCCTGCGTCGTGCGTCGTTGGCGCTCTGCGCGTGCTTACTGTTTACCGCAGTGTTTGTCGGCTGCGGCACGGAAGCTTCTGACCAACCGGTGGATCCCAACAGGCTGCAGGTGATGGCGAGTTTTTATACGATGTACGATTTCGCACAGAAAATTGGGGGCGAGCACGTTCAGGTGACCTGCATGGTGCCGTCCGGTACAGAGCCCCACGACTGGGAGCCGTCCACAAAGGATATTACCCGGATGGAGCAGGCGGACGTTTTTATCTATAACGGTGCGGGGATGGAGCACTGGGTTTCGGACGTTCTGGCGGGGCTTTCCAATAAAAAATTGATTTCCGTGGAAGCGTCGCAGGGAGTGAGCCTGCTGCGCAGCGCAGAGGAAGAGGACGGTCACGACCATGAGGCTGTGCATGCCGATGAGGACGAAGAGGACAGCCACGAGCATGATGACGCGGATGCAGAAGACGCCGTGCATGAAGAAGATGCCGCAGATCGCGTCGTTGCCGTTGCGCCCGACGGACATGATGCCCACGAGCACGGCGAGTATGATCCGCACGTTTGGCTGGACCCGATGAACGCAAAACAGGAAATGCAAAATATCTGCGAAGCGTTTTCTGAGGCGGATCCGGAGCATCGCGCAGACTATCAGGCAAATTATGAGAAATGGGCAAAGCAGCTCGACGAGCTGGACGAAACCTATCAGACGACGCTGGAAAATCTGTCGGAGCGAAACATCGTTGTGGCGCATGAGGCGTATGGATATCTGTGTAGGCGTTATAACCTGACGCAGGTGAGCATCGAGGGCATGTCGCCGGATTCCGAACCTGACCCGGGACGGATGGCAGATATTATCGATTTTGTCCGGGCAAACAACGTCCGTGCGATTTTCTTTGAAGAGCTGTCCGGCTCGAGGACGGCGGAAACGGTAGCGGCGGAAACCGGCGTGAAGCTTTTGACCCTCAGCCCCCTGGAAGGCCTAAGCGACAGACAGGAAGAAACCGGCGGAGATTATTTTTCCGTCATGGAAGAAAATCTGCAGCAGCTGACAGAAGCTTTGCGGTAAGGAGCAGACATATGAATGCGATAGAAATCAAAAATCTGCACTTTTCCTATGGAAAGGAAAATGTGCTGGACGGCGTCAGCCTTTGCCTGAAAGAAGGGCGGCTGGCGATTCTCGCAGGAGAAAACGGGGCAGGAAAATCGACGCTTTTAAGGCTTTTATTAGGAGAGCTCCCGATCGGGGAAAGCCACAAAGGGGATCACGAAGAAGGCAGCAGCGACGGCAGCATTGAGATTCTGGGGCAAGACATCCGACAGTTTAAGGATTGGTCGAGCATCAGCTATGTGCCGCAGAACGGGATGGGTGGCTGGAAGGATTTTCCGGCATCCGTGGAAGAAATCGTGCGCGCAAATTTATATAAGCAGATCGGATTATTCCGGTTTGCGGGGAAAAAAGAGCGGCAGCAGGTAAGGGCTGCGCTGGCGCAGGTGGGCATGGAGGAATACCAGAACCGTTTGATCGGCAGACTTTCTGGCGGGCAGCAGCAGAGAGTGCTCCTGGCACGCGCCCTGGTCAACGAGCCGAAGCTTCTGATTCTGGATGAGCCGACGTCGGCATTGGATGAAAAAAATGCGTCACACTTTTACCGACTGCTTAAAAAAATCAATGCGGAGAAAAGGATCACCGTCCTGATGGTGACGCATGACCTCAAACGTGCATCGTCCTATGCAGATGATATCTGGGTGCTGGAGGACGGAAAGGTAAAACAGGAAGCTGGGAAAGGAGACGGACAGGCATGAGAATTTTTGAGTATCTGTTTATGCAGCGGGCGTTTGTTGTCGGAATTTTGCTGGCGGCGGTCGTGCCCTGCGTTGGAATGGTCGTTGTCTGCAAACGTCTTTCCATGATCGGCGATGCACTTTCCCATACGTCGCTCGCCGGTGTCGCGGCAGGACTTTTGCTGGGCGTCAATCCGGTGGCGGGCGCAGCGGCAGCCTGTGTGGCAGCGTCCTTCGGCATTGAGGCGATCCGCAGAAAGCTTCCGCGCTATTCGGAAATGTCGATATCCATTATCATGTCAGCAGGAATCGGTCTGGCGGGTGTGTTGTCCGGTTTTGTGAAAAATTCGGCAAACTTTAACAGCTTTCTGTTTGGCAGCATTGTGGCGATCAGCGATGCCGAGATGATTTCAGTCATCGTGGTGTCTGTTGTGGTGCTTGTGTTATTTTTGCTTCTATATAAAGAGCTGTTTTATATTTCATTGGATGAAAGAAGCGCGCGGTTGGTGGGTGTGCCGGTTGGCGTCGTCAATTTTATCTTCACGATTATGATTGCAGTGACGGTTTCGGTTGCAGCACGGACAGTCGGTGCGTTGATGGTATCGTCGATGATGGTCGTTCCGGTAGCTTGTGCGATGCAGCTGGGAAAAAACTTTAAACAGACTGTATGGTACGCTGTCGGTTTGAACGTACTGTTCATGATTATCGGGCTGTTTGCGGCGTTTTATCTGGGTCTAAAGCCGGGCGGCACAATCGTTTTGGTGGGCGTTGCAGCACTTCTGATCATTTTTATCGGGAAACGGATTGTGTTCGGAAAGCAGGAATAAAGTCGTAATTGACACAGGAAAAAAAGCGTGCTACCATGTTTGCAGTCAATGATGACTAACAAAAGAAAGCTATGCCGTACGACAGGTAGTATAGACGTATCCTGCGCCGGTCGAAGGAGGAAACGAACATGATGAAAGCATCTGATGCAAAGAAAATCGGTTTATTTTTAGGAGGCGTATTGTTCGGAACAGCCGGAATCAAGATCCTTTCCAGCAAAGACGCGAAGAAAGCATACGTACAGTGTACCGCAGCAGCGCTTCGCGCAAAGGACAGCGTTATGAAGACCGTAACAACAGTTCAGGAAAACGCTGGCGATGTTCTGGCAGAAGCAAAGCAGATCAATGAAGACAGAGCTGCAGAAGAAGCGGAAGCTGAAGTAAAAGAAGAAGCCTGATTCAGGGCAGTGGGGGACGGAGCCGGAGACGGCGCCGTCCTTTTTGACGGAGTCCCGTTTTCTGAAAAAGCGCGAAGCGTATCAGCGGAGTGGAGAAAAAATGAACTTTAAAATCAAACACAAAATTCCCGGGCGAATCCGGGTGCATATGGGGCAGTCCAGAATGAGCTTTGACCAGGCGGACACCCTGCAGTATTTTCTGGAAACACAGCCAGGTGTGACAAAAGCGACCGTATACGAGCAGACGCAGGATGCGGTGATCGAGTATGACGGCGAATTAAAAGAACTGATGGAGGCGCTGAAAAGCTTTCATTATGAAGACGTTCAGCTGCCGGATTCCGTCCGTTCCAGTTCGGGACGTGCGTTGAATGTAGAGTATAAAGAAAAACTGATCGGGCATGTGGCAAAACGGTTATTTACAAAATACATGCTTCCCTTACCGATCAGAAATGTGTATACTATATGGAAAGCTTTCCGTTATGTAAAAGAAGGCGTCCTATGCCTTTCCAAAGGAAAACTGGAAGTCCCGGTTCTGGATGCGACAGCGATTACCGTATCGATTCTGCGGCGGGACTGCTCGACGGCAGGATCGGTTATGTTCCTGCTTGGTCTGGGTGAAATCCTTGAGGAGTGGACACATAAAAAGTCTGTCGGCGATCTGGCGCGCAGCATGTCGTTAAATGTCGGCAAAGTGTGGATAAAGACCCGGGATCAGGAAATCCTTGTGGATGCTGCATCCGTTGTGCCGGGCGACCATATCGTGATCCATGTCGGCAACGTCATTCCGTTTGACGGTGTAGTGGCAGACGGCGAAGCAATGATCAATCAGGCTTCCATGACCGGTGAATCCGAGCCTGTCCGCAAGGAAAAGGGTGGTTTTGTCTATGCCGGAACCGTTGTGGAAGAGGGCGAGCTGACGATTGAGGTCAAGGCGGTTTCCGGTTCGACCCGTTACGAAAAGATTGTTACGATGATCGAGGATTCCGAGAAGCTCAAGTCCGCAGCAGAAGGACGTGCGGAGCATCTGGCGGACAGGCTGGTTCCCTATACCTTCCTTGGAACCGGTCTTGCATGGCTGTTTACAAGAAATGTGACCAGAACGTTATCCGTACTGATGGTTGACTTTTCCTGCGCATTAAAGCTTGCGATGCCTCTGACTGTCCTGACAGCGATCCGGGAAGCGAATGCGGCGAAGATCACCGTAAAGGGAGGCAAATATCTGGAAGCATTTGCCGAGGCTTCCACGATTGTATTCGATAAGACCGGTACACTGACCAAAGCACAGCCTACACTGCATTCGGTTGTTCCATTCGGCGAGGAAAAGGAAGACGATCTTTTGCGTCTGGCAGCATGTCTGGAGGAACACTTCCCTCATTCGATGGCGAAGGCGGTTGTGCGCGCGGCGGCAGAGCGCAATCTGGAACATGAAGAGGTGCATTCCAAGGTGGAATATATCGTTGCGCACGGTATTGCTTCCTATGTTGGGGAAAAACGTGTTGTAATCGGCAGCGCCCACTTTGTATTTGAAGATGAAAAGTGTCAGATCCGTCCGGAATATCAGCAGCGTTTTGACGAGCTGCCGCTGCAGTATTCCCATTTGTATCTGGCAGTTGACAACGTACTGGAAGCAGTGCTCTGCATTGAGGATCCGGTGCGTGAAGAGGCAAAACAGATTATCCGCGAGCTGAAACGGGAAGGCTTTACAAAAATCGTCATGATGACTGGCGACAGCGAGCGAACAGCAGCGGCGATCGCAAAACAGATCGGCGTGGACGAATACCATGCGGAAGTTCTGCCGGAGGACAAGGCGAACTTTGTCCAGCAGGAAAAAGAAGCCGGACGCAGGGTAGTCATGGTCGGCGATGGAATCAACGACTCCCCGGCGCTTTCTGCTGCGGATGTCGGCATCGCGATTAGCGACGGTTCGGAGCTTGCGCGGGAAATTGCGGATATTACAGTCGGTGCGGACAGCCTGCAGGAGCTGGTTTACCTGCGCCGCTTAAGCAAAGAAATGATGCGTCGGATTCATGTCAACTACCGTGCAATCCTTGGCATCAACGGCAGTTTAATTGCAGCCGGTGTGACCGGGCTGATTCAGCCTACGACATCAGCGCTGCTGCATAATACGACAACACTGCTGTTCCCTGAGGAGAAGCCGAAAAAAGGAAGAAAGAAACCCGCAGAGCTGAACA
>OGYU01000602.1_pt1 | contig 29215 bp, 19 predicted proteins | sample 1576581 | NCBI WGS metagenome assembly OGYU01 (sample SAMEA3541547, study PRJEB24748) | human gut metagenome | biome: human gut; feature: human-associated habitat; material: faeces | place: China | collected 2012 | reverse complement strand
TTTCCACATGCTGGTACGGCCCGTAATTGTTGGAACAGTTGGAAATCGTGGCGCGAAGCCCGTACGTGCGAACCCAGGCACGCACCAGCTGGTCGGATGCCGCTTTTGACGCGCTGTACGGACTTGACGGCTTATATGGCGTGCTTTCGGTGAATTTGCATGGATCGTCGAGCGCAAGGTCGCCGTACACTTCGTCGGTGCTGATGTGATGGAATCGCACGTCATGCTTGCGCGCCGCCTCAAGCAGGTGGAACGTACCCTCCACATTCGTTGTGATGAAGGGTTCAGGATTGGCGATGGAGTTGTCGTTATGCGATTCGGCCGCGAAATGCACGATCGCGTCATGCCCGGGCACGATACGTTCCAGTAGTGCAGCATCGCAAATGTCACCTTGCACGAGTTCGACTTGCGATTGCGGAAGACCGGCGATATTCTGCGGATTTCCGGCATACGTCAGCTTGTCGAGCACGGTTATGCGCACGTCAGGATGGTTGTGTGCCACGTAGCGCACGAAATTGGCTCCGATAAACCCACATCCGCCGGTCACAATGATGTTGCGCGGCTTGAAAATCTCACTACTCACCATTTCAGGGTACCGGCAGGGTTGCATCATGGAGCGCTCGTGGGCGATGTCTCGAATCACTAATTCACGTAACCCGTGCAAGCCGAAAAGTTCAATGGTTGCACGGCTTCCCCCGTGGCGGATGCGATATCTATGACAGATTCAGCAGGTTTTTCGCACTCCAAACCTTGATTTGGTGTATGAACGGCACCTCAGTTACCCTTGATTTGGTGTATGAGAGCGCCTTTCGCAACCCTTGATTTGGTGTAAAGACCGCATAATCATTGGCTTTTCAAGCAGAGACCCATTGAACTCAAACGAGCACCCTAAATTTAGGTCCTGGCAGAAGAGAACTTCTGGATTACATGGCAAGATTCGGGCTCTAGGCCAAGTATGAGTCAGGTCCCGCTTCCGCCTCCAGTGAAGCCGACTCGCTTGCAGCGTGACATCTTCAAAAGCGACGCTTACCGAATCTCAGTTGTCAGACTGCGTCACATCGCCATGGCGAACTGTCATAAGCGTTCCCGTCCGACGCACTTCACAAATTCGTCTTCCTGAGGCTTGGAACCCTTATAGTCAGCAAACAACACTTCAAAATCCGGAACAGCAATGGTCTTCATACGAGCACAAGTTGGAACGGCATGTTCAGCAGCAATATGTCCAGAAGTCGGAATAGTGCGTTCATGGTCTGTCATGGCAACCACGTTACATCTCACGTCAACGGTCTAACTGCGCCAAGCCACGCACCGAATCCGCCGCCCGCCTTCTCGTCGCCCCATACAAGCCACGCTTTCGGCGCATTATCAGCTGGTGGCATCCAACACTTGCGCGCATATAGTCGTCCACCTTGAACACCAAATCCGTCTGTCGACTGTCGCTCGCAGCAAATTGAGTAAAAAGATCCACATATCGAGCCTCTCCCCCAGTCTGCAAATCAACCAATTCCTGCGCTACGACCCTTCAGATTTCGCATACATTTTGTTGCCCTTTCCCACTTACGTTGTAGGCAGATACCCCACGTAGCACAGTTAACCTTCCAGCTACCTTTCAGACATCTACGAGATACCCGTTCGTCCACAGCTGAACACTAAAATGTATCCGGTTTAATTGTACAGAGCCCCTAATTATAAGGGGCTATCTTGTTGAAGGATGCGACGATGCCTATTTTTTCGCCTGACCGTCATGCTTGTGCACCTTCATACGTAAAACTTACTAAGCAGCCGATTGCGGGTGGAACATATCGCCCTCTTGCGAATGACGAAGACAGCAACGCTTGCGCCCCATCCGCCCTTTCAGGTCACCATAGTTCAAAACTGTATACGCAGAAGTCGGCAATTCACGCCACCTCCGACAACACAAGCATCTTTATTTCAGGCGCTGGCACCCTGCCCTGTTTACTGGAGATGGTTTCCAGTGGATCCGTCAGTAAAGCCGAAATAGACAATAACGAACAAATCGCTTCTTCTGAGCTCCAGCCCCATCAACCCGCTGAGCAGCCTTTGAATCAGGTCGTCTCGGTTTGCAAACGAGCCGCACATACCACGGCAAAAACGCTTTCCACCGCAGGGCACACGGCTGTAAAAGCAACCAAAGTTACCGGTCACGCCATCCACACCGCTGCCACAGCAGTAAAAAACGCATGGCATACTTTTATTAATTTCAAAGCCGTTCAACTCATCATCAAATTCTTCAAAAAGGCGTATGGCCTCTGGAAGAAACGTCATCGCTTCTCATTCTCGTTCTACGCCATTGTTCTCGTATTAGTCACCGCTTTTGAGGTCGTTTTTCTTCAGTGGGGCATGTACAGCGAGCCGGAATATCCTGAAGGCTCGGAAATTGACGATACGACCAGAGTTTTGCAAAGTGTTATTGGGCGCACGACAAAATTCGTTAGCCAGATCTGGATTGACCATCAATACCAAGCATTACTGAATTTCATAGTTTTGGGTGTTATTTACCTTACTCTGGTGCTGATTCTCAATCGTTTCTGGGTTGCTTCAGCCATCTTTGGCACAGTTATGACAGTATTTGCTGTCGCCAATCACATCAAGATCGAGTCCCGCAACGAACCTGTTATTCCCGCCGATTTGAACTTCATCACAGGAGGCAATGCGGGAGAACTCACTTCTTTTATTCCAAATTCCAGTCAGGCTCTAGTTGACGGTGCGGTAGCTGGCGTTATTTGCTTTGTGGCCATCTGCATCGTCATGCAATTCCTTGATGGCAGAAATGCGGTCATCCCCTGCCACTGGCTACACCCGTTTGCCAGCGTTAAAAATTTTGCCGGCACGATTACGCGCATTTTGGCAGCCGCTCTCAGTACTGCACTCGTATTTTCCTTCGTGTGGGGACTCGGAGCAGATTCCTGGGCTACAAAATTTGCCCACAATCTTTCCGACCGCCCCCAGCCTTGGAATCCAATTGCTGACGCTACCAGCAATGGTCCCGCCATCAATTTCCTCCAGCTTGCACATACCAAGATCATGGATAAGCCCGAAGATTATTCCGAAGAAACCATGACCAAGATTGCAAAGAAATACTCCAAGGAGGCTGATTCCATCAATCAGTCCAGAACAACCAATCTGACTGATAACACCGTAATCATGGTGCTTTCGGAAACCTTCTCGGACCCCACACGAGTACCGGGCGTAAGTTTCGCCGAAGATCCGATGCCAAATATTCGACAGATCAAGAGCGAAACAACATCCGGTCTTATGCTTTCCCCCGGCTATGGTGGCGGTACTGCCAACATCGAGTATCAAGCTCTCACGGGTCTTTCCATGGCGAATTACAGCGATACCCTATCTATCGCCTATCAGCAATTAGTTCCGGGACAAAAGTGGGATCAGTCCCTCAATCAGCTATGGAATGAAAAGAATGGCGAGGACTCTTCTGTAGCCTTTCACGCATACAACCGTGGAATGTATTTCCGCGATATCAACTATAAGAAGTTCGGATTCTCTAAATTCTACGCCACGGACGGAACACCCAAGCTCACAGATCTTCATCCTATAGATTCGGCTTGGTATTCTTCCGATGAATCGTTCTATAGCCAGGTGTTGAAACAGGTGCAGTCCTCTGACTCCAACAAGTTCTATCAGGTTGTGACTATACAGAATCACATGCCTTATGAGGAGGATTTATACACAGATAATCAGTTCAAAGAACTTGATACTTCCGAAAATCTTCAGGAGAATGAACGACTCAATATTGAGACTTACACTAAGGGTCTTAATTACACAGATCAATCAACGTTAGATTTCCTTAATCAGCTCAATGACATCAATCGTCCTATCACTGTTATTTTCTACGGGGACCACTTACCCGGCATCTATAGCACTGCCTACTCCGATTCAGACAATATTCTTGGTCTTCACGAAACCGATTACTTCATTTGGTCCAATAATGCGTCTTCTGCTGCTGGAACCAAACTTGATGACGCGTCCTCCGCATACACCTCATCCAACTATTTCTCCACTCAACTTGCTTCACATCTCAACGCAAAGGTGAGCCCTTATCTGGCATTCCTGACGGAAATGCATCAAGCCATATCTGCTATGTCTGTTCCTTCAGCAGCGGGAGGCAGCTCTGAAGAACCGGTATATCTCAACGCTGCTGGAGCTCGTATGAGTGAGAAGGATCTTTCCGAAGAGGCTAAAACACTACTCCATGATTACAAACTCATTCAATACGATATGAGTGCCGGTAAGAATTACCTTAAAGACACTAATTTCGTAGAGCTTCAGTAGATTCGTGTTACTCATCACCGCCAGTTTCTACAATAGTGCTAGTTTGTCGAGAATAACGAAAGCCGGTAACTATGAAAATTGCAGTTGCAGGAACTGGATATGTAGGTCTTTCTGTCGCTTTGCTGCTTGCTCAGCATAATGAGGTTCATGCTTTGGACATTGTTCCGGAGAAAGTTGAGCTTCTAAACAACGGCAAGAGTCCGATTGTGGATGCTGTGATTACTGATTTTCTGGAGAAGAACACCTCCGGCGAGCGTCCTCTGGACTTCCATGCAACCGTTGACCCAGAAGAAGCATATTCCGATGCTGATTTCGCAGTGATTGCAACGCCTACGAACTATGACGAGAAGAAGAATTATTTCGATACTTCCAGCGTCGAAGCTGCGATTTCCGCAGTACGAAAGTATGCGCCGGAAGCGTGGATCATTATTAAATCTACGATTCCTGTCGGATACACGCAGCAGCTACGCGACCGTTTGAACGATGATCATATTCTGTTTTCTCCGGAATTCCTTCGTGAAGGTCACGCTCTGTTTGACAACTTGCACCCCAGCCGTATTGTTGTCGGTGCTCCGCAGGATGACGCACGTTCCGTAGAGGCCGCACGTACTTTTGTGGATCTTCTGGCTCATGGAGCAGCCCCCGAAGAACGCTCTCGAGTCAATCATGATGGCAGTACAGGCATTCCAGAACTGGTGGTGGGCACTACCGAGGCCGAAGCCATCAAACTGTTTGCCAACACGTATCTTGCGTTGCGTGTGGCTTATTTCAATGAGCTTGACACTTATGCTGAAAGCCGCGGACTGAGCACTCGCGAAATCATTGACGGCGTTTGCCTTGATCCGCGCATCGGCGACGGTTACAACAATCCAAGCTTCGGATATGGCGGCTACTGCCTGCCAAAGGACACCAAGCAGCTACTCGCCAATTACGATCAGGTTCCACAGAATCTAATCGAGGCGATTGTGGATGCTAACCGCACCCGCAAGGAATTCGTTGCTTCTGAAGTGATGGATCGCATCAAAGATGTGAAAGATCCGATTGTCGGTATCTACCGCCTGACCATGAAATCCGGTTCTGACAACTTCCGCCAGTCCGCGATTCAGGATGTTATGAAGCAGTTCAAGGCAAACGGCATCCCCGTACTGATTTACGAGCCGACGCTAGATGCCGCTGACTTCTTCGGCAGCGAAATAACGCACGATTTTGATTCGTTCGCGGAACGATCTACCGTCATCGTTGCCAATCGCTGGAATGATGCCCTTGATAGAGTATCCGACAAGGTGTTTACTCGCGATTTGTTCAAACGAGATTAATTAATGAATGTCTCTGCCTCCTCACAAATCAGTTAAGAGGCAGAGACATGAAAAAATGATTGTTCTTTATCGCGCCTGAATATCCAGAAATACCGTTTTTCCAATGCTCAGGTTCTCCTCAAAATACAATTCCTTCTTTCATTCCTTCGCAACAGACGGAATTGCATTAAGAATTTGCATCGAACCCAAAGTCTTCAGAATCCCCCTTTATCAGAAGGAAGCCAGTTTGGACTGCCTCCCTTTTAGACAATAGAAAGTGGGAGGCAGTTCACCATGTCAACTTCACACTTACCTATTTCTTGCCTTGCACCTTGCGTGCTATGACTTTCATGAGTTCGCGCTGCTTGGATCCGGTGGGGGCTAAAACATCCACATATTTACGGATCGGACTGTCTTCAGCAATGGCCCGATCATGATGTTCCGGAGGTTCCGGCTTCTGTACTCCCGACATGGCGGCGTACATTTGCGCAACGAACGGAGTTTCCTGCGCGTACTGCCAATACAGTGGAGCGAAATCGCACCAAGGATTCTTCCAAGGCTTGTCGAAACCGGCATAATGCACGACCTTTGGTGCCTTGCGCGATTCCATGTATGCCTTATACACGTCTGCAGGTGCGAAATCGAACACTCCCGTCACGCGTCCAGCACAGTTATGCATCACATTCCACGAATAGTCGAGGTAGGTAACAAGACCTTCGCACTCGGTATTAAGAATGTCCTGATCGTTGTAGATATATCCCGGCTTCGAGGCAATCTGCAGCCATTCATGAACCGTATGAATCTTACGCATGCGATCCAAATTCATAACCAGCACGCCAGCCTGGAAATATCCATAGGTGTCACGCATATGCAACTGCTTGCGCACATACTCGGCACGAATACCATCCTTCATATTGAGATTGCCGATGAAGTCGATATCCGGCACTGCGGCGATAGCATTATCGCCCATTTCCGTATCGAACAGTTCGGCAACATCACCATTCACTACAAGATCGCAATCCAAGTACAGCAGCTTTGAGTAGAAAGGTAACGCTTCCTGAATGATGAAACGATAATACGTTTCCACACTGATATGCGCATTGCTGGTGGTGAGATTGAATCCTGCAAGATATCGGCTCACATCATAGAAACGTACGGCGGCATTCGAGAATTGCGCAAGGAATTTCGTAATAATCTGCTTGTTCTCGTCAGAAATGTTCCGTTCCAGCACGATCACATCGTAAAAACGATCTTCGGAAGCGTTCTTCAACATCGAATATATCGTGGTAGTGAGCATTGGAACGTAATTATCGTCCGCTGCAAAAACCACAGGCACAATGGTTTCAGGATTCTCCTGCAACGGTTCAAGCTTGGCGAACGGTTCCGGATGCAGAAAATGCACGCACTGCAGTCGCTTGATTTTCCAATTGGCTCCAGTGCGCTGCTTGTGCGCAAGGAAAATGTTAAGCAAACGTTCGGAAAGATGCCCGACAGTGCGAGTGGTCTGCACATCCATCTTGCTGAAATCAGTATGCTCGGCAAACTCATCCAGCAGGGGGAACAGCCATTCGTTGTACTCGAAGAAAATATCCTTCCTCATGATAAACATGTTGCAGAAAGCTGCAGTATGGCCATTCAGCACCGCATCAGCATCCGCTTTGTAATCAGGATGACGCGCGCACAGAATGTCGTACATGTGACGCAAATCCTTGAGGCGAAGATGCCTATCCGCATCCCAATGCTGCTTGAGATTCGTAAACCCACCAATACGACGGGTGTCATTAAGCGGCGTGGTGATAACGTCCCATCCATCTACCACTTTGGAGATATCGCCATCGTTGATACCGTATTCCTTAATGGTTTGACTGTCGATATAGGAATCGATGATTTCGCCATAGTCGTTTTCCTGATGCGGGGTATCGGTGAAATCGAAGTAGCGTCGGTAGTGGCAGAAACCGTAGTAGTCGGCATCCTCGTTTTTCCAAGCCCAGTATTGCGCGGTCAGCTCGCAGTAACGGGGATTTTTGCAGGAAATATTCTCACCCTCATCATCATGCAGAGTATTGTCGAATCGCTTTGCAGCCTTGGCTGCTCCAACCTGCACAGGGAGGATGCTGTTCCCTTCAGGGAAAACAGCAGTCTTGTGTGCCGACACGAAGATTTTGATATCCGGATGCTGATGTTCTCCTGTGAGAGCCATGTGAGATATTCCGCCTTACTGAAACAAACGTCCTTTCCACAATAGAATATATGAGAGTACTGCTGAAGAAGGGCACGCTACACGTTTTTGTGCTCAAATACTTCGCACTAGTAGGATAGGACGCTTGTGAAGAACTTTTTTGACAGCCTCAAAAAGAGGTACCACTACGCGATAGTGGTATTCAAGGAACTGGTGAAAACCGATTTCCAGTTGCGTTACCAAGGATCGTTCCTCGGCATGGTGTGGTCCGTGTTGAAGCCGCTTATGTTGTTCGCTGTGATGTATGTGGTGTTCGTGAAGTTCTTGAAGTTCTCCGACGGCACCCCGACGTTCCCGATTTCATTGCTGTGTGGTACCTGCTTGTGGAGCTTCTTCTCCGAATCCACCAGTATGGGTATGCAGTCTATTGTTGGCCGCGGTGATTTGCTGCGTAAGGTTCACTTCCCGAATTACATTATTGTGGCTTCCACCACTATGGGTTCTATGATTTCTCTCGGCATCAACCTGCTCGTGGTGATCTGCTTCGGTTTCTTCGCCCACGCCCATTACACTTGGCGCGTGCTGTTGGTTCCCTTCAGTATTCTGCAGTTGTACTGCCTCGGCTTGGGCGTAGCATTGCTGCTCGCTTCCCTGTTCGTCTATTTTCGTGACGTGGCGCATATCTGGGAAGTCGTGCTGCAGGCAATGTTCTATGCGACACCTATCATCTATCCCATTTCCATGGTCGCCGATAACCCGGAGTTCTCCTGGGCTGCCAAACTCCTGATGCTGAACCCCTCCACTCAGGCGATTATGGATATCCGCCACAATCTGCTTTCCCCTGAATATGTGCCGACAGTGTGGTCCATGGTCGACAACAAACTGCTCTGCCTACTGCCGTATGTGCTGTCCGCTTTCATTCTGTGGCTGGGTATTCACGTGTTCCGCAAGTACAGTTCCAAGTTCGCGGAGGTGCTCTGATTCATGACTGAGATTGCAATGACTGAAGAGAAGAACGTCGACGAGCGCCCCGTAGTGCTCAAGGTCGATCATGTAGCCAAGATGTTCCGCCTGCCTACCGAACAGGCCACCGGTCTGAAGATGGCCTTCCTGAACTGGACGAAGGGTATTAAGGGCTATACCGAGCAGCATGTGCTGCGGGACATCAATTTCGAGGTTCGTCAGGGTGACTTTTTCGGCATTGTTGGGCGTAATGGTTCCGGCAAGTCCACACTGTTGAAGATCATCTCGCAAATCTATACCCCGGAGCAGGGGTCTGTGACGGTTAAAGGCAAACTGGTGCCGTTCATTGAGCTCGGCGTCGGTTTCAATCCGGAACTGACCGGCCGCGAGAACGTGTATCTGAATGGTGCTCTGTTGGGCTTCACCCGTGCCGAAATCGACGCAATGTACGACGATATCGTCGAATTCGCCGAGCTGGAAGATTTCATGGATCAGAAGCTCAAGAACTACTCCTCCGGCATGCAGGTCCGTCTCGCTTTCTCCGTAGCTATTAAAGCACAAGGTGACATTCTGGTGCTGGACGAGGTGCTCGCAGTCGGCGATGAGGCGTTCCAGCGCAAGTGCGATGATTTCTTCACTAAAATCAAGAGGGATCCGACCAAAACTGTCATTTTGGTCACGCATTCCATGGACGCAGTGAAACGTTATTGTAATAAAGCTATCTTAATCAAAGACGGCAATATCATTGCTTCGGGAGATAAAGACTCAGTTGCTGATCAATACACTCTCGAAAATATCAGAAGTGACCAAAAGCACAGTCATCCGAAAAAGAATGAACATCCAGAAGGACTCAACGACCGTGTCCCCACATTCCGATTCATTCCAGTTTCACCAACTGTTGCTAATTGTTCTGATACTTTCAAATTCGACATTGAATACGAATACAATGACGATGACGGTTACATCGCAATTGCAATGAACGATATTAAACGTGGCGGAATCCCTTATGATTCAGGTCAGAAGAACCTCAAAGTTCAGAAGGGTCATCATATTTTACACATGGAGATGCCCCTCGCTTTGTTTAATAACGGCGAATTTCGTCTTGTAGGCTCTTTCCGTACTGAAAACTTAAAAGATGATAAGCGAACGGATATGATTGCTTATACTAATGACGATAATTCTTTGCTTTTCGCGGTCAGAGATAAAGCTAATACGAGAGATTATGCCTTGTTGAATGACCGTGCCATGCAAATGCATCTCATTTCTTATGACGATTGAATATATAAACGTCATCTAGCATCAATACTGCAAATCAATGCTCCCTGAAGGAAGAATCAATGCCTAAGATTTCAATTGTCATCCCTGCCTACAACGTAGGTTCGTACTTGCAGGAATGTCTTGATTCCGTACGAAATCAGACGTTCTCCGACATCGAGGCAATTGTAGTCAATGACGCGAGCACCGACGACGTGGCCCAGATCGCAGAGGCTGCCGCCACGCAGGATCCCCGCATTCGCGTGATTACCAACAATCCCAACATGGGCACGCATCGCACTCGTATGTCCGGAGCAGAGGCTGCTACTGGCGAATACACGTTCTTCCTTGACGGTGATGATGCGCTGAAACCTGACATGTGCGAACAGCTTGTGCAGGAATTGTCTCAACATCCCGTGGATATTCTTCATTATGGTCTGACGGTAATCGGTGCCAATGAACTCCTTCAATCCGAACAGGAAGCTTTTGAAAGCTTTAACAACACCGAGATACCGGATTTATCAGGGGAGGATATCGTTCGCGACATCTTCGATGAGTCCCGAGGCTACAAGGTGGATTGGCGCATAACCCAGCGCCTATACAAGACATCCGTTCTCAAGCAAGCATTTGCCGCAATGACCAAAGACAGGCTTGGACGTTCCCAGGACGGCTATGAGTGCTTCGTCGTTTCTGCTTTCGCGAAGACCTACCATTCCTGCAAGCACTGCCGCGGATACGTGTACTACTATGGGCGAGGCATCAGCGGAACCAACACTATCAGTGCAAAGAAATACGCAAAGTACTGCGAACATTTCAAGGCGGATTTCGATGCATCATATGAGTTCGCCTACACACAGCATTCCGACATGTTGCGTTCATGCGCACAGGGATTCCAGCGTAAAGCCACCGAAATTCTCGCGAATGACTGGGCTGTTCGTATCCCCGAAGATGAGAAAGCCGAAGCGTTGGAATCCATGCAGGAGGTCTTCGGCCCGGCAATCACTGGTCGAGAGATTTACCGCTTCGTACGTGATAAAGCCTACGCTCTGCTTTCCGCAGATCAATTGATTGCTCCGGACGATACTTTACCGAACTGGTTCGCAATGGCCAATGCCATCAGCGTCTCCACTGATCAAGTATCCGAAGATACTATCCGATTCCATGAAATGAAACAAATCGCCACCCGCCATATGACTGAGCTCACTGAAAAAACCCGCAATACGAAAACGTTCCAGAAGTACAACGAGCAACGCATTCGTCTGTTCTTCACCACGCATAAGAACGTTGACACCTTCGATAGCGCCATCATGCAGCCTGTGCAGGTTGGCCTGCACGAAGGCAGCTATCGTTTCCCCTGGGCGTTCCACGATGACGAAGGCGAGAATATCTCTGACCGCAATCCACGCTATTGCGAACTGACCACCCAATATTGGGCGTGGAAGAATGTGGATGCCGATTATTACGGCTTCTGCCATTATCGCCGCTATTTTGATTTCTCCGACACTCCTCACAAGGAGAATCCATACGGCGAAATCATGGATGACTACATCGACGCCAGAGCCGCGAAAGAATATGGGCTCGATGATAAAAACATCGAGCAGATAGTTCGCCAATACGATGTCATCACCACCCCGTTTGGAGATCTCACAAAGATCATCGACAAGCATGGCACTCCTCGCGCATTGTGGGAAGCCGCTCCCCTGCTGCACGATGATGATCTGCTCCGCTGTTATCGGATTCTATGCAAGATGTATCCGGATTACAAAGAGGATGCCGATGCTTTCTTCAAGGGCAACAAGGCATGCTTCTGCAATATGTTCATTATGAAGAAGGAGATCTTCTTCGACTATTGCTCTTGGATGTTCCCGATTCTTGAGGAGTTCGATAGGAACACCAACTATAGTGCCTACAGCAAGGAAGCGTTGCGTACTCCGGGGCACCTTTCCGAACGCCTGCTGAACATCTATTTGATGCATCATAAGCGCATCGGTTCCAATTGGAAGTTCAAGGAGCTTCAGTGTGTTCACTTTACCAATCCGGAACCCGCTGAAGAGCTGAAGCCGCTTGATGTGTTCGACAAGCCGATCGTTCCAGTCGTGTTTGCAGCGGACGATAATTATGTTCCGCAGCTCACCACCACGGTTTATTCGGCCATGAAGAATGCTGATCCGACATATTTCTATGATGTTGTGGTTTTACAACGAAACATCGCTTGGGATAAGCAGGAACGACTGCGTGACTTCTTCAAGCAGTTCCCGAACATGTCATTGCGATTCACCAATGTGGAGCGTGAGCTGTCTGGATACGATCTTTCCACGAATAATGCTCATATCAGCATCGAAACCTACTATCGATTCCTGATCCAGAAGCTATTGCCATTCTACGACAAGGTGCTGTATTTGGATTCGGATATCGTCATCAATGGCGATATTTCCAAGTTGTACAACACCGACTTGCAAGGCAAGCTGCTCGGTGCGATTCGAGATATCGACTTCCTTGCCAACCTCAACGTCAAGCATGGCAAGCGCATGGGGTATGCCAAAAATGTGCTGAAGATGAAGAATCCTTACGATTACTTCCAAGCTGGTGTTCTCGTGCTCAACACCAAGGCCATGCGCGAGCGCTACACCATCAAGCAGTGGCTTACGTATGCGTCTAACCCTGCGTTCATCTATAACGACCAAGATGTGCTTAACGCACACTGTGAGGGAGAAGTACTGTATTTGCCGTGGGAGTGGAATGTGGTTCACGATTGCGGCGGACGTGTCGGCAATCTGTTTGTGCAGGCACCAAACGACATTTATGACGCCTACATGAGGTCACGCAACAATCCGCAAATCATCCACTACGCCGGCTTCCAGAAGCCGTGGACTGATCCGGATTGCGATTTCGCTTCCATTTACTGGAGGTATGCACGCGAGACACCATTCTACGAGCGTCTACTCAAGCGCGTGGTAAAGGCGAACGAACCGAAAATCCTCGAAGAAGCACTCCGTCCAAAACATGAACGCGCCGTTGAAGAAGATAATCCCATTCGCAAAATCATCGACCCATTGATGCCTATCGGTTCCAAACGACGCGATACGGCAAAAGCTATTGCGAGAAAACTTCGCGGTAGAGAATGATTAATGGTTTGGGACCGTACCTATAGTACGGTCCCAAACCATTAATCATTCAGACTATCTAAATTCCTTTAGACATATTTCTTGACACTATCTTTCTTTTTCGAGAAACACAGCATTCCAAAGGCAATGGGTGCCAGCAAAAGTGTGTGGAACATATACCGGGACGGATCCGCTTTATCTCCCTCAACCTGCAGAGAAATCGGATATACAAACAATGAAGCAACCGATACAAGATAAGGAGCAAATCTGAAAAGACTGCCTCCCTCATTACATCCTCGTCTACGCCAAAGCACATACAGTACAAAGGTCGGTATCATCGAAGTCCACACAGCCACATAACAAAGCACGTTGATTACAGGCGTAGTCTTCAAAGTCTTTACGATACCAGACACTATGCGCTGGGCCCAGTTTTCACTTTTAGCTGGAACGAGCTTTCCAAATGTATCTTTATTGGCATTTGTAGTAACTGTCGGATCAATCTGAACAGGATACTGCTTGTAGGGCTTTTCTGGACGTCTAATTTTGTTCGTTCCAGAAAAAGTAATCCACCCCGACTCAAGACTAAAGAATCCATTGACATACGTCAAAGGATGCCGCATTCCGACTTTCAGCCAAGTCTTCAGAAAATCTGCTGTCGATCCACCATCACGCAAACCATAGCCTGTAACAGGATCCGCGATATAGGGGTTGTACTGATTGCTTATCTGATCCCATGAATAGACCAAGAATGAGTCAACCGACGCTCTTTCCGAATCAGAAATATCTTCAGGGTAGGCATATGCGGCACGCCCGAGTAATTCAATAGGCATCACGAACGCGGCCTGAGCGCCACCAGGAACGATGTTGGCACGTGGATAAAAATATTTCGGCAAAGCCACACTAATAACAACAAAAAGAAAAACACAAACAGCAACAGCAATCGCCTTGAACAGCGCTTTAAACTTTCCTAAAATGAGCACCAATAAGGAGAATACAATAATATACATACCCATTTTTTTACTCATTGAGGCACACAAAGAAATAATCAAAAACTCGACAAGGAATTTCGGGTTTTTGAATAGCTCGAGTTTGGAATCAACAAGCCTCAAAAAGAGCAAAACCCAAGCTAAGAAGAAAGCTGCATGCGTGATATCTTTCGACATCGATGCGAACATAATCGGGAAAATAGGGAAAAAGCAGAAGAATAAGGTGCAAGCCTTCAGTGGAAGACGTCCAAGACCCTTTTCCTTCAAATATCTCATCCAGCATGCAATAGTGATAGTCACAAATGCATATTGCACAATGCTATACAAAAAGATACCTACGTTATAGCTCCCGAAAACAGTACGTCCAAGCCAAATAAAACCGCTATACAAGTATGTATCAAAGAAAGGGTGATGATCCCAAATCTGTCCCGGCTCTTGTCCGAAAGCCGAAATCCCGAAGAACTGAGCGACCTGATCTCCCGTATCCCAATACAACACACCAGGATACATAAGAATTAAATATGGAAGCCAAGTGATGAAAATTCTCAGAGCATCCCTCAGCCTAGCTTTCCAGCTTGCCTGATATTCAAACGCTAGAGATTGGAGAATTCCCTTCTTCTGAGATTCACGGTTTGAAACCGTACGTTTCCCTATTTTTTCCAGAAGCGCGTATCCCCAGCGAAAAATGAGAAGAAAAAGTACTGCAAACAGCAAGCACTGAGCATAAAAATAGGGCTCATCGAGGGGCAGATTCGCTGAACTTGCCGCGTTGGTCCCACACGCAAAGATAGCCCCGAGTGCAACAGGAAAGACCCATCCCTCGGATATATTTCCTCCACTATTTTTCTTAAGTGTCTCAGGAGACATTATCGGCAATTCTTCCTTTCTTATGCCCTTTGCAAAGAGCAATAGCCCGCTTAGCGAGCACCACCAAAACCAATGTTATTGCATATACGACAACCGTCCGCATTTCCATATGATTACCCCAAAACTCGGCGATGCGACCTTGCAAATTAACGCCAGCCCAATTAATGATTAAGATATGGAACAAATACACACCCAATGATGCCCCAGATATCTCCTTCACACCTCGAAGCACCTTCGAAGGATACTTTTTCAGATGCTCCTCTGCAGACATAAGAAGAAGGAATAACGACACAGCCTCAAGCGCGCACAATGGTGAAGCCGTCCCAATAACATAGTTGCTATACGTTTCGGATCGCTGCGAGAAATAGCCATTAGTGTATAGCCCACCAAAGAACATCGCCGCAGCAGACACGACAAACATGCCAGCAGTCAACCAAATTGGAGGTAATTCCTTAACATACTTCTTAATGTAAAATCCCAAAATATAGTAAAATAAGGAGCTAGACGCAAAAAAAGGCCAGTTAAACAAAGTGCCAAAATACTCTTTAGGCACACCCATCTTTTCAATTAGCGGTATAACAAAGCTTACTGAAAAAAGTATCAACAGAAGATACTCAAGTAACTTCTTGCTCGTTTTTGCCCTAGTCAAAAGAGGCGTAAGTATATATAAATAAATAATCGTATACAAAAACCAGTAAGTATCATTCACTGAATTTGTCAGGAAACGAACTAGCAAATCCAACAAACCAAATTTACCCGCATACTGTTCAGCACCGTAAAAAGAAAACGGAAACATGCAGAACAAAACATAGCAGAATAGACTGGCCAGGATAAGCGCACGCCCAACTCTCCAGGCTCTTTTTTTAAAGAAAGTCCTCGCGTCATACTTATCGGAATAACCGATGAGGTTCATACCGCTAATCATGAAAAAAACAGGAACTGCGAAAATAGCAATAGCCTGAAATAGTACTGCGCGCACCCAATGGTCACCTAAAGGATTGAAAACGTTCAAGGAAACATGCAGCATGACTACCGCAAAGCAGGCAATAATATTTAAGACGTCAACATAAACCAGATGCTCTCGGTGCGAATCCGACTCACTCACAATTATCCCCTTCAACCAAACTTTCGCTGCGACTAACCGCCCCGAAAGCAAAAAACCTCTATCGTTGAATGCCGACCGAATCAAGACCCACGAAAACGACTAGCACAGCGGATATGATAGTGCACATGCTTGATAATCCAAATGTTAGTGTTGCCGTGCTGCTTCCTTGCTATAACGAGGAAGTGACCATCGGCAAGGTCGTTCGTGATTTTAAGGCTGCTTTGCCGAATGCAGCCATTTACGTCTACGACAACAACTCCACCGACCGCACTGCGAAAATCGCTGCGGCGGAAGGCGCTATAGTGCGCGGAGAACCACGACAGGGCAAAGGCAATGTCATTCGAGCCATGTTCGAAGATATTGACGCCGACGTGTACATCATGTCTGACGGCGACGATACGTACCCGGCTGACGCAGCATCTGCTATGGTCGATAAGATTCTTGAAGGCTACGACATGGTGATTGGAGATCGTCTGAGCTCCACGTACTTCCAAGAAAACAAACGCCCATTCCACAACTTCGGCAACCGTTTGGTGCGCGGTTCGATCAACGGCCTGTTCAACGCGCATGTCACCGACATTATGACCGGCTATCGGGCCTTCTCGTTCACCTTCGTCAAGACATATCCTGTGTTGTCGCGCGGCTTTGAGGTCGAAACTGAAATGACCATCCACTCGCTGAACAACAATCTCCGTCTTTATGAGATGCCGATTCAGTACCGCGACCGTCCTGAAGGTTCCGTCAGCAAACTTGATACCGTCGGAGACGGCATCAAGGTAATGAGCACCATCTTCCGTATGATCCGTGAGTACAAGCCGCTACCATTCTTTGGCGGTATCGGCCTAATCATCGGCATCGTCGGTCTAATTCTTTGCAGTAGCGTGGGCATAGACTTCATGCAAACCGGCATGGTTGCACGCTTCCCCACGCTCATCGGTGCGGTAATGCTCGTTATTGCTGGTCTGCTCCTAATCATCACAGGAATTATTCTCGACGTTATGGCCAAAAATGATCGTAAGGCATTCATCGTCGATGCCAACAAATTCGCCATGCTGAAACGTCAATCCCATTAAATTGCAAGGAGCGTATGGGAACCTAACTGCCCCATACGCTCCGGCTCGTCTACTCCTTCAGTACGGATCGTAGCTTGCCTGCTCTTTTCTCGACATAGTCCCAAAGTCGGTCAAAAACCCTCCCTTTATGCCGGTCAAGCGTCAAACAGAAGATTCCTTGTCTAACAAAATCCATAACAGTGGCTACAAGGACTATACCGGCTACAGCAATCAATGAGATCAATATCGTATATCTTGAATGATAGAAATCACCCAATGAAACAAGCTGAGTCCAAATAACATCGCGGAAATAGTGTTGTTCCGTAATTAAATATACGGCAAATGCAGAGCAAGCAAATCTATTGACAATCCTGCTGTGGAATTTCATCCCCTTAAATAAAATAAAAATACCAAAACTAACCATAAGTATCGGCAAAGACCATTCTTTTTGAACAGGATTAATATAAGTAAGCAATTTATCCGACTCACCAAACCAGAGAAGCGATAGTACGATATTCCAAATAATAATAATCGAACTACCGCTAATTGCCAATACAGCAGCACCTTTATTACTCAGCGACGGCAGATACCATTTATAGTAGGATAACAACACAGTGACATAAATAAAACCAGTCACATTGATATATATGTCGAGATACGATCCGGGAATAAGGTTCACAATACCCCATAGTCCCAAGAGAGCGATACAACATTTTGTATGTGTTGCCTTCCCCATTCCCTTAAGTCCCGCTAAAACAAAAGGCAGAAGCAACAGCAAAACAGCGTAGCTGGTCGCATACCACCAAACATCTCTCGAAATAGGGAAGATAGTATTAAGCCATGTTTCCTCATTCACCGATTGAGGATCAACAATGTATTGGGCCGTTAAACCCACGAAACTCCAAAACAGCAATTCTCTTTCAAGAATCCAAATTCTTCGGCAAGAAAGCCTCAGAGACTGTTTTCCATCAATTAAAAACCACAATGAGATAAGAAGGAAAAGTGTGATCCCTATCTTGCCAAGGGGCATTATACAGAGCTGATAGAAGAGCCTCCTTAAAGAAAAAGGTTCATTCATAATGGAAAAACTGGAATGCACAACCAAGTGATGTGCGACAATCAACGTTACTGCGACAATACGCAGAAGCTCAATTCCGGACTGCCTTGGCGCCTTCTTTTCTACAGTCACTTTCCCTCAATCACAACCGTTACTTCACCCACTTTTGGGCATTTGTTCCGTTGGAAGTATACAACTGCACATTAGTGCCGTTTGCACTGGAACCACCATTCACATCCAGAACCGCATTTTCTGCGAGCGCTGACTGGAACGTATACGAGCCACCGGAATTCTTGACTGCTATCCACTTTTGAGCGTATGTTCCATTGGAATCGTACTGTTGCACGTTGGTTCCGTTGGCAGATACGCCGCCATTCACATCCAACACTTTGCCGGAGTTCACACTGGTCAGGGTCACATACCCGTTGGAATCATGCGTTACTTTCCACTTCTGCGCATTGGTTCCATTACCGGCCCAAATCTGCACGTTTCCATAATTTGAACGAGAAGCGCCGCTTACATCCATCTTCATAGACGTATTAAGCTTCGATCCAAAAGTGTAGGTGCCATCCGGCAAATCCTGCCTATGCTTGGCCGCGGTTTCATTCAAACGTTCGCGCAACGTTAACGGCGCCTTTGCAACCAACCACTGTTGAGCAACGGTGCCATTCGGCGAATAAAGCTGCAGCTGAGCCTGCTGCACGGCATTACCATTTGGAATATCGACAGCCTTATTAGCATTCACCGACACTAGCGCAACCTTGCCACTACCGTAATTTCGCACCGTCCACTGCTGGGCAACAGTGTTATTATTCGTATATTGCTGCAACGCCGCTCCATTAGCAGTGGATCCGCCAGATACATCCAGCACCTTGCCTGAATTCACATTGACGATCTTATAAGTTCCATTGCCAATTGATTCAAATCGATATTTCTGGGCGTTCGTATTATTACTTGAATAAAGCTGAACTCGTGCTCCATTTGCCGTTGATGCACTCGTCACATCCGTGACAAGTTTTTTATTCGCAACCGAAGTGATAATCATCGATACTCCAGTAGCTATGTTGACATCGCTTGACGAAACAACAAACAGCTGTGAAGCAGTGCCGTTGGGCGTATACAGCCGAATCGCAGCACCATTCGCAGTATTTCCACCGCTCAAATCCAGAACCCAATTACCGAGAGCGGACTGCAAATAATATCCCGCTCCGGAATCACGAATAAACCATCGTTGAGCTTGGGAATTATTTCGAGAATACTGTTGCACTATAGCGTTATTCTCAGCAACACCATTACGCACGTCCAAAGCCTTGCCGGAATTCACATTGACGATCTCATAGCTTTCATCAGACTGCCTAGTAAAAGTGAACTGCTGAGCCTTGGAACCGTTACCGGAATACAACTGAATGACGGTGGAATCTGCAGCACTTCCACTAGGAATATCAACGCTAGACGCAACTTTGGAACGAACATTAATGTAATAATTACCATTCGGAATGGTAACTGCAGTCATTTTGCGTACATCAATGGATGCTTGCGAATCATTGCTACTCCCGCCATTCACATACTCCTTATTCCCAAACGCATTCATATCCACACTGCCGCTGATGCCGTCCACCTTGCCGGAGCTGGTGTATTGCCATCCGCGACTGTTGGTCGGGAACGAATCGAATCCCATGCGAGCGCCATACTGCGCCACCCACGTGGTTTTGGCGTAAATATCGGCATGCTTCAGCGGCCCTTGCAGGTAGCTGGTGTACGAGTAGACGCCCAGATTCTTGTATCCGGCGGACTGTAGTGCGCTGTACCAATTGTTGACGATATTGTTGTACACGTTCGGGTCGGTGGGCGGCTGATGCCCCTCCCAGGTCCACTTTTCCAGGTCGTAGTACACGGGGTACGCCAAGTCGCTCGGATTCACGCCAAACTGCTTGAGTTTGGCGACCACGTCGGTACCTTCTTCTTTGGCGAGCGCCGGAGTGTCCGCGTAGGAATACCAGTAGATGCCGAACGGGATGCCGAGTCGCTTGCATTCGGAAATGTTACGTTGCGCTTTCTTGTCGGCATTGTTGCCTTCGCCGTAGCCGAGGCGGATGATCACGCCTTCCACGCCGTCGGCTTTCGCTTTGGCCCAATCGATGTCGCCTTGCCATCCGGAAACGTCGATCACGCCTTTGGCTTGCTGCACGAACAGGTTGTTCTGGTAGTCGAAAAAAGCTTTCGAATTGTTGTAGGTGCCCCAGTGCGCGCCGTATTCATTGCTTTCGAATTTGGAGAGCTGTACGTTCGCGTCGGCTACAGCATTTTTGACATCTTCCGCACTTACCGGAATGAAGGATTCGCCGTTGGTTTTGGCGAGCGGATCCGGCTGCTGATCTTTCGTGCCGACCAATGTTGGATCGGTCACGATTTCGCCGGTTTCGATGTTCTTGACCTCACCTTCGGGGGTGGCAGCCAGGTCTTCCGAAATCACGGTGGCATCGTCGGAAATCTCGTCACTGACGTTATCCGGAAGTTTCGCATTCGGATTGTCGGGCATGCTGTCTTGCGATTGCTGGTCGCCCGTCTGATCATCCGACTGATCGTCAGACTGCATAACAACACCATGATCTGCAGTAACGGAACCGCTTTGCGCAACAGCATCCTCAATCGCAATATCCTGCAATGCGTAAGCCGGCGCAACCGCAACGGAAGCAGTCAACGCAACCGCAGACAGCGCAGTCACGATCTTCACAACATGATGTGGCGAAACCATTCGTCAGCCTCTCTTGAATACAGTCATCAACCCCAAATATTCGGCGCAAACGCCCTAACCGCCAACTCTAACTGCAACCCACAACCCCGTCCATCCCCAACTCCAAAATCATCCCAATCCCCACATCTCACGCATTACACACTGATAAGAATCGGCTAGCTCGTTAGGGGCACCGATATGGCATCATCCATTTCCATATCTCCTTTCCAGCATTCTCGCTGACCTTCCCATCACGCTTCGTAGAGGGACCATTTCCAGGAGGGGAGTACGTGGATCGTGCCAGTGGAATCGGGAAGTTCAATGGTTTCTCCCTCGTTAAGCGTGAGAATCAGGCCGGAATCAACGTTGGTACGTTGCATAACCGCTTGCAGAGAGCCGATTTCTCGCGCCCTGGTTTTCTCATTTCCCATATTGGCACACACTTGAATAAGCCCATACGGTTCCGTAGCAAGAGCATCGCCGATAAGAAAGTCAACTTTCTCCTGTTTGGACGTCGGCATAGTGTACGAAGTGATTGTTTCCGTACGCCTACCGGAAGTTCGTCTCTGCAGTTCGCAGAAAATCGCAGTTTCCAGTCGTTTTCCAATATCTTGCTGGTTGGCGCGTGACACCGCGTAAACCATACCCTGATCGACGGCATACATTTTCGGCACCGCAGTACTACCCGGCTTGAGCATGGTGGAATACTCCTCAAGCTGATACACCAGAAATGCCTGCTTGAACAGCTCGAGTAACGTATTCGCCTTATCCCAATAGATTTTCCAGCCGACCGCTCGCAACGTTTCCACAAGACCATTGGTAGACAGCTCGCAAGCCGTATTGCGCAGCAAAAACAGCGCTATCTGTGTGGCGAGAGTAATGTTTTCACGTCCAAAACGCTCAGCGACATCACGTGCGACCACGTCCCGCACGTAACCTTGGAGCGTTTCAATACGATCAGCTTCAACCATACGTTGCACTGCAGGGAAGCCGCCAATAGTTAGGTAATCGTTGTAGGCAGCTTCAAACCGGGTGACCTCTCGCGGCGAAAACACGGCATCGGCAAGAGTGCTGCCCGCTGTAGGCGTTTCGATTCCCCGAAAGTCGCAGAATTCTCGGAAAGACAGTGGCATCATGGCATGCGGATGCGATCTTCCTCGGAAATTCGTTGCGATTTCCTCGCTGGACAGTTTCGAAGACGATCCAGTAATGACTAGCGTCACAGCTTCATGTTCGGCTATGCGCTGGCAGAATCCCTGCCAATTGGCGCATTCTTGCACTTCGTCAAGGAACAGATAGCAGCCATGGTCACGAGAGTCAGGATACTGCCGCCAGTATTCTGTGACGATATCGTTGAGCACGGTGTCTTGCATCGGCTGCAAACGATCATCAGCGAAGTTGAAATAGAAAATATCATTACGCGAGACGCCGTTTTTTAACAAATCATGAATTTTCTGGAAAAGATAGAACGTTTTGCCGCAACGTCGGATGCCAGTGATGATGTGCACAGCATTGAACACTGCCGGCTGCGGCAGCTCGCGTATGATTTCGATGCGGCGTGACGGCGTAGGAATGTCAAACTGCATGGACTCACGAACCAGCATGGCATACGATTCACATGGATTATCCGGCACCATAAGTTCTTCCTTTCGCCGTCCGTTGCGAAACACCCAACAATCCCAGCATAACACTTCTCAAAAATTTTAAGAAGTTTCCACCAACACTTCTAAAAATTTTTAAGAAGTTACCACAGACGAATAAAACTCCAGAGAATACCTGAATGCATTAACGACTACAACACGAGTGTGGGAAATCGGGGAAGGACGGGTATCGTACGCTGTATATTGGCATTTCAGGTGGACTCTCGGAACGTGATTCAATTGCCCTGAATCGGGAGCTGTCACCGGGGAGTACAGAATAGTAGGCAGATTCTGGAGGGGTTATGGCACGGCACGGCAAGAAGCCAAGCGAGGAAAGTACCTCGTCACACACACCGAGAACTCTTGCCGGAAGCGCAACGACCTGCACTTCTGCCGACAGTAGTGACGCCGCTGCCAGCGGTATCGCTGTTAACAGCTCGACCGTCAGCAGCGCATTTGCCAGCGATGCCGATGGCAATACCGGGAATACGCTTGTCGGCAACGCTTCCAACGAAGTCGAAGCAACCGAAGTCGAAACCAACGCAACCAGTACCAACGCAACCGGAGAGCGCACAATCAGCAGCAGCAACACGGCTGAAACCAGCAACCGGCAATCACACGAATCCAGCGAATCCCGCCAGCCGCAAGACCTATTCGACGCGGCCATAGCGCAAGGCATCAGCGACGGCGACGCTTGGACGGACCAGCGCGTAAAGCACATCTACCGCCAGATCATCATCGCCGTAGTCGTCGTAGTCGTTGTTCTGGGCGCGGTCTTCGGATTCACAGGCGTGCGCGCATCGCAGCAAATGCGCGACCTGGCCGCACTCAACGACTGCAAGGAAGCCGTCACGGCCATGAACACCTCCTATTCCAAGGCGTTCCAGCTGAAGGCGAAGATCTCCGAAGCGTTCACCAGCTTCGACGGGTCCTACGATCTCGACAAGCTTGCCGAACTGCACCAGACGGAAGTTACCGCGCCGAAAACGCTGAGCTGCGCCGCCGACACTTCCGCTACCATCAGCAAAGCCAACGCCGCAAAAGCCGAGTACGACAAGCAGGCCAAGCAGTTCAAGCAGGCTTTGCAGAAGAGCGACGAATCCGCGGCCACCGATGGCGGTGACGGAACCGACAATAGCGCTGACGGAACGGCCGGCGACGACGGAACGGACGGAGCCACAGACACGGAGGGCGATGCTGGAGTTGCCGGCGACGCGGGCGCCACGGACGGCACCGTCGACCAATCCGGCGCAGCCGACGCGACCGACGCAGCGCTGGACGATCAATTCCTCCAGTAAATCAACCGATCGCAACGCTGCCAATCAAACCGGCCACCAGTCTCACTGTCTTTACATTTCCTCTGACTCTTGTTCGCGCTATTTCGCACATCCAACGTTTCTTTTGATTCTAGAATCGAAAGAGAGTCAAATGGCCGGCATAAGAAACGGCTCTGACAACACAAACAGGCAAACAACGATCGGATGACCATATTCGTGCGTATCGCAGCAAAATGGCTAGGCTGTGACATGCTAACATGCTTTGACCACGCTATACGAAAGAGGCTGATTTGAATAAGAAACGACTGGCACGCGTGATTATTGCCGCCGTAGTGACCGTGGCGATACTTGTGGCGATCATTGTTGGCTGCGGGCCGAAATGGGGCGATGGTTCGGTGAATGCCAACGCCCGTAACGCCAGCAGCTCGAACAGTTCCGGCGACTCCAGCGCCTCCGGCACAAGCAGCTCCAGCACAAGCGACGATTTGTCCGCAAACCATGCGACCCGCGCATCGGTACAACTCCCCTCCTACTACATGGAGAACATGGTTTTCCAACGTGGCAAAACGCTGGTAGTCAGGGGAGCCGTCACCACTTCGCAACGTGGAAAAACTGTTGACCCAACACAACTGGTTACAACGATTTCCCAAGGTAAGAAATCATCATCCGCGCAAGCAAAAATTTCCAAAAACGGTGATTTCACTTGCATTTTACCTAAGCAGAAAGCAAGTCTTAAGCCATATTCATTAACGATTTCGTACAATGAAGCCACTTTGTTGACTCTGAAAAATGTGTATGTTGGTGACGTTTTTATTGCTGCCGGACAGTCAAATATAGAATTGAATTATTCGCAATACTACGAGGGTCCAGGCAATGACTATAATTTCGGCGGAGGTCTGGTAACAACCAACGATCTGCCGAAACAGCTTTCCGACAAGAACGTGCATTTCGTTGCGAGCGCCAACACCACGGAAGGTACTGATTTCCCACTACGCGACGTGAACAAGCAGGCCGATTCCTGGCTTGATGCGACCGCCGATAATTCGCAGCATTTCAGCTATTTGGCACAGCAGTTCACCATGCAGCTTCGCGCCGCGCATCCGAATGTGCCCGTCGGTATTATTCAGACCGCATGGGGTGGTACGCCGATTCGAAACCATGTGAAGGGTGGCTCCATTTACGCGAACCATATCGCACCATTAGAGGGTTTCCACGTGGCGGGCGTGCTGTGGTACCAGGGGTGCAATGATTCCGCGAACGAGGCGACCGCATTGGCATACGAGTCTCAGATGACGTCGCTGATCAACCAGTATCGTGCAGTGTTCGACCAGAATGATCTGCCGTTCCTGTATGCGCAGTTGGCGCGTTGGCCTGGCTATCAGTACACTCAGAACGTGAGATTCGCGCAGTTGAGCACGTTGAACAACGTCGGATTGCACAATGCCTCCAACGTTGCAATGACAGTGTCGCTGGATACGGACAAGGGCACTTCAACGTTGATACATCCGCTTGGCAAGGATATTCTTGGCGCACGCATGGTCGCACAATATCTGGCAATGTCGGAAGGCAAGGCTGTTCCCAACGGACCGCTTATCGCACATGCAAAGCATGCTTCCGATGGCACGATCGTATTGTCGTTCCAGAACGGCACCGCAACCGGTTTGCAGGCGGAAAAGCCTAATTATTCGAAGACTGCGAGCGCGACCGTACCCGATTATGATGCGAATCCGGACGCGACTCCTTTGAATGGTATTTCCAACGTTGCAACGCCGACTTCCACGCCATTGCAAGGTTTTGAAATTGCCGACGATTCCGGAAAGTGGGTTTCGGCAACGGCAACGATTAAGGGTGATCAGATTGTGCTGAGTGCCGCCGATGGAAGCTCGAATTGCAACGCGGTAACTCAAGTGCGTTACTGGTGGAGTGGGAATCCGGTTATTTCCAGTCTGCTGTATAACGATCTCGGATTGCCTGCAAGTCCGTTTATTGCTGTTGTTGAGTAATACGGCAGATTGATAATCGGGCATTATCCGGCTGCGACGACTAATCGATAAAGCGGACTGTAATTAGGTTAGAATCAGGCCTGTTTCATCGAACTTAAGTCGAAAGCAATGTCGACGGTCAAAATCGACGATCAATCGACGTAGTGCGGGGCGCTGGACGCTATGCGGGGCGTTATGGAGCCGCTATTGCCGTTGCCGTCGGTACTACCGTCTGCATCGAAATCCTGCGATTTACGAAGCGAGCCGGCAGCCAGCGAACGTATGGATCGAACGGAACGGCCAATCTGCGCCTGTTTTTCCTGAGCATCCGACGGTATTGCGGGAATCGTGCCCGTCACAGGGCGAATGCGGCCGGTCGCAGTGGGAATGAAGCTTGGCGGCAACACCTGCGCGGTAACGGCACCCGGCGATGACACATGGTAGTGGGCCATCGAAGCCAGGGAATCGCGGGTATCGAGTTCACGCTGCATATCTAGCTCATCGTCGAACTCAGCCATCGCTGCCCTCCCTCTCTTCAAGCAATCTCTGCCGGTAATCTCTCCACTGGCAACGATCATCGTTCCGAGCGTAACGCAAGGTAGCATACCGTTACGAACGAAATCAGCGATATGCGCAACTCCCCCACTGTTTCGCAACTTTTTCGTTGCACGTGCCGCAGCGAGCCACGCCAGCGAGCTATTGAAAACCCGCCGTTTTGGCATAAAAAAGGGCTCCCGAAATGATCCGGAAGCCCTACTGGCGGAGAATACGAGATTCGAACTCGTGAGGCTGTTACACCAACACGCTTTCCAAGCGTGCGCCATAGACCACTAGGCGAATTCTCCAATTATGCAACGTCTCACAGTGTCTATCCGCGAAACGCAACTTGATTAGAATACAACAGTTTCTTCCAAACCCCAAATCGGCGTGTCGCAACGTCCCAGATCGCCCACTCACTGGAGGAATCCGTACACGTGAGGACTTTCCCGCGCACCGAATTCTCCACCCTCTGGGACAATTCACCCGCCAACGCACCTCTCAGCGTCCCAGATCGCCCACTCACTGGAGGAATCAGCCCGCTGCCAAGACTCTCACAGTCCGAATTCCTCCAGTGGCTGGAACAATCAGTACGCCCATAGGCCTTCTACAGTCCGAAAACCTCCACCCACTGGAGGAAAACACCCGCGCACCGGCCTCCAAACGTCCTGAAACCTCCACCCACTGGAGGAATTGATACGTTGGTATACTTCCCAGCATCCGGATTCTCCCACCCACTGGAGGAATCTGCCCGCACATACACACCCGAATTGTCCAGATTCTTCCAGCGAGTGGAGGGATCCGGACACGAACTCACGTACCGTGAGCACAGCAGCTATCGTTTGGACGCGAAGGCACGCAGGTCGGCGAGCATGGCAGTGAACATCGGGCGGGCCGGACCGAACTTATCAAGCAGCGATCCCGAAACCGGAGCACTAGCCGCTCCCAGCAACGCGCCAGGCAGCAACACCACGCCTGCAGCAAGCACAGACGCGCCGAATCCCAGTTGCGAAGCGTTCGGAATCATATAGCCGTAACCGATCGTCACAAACTGCAGCAGCACATACGCAAGCAAATGCCAACGGAATTTCACACTCCGCAACACGGTCAGACGAACCAGCGGCGAGAACGCACGATGCGACACCCAAGCGAACACTAGCAAAGCGGCCATGGCAATCAGCAGCAGAACCACTGCAATCACACATTGCGTAGTCGCGGAAGTATCCCCATTACTCACTGCGGTAACGGCGGATCCGCCACGGTCGAGCGCAAACACGAAACAGACGAATCCGACTGCTAGGCAAAGCACATGCAGCGGATTGATATGCGCCTCTTCGGTAGGAGTGACCTGATGAATCGTTTTAAGGCCGCACACCAGCGAAACAAACAGGAACGGCAGCAGAATCACGAAAATCCAACGCCACGGCATGAACGTGCCGACAAGACCGCCCACAAGTCGGTCCGAGTGCCGGCGCCACGGCCACCACCATGCCTCCAACGCCCATCAGCATGCCGATTTTGCTTTTCGGAGACTGTTCAAGAATGATATTGAACATCAACGGAAGCGCGATTCCCGTGCCCGCTCCCTGTAGTATTCGCGCGGTCATCAGCATAGGAAAGTTCAACGTGCAAGCTGCCATCAGGCAGCCGGTGATGCAGAGCACGATTGCGGTAAGGAAGATGGTACGCAACTTCAGTTTGCGCTTGAAATAGCTTGAGAGCGGCGTGACAAGCGCTACCGTAAGCAGATAGCCGGTCGTCAGCCATTGAACAGTGGACGTGTCGACGTGGAATTCCGCCATTAATCCAGGGAAAAGCACGTTGGTGAGGGTTTCCGTAAGGATGCCAATGAAGGCCATGATTCCAGTTGACAGAATGGCAAGAATAAGATTGATGGAGATGTTCTCGTCATCTTGCGTTGCCGTGTTATCGTTTCGCGCAATGGACTGTGACATGGATTTGCGGCCGTTCCCGGCCTTCCCTTTCTTGGCCCGGCTTTGCTGAGCCACCATTCCGTTATGCCGGGCAGTTTGCTGGAATGACGATTATTTGCCCAGAAATACAAAAAGATCCTTGGGAGCGGAGCGCTCTACCAAGGATCTTCATATTATTAAGTTGAATGTTGTGGATTGGGAGCCTCCCGCGCGTCGCGGGAAACACGAACCAAAAGACAAAAAAAGGGGGTTCCCGGAGCGTCACGCTCGACGGGAACCCCCAACGTTGAATGCGGCGGCGTGCTACTCTCCCACACCCTCTCGAGTGCAGTACCATCGCCGCGACCAGGCCTTAGCTTCCGGGTTCGGAAAGGGACCGGGCGTCTCACCTGGGCCATGACCACCGCAAAACCAATACAACGGCCAACCGGAAGAACCGGCGGCCGGCAACGGAACCAACCACGATTCCGATCGTGGCGGTCCGGGAACCGGACAACGGACGCGAACAAAACGCTTCGATCTTTCGTCTCGTGACCACAAGAAACAGCATTCCTTGCCATCCAACGAGAAACCACCACAGGACGAGACCCAACCCACCACAAAGGAAAGGGTTGGAAAATGTGCCGCGTTCGCCCGTTAGTACCGGTCGGCTCCACCCCTCGCGGGGCTTCCACCTCCGGCCTATCGAACACGTGTTCAACATGCGGGCTACAGGCACCGAAGTGCCAAGGAATCCTAATCTTGGAGCAGGCTTCCCGCTTAGATGCTTTCAGCGGTTATCCCTCCCGAACGTAGCCAACCGGCCATGCCGCTGGCGCGACAACCGGCATACCAGAGGTCCGTCCACCCAGGTCCTCTCGTACTATGGGCAGGCCTCCTCAGGATTCCAACGAGCGCAGAGGATAGAGACCAAACTGTCTCACGACGTTCTGAACCCA
>OGYU01000598.1_pt1 | contig 29245 bp, 18 predicted proteins | sample 1576581 | NCBI WGS metagenome assembly OGYU01 (sample SAMEA3541547, study PRJEB24748) | human gut metagenome | biome: human gut; feature: human-associated habitat; material: faeces | place: China | collected 2012 | reverse complement strand
AGCTCAGGAGATAATTCCAAGACTTTATTCTTGAAATGTGTAAGATTAAAATTTACATTCCAGGAAAGGTTCTTGTTTTCAATTATATTGGAATACAAATCCAATTCAACCCCACGGTTTACCATTGAACCCACATTCTCGGGGAAACGGGAATAACCCATTGAAGCTGCTACCGGTTTGAAATAAAGCATATCGGTTGTTTTACGTGAGAAGTACTCAACAGAACCACCTAACTTACCACCCCAAAAAGCAAAATCAAATCCAGTATTAAAGCTGTGTGAAGTTTCCCAAGTAATTTCCTTATTACCTTTATAATATAGAGAAGTTGAAAAATCACCATTACTGTTTGCCAATGTATACTGGTCTTGATACGGATAGTAGTTACGGTACAAACCACCTTGGAACATCAAGTTATCATTACCTTGCAAACCATAGCTGATTTTAAATTTCAACATATCAATCCAAGACTGGTTTTCCAAGAATTTCTCTTTGCTTAACAACCATCCTGCTCCTACAGACCAGAAGTTACCCCAACGATTATCCGGGTGAAAACAAGAAGAAGCATCACGACGGAAAGAAGCTGAAACAAAATACCGTCCATCATAGTCATATTGCGCACGGAACAGCCATCCTTCTGTTGCATAATTACGAGAATATGAATTATTGCTCTGGTTCATAATACCATTGCCTAATTCAGGAACATTTGGATCATATAATTTCTCACGTTGTCCGTACAAATATTGATATTTATAGTCATAACTTTCATGTCCGGCCAAAATATCCACATTATGAACATCATTAAATGTTTTGTTGTATGTCAACAAATACTGCTGATTTACACTAAATGTACGCTCACTAGCTACACTGATCAAACCTCCGACTCCGCTAGTTTCAGAATACTGTCCGTAGAAGGGGTTAACCATCTCTGTAGCACGCACATTATTTACATCAACACCTATATTCACTTTTGCCTTGATTCCATTCCAAATATCAATATCAGCAGACCATTTTCCACTAACCACATCACCCGAATATTTCATTTTATCCAGCATATAACTTGCCAACGGATTTGCATTAGGAATCGTATTACGGCTACCATTTGAATCTTGTCCTGGCTTTCCATAATCATAACGAAGGAAACCTCGATTATCTACCATAATATTGCCCTGTGCATCACGAACATACATAGGATAAATGGCTCCCATAATATTTGATGCATAAAAGATGTTTGCATTTGATGTACCACCCTCAGTATCCTGTTCACGGCTATCATAATGAGTAAATGATACATTTCCTCCCATCTTCAGCCAAGGCTTCACTTGATAGTCAGCTTTCAAACGTGCAGAATAACGTTGGAAACCAGAGTTAGGAACAATTCCCTTATCATCCAAATAGCCGGCCGACATATAATAATTCATTTTTTCAGTCGCACCGCTGATACTTAAATTATACTCTTGACGCAGGTTATTTTCAAAAATTTCATCCGACCAATTATCCGGAGTATAATAATATGTACCATCAGAATAACCTAATGTCGCATTAGGATTCAATTTGCCATTCATACCGATCAGTTGCTGTCCTTGAGGAATGGAATACACTTGATATCCCAAATATTTAGAAGAAAGCATCTCTTGATTAGCGTACGCATTAGCTTTAGCCAAATCTCCGGCTGCCGCATATCCTTTCAAATCGGCATTATAAATAGAAGAATAGTTTAATTCATAGAATGTAGCCGGATCCGTAATTGTTTCATAATTAGGTACTCCACGTTTATTTACACCCCATTTAGCGTCAAAAGTAACACGGGCTTCCCCACTCTTACCACGCTTGGTAGTAATCAAGATTACACCATTGGCACCACGTGCACCATACAGAGCGTTAGAAGCAGCATCTTTCAACACTGTCATTGATTCTATATCAGAAGTACTGATAGCAGAAATTTCACCATCATACGGAACTCCATCTACCACATACAAAGGCTTGTTACTAGCCGATATAGATCCAATACCACGAATACGCACTTCAGCATCTTTGCCCGGCTGACCATTATTACTCGTAGTTTGTACTCCGGCTACTTGACCCGCCAAAGCATTTGTCACATTTGAAGTTTGTCTCGTCGCTATTTTTTCATTTTTTATAGTAGCAGCCGAACCTGTAAATGCAGATTTTTTCGCTGTACCATAAGCCACCACCATTACCTCTTCAAGCTGTTCTGTATCAGACTTTAATACAATATTCAAGTTTGCTTTAACTGGCACTTCTTGTGTAGCCATTCCGATAAAGGAAACTACCAAAGTCTTTGCGGAACTAACAAAATATATAAAGTGTTTATAATCAAAAGATTAAAATTTGTCGATTCTATTTATTAACTCTGCGGGAATTACTTTAAACAAAGTTATGATAACCTTTTTTCTACTTTTGTTCTACCTCAGAATTACTTTATACGATAAAAAAGTCTAATTGCGATAAATCTCATTATGATAATTGTATTGTAATAAGATTATAATCTTTTTCTTAAAAAAATGCATGAAATAATGAAAGAGGAGATCCAAATTGGAATTTAGAAATGGGAGAGAGCAAAAAACGTCTGTTACTTTGGACGAAATACTTAGCTATCTAGGAAAAGCAGACAAAATCTGCCTAGTGGCGATTGACTAATTTCAAGTTATTGCTCAAGATCCGATTCGAGAAAGAACGTTAAAGCCATTTTGAGCATCGATATATAACATTGTACAATGCCCATTTTATATATTTAGGTTCACAATGTCATATGACGGGAGAAATTTTTATAAGTCTTCCGGCTTTTTATCAAAGTACTATGATTTTGGATCAACAATCTATCAGACTGAAAGAATATACAAAATTTGTTACACACCATTTCCAGAAAAGCGGGAAGTACATTAATAAAAATGTTATATCTGAAATATATCAACTGTTTGACGGCATAATATGCTATATCCGGTCTATGATCGTTTTTTTGAGTTTTGGCTGGGAAGAACATTAAAAAACTGATGAAAGATTCCGTGTGTAATCAGAATTTGACTTCCCGTCAGGAATTACAATCAGTTCATAAGGATTGATGGTGGTTTGTTGTGTTCCTTCCAAATATGTAACTAAATATTTAACATATATGTCTTTACAGGCACATTTATATAGTAATCGAATTTGAGTTAACAGATGTTTATCGATAATTTCCAAAGACCGATTTACTATATAGATTTACCCAAGTATACATTATTTTTGTATACTTGGGTAATAATCTATTGGATAATTAAGGAGAAAGCTTCATCTTTTCCTCATATCTTAAATCTAAATTATTTAGCAGGTAGGTAAAGTATTTCTTTAAATTCACCAAAACCACCAACATTGGGTACATCATGCGACAGCTTCACAGTAATAACTCCGTCTTCCAAAGCACCTTTGCCTGAAACAAAAACTTCTCCATAGGATGCGTGCTTCCATGCCGGCTGAGATTCTACAGTGACCTCATTGGCTTCATTAACTTTGAAGACAATGTTATATCCTTTTTCATATAAGTTCATAGCTTTATACCATGATATCTGGTCTGCTTTTTGAACTTCTACTTCCCAAGTTGTAAAATCTTCCCCTTCCTCTGCCATAGCCGCAGATTTAAATGTTCCAGTTCCTAATGAAGAAAAAGTATAATCCCTATAAACAGTTATGACTTTATCCGAAGTCTGGTCTATCGTAACCATTTCCTCCGGCAAAGATATCTTGACTTTATAATTCTGTCCAGGAGTTATATCTCCAACTGTAACATGAATATTGGTCTTAAATTCCCCTGCTGCGAATGAAACCGAGGAAGGTACGGTAATGGAGGCAGGGAGTTCCTGCTCTTTATCACCGACAACTAATGTTGCTGATAAATTAATTGTAGTAGCTTCCGAAGATTTCGCGCGTAAGACTTCCACATCAAAACCCTCATATCCTGTGGAAGGAAAGGAAACCGATTGTGTACCTGTGGCGAATGTCACCCCCATTGTTGTGCCATTGTATATATCTCCTTCATTGTCGGTGTTGCACGATACAAAAAGAGTTGCAGTGGCAACAAACATGCCGATTATATATTTATTTACTTTCATAATTTACTTGCTTACAGATTAATACTATTTATGATCACCTATCGGATTCTGATCTTTGCTAGGATCCATGTTCGGATTACCATCAAATTCCGTTTGAGGAATAGTTAATACCCATGCATACGACTCAGGATCTTCCGTATCTGTACCAGCAATTAAAGCACTGGATGGCCAGCCCATGTCTGCAGTACGTCTGAACCCTTGTTTCAGACGACGTATATCATAGATACGTCCAAATTCTCCCCAAAGTTCAATACGGCGTTGAATTATAATTTCTTCAAGTAAAGAACCGGTTTCATCCGAGGTGAGCTTACCTAATGCCGTTCCTGTTTTTTTGCAAGTGTAATCCTCATCACGTTTTTGCATTAAACTGTTCAACATCAGTCGTGCGCCTTTGTCATCATTTAAACGACAAGATGCTTCTGCTGCGGTTAAGAACATTTCCTCAATACGCATAAAAATATAGTCACCTGTCCATTTCGCATAATCTTTAAACTTGAATTTTTCTTGTTGGTAACCATTCTTTTCATTATTCTCGTCTTGTGGATTCCACCATTTTTTGCGGACATCATTTGTGCCTAGCTTTGCATAAAGCAGTTTGTTTATCTGTTTTCGAGCACTAGCTCCATATTTCCCTTGATCCGCATCCATGTGTGTAAAGAAACCTGCATACATTCCGGACTGGTCGGCTATGATTTCGGCCGCCCACATCACATTATTGGCAGTAGCATCATTCATTCCACCGGTTACCGCAGTTCCAGTGCCGACACTACACCCGCTTTTGCTTATTGCGGCATTCGCGGCATCCAAAGCGGTCTGCCAGTCTTCCATCACTAAAGCGACACGAGCCTTTATACCTGAGGCAACAGCCTCATTGATATGGCTGATATGTTTTCTTTTACCTGAGTTGCCTAGCATGGTAATTGCTTTGTCAAGATCCGAAGTGATTTGTTGATATACTTCTTCAATCGTTGCGCGCCCTTTACCTTCTGTTGCAATATCAGTCGGTTCTGTATAGAGTGGTACACAAGGTTCGCTTTCATGTCCTTTATAAGTGCGAGAAAACATTTGCGCCAGCATAAAATAACTGTAAGCACGTACAGCGTAGGCTTGTCCAAGCACATAATTCTTTTCGGTTTCACTTCCAGACATGGTTTCCTCTTCTGCCAAAATGTAATTGACATTAGAAATCCAAGTGTAATAGCCATTCCACATATCATAAGAACGCCATCCGGTAGAGGTATATCTTGATTTTACATTGTAAACGCAATCATACCAAAACCAGCCGCTACCTTGTCCGTTCATAATGCAATCTTCACCCATAACATCTGCCACCAGATTATAAGCTGTGATACCGAAGCATTGATGAGTGTTAGAGCTGTTTGAAACCCCTGCTGTATACATTGCTCGATATACACCATTCAATGATACTAATGCATTAGTTGCTGTTCCTAATAATTCGTTGCCAGAAACAGAAGATGAAGGACTGGTTTCCAAAGCATCCTCACTGCAAGCTACCACAGACATTGCAGCCATCCCGGCAAATATGTATTTAAATATTTTTTTCATACTTTCCTGTATTCTTTTAAATTGTTAGAAATTAATTTCAAAACCTACTGAATAAGTCTTGTTGGGAGCATAAGAATAGTCTGTTTCGCCCTTGAAGTTATACTGTGGGTCCATACCGTCCAAATGAGAAAATAAAGCGAGATTATCTACCGATCCGAATATGCGGACAGACTCTAGCCCGGCCTTCTTTAGCCATTGTTTGGGAATAGTGTAGCCCAAAGTGATATTTTTGATAGCAAAGTATGAAGCATCAACTAAAAAACGGTCTGAAGTTGTGTAGGAACCTCCAATTTGAATACGAGGTACATCTGTGATGTCACCAGGTTGTTGCCAACGTCTCAAAGCATGTTTGTTCCATGTATTGCCTGCATACATAACCTCCATAGAACCAGCGTATAATGAATCATAAACTTTACCTCCTATAGAATATGTACCCAATATTGACAAATCGAAATTCTTGTAAGAGAAATCGGTATTGATACTACCATATAAATCAGGTATACGGCTGCCGGAATAATATTTGCTGTTCGCAGCTTTTTGATAGTCACTGCTGATATATTCGTTAGTGATGTTGCCATTATCATCCTTATCATATACCCAATAGAGCTGCGCTCCTGTTGCAGGATCCACACCGGCAGATTTAGCCATATAATATGTATTAATAGGCATTCCCTCTTTAATACTGAAAACTCCCTTGATAATTTCAGGAGATTCCCCAGTCAGTTTCAGCACTTTATTGGTTACAGTAGAGCCCATCCAAGTTAAGTTCCATATAAAATCAGTGGTTTTGATAAGGGAACCACCTAAGCTAAATTCAAACCCGGTATTACGCATAGAACCGATATTCGCGTTGTATTCAGAGAATCCACTAGAAGTAGCCTTGGGGTATCCCAGCAACATATCCGTTGTTTTGCGGTTATAATATTCAGCACTGACATTCAAGCGTCCGTCAAACATACTTGCCTCAATACCGACATTTAAATTACCGCTTTTTTCCCATGAAAGTTTTTTGTTTTCCAAAGCACCGATCAGGCCTCCTACTTGATTCGCATTCGGATATTCCAATGGATAGAGTCCTTGCCAAGGATAATAATCTGGTACATATCCTCCTTCAAGACTATCATATCTTAACAGATTATCATTACCTTGTTCACCATAACTGATTTTAGCTGATAAATTAGAAATCCAAGTCAAATTCTGCATAAACTTTTCTTGTGAAATTCTCCAGTTGGCACCGACAGACCAGAAAGTACCCCAACGGTTATCTTTTTGGAAGCGTGAAGAACCGTCCGTACGGATAGAGGCTGAAAAATAATATTTTTCATTAAAGTTATAATTGAATCTCCCAAAGAAGGATTCCACACGATAATCTTCCGAATATGAATCCGCATTGTATAGATTTGTACCCGGACGCAATTCAAGAATACCATCTACTAAATTGGTTTTTCCGGCAGACAGAAATTCATATTTATATGCATAAAATTCATGACCAACCAAAAGATCGATGTTATGAAAGTTAAAAGAACGCCCCCATGTCAGTAACTGGTTAAAAGTATAAGATTGGGTTCTTCTGTTATATTTCATCAACAAACCGCCGGCAGCTGCCTGATTACCATGGTGCATATTCATATATGATTTTTGAGATTTGTTCCGGTAGTCCAGACCAAAGTTCAAAGTCAGCTTAATACCTTTAGCCCATCCGGCATCTTCCGAATCTGAGCCGAATGCCAAAAATGTGCGCAAACCAGCTACATCTGTTTTTATATCAGCCTTGTCATCTACCAAACCGCCTACGGGATTGAAATCACTATACTGTGGGCGTTGTACACTACCGTCACCGTAGTCCAGTTGGCGATTTCCATCAGCATCTAATACATCTTTACCATCTTCTCCCTTTATATACACCGGGTAAATCGGAGCCATAAATTGTGCAGAGTACCATACATTTGAATTAGATGAACCTTCGTAATCACTAAAATTTTGTGTGGAATTGGAAAGTGACACATTCAATCCAGTCTTCATCCATTTATTCACTTCAGTGTTTATGTTTGCACGGGCATTATAACGTTGGAAACCGGTATTAATCAAGATGCCATCTTCATTTAAATATCCCAAAGAGAACATATATTTGGTCTTTTCTGTACCTCCATTAACAGACAACTGGTGTTCATGACGAAATGCATTGTCTCTTTGTATTGCATCCATCCAAGATTCATTCCATGCGGATGTAGCATCACCCTGCACTCTACCTGTTGCAGGATCTATAATTGTTCCCCATGTGTAATTTTTAAATGGATTATATTGTTCTCCACCTAAAACGCCACCTAAATCTGCTGATGCTTGTCTACCGGCAGCTTCCCAGTTATATCCATTGTCAAAGATATATCCGTTGCGTAAACCTTCATACGTTAACTGTACAAATTCTTTTTGGTCAACCATGTCATAGGCTTTCAAGGAACGTGAAGACCAACCTGCCGTAGAACGCCAAGATACCTTAGTCTTGCCTTCTTTTCCTTGTTTGGTAGTAATCATAATTACACCATTTGCACCACGGGCTCCATAAAGGGCTCCGGCTGAAGCATCTTTTAAAACTGTCATGCTTTCAATATCGGCAGGATTGATAGAACTCATATCTCCACTAAAAGGTATTCCGTCAACTACATACAAAGGATCTTGTGAGGCATTGATGGAACCGTAACCGCGAATCACGATCTTGGCAGCTTCGCCAGGTTGACCTGAGCCTGAAGTTGTTAACAGACCTGTAGTCTGTCCTTCCAATCCTTTAGTAACATTACTTATAGGACGTAATTCCAGTTTCTTATTATTAATAACGGATGCTGATCCTGTAAAAGATTCCTTTTTTGCAGTGCCATATGCAACAACCATCACTTCTCCAAGCACTTTAGTATCAGATTTTAAAATGATGCTAACATTCTGTTTGATAGAAACCTCTTGACTAGCCATTCCGATAAAGGAAACTACCAAAGTCTTTGCGGAACTAATTATTTATGTAAAGAACTGACAATCAACACAAAAGTATTTCTTCGCTTTGCCTGCTTTTCTACTATATAAATTGTTTGAGAAGTATAAAAAAAATAATTTTCTACCTTTATTCTACTGAAATAAGTAAACCAATTTATATAAATTCGCTAAATTTGCCATTGTTCTATTTATTTATGAAATGAAATTCCATTTTATTTTAATCAAATAAACATTACAATAGTCATATCACAATATTTATTACTGGAATAAAACGAATGCTTGAAACAAAAACTAATTGTAAGAAAAGCTTTTTATTATCATGAAAAAGACACTATCAAAGGTATTTCTTTAAACTTTATAGTGAAATATAATTGTAGCTATAATTATAAAGGAGGTGTGTCGTAATGCACGATGCACCTCTTTTTTTGTTCATCACTATACAAATCTGTTCACTTTCTTTAAGCTGCGATCTTTTGAAGATTTCTTTGATTTATGTGTTCCCAGCATCTAAAAACAGCAGTTGTAAGCTTATAAAACAGTCTAATCAGCCAGTTCATACCTTCTTTTGTCAGTTTTGCACACATCTTTTTTATATTGAAGGCAATGGCTAGGAAGGCAAAGTCCATGAAGACCTTGTCCTTTCCAAAATGTCGGAAACGTTTGTAGTTCATATTGTTTTTAATTTGTCCGAACACGGCTTCCGGTTCTATGCATCTCTGCCCTCTGTGTTTCAGTCCTTTCTCAGAGCAGAGCAGTTCTTTGGCTCTCCGCTTGTATTGTCTAAGCCTATGATTCAGTTCTATCGTCCTGTTTCCTTTTGCTTTAAAACAGCGGCATCGCAGGGGACATCCTTCACACCTGACAGCTCTGTACCGTGCATTTTCGTTGACATATCCGGATGCGGTTTTCACATTCCTGGTGCCTATCCTCCGCATCCTTTGCCCCATAGGGCAGATGCAGAAGTCATGTTCTTCATTGTAGTAGAAGTTTTCGGCCTTGAACGCGACGACTACCGACCAGGAGCGATCGGCACCAAATACGCGTGCGGCATATTTTTCGCTTTCGCCAAATGCGCCAGTATGGTCAAGCAAAGAACCGAGGGAAGTTCGTTCGATGCCCATGTCGGTGCGGAACAGATTTTCACCATAGTAGTCATGGTAGAAACGTCCGGCGGGTGTTTTGGTAAAACCAACGCCACCCTGGTGGCCTGGCGCTGCCCAGGAATATTCATGGATGTCGCTATATTTCATCAGCGCGCTGAACAGTGGCGGCAACAGTTGCTGGCGGTAGCGGGTCATCGCGGCAACGGCGCGTCCGGCGATAAAGTCGGCGGTATCTTCCAGAATCCAGGCGAATTCATCGACAAGCTCCAGCAGATCCCGGTCCATTGCGGCGAGGGCTTTTTCCCGATCGCCCAACAGGAAGACCGGCACGTTTTGTTGGCGCTCATGAAGCTTACCGATCAATTGTCTGACGTTTTGATGTTCGTCCGGATGTTCCATTTGATAGCTGAACATCAGGCAGTCAATGGCTTCGTTTGAAGAGAGAATGGCAAAACCATCATCAAAGGAGGTGGATTTAATCACGGTAACATTTTGCTGGCTTAAAGCATCTGCCAGACGCTCAACGGCGTTACCGACCCAGGTGTCTTGATGGAGAAACTCGCTTTCAACAATTAATACTTTCATCATTGCTTACCCGGTTATGAAGGAATCTTCGTTGCGGGCAAGTATCTTCCGGCCTTTTCGGGCTGTAAAGCGCGTGAAAAACAAACATTTTTGAAATATTTGTTTTTATAAACAATGAATTATGTGATTATTTTAAATTATTTTCACTGCTTATTATCGACGGCTAAACTATTTTTTTGGCTGATACTGATATCGTCTTTAGCCGGGAAACGTCTGGCGGCGCTGTTGGCTAAGTTTGCGGTATTGTTGCGGCGACATGCCGACATATTTGCCGAACGTGCTGTAAAAACGACTACTTGAACGAAAGCCTGCCGTCAGGGCAATATCGAGAATACTTTTATCGGTATCGCTCAGTAACGCGCGAACGTGGTTGATGCGCATCGCGGTAATGTACTGTTTCATCGTCAATTGCATGACCCGCTGGAATATCCCCATTGCATAGTTGGCGTTAAGTTTGACGTGCTCAGCCACATCGTTGATGGTCAGCGCCTGATCATAGTTTTCGGCAATAAAGCCCAGCATCTGGCTGACATAAAATTGCGCATGGCGCGAGACGCTGTTTTTGTGTGTGCGCGAAGTTTTATTGACCAGAATCGGTTCCCAGCCAGAGAGGCTAAATCGCTTGAGCATCAGGCCAATTTCATCAATGGCGAGCTGGCGAATTTGCTCGTTCGGACTGTTCAATTCCTGCTGCCAGCGGCGCACTTCAAACGGGCTAAGTTGCTGTGTCGCCAGTGATTTGATCACCATGCCGTGAGTGACGTGGTTAATCAGGTCTTTATCCAGCGGCCAGGAGAGAAACAGATGCATCGGCAGATTAAAAATCGCCATGCTCTGACAGGTTCCGGTATCTGTTAGTTGGTGCGGTGTACAGGCCCAGAACAGCGTGATATGTCCCTGATTGATACTCACTTTTTCATTGTTGATCAGGTATTCCACATCGCCATCGAAAGGCACATTCACTTCGACCTGACCATGCCAGTGGCTGGTGGGCATGATATGCGGTGCGCGAAACTCAATCTCCATCCGCTGGTATTCCGAATACAGCGATAGCGGGCTGCGGGTCTGTTTTTCGTCGCTACTGCACATAAACGTATCTTTATTCATGGATGGCTCTCTTTCCTGGAATATCAGAATTATGGCAGGAGTGAGGGAGGATGACTGCGAGTGGGAGCACGGTTTTCACCCTCTTCCCACAGCGGCGAGGGGAGCGTCCGAGCATCATGAGGCCGAAAACTCTGCTTTTCAGGTAATTTATTCCCATAAACTCAGATTTATTGATGCTTCACGTAGGATCTGAGTTTATGGGAATGCTCAACCTGGAAGCCGGAGGTTTTCTGCAGATTCGCCTGCCATGATGAAGTTATTCAAGCAAGCCAGGAGATCTGCATGATGTCTGCACCCAAAATTACATTTATCGGCGCTGGTTCGACGATTTTCGTTAAAAATATTCTTGGTGATGTGTTCCATCGCGAGGCGCTGAAAACGGCGCATATTGCCCTGATGGACATTGATCCCACCCGCCTGGAAGAGTCGCATATTGTGGTGCGCAAGCTGATGGATTCAGCAGGGGCCAGCGGCAAAATCACCTGCCACACCCAACAGAAAGAAGCCTTACAGGATGCCGATTTTGTCGTGGTGGCATTTCAGATTGGCGGTTATGAACCTTGCACGGTGACTGATTTCGAGGTCTGTAAGCGGCATGGTCTGGAACAAACCATTGCCGATACGTTGGGGCCGGGCGGTATTATGCGCGCGTTACGTACCATTCCGCATCTGTGGCAAATTTGCGAGGACATGACGGAAGTCTGCCCCGATGCCACCATGCTCAACTACGTTAACCCAATGGCGATGAATACCTGGGCGATGTATGCCCGCTATCCGCATATCAAACAGGTAGGGCTGTGCCATTCGGTGCAGGGAACGGCGGAAGAGCTGGCGCGTGACCTCAATATCGACCCGGCTACGCTGCGTTACCGTTGCGCAGGTATCAACCATATGGCGTTTTACCTGGAACTGGAGCGCAAAACCGCCGACGGTAGTTACGTGAATCTCTACCCGGAACTGCTGGCGGCTTATGAAGCAGGGCAGGCACCGAAGCCGAATATTCATGGCAATACTCGCTGCCAGAATATTGTGCGCTACGAAATGTTCAAAAAGCTGGGCTACTTCGTCACGGAATCGTCAGAACATTTTGCTGAGTACACACCGTGGTTTATTAAGCCAGGTCGTGAGGATTTGATTGAGCGTTATAAAGTACCGCTGGATGAGTACCCGAAACGCTGCGTTGAGCAGCTGGCGAACTGGCATAAAGAGCTGGAGGAGTATAAAAACGCCTCCCGGATTGATATTAAACCGTCACGGGAATATGCCAGCACAATCATGAACGCTATCTGGACTGGCGAGCCGAGTGTGATTTACGGCAACGTCCGTAACGATGGATTGATTGATAACCTGCCACAAGGATGTTGTGTGGAAGTGGCCTGTCTGGTTGATGCTAATGGCATTCAGCCGACCAAAGTCGGTACGCTACCTTCGCATCTGGCCGCCCTGATGCAAACCAACATCAACGTACAGACGCTGCTGACCGAAGCCATTCTTACGGAAAATCGCGACCGTGTTTACCACGCCGCGATGATGGACCCGCATACTGCCGCCGTGCTGGGCATTGACGAAATATATGCTCTTGTTGACGACTTGATTGCTGCCCACGGCGACTGGCTGCCTGGCTGGTTGCACCGTTAAAACGCGACTAAACGCTACTGCGCCGGGGGATTTATTCCGGCGCACACCTCTGACGATACCAATAACAGAAGGCGGGCGTTGGTAACAGCGACCCGATACCCTATGAGCATTTCAATGACTACAAAACTCAGTTATGGATTTGGAGCGTTCGGGAAGGATTTTGCGATCGGCATTGTGTATATGTACCTCATGTATTACTACACCGATGTCGTCGGGCTGTCTGTGGGTTTGGTCGGTACTTTGTTTCTGGTGGCGAGGATCTGGGATGCTATTAACGATCCGATTATGGGATGGATTGTAAATGCTACGCGATCGCGATGGGGTAAGTTCAAACCCTGGATCCTGATCGGTACGTTGGCAAACTCTGTAATCTTATTTCTCCTCTTTAGTGCGCATCTGTTTGAAGGTACTACTCAGATTGTCTTTGTTTGCGTGACCTACATCCTCTGGGGCATGACTTACACCATTATGGATATTCCCTTCTGGTCGCTGGTTCCAACCATAACGCTCGATAAACGTGAGCGCGAACAACTGGTTCCTTATCCGCGTTTTTTTGCCAGTCTGGCGGGCTTTGTTACGGCAGGTGTGACGCTACCATTTGTTAATTATGTCGGCGGTGGCGATCGGGGATTTGGCTTTCAGATGTTCACTCTGGTACTGATCGCCTTTTTTATTGTTTCAACCATCATCACTCTGCGCAATGTGCATGAAGTCTTTTCGTCAGACAATCAACCGTCTGCTGAAGGAAGCCATCTGACACTTAAAGCCATCGTTGCGCTTATTTATAAAAACGATCAGCTTTCATGCCTCTTGGGTATGGCTCTTGCTTATAATGTAGCCAGCAATATTATTACCGGCTTTGCTATCTATTATTTCTCATATGTTATCGGTGATGCGGATTTGTTCCCCTATTATCTGTCGTATGCGGGAGCTGCTAACCTGGTGACGTTAGTATTCTTCCCACGCTTAGTTAAATCATTATCCCGACGCATTTTATGGGCCGGAGCATCTATTCTTCCGGTGTTAAGCTGTGGTGTTCTCCTGTTAATGGCATTAATGAGCTATCACAACGTCGTCCTCATTGTGATTGCGGGTATCTTGCTGAATGTGGGAACGGCGCTTTTCTGGGTATTACAGGTCATCATGGTGGCAGATACCGTTGATTACGGTGAATATAAACTGCACGTACGCTGTGAAAGCATCGCTTACTCCGTGCAGACTATGGTGGTGAAGGGCGGTTCAGCCTTTGCGGCTTTTTTCATTGCGGTTGTGTTAGGGATGATTGGCTATGTACCGAATGTTGAACAGTCTACGCAAGCCCTATTAGGTATGCAGTTTATTATGATTGCTCTACCGACTCTGTTTTTCATGGTAACGCTGATTCTCTACTTCCGTTTCTATCGCCTCAATGGTGACACGCTGCGCAGGATCCAGATCCATCTGCTGGATAAATATCGCAAAGTACCGCCCGAGCCTGTTCATGCTGATATTCCGGTCGGTGCAGTGAGTGATGTGAAAGCCTGACGTGGACAATAGCTAACGAAAATGGCCTGATGCGATATGTTTATCAGGCCATGTCTTAATGTAATGCTTTGGATTTGCAAATTTTGTAGACCGGATAAGGAATTCACGCCGCATCCGGCGTCAACAAAGCGCACGTTGTTATCCGGTTATCAAGCCAAAGCGCCGTAGCTGGCGGCAATGAAAGCGAGCGAGAAATATCACCGTCGTTAATGCGCCAAGCAGCGCGCAGAACATATCGGATTGCGTGTCCCACTGGTCGCCCTGGGTGCCGAGAAAATCATCCGCTCCCTGGCCCATTGCCAGCGCCGCCCACCACTCGATTAATTCATACATCGCGCTTATCGCCAGCGCCACGCAGCAGACCAGAAACGCCACCATCTTATGTCCGCGAACGTACATCCCGCGCACAAGGATCTCTCGTGCCACCAGTGCAGGCACTAGCCCCTGGAAAAAATGCCCCAGTTTGTCATACGGATTACGGCTTAACCCCAGCCATTCCTGCACCTCAAAACCAACGGGGACTTTCGCGTAGGTGTATTGTCCGCCGACCATCAGGATGATGGCGTGAAAGAAAATGAGCGTATAAAGCAGCGGCGTTAACGGATAACGTTTAGCGGTGGCAAGCAGTAGCGGCACGACAATAATCACCGGTGTCACTTCCATCAGCCAGGTGAGTTTGTCATGGGCCGAAATGCCGGTATAAATCAGGATTAACGTTAGCGCCAGTGCGCCGGTGTTAAGAATTAACGGCTTGAGTGTGCGGGTCATGGTGAGTTCGCAAGTCAGGGAAAATACTGACTATTCACCAGCAAGCGTGAAATTACAATCGCAAAAGAGGTGGCCCAGGGGGATCACCTGGCAGCATGCTGCCAGGCGCTGGGCCGAAGAGGTTACTTAGTGCAGTTCGCGCACTGTTTGTTGACGATTTGCTGGAAGAAGTCGTTGCCTTTGTCATCGACCAGGATAAACGCCGGGAAATCTTCTACTTCGATTTTCCAGATAGCTTCCATACCCAGCTCCGGATAAGCGACGCATTCCAGATGCTTGATGCTCTGCTGCGCCAGTACCGCCGCCGGACCGCCGATACTACCGAGGTAGAAGCCGCCATGTTTATGACACGCGTCGGTAACCTGCTGACTGCGGTTACCTTTCGCCAGCATGATCATGCTGCCGCCGTGGGATTGCAGCAGATCCGCGTAGGAGTCCATACGACCTGCGGTGGTTGGGCCAAGTGAACCTGATGGATAACCGGCAGGCGTTTTCGCCGGACCCGCGTAGTAGATCGGGTGATCTTTGATGTACTGCGGAAGTTCTTTACCGGAGTCAATCAGCTCTTTCAGCTTGGCGTGTGCAATATCTCGACCCACAATAATGGTGCCGGTGAGCGACAAACGAGTGGAAACCGGATATTGCGAAAGCTGGGCGAGGATCTCTTTCATCGGGCGGTTAAGGTCGACTTTCACCGCTTCGCCTTCACCGGCCTGACGCAGTTCTTGTGGAATGTACTGGCCTGGATTGTGTTCCAGTTTTTCGATCCAGATACCTTCGCGGTTGATTTTCGCTTTAATGTTACGGTCAGCGGAGCAGGAGACTCCCATGCCTACCGGGCAGGATGCGCCGTGACGTGGCAGACGGATAACGCGAATGTCGTGCGCGAAGTATTTACCGCCAAACTGCGCGCCAAGACCGAGTTTCTGGGCCTCTTCCAGCAGTTCCTGTTCCAGTTGGACATCGCGGAACGCCTGACCATGTTCGTTCCCTTCCGTCGGCAGTTCATCATAATAGTGAGCGCTTGCTAACTTGACGGTTTTCAGGTTGGTTTCCGCAGACGTACCGCCAATCACAAACGCGATATGGTACGGCGGGCAGGCTGCAGTACCGAGGGTACGCATTTTCTCAACGAGGAAGTTTTTCAGTTTGCCGGGAGTCAGCAGGGCTTTGGTTTCCTGGTAGAGATAGGTTTTGTTGGCAGAGCCGCCGCCTTTAGCGACACAGAGGAATTTGTACTCATCGCCATCTACCGCGTACAGGTCGATTTGCGCAGGCAGGTTAGTGCCGGTGTTGACCTCTTTGTACATGTCCAGCGCCGCGTTTTGCGAGTAGCGCAGGTTATCTTCGATATAGGTGTTGTACACGCCTTTCGACAGTGCTTCTTCATCACCGCCGCCGGTCCACACGCGCTGACCTTTTTTACCGACGATGATTGCGGTGCCGGTATCCTGGCAGGTCGGCAGCACGCCTTTGGCGGCGATTTCGGAGTTTCTTAAGAATTGCAGCGCCACGTACTTGTCGTTTTCGCTGGCTTCTGGATCGTGAAGAATAGCCGCAACCTGTTTCTGGTGTGCCGGACGGAGCATGAAAGAAGCGTCGTGAAAGGCTTGCTGCGCCAGCAGGGTCAGGGCTTCTGGTTCCACTTTCAGAATGGTTTCGCCGTCGAAGTCGGCAACGCTAACGTAATCGGAAGTGAGTAGATAGTATTCGGTATTGTCTTTCCCCATCGGGAAAGGTGCCTGGTAGATAAAGGGTTTGTTTGACATAGCTTCCAGCCTGTAACTCTGTATTTGTTATTCGAAAATGGCGTGCCGCGTAGTCACGGGCGGCACGCAAAGTGCATTTATAAGAACCCGTACATCGCGGCGAAGATCCAGCCGAAGACGCACGATACGCTCACACCAATCAACCCCGGCAGAATAAAGCTGTGGTTGATGACGAAGCGACCGATGTGGGTGGTGCCAGAACGGTCAAACTGAATCGCTGCCAGATCGCTCGGATAAGTCGGCAGGATGTAATAACCGTAGCAAGCCGGTGCTGAAGCCACGATGTATGCCGGATCAACGCCGATCGCCAGCGCGACCGGAACAATCGCCGCCAGCGCCGCAGCCTGAGAGTTTACAAACTTGGAAACCAGCAGCAGAACAATGGCATAGGCCCACGGATACTCTTTCACCATTTCGCCCAGTACGCCCTGAATTTCAGACATATGCGCACCGAACATGGTTTCTGCCATCCATGCGATACCGTACACCGCCACGATGGCGATCATACCGGAACGGAAGACTTCGTTTTTTGAGATAGACGCGGGATTGGTTTTGGTCAGGATAATAATCAGCGCCCCGGTCAGCAGCATAAACATCTGAATAACCAGTACCATCGACAGCGGTTTGCCACCGAAGGATGGACGCAGGTCCGAATCAGCACCAAGAAGGGCGACTACAGCGATTGCCCCGAGGAAGATCCACATTGCCAGCCAGTTGCTTTTCGGCAGTTTTTTATCCAGCAGCGTCGCAGTATCACCGTAAACATACTCACGGTTTTCCGGTACGGAGATGAATTTCTGGAACTCTTCGTCTTTATCCAGATCTTTACCGCGGAACCAGCTGAAGATACCGATCGCCAGGATACCGATTAACGTCGATGGAATGGTGATTGCCAGCAGGTCGAGGAACTCAAGATGGCGACCATCAAAGGTGACATTACCCAGCATCGCAACCAGAGACACGACTGCAACCGACACCGGACTGGCGATAATCCCCATCTGTGCACCGATAGAACTTGCCGCCATCGGGCGTTCCGGACGGATGTTGTTCTTAATGGCGACGTCGTAGATGATCGGCAGAATGGTGTAAACCACATGACCCGTACCGCAAAGAATGGTCAGCGTACAGGTCACAAACGGCGCGACAATTGAGACATATTTCGGGTTGCGGCGCAGCAGCTTCTCGGCAATTTGCAGCATGACATCAAGACCGCCCGAAGCTTGCAAGGTCGCCGATGCCGCCACCACCGCAATGATAACCAGCATGACATCAACCGGTGGTTTACCTGGCTGAAGGTGGAAGACGAAGACCAGAATGACCAGACCGATACCGCCTAATAAACCCAGCGCGATACCACCCTTTCTGGCACCATAAAACAGACATATCAGTATTATGATAAGTTGGATAGTAAATAACATGTGTGAACCCTCGCGATAATCCTATTTAAATTTTTGCTGAATAGATCACAGTCACGTTCTGTTTTGTATGAACTGTTTTCAGAGCCTGACTAAATATCCGTTTGGTCGTTACCGGCTTTAGCAAATACCTCACAGTGAATATTGGCTGATTAAAGCAGCGGCAAATTTATGCACTGTGATAAGCGGCTTTTTCAGAGAGAAAAACTCTCTGGCGATGGGTTTATAGTTTGTACTGCGCAGATGTTAATGTTTTGTTTGCTGTTATCTTATTGATATTTATCGGTCTATTTTTTGTTCTCAGGGCGGATGTCATTAGGTTTATAGATTAATCTGATCTACCCATTTGTGGGTAAAAATACACATAATGCGGGTGACATAATAGTTAATTAACTTTTGTTAGCGTTTTGAAATTAAAAACACCGTTCACCTGAAGAGATATTAATTTTTAGCGATGATGGAGGGATAATTATATTTGATCTGGCACAAGTTTTACTGATGAAGGATGTAACTTGTGCCAGGGGTATTTTGCATTACGGTAATAATTATTACTTACAGATAACCAGCGATCCGTTATTGGCAATATTGTTTCAGCAGTGAGTAGTGTTCTGCCTGAATACGGTAACGGTAAACCGGACGCCCCGTGACGCCATAATGGATACTGGTGAACAAGATGTGGCAGTTGACCAGCCAGATGAGGTATTTACGGCAGGAAACACGCGAAATGTTAACCTCGTTAGCCAGCTCGTCGGTTGAAAACTCATAGTCCTGATGCGCGTCAATCCACTGGCACAGCGTGCGTAACGTCTGCGGCGTTAAGCCTTTTGGCAAGCGACGAGGATCCTGCTCGTTGGAGCTGCTGCCGTGGATTAGCTGATCAAGCTCGGCCTGGTCATAATACTGATGTTTTTCCAGCGCCATTTTCTTTTGCCGCCAGCCGGTGAGCGCCTCTTCAAAGCGGGAAGCCTGGAAGGGTTTGATCAGGTAATCCACGACACCGTAATGCAGCGAATCTTTAATGGTTGCCGCATCGGCTGCGGAGGAGATGACAATCACATCACTTTTGCAACGCGCGTTATGCAGGACAGGCAGTAAATCGAGCCCGTTCTCTTTTTGCATATAGATATCGAGCAATATCAGGTCGATAGGCGTATCGCTATTGAAGATAATCTCTTTGGCTTTCTCCAGCGTCGAGGCTGTTCCACAGCATTGAAAGCCTGGGATTTGTGCTACGTATCGGCGATTCAGCTCCGCGACCATTGCGTCGTCATCGATAATTAATACATTGATCATCTGTTCGACCTCTCCCCGTCCCAGGGTATCTGGACAAAAAATTGTGTGAAAATCCCGGGTTCCGATTCCACGGCGATGCTGCCGCCGAGATTTTCTACCTGTTGTTTGACAAGTGCTAAACCGACGCCTCGCTCGCTTCCTTTTGTCGAGACACCTTTGTCAAAAATGTGATCGATTTTATCGGGTGCGATCCCCGGTCCATCATCATTAACTTCACAGTGCAGCCAGCCGTGACGGTAGTGCAATGTTACGCTAATTTCACCACCGGGTTCCGGCCCTAATGCTTCCAGCGCGTTTTCTATCAGATTTCCCAACGTGGTAATCAGCGTCGCGACCTGGTCCTCACTGCCGCTGTCTGGTAGCTGGCTTTCACTGTTTAAAATCAGCGTATGGCCTAAATCGGTCGCGCGGTTAATCTTGCTGATTAAAAAACCAGCGATAACCGGAGATTTGATCTTACCCAGCAGAGAGCCAATCTCTTCCTGATAGTTATTGGCTGTTTTGAGAATGTAATCTTCCAACTGCTTATAACTCTTCAGATGCAATAATCCGAGAATCACGTGCAATTTATTCATAAATTCGTGGGATCGTTCACGAAGTGCGTCAGCATAGTTGACCAGACCATCGAGTCGCTGCATCAGTTTACGTACTTCAGTTTTGTCCCTGAAGGTTGAAATGGCACCGATGATAACGCCATTACTGCGCACCGGAACGGTGTTGATCAGTAATAGCCGATCTTTAATCGTAATCTCTTCGTCGCGGCGCGGGGTACCGTCGCGTAACACTTCCGAGACATCTACCACCTGTGACCACGAGTGGCTTAGCGTCGACAGTTTCTCATCGTCCTGCGACTTACGGTAATTCAGCAATTCTTGTGCGGCATCGTTGATCAGCGTGACTTCACCGCGATCGTCCACGGCAACGACGCCTTCTTTGATAGACTGCAACATGGCCTGGCGCTGCTCAAACAGCGTGGAGATTTCGTAGGGTTCCAGGCCAAAAAGGATTTTTTTCAGTACTTTAACCAGAATGCAGGTGCCAATCAGTCCGACCAGCATGCCAAATAATACCGACCAGATAATGCTCCAGCGACTGTCATTGATCTGTTGGGTCACGCGGCTTAACTCAAGGCCGATCGCCACCACGCCAATTTGCTTATGATTTTCATCGTAGATGGGGGTAAATACGCGTAAAGCCTGCGCCAGAAAACCGCGATTGATAGCGACATTTTCTTCGCCATTCAGCGCTTTAAGGATGTCATCACCTTTAAATGGCTGACCAATACGCTGGGCTTCAGGATGCGAGTAGCGAAGACTTTGCATATCGGTAACGACAATAAACAGCAGATCGTTGCGTTTGCGCACGGCTTCCGCGATGGCCTGGATGCCGCTCTCCTGCGGTTTTTTCTGCAAGCCCTGACGGATTTCCGGCGAGTCGGCGAGAGTACGCGCCACTGCCAGTGCCTTGTTGGCTAGCCCGTCTCGCGTCATATCACTGATTTGCGAGAAGTAAATCAGATGCACCACCAATAGCACCGAGAACAGTACCGCGCTGACCATTAAGATCACTGTGGTACTCAATTTCATCGGACGTTTGCGTAACATGCGGTAGGGCAATGAATGTCTCATCAGCTTCCTTGTGTGACAAATTTCTTAAGCATTATCTCTGATGAGGCGGGTAATTCAAAGGGAGTAAGAATGATTGGCTATATAGGGGAAGAGATTCTGGCAACGGAAACTGCCAGTGCTGTATGAAGATTCCGGGGCTATGCTTATAGCGATAATCATACTGATGAGAGAGGGAAGGTCATGGATCGGGCGCTACTGGACGGGGGTTATCGCTGTTATACCGGCGAAAAGATCGATGTCTATTTCAATACTGCGATATGTCAGCATTCTGGCAATTGCGTACGTGGCAACGGCAAGTTATTTAATCTCAAACGAAAGCCGTGGATCATGCCGGATGAAGTCGACGTTGCCACTGTGGTTAAAGTGATTGATACGTGCCCGAGCGGCGCGCTGAAATACCGTCATAAATAAGCGAGGGTAAAATGGAAATACGCGAAGGCCACAATAAATTTTACATTAATGACGAACAAGGCAAGCAAATCGCTGAAATTGTCTTTGTGCCGACCGGAGAGAATTTAGCGATTATCGAACATACCGATGTCGATGAAAGCCTGAAAGGGCAGGGGATTGGTAAACAGCTGGTTGCGAAAGTCGTGGAAAAAATGCGTCGGGAAAAACGAAAAATTATCCCACTATGCCCATTTGCGAAACACGAATTTGATAAAACGCGGGAGTATGATGATATTCGCAGTTGATGGGAGAGTACAGATTCACGATATTTTTCATGCTCTCCGTGGGGTGATGCAGGAGAGCATCTGAAGGGTAGGGGGATGCACAAAGAATGGTCAGAGAGAGCGTTTTTTTGTCCCAAGTCATCCCCTTTACTGAGCAAAAAAAAAAGAATATCTCCTATATGAGAATCATCGATTGGGGTTAATAAGTTTTGCGTCCCCAGAGCGTTTAAAATTGATAGGAGTCATATTATGGAAGGTAAAAACAAGTTCAATACTTATGTTGTTTCTTTTGATTATCCATCATCTTATTCCTCAGTGTTCTTAAGGTTAAGATCATTGATGTATGATATGAATTTCTCCTCTATCGTGGCTGATGAATATGGGATACCACGACAATTGAATGAAAATTCCTTCGCAATAACGACATCATTAGCCGCAAGTGAAATCGAAGATTTAATCAGGCTCAAATGCTTAGACTTACCGGATATTGATTTTGACCTCAACATTATGACAGTTGATGACTATTTCCGTCAGTTTTACAAGTAGCCAGGAAGGATAAGAAGAACATAAAAAATGGCACTATTCTCTAAAATATTAATTTTTTATGTGATTGGTGTGAACATATCCTTTGTCATTATCTGGTTTATCTCACATGAGAAAACACATATTCGTTTACTTAGTGCATTCCTGGTCGGAATAACCTGGCCAATGAGTCTGCCTGTGGCATTACTTTTTTCTCTCTTTTAGGAGCTGTAGTTGAGTGGACCCGCTGGTTATCTTGAAACGAAGCGTCTCTCCTCAAAACTGGATTTGCGGAACGACGAACGAAGCAGTCGCCTGACTGCTTCGTTCATTTAAGTGAAATTTATTTCTGTGGGCGCATCGCCGGGAAGAGAATAACGTCGCGAATAGTATGGCTGTTAGTAAACAGCATAATCATTCGGTCGATACCAATACCCAGACCAGCGGTTGGTGGCAAACCATATTCCAGCGCAGTCACGTAATCTTCGTCATAGAACATGGCTTCGTCGTCACCTGCAGCTTTAGCGTTAACCTGTTCCTGGAAACGTTCAGCCTGATCTTCTGCGTCGTTTAATTCGCTAAAACCATTACCGATTTCACGACCACCGATGAAGAATTCAAATCGGTCGGTGATTTCCGGGTTAACATCATTACGGCGCGCCAGCGGTGACACTTCTGCGGGATATTCCGTAATAAAGGTTGGCTGAATCAGATGTGCTTCTGCCACTTCATCAAAGATCTCCGTGACAATACGTCCCAGCCCCCAGCTTTTCTCTACCGTAATACCAATAGATTCAGCTAATGCTTTAGCGGCATCAAAATTATCCAGGTCGGCCATATCGGTTTCTGGACGATATTTTTTGATTGCTTCGCGCATGGTGAGTTTTTCAAACGGTTTGCCGAAATCAAACACATGCTCGCCATAAGTGACTTTAGTGGTACCCAGAACCTCTTGTGCCAGGGTGCGGAACAGTGACTCTGTCAGTTCAATCAAATCGTGGTAATCCGCATACGCCATGTAGAGTTCCATCATTGTGAACTCAGGATTATGGCGAACAGAAATACCTTCATTACGGAAGTTACGGTTGATTTCGAATACCCGTTCAAAACCGCCTACAACCAGACGTTTCAGATACAGCTCTGGCGCGATACGCAGGTACATATCTAAATCCAGAGCGTTATGATGGGTAATAAACGGGCGAGCAGATGCCCCACCTGGAATTACCTGCATCATCGGGGTTTCTACTTCCATAAAGCCGCGCGCGACCATGAACTGACGGATAGCGGCCAGAATTTTTGAACGGACAACAAACGTTTGACGGGATTTATCGTTAGCGATGAGGTCCAGATAACGTTGACGATAACGGACTTCCTGATCCTGCAGACCATGGAATTTATCTGGTAAAGGACGTAGTGCTTTAGTCAGCAGGCGCAGCTCAGTACAGTGAATGGAAAGCTCACCCGTTTGCGTCTTAAACAGCGTACCGCGGGCACCGATAATGTCACCCAGATCCCATTTTTTAAACTGATCGTTATAAACACCTTCTGGCAGGCTATCTCTTGCAACGTACAGTTGAATACGGCCACCGACATCCTGCAACGTTACAAAGGAGGCTTTCCCCATGATACGACGGGTCATCATTCGGCCAGCAACCGAGACTTCAATGTTTAAGGATTCCAGTTCCTGGTTATCCTTCGCATCAAACTCTTCGTGCAACTGGTCAGAGGTATGGTCGCGGCGAAAATCATTGGGAAACGCCACACCTTGCTGACGTAGTGCCGCCAGTTTTTCGCGGCGATTTCTCAGTTCATCGTTAAAATCAATAGCCTCATTGGCTCCCCGTGTTTCTCGTTCAGACATTTTGGTTCCTCTAAATCCAGCTTTCAATTTAGCGTAGATAAAGAGACAGATCGGTACACTGTATTATCTGCCTCGACTATTAATAACTCAGTTTATCTTATCGAAACTAACGCTTACCTCAAGTTGATATCACTAATAAATAACCATAAAAATGGTTTAAATGACTTATTAATCTCGATTTGCTAGTGTGATAAACTGAAAGTTAATTTATTCATAACCAATTGTTTTTACGACAGTTAATCGTTGCTCTCCTGTATCATATTCGTCGGCGTGCTAAACAGAAAACGGGTAGCAAAGGCCAATACCACGATGATCGCGACACAAGCCAACGTCCACTCTCCCATCTGAGAAAAGAATCGCTGGTAAGCGGCAATTGCCATACCGCTAATTTGCGACTCTGTCGTCTGCTGTGCCACGACGCCTGCCAGCCAGTTGGCGACCGCGCCTGTTGCCAGCATATAAATACCGGTTAATACGCCAGACATTTTCAGACGCGTGATTTGCGCAATCGCCACCGGGTCAATAAAGAGTTCAGCAAAGCCCATTAGCGCCAGCCCGGATACCATCACGCCCATTGACGCTTGACCGCCAGCCGCTGCATGTCGGGCATCAAATGCCAGCAACATAAAGCCACAAGCCATCAGCAGTAAGCCAAAGGCAAACTTCAGCCAGACGCGCAATGCTGAATTGCCGCGGCTTTCTGGCGACGCCAGCCAGGCCAGAACAACCCCAGCGAGCATCACCGCAATGGCATTCACCGACTGGAATAGTGCTGTAGGTACTTCAATATTGAATGCCTGACGATTCACAAAGCGATCGATAAACAAGCTGATGGTACTGCCGCCCTGTTGTGCCAGTACCCAGAACAACGTCCCGACAAACATCAACAATACAATTTGCCAAAGAGCACGGCGGTGTTCGGGGAATTTGATCATCATGCGGGCAATGATTTGTGCTGCAATGAGGCAAACGATCGCCAGCAAATATCCGGACCAGTCGTTCTCCAGCAGCAGGGTAAAAAATACTGGGGCTAAACAGAGCATCACCACTAACCAGCTCCATACTGGTAAGGCAAATTTGACGCTAGTGAGCGCTTTCTTATCCATACTACGCGTGGACTGGAAATGACGATGACCGCTTAAGAAAATCAACAAACCGATAAACATGCCGCCACCCGCAAGGGCAAAGCCAACATGCCATCCATACCACTGAGCAGCCAGGCCGCAGGCGATGGGGGCGGCGATAGAACCGATATTGCCTGCAGCATACAGCAGCGAAAAACCGCCATCACGTCGATGATCGTTCTCGTCGTAGAGCTCGCCAAGCAAACAGCTGATGTTTGATTTGAATAAACCGTAGCCACAAATAATGATTGCCAGCGCCAGATACAGGCTAAAGGTTGAATTTGTATCAATGCCCAGCACCACATGGCCAAGGGTCATTAACAGCGCGCCGGCAATCACTGCAGTGCGGTTGCCGAGCAGGCGGTCGGCAAGCCAGCCGCCGAGAATAGGGGTAACGTAAACCAGAGAAGCATATGCGCTGAACAGGCTGATGGCATGGTTATCATCAAAACCAAGCTGATGGGTGAGATAGAGAATGAGTAAGGCACGCATGCCGTAAAAACTGAAGTACTCCCAGATTTGGATCGCCACGATATAGTATATCGCGCGCGGCTGTGAGGGTGTTTTCATGTGTTCTCCTTATGAGCAAAAAAGGGAAGTGGCAAGCCACTTCCCTTGTACGAGCTAATTATTTTTTGCTTTCTTCTTTCAATACCTTAACGGTATAGCGGCCATCAGCCTGACGGTATGCACCGTGAATATCAGTTTCAAAGCCCGGATAGTGAGCGCCGATTTCACACAGCATCTGCAGGAACTCCAGAACCGGACGGCTTTCTTCGGTGATCATTTCACCCGGCATTACCAGAGGAACTCCCGGCGGATATGGAAGGATCATATTGGCGTTAATACGACCGACCATTTCGTCGAGGTAAACTTCTTCGGTCATACCGTGCAGCTCTTTCTGGAACGCAGCATACGGAGTCATTACCATGGTCGGCAGCACTTCAAATGCGCGATACATCAGATCCGGCAGATTGTGGTGAACAATCAGTTTGTGGATATTCTGAGCCAGTTCCTGAATACGCATGTTTTCATAGAATTCAGGATCTTCACGATACAGAGACGGCAGCATGTTTTTCACACGCAGGTTCAGGTCGAACGCACGTTTGAAGTCAGTCAGAGCACGCAGCAGGCTCAGTGCTTTGGTCTTATCGATACCGATGCTGAACAGGAACAGCAGGTTATACGGACCGGTTTTCTCAACAACGATGCCATGTTCGTCGAGGTATTTCGCCACGATGCTGGCCGGAATACCGAAGTCGCTCATGGTGCCGTCTTTTTCCATCCCCGGAGTCAGCAGGGTGACTTTGATCGGGTCAAGATACATGTGCTCGTTATCGATGTTTTTGAAGCCGTGCCAGGTGCTGTCAGAACGCAGCGGCCAGCATTCAGTGGTATCGATATGATCCGGCTGCCATACATCAAAGAACCAGCCATCAGATTCCGTTCTCAGACGTTTGATCTCTTTACGGAATTTGATCGCACGTTCAATGGAACCGTTGATCAGACGCTTACCTGCATTGCCTTTCATCATCGCCGCAGCGGTTTCAGTAGACGCCACGATACCGTAGTGCGGAGAAGTGGTGGTGTGCATCATGTAGGCTTCGTTAAAGGTTTCTTCGTTTACGTCACCTTTAACGTGGATCATGGAAGCCTGAGAGAACGCCGCCAGCAGTTTGTGAGTAGACTGGGTTTCGTAAATCACTTTCCCTTCTACACGGCCACCGCTCATACCGCATTTACCTTCGTAAATCGGTGAGAAGTTGGTGTAAGGCACCCACGCGGAGTCAAAGTGGATGGATTTCACATCCAGTGTTTTCTTGATGAAGTCGGTGTTGTACAGCAGACCATCATAGGTAGAGTTGGTAATTACAGCATGTACCGGCCAGGTTGCGTTTGGTGTTTCTTTCACGCGCTTAGCAATGGTAGCGTGCTGGAATTCACTCTGTGGGATACCACCAAGAATACCGTAAGCGTTACGGGTCGGGCGGAAATAGATTGGCGTAACATCGCTCATCATCATCAGGTGGGTCAGCGATTTGTGGCAGTTACGGTCAATCAGAATGGTGCTGCCTGCCGGAGCAGAGTACATACCAACAATTTTGTTCGCAGTGGAAGTACCGTTGGTCACCATGTAGCTGCGGTCTGCGTTAAAGACGCGAGCGATATACTGTTCTGCTTCTTTGTGTGGACCACTGTGATCCAGCAGAGAACCCAGTTCAGATACTGAAATGGAAATATCAGATTTCATGGTGTTCGGACCAAAGAAATCATAGAACAGGCTACCTACCGGGCTTTTCTGGAATGCAGTACCGCCCATGTGACCAGGAGTACAGAAAGTATATTTACCTTCACGAACATATTTAAACAGTGCTTTGGTCAGCGGAGGCAGAATAGTGTTGATATATTCGTCAGTGGTCTGCTTGATCTTATTAGCAATATCTTCAGCAGCACCCAGCGCATATTCAAAGAAGCTAATCTGTAAACGCAGGTCATTCAGGCTTACATCGAGAGTGGAATACGTATTAGCGAACGCGTACAACGGCAGGTTCTCGTTCATTTTGCTAATTTCTTCGCACAGCTCGAGATTATATTTATCCCAGTCAAAAATAACGCCGCACAGACGCGCATTGTTTTCGATCAGTTTTAATAAGTCGTCACGGTCGTTCGGGTAAACAATCTGGAAGTTCAGACGTTCAAGCGCGCGATGAAGTTCACGGATGGGTTCTTCTTTAAAATAAACCCCCATGTGATTCAATATTGCAATAACGTTCATAGTCATATCTCCAGGTAAAAAAGGCCCCTCCCAACACATGGGACAAAATGAAAGGAGGAGCCTCGGAAAATACTTTTAATTAATGTGCGTTAGACGCTGTGTGGTTATCCATTGAGTGGCTCTGGCGCTCGTGCATTTTGCGAGCGTAGAACATCAGGATAATCAGGCTGACGATGAAGGTACCTGCCAGCTCGAAGGAGCTTGCGCCCATCAGCGCGATGAAGCAGAACACGCAACCCAGTACAGAGCAGATCAGGCTGACAAAGTTGCGGATGTTAACGCCTTCAAAACGAATCAGGTCAACGCAAGAGTAGAAGTACGGCAGCATAGTCAGCAGTACTGCGATACCGGTCAGTTCACCGAACAGGTCAGATGCTTTACCACCGGCAGAGTTCATTAGAGTGATGAGGATCATCAGGGCAGTCATTTTCACTGCAGCCAGCAGCAGACCTTTTTTCGGAATACCGTTGCTGTCGACTTCACCATAAACTTTCGGGAAGTTACCGTCGTTAGCGGCACGTACACCTGCCTGGCCTACCAACATCATCCAGGAGCCCAGAGAAGTCAGGCACGCAAAGGCGGTGAATGCAGAAACCAGCGGCGCAGCCCAGTTACCGAGGATAGTTGAAGCACTGATTGCAAATGGAGCACCGGAAGCTGCCATTACAGAAGACGGATACATACCGGAAAGCACCTGAGTCGCAGCGATATAAACAATACCTGCTAAACCAGTACCCAGCATGGTTGCCAGCCTAATGAGCAACGTAACTACCGCATCTTCGAAGAGTACGCAACATTCATGATTGC
>OGYU01000566.1_pt1 | contig 30127 bp, 30 predicted proteins | sample 1576581 | NCBI WGS metagenome assembly OGYU01 (sample SAMEA3541547, study PRJEB24748) | human gut metagenome | biome: human gut; feature: human-associated habitat; material: faeces | place: China | collected 2012 | reverse complement strand
GTATCTGCTATATTGGAAAACCAACTAAAGAGTTAACATTCACGGTAGAAGAATGGGAGAACATGAATCGTAAAGAATTCACAATGACAGGATCATGGTTATCTTATTCAGCACCATTCCCAGGACATGAATGGGATTGTGTCGCACACTATTTCGCAACAGGTCAGTTAAAAGGCGAAGAAGCCCTGATCTTCAAAAAACTACCACTTTCTAGAATTGCAGAAGGTTTTGAAATGTTCAAGACAAGAGGAGCAGTCAAAGGAAAAATCTTAATCGATAGCGAAGCATAGCAGTCAAAAATCCATATAAAACATGTAACTAATAGATTACAAAGTGAAGAGTGGGAAGAAAAGAGGTAGCAATATGCGTACTATGAAGCTAGCACCATCAGTTTTTGGCGCCGGTATTGGAAATTTAAGTAAACAATTGAAAATATTAGAAGAGAATAATGTTGAATTATTGCATGTAGATGTAATGGATGGACATTTTGTAGAGAAAATGGCATTTGGTCCAGACCATATCAAAATGTTAAAAGAACTAACAACGATTCCACTGGATGTACATCTGATGATTGAAAAACCGGAAAGAAAGCTTGATGAGGTTATTGATGCCGGGGCAGATATCATTACAATTCATCAGGAATCAACAACAAGACTTTACAGTTGCATTGAAAAGATCAAAAGCCGTGGTGTGAAAGCAGGAGTAGTTTTAAGTCCGGCAACTAATGAAAATACATTAAAGTATGTGCTAGATAAAATCGATATGATCCTTTTAATGACGATTAATCCAGGAGAAGATGGACTAGGATTCCATGAAGAACTTCTTACAAAGATCAAAAACGTTCGTGAACTGATTGGAAATCGAGATATTGATCTGGAAGTTGACGGAGGAATTGACAACACAAACATTGCAAAATGTAAAGAAGCAGGAGTTAATGTTTTTGTATCAGGAGGATATGTATTTAAAGGCAATATTGCCGAGAAAATCAAAACACTGAGAGAAGCATTAAAATAAAGGAGAAATAATAATGAAAGCATTAAGATTTTATGACGTACAGGATTTAAGATATGAAGATGCACCCGACCCAGTTATCGAGAAACCAGATGATGTCATTGTAAAGGTAAAAGCAGTCGGAATCTGTGGTTCTGATATTGCAAGATACAGAAATCTTGGACCATATGTACCAGGAAATATATGGGGACATGAATTTTGTGGTGAAGTTGTTGAAGTTGGAGAAGGTGTTAAGAATTTAAAACCAGGAGATCGTGTTGTAGGATGCCCAAACATGGTATGCCACGAATGTGAATATTGTAAGAGTGGACATCCATCCAGATGCGAAAACTTAAACACAATTGGAGCTTATGTACCAGGAGCTTACGCAGAATACATCAAACTTCCAGAAATCAATTTTGTAAAAATGGCAGACAGCATGAGTTATGAACAGGGTGCTTTAGTAGAACCAGCAACTGTTGCAATTCATGGTTTGTATCAGACGAGTATCAAAATGGGATACGAAGTAGCAGTTGTTGGATGTGGAAATATTGGTCTGATGGCAATCGCATGGGCGAAAGCTTTTGGGGCAAAGAGAGTCTTTGCCATTGATATTGACGATGCACAGTTACAGTTAGCAAAAGAATTTGGAGCGGACGTTCTGATCAATTCAACAGATATCGACTTCCATGATGAAATTCGTAAATATGGAAATGGAGTTGATCTTGCAATCGAATCTGCAGGAAATCCATTTACAGCAGCCAGAGTTTTAGGTTTACCTCATAAAGGTGGAGAGGTTGTCTACATGGGAATTCCATATGCAGATGTAGCAATCCCTAGATTTTATTTTGAACGTATCATGAGAAATGAATTACATGTCATTGGTTCATGGTGTACGATCTCTGCTCCATATCCAGGAAAAGAATGGACAAATGCAGTAGAATATATCGGTTCAGGTAAAGTTGATGTCCTCGGTATGGTAACACATCAAGTGAATCTAAGTGAAGGTCCAGAAATGTTTAAGAAGATTATCGCTAATCCAAAAGGATATGGAAAAGTCTTATTATATCCAGAAGAAGACAAATAGGAGGAAATACGTTATGGGAATGAATACGATTATCGAAGAATTAGACAGATCTTCAAAAACAATCGCTCCTGAGAAACTTCAGGAAGTAATCAAGAAGATTAAAGAGCATAAACGTATTTTCGTCTATGGGACAGGACGTTCAGGATTAATGTTAAAAGCATTTGCAATGCGCTTGATGCAGATCGGATTAAATTCCTATGTTGTCGGCGAGACAACAACGCCATCAGTTCAGAAGGGTGATCTTCTGATCGTGGCTTCCGCTTCAGGAGAAACAGGAAGTGTATGCATGACAGCCGAGTCAGCAGTAAAACAGGGAGTTGATTTGATCGTGATATCTTCTGCACCAGAATCAACACTTGGAAAGATTCAAAAACCAGATATCGAGATTGAAGCAGCAACCAAATTTGCAATATCTAAGGTTAGTGTACAGCCATTAGGAAGCCTGTTTGAGCAGATGCTTTTAATGGTATTTGACACGATCATTCTTGAGATGAGTGAGGAAAAAGAAGGAAGCAACGAAGATATGGCAAAACGTCATGCGAGTTTAGAATAGATATTAAAAAAGTTTAGGTATTGATAAGCATTAGGTATTAACAGACAGAAAGAAGGAGAACAAAATGCAGAATAATGTAGGATTACAGACAGCATATTGGAGTGGAACAACACCAGCATTAGATATTCACCAGATCATTGAGCTGACAAAAAAGGCTAATATGGATACGATCGAATTAAAAGCAGGAGATTTTGTTCCATTAACAACAGAAGGACGAGCAGCACTTAGAAAAGAAATCGAAGATGCAGGGCTTTCTATTACGATCAATGGAACAGGTTTAAGACCAGAAAGAGATGTATCAAGTTCTGACGAAGAATCTCACAAAGCAGGAATCAAACATTTATGCCGTATGTTAGATTTAAGCAAAGAAATGGGAGCAAAACTGTTCTCCGGAATCCCTTATGGATTATGGAATACACGTCCAGGAGCAGATGATGATGCGATCGCAATGAAAAAAGAACGCAGAGCTAATGCAATCAGAGGTTTAAAAGAAGTTGCAAAACATGCCGAAGAAGTGAAAGTTGTGCTTTGCCTTGAAATCGTAAACCGTTTTGAACAATATATTGCAAATACAGCAGAAGAAGGAATCGCGATTTGTGAAGAAATCAACAATCCATACTGCAAACTTCTGTTAGATACATTCCATATGAATATTGAAGAAGACTATATCCCAGATGCGATCAGAGCAGCTTCTGATAGAGGATATTTAGGATACATCCATATCGGAGAGGCAAACCGAAAGATCCCAAATGGTGAAAAGAAAACAAACATTGACTGGAAAGCAATCGCAGCAACGATTAAAGATATCGGTTATGAAGGACCATTTATTATGGAACCATTCGTACTGGAAAGTTCATCTAGTGCTAAGAGTATTTCTTTATGGAGAGAAATCAAAGATGGTACAGATATTGATGGTTTGGTAGCAGATGCAGCAGCAGGTGTCAAATTCTTTAAGAGTCTGTAATCAGAGCGATGGAGGAAATGATATGATCACGACAGTAACATTAAATGCATCCATTGACAAAGCTTATCATATGACGGAAAAAATTGAAAATGGTACTGTTATGCGTGTCGCAAAAACAGATAACAGTGCCGGAGGAAAGGGATTAAATGTCGCAAGAGTTATTAAACTCTGCGGCGTTGATTCAAAGGCAACCGGTTTGGTCGGCGGATTTAATGGACAATATCTGGAATCACTTCTCGATGCAGATGGAATCAATCATGAATTTGGACATATTCAAGGAGAAACAAGAAGCTGTATTAATATTTTAGATCCAGGATACGGATCAACAGAATATTTAGAAGGCGGATGTGATATCACAAAAGAAGAAGAAGCAGACTTCTTAAACAAATTCCCAGAAATTATAAAAGACAGTGATGTTGTAACAATCTCAGGAAGTGCACCAAGAGGCATGGGGAAAGACATTTACCAGAAGCTTATTAAAGTGATTAAAGACCAAGGGAAACAGGTCATATTAGATACAAGTGGAGAGTACCTAGAAAAAGGTCTAGAAAGTCAGCCGACAATGGTAAAACCAAACGAAGATGAGATTGAATTATTATTCCATACAAAGATAGAAAGCAAAGATGAAGTTATTACATACGCAAAAAGAATTTACGAAGAAAAGAAAATCTCATATGTTGTTATCTCACTTGGCGGAGATGGAGCATTATTAGTTTGCGAAAAAGGTATTTATCAGGGGAAACCACCAAAAATCGAAGTTGCCAATACAGTTGGATGTGGAGATTCCATGGTAGGAGCATTTGCGGTAGCTCTGGAGAAAAAAATGGAACCAGAAGAAGCATTAAAATATGCGGTTGCCGTAGCATCAGCCAATGCATTATCTCCACATACAGGAAGATTTGATCCAAAGGACAGAGATGAGATCATTGAGAATGTTGAGATCATAAAATTAGCATAGAAAGGACATGGTTATGTTAGTAACATCAAAAGAATTACTGTTAAAAGCACAAGAAGGCGGATACGCTGTGGGTGCATTTAATGTAGAAAATATGGAAATGGTACAGGCAGTTTTAGCAGCAGCAGAAGAATTAAATTCACCAGTTATCATGCAGACAACACCATCTACAGTAAAATATGCAGGCCTTGATTATTATCTTGCAAATGTGGAAGCTGCAGCAAAAAGAACAAAAGTTCCAGTTGTTATGCATTTAGATCATGGAAATAGTTTTGAACTTGCAATGCAGGCATACAGAACAGGATATACATCTATCATGATTGATGGATCTCATGAATCATTTGAAGATAACATTGTAGTTAGCAAAGCAGTTGCAGATGCATGCCATCCTGGAAAAGTTCCAGTAGAAGCAGAACTTGGAAAAGTTGGTGGAAAAGAAGATGATCTTGATGGTGGAGATGATAATCCATATACAGATCCACAGGAAGCAAAAGAATTTGTAGAAAGAACAGGCGTTGATTCTCTTGCAGTCGGAATTGGAACAGCACATGGTGTATACAAAGGAGAACCAAAACTTCAGTTTGATATCTTAAGCCAGATTAGAGAAGTTGTAGACATTCCGCTAGTACTTCACGGAACAAGCGGAGTGCCAGATGAAGCAGTGGAAGAATGCATCAAACGTGGAATCTGCAAAGTAAACTATGCAACAGATCTTCGAATTGCATTTACAAATGGATTAAACAAATATCTAGCAGAAAATCCAGATACGATCGATCCTAAGAAATATAGTGCAGCAGGAAGAGAAGAAGTAAAGAAATACGTCATGAGTAAAATGAAAGTTTGTGGAAGCGTAGGAAAAGCATAAATCAGAGGAATGTTTGGAAATGTAGGTAAAATATCAAATGGAATATATTTTAAATAATGAACAACTTACAGTAACATTTACTACAAAAGGTGGAACAATATGTTCCATTGAAGATTCTCAGGGAATTGAATATCTCTGGCAAGGTGATGCAACGTATTGGAGTGGGCAGGCACCAATATTATTTCCAATCTGTGGTGGACTAAGAGATGACAAAGCCCTGATCGGAGATGATCTGGAAACACAGATGCCAAGACATGGGATCGTAAGAAAACGTGAGTGGGAAATGATCGAAAAAGACGAAAAACATATCGTATTTGAGATAACATCCAATATTGAAACAAAAGTGATGTTTCCATATGATTTCCGTCTGCTGGCAAAATATACTTTAGAGGGAAGATCATTAAAGATCACATATGAAGTAGAAAATACGGACACGAAGAAATTCCCATTCTTTACAGGTGGCCATCCAGGATTTAATTGTCCATTGGTTGCAGGAGAAGAATATACAGATTATGAAATCGTGTTTGAACAAAAAGAAACATGTACAGTTCCAACACCAGTACCAGAGACAGGTTTGGTTGATATGAAACACAGATCTGTATATCTTGAAGATTCAGATACAGTAGAATTGAATCACGAAATGTTTGAAATTGATGCGGTTATCTTTGATGAACTGAAATCTAGAAAATTAAAACTTGTTTCCAAGAAAAGCGGAAAAGGAATTGAGATGGAATACAAAGACTTCCCATACTTAATCCTATGGTCAAGTGCAAATCATGGAAATTTTGTGGCAATCGAGCCATGGATAGGACTGTCAACATGCAGTGATGAAGGCGATTGGTTTGAAGAGAAAAGAAATGTACAGAGTGTAGAAGCAGGAGAGAGCAAAGAATATAGTTATTCAGTTTCTGTATTGTAAATGAAAGAAAAGATAAGGGCTGTTGCAGGAATGAAATCTTGCAATAGACCCTTATTTTTGAAATCAGGAGGCATAAATTATGAAGATCAATATCAAAGAATTCACAGGAAATTGTAGTTGTGGAAGGGATCATCAGCTAGTCGTAGATGATGTGATTCTGGAAGAAGGAGCTTTAAAAAAGCTTCCAGAAATCTTAAACAAAGAACCATATGATCAGTATAAGCATCTCGTTATGGTATGTGATGATAATACCTATGAGGCAGCAGGAAAAGAAGTCGAAAAATTATTAGGTGGAATCCCAGTGATCAAATTGGATCCAGAAAACCTGCATGCCAATGAGATCGGAGTTGCGAAGGTAAAAGAACAGTTAGATCCGATCAAAGAAGTAGACTGTATGATCGCAGTCGGATCAGGAACAGTTCATGATCTGACAAGATACAATGCATATGAGAGAAAGATCCCATTTATCTCAGTTCCAACGGCAGCCAGTGTAGATGGTTATGTATCTACAGTTGCAGCTATGTCATGGTATGGATTTAAGAAGAGTATGATTGCAGAATCTCCTATTTTAGTCGTTGCAGACAGCCGTATCATCACAGATGCACCAATGAGACTGACAGCATCCGGAGTCGGAGATCTGTTAGGAAAATATACAGCGCTTGCAGACTGGAAGATCACAAATATCTTAGATGGAGAATATATCTGTGACCGTATCTGCAAGATGGAATATGATGCACTGGATAAATTAAAGGAATCGCTAGACGGACTGTGCAACAGAGATATCAATGCATATGAAGAATTAATGTATGGATTACTATTATCAGGACTTGCCATGCAGATGACAGGACATTCCCGTCCCGCATCCGGAGCAGAGCATCATATGGCACATTTCTGGGAGATGGCAGTGATCAATGATGAGATCGATGCATACCATGGAGAGAAAGTAGGAGTCGGACTGATCCAGGTAAGTGACATCTACCATGAAGCAGTAAAATATTTAAAAGAGGGCAACTTCAAGGTAAAAGGTCATGTGGATATTGAGACAGACCTGATCGAAAAGACATTTACCAATAAAGAATTATGCGAAAGCATTAAAAAGACAAATGATCCAAATCTGTTAGATCTGATCGATCCAAAAGTATTAAGAGAAAAAACAGAAGAGATCATCAGGATCATAGAAGAGATTCCAAAAGCAGATGAGATTGTTGCAATGTTAGAGAAAGTACATGGAGTAAAAAGCTTAGAAGACATCGGATTTACACCGGATATGAAAGAGAAAACAGCAAGAGTTGCACCATATATCCGTGACCGTATCACATTTATGAGAATTCTGAAATTCTATGATTTTTATGATGATGTGATCAAATAGGAGGGCAGCTCATGTTTGAAAAAATCAAATGTTTTATCCTTGATATGGATGGAACGATCTATCTTGGGAATGAACTATTCCCATTCACCAAAGATTTTTTAAAGAAAGTCGAGGAAACTGGAAGAGAATATTATTTCTTTACCAATAATTCATCAAAAAGCCAGCGGGCTTATATTGAGAAACTTGGGAAGCTTGGGATACCGATCAAGAAAAATCAGATGATGATCTCAAGTCATGTGATCATCAAATATCTTAAAGAACATTACGATGGAAAGAGTATTTATGTGCTAGGGACCCCATCCCTGATCCAGGAATTTCAATATTTTGATATGAACCTGACAGACGAAGATCCAGATATCGTAGTCTTAGGATTCGATACAACCTTAACTTATGAAAAGCTTTCCAAAGCATGCCATTATATCCGGAATGGCTGTACATACTTTGGAATCAATCCAGACTGGAACTGCCCGATGGAAGGTGGAACATTTATTCCAGACTGTGGTTCCATGGCAAAATTAATTGAGGCTTCAACGGGAAGATTTCCAGAATTTTTTGGAAAACCGTCGAAACATACACTGGACTATATCATTCAGCAAACGGGATACGAACCGGACGAGATCGCTATTGTAGGGGACCGGCTGTATACCGACATCGCAGTTGCAGATCAAAGTGATGTAATGTCAATTCTTGTGCTAAGTGGAGAGAGCACAAGAGAAGATGTAAAAACAAGCGATGTAAAACCGAATGTGATCTTAGAAGATCTTTCTGAGATCACCAAAATGTTATAACGCAAAAAGGACACGGAATGATCACTACTAGTTCCGTGTCCAATTTTATCTTAAAAAACATTATTAAAATTTTAATAGCAAAAGTTATAAATTGATATTTTTTCGTGTACGAGCAACATTCGTAGAATCACGAGAAATAAGTTTTGATTTGTATTCAATACGGATCACACATTTATCATCTTGAACGAAGAAGTCATCCTTTTCCTGAATCTTCTCATAGATCATATTAAATGCTTTCTTTCCTTTGTCTTCCATGTAATGTTCCACAGTCGTCAATGAGATCGGAAGCAGACTGGAAGCAAAGTCATTGTCAAACCCACATACACTGAAATCATCTGGAATCTGATAGCCTTTTTTAAGGATCGCATCCATGATCCCATAAGAAACCATATCGTTGTTACCGATGAATGCAGTAAGATTTGCGAGATTTCTGTCATCAAGACATTCATTGCATAATTGATAACCAACGCCGTGTTCTAAGAAAATATTTTTACGTTCAAGTTCTGGATCGATTTTGGCTTCTTTTACAATGATATTATAAGGTTCATTCATACAAAGTTTCTTATAGGTGTTTTGAATTGCTTTTAAACGTTGATAACGCATGGCAAGAGACAGACTTTTACCAATCGTGGTTGTTAAAAATGCGATATTACGGTGTCCAAGTTCATATAAATGTTCAGCCATCAAAACTCCAGCAGTATAGTTGCTTGTCTCGATGACATTCAGATCAATATCTGTTGTTTTATCTCCGATAACGATCACGGGATATTTCTTAGCAATCTTTTCTAAAAACGGTGGGCATTGAGGCATCATAGTAAAAACAATACCACTAACATGTAGTTTGATCATATCCTGAAGGAACTCTTTTTCTAAGGTTTCATCACGAAAAGTCGTGATGATCAAAGTTTTAAATCCTTTTTGATAAGCAGCCTGTTCAATAGATTGTGCAATCGTAGAGTAATAAGAGTTTGATATGTTAGGGCAAAAAATAGCAATATACTTTACGGATTTTTGAGTATTGTAAGCGGGTTTGCCATTTTTTTTTGGGGAAGAAGAAATCTCATATCCCAATTTTTTCGCAGAGGACAGAACCTTTTCAACCGTTTCATTGGAAAAAGAAACGCCTTCGCGTTTATTTAAGATCATAGAAACAGAACTTACGGAAACACCTGAATCATTTGCAATGTCTTTTAATGTAACTTTTTTATAATATGACATAAATCCCTCCTGAATAACATTAAAAGTTTAATAAAAAACAGAAAGAAACTATGCAAAATAGACAAAAATTAATGAGAATTATTAGTCAATAATCTGTATTTTTATTAAAACAATTAAAAATAATTGAATAAAACAATTGAAAAAGTTAAAATTCAATTAAAGAAACAGAGATACAAAAATTAAAAGTTTAATTAATTTTAACACATTTATTATTCCGGAACAATAAAAATGTATTCTCGAGAGCGTGATATGAAAAAGGAGGTTGCATTTATGAAAGTTATTCAGATTTCAGATTTCCATTTAAGAGGTGATGGGAAATTATCTTTCCAGAAAGCAGATACAATGAAAGCCTTGCATCAGACGATTGATTATTTTTGTTCAATGAAGGATTATGAATTACCAGAATTTTTTGTAGTGACTGGGGATTTGTCTGAGGGTGGAACAAGGGAAGGATATGAGTTTATGAGAGAGGGACTTAGAAAACTTCCAAGACCAGTCTACATTGTTCCTGGGAACCATGATAAAAGAGACTTCTTTTTAGAAATGTTTACAGAGGAAACTCCGGTAAAAGAGGATATCAAACCTTATATCTGCTATACAATCGATGAATATCCAGTTCGAGTGATCATAATTGATACAAGCAAACCATCTTGTCATTCGGGTGGATTAAGCGATCGGGTAGCAGAATGGCTGGAAGAAAGGATTACAGAATATCCTGAGAAACCAACATTAGTATTTACACATCATCCGCCATTTGTAACAGGATTGCCAGCAATGGATGAAGGATTTGATCAGGCAGACAGACTTGCGCAGATCTTAAATAAACATGAAAATGTTACGTTATGTTGTGGTCATATGCATACTGCTATTTTTACATCATGGCATAAAATTCCATGTGTGACATGTCCACCGATCGCAATGCAGATGGAAGTTGATTTTAGGGGGAAAAATGATATAAACCTTACAGAGGAAGAGAAAAAAGAGGAATTCAAAGGTGGAGGAGATCGCTTCTTCCTTGGAAATCCAGGATATTTGATTCATGACCTTCAGGGAGATCGTATTAATACACATTATCAGATAATCCCAACGGGTGCCGATTATTCAGGACCATGGCCATTTAAATACTATGAAGGGGAAGAAGATTAACAAGAAGGAGGATAAAATATATGGAAAAAAATAATTTTCGAAAAATTGCAACGATCACATTGTTTGAAAGTGCGGTGCAATGGTATTGTTTCTTATTATATGGAACAGCAGCAGGAACTGTATTTAATAAAGTGTTTTTCTCACAGACAGGAAATGGAACAACAGCGCTGATCCTTTCTTATATGTCATTTGCGATTGGATATATTGCAGGTCCATTTGGTGCGATTTTCTTTGGACATATTGGCGATAGAAAAGGTCGAAAAGTTACGATGTATGCATCTTTATTGATGATGGGAATTTCGACATCAATCATCGGAATCCTGCCGCCAGCAGCAAGCGCAGGAGTCGGAGTAGTTATCGTTCTTCAGTTAATGCGTTTGGCACAATGCTTTGGACGTGGTGGAACATGGGGTGGAGGAATCTTAATGGCATACGAAAATGTGCCAGAGAATAAGAGATCTTTCTATGCAGCGATTCCACAGATCGGTCTTCCGATTGGATTCGGATTATCTTCTATTTTGATCGCAGTACCAACATTGTTATTACCAGAAGATATTTTCTTTACATGGGGATGGAGAATTCCTTTCTTGGCAGCAATTATCTTGACATTGATCGTTATCCGTCAAAAAGGTGAAATGATGGAAACAGAAGATTACAAGAAGGCACAGGCAAAATTAGAGGCAGAAGAAGCAGAAGGAAAGAAACATAAAGTCGGATTTATTCCAATGGTAAAAGGATACTGGAAAACATTACTTCTTGGATGTGGTACAAGATGGGTGGATGGAACATTTTATAATATTTTTATCGTATGGATCTTATCCTATTGCATTAACTGGCTTGGAATGCCACTGATCCAGACTTATATTATTACGATCATAGCATGTATTTTTAAGATTCCATTTACACTGTTTGGTGGATGGTGCGCACAAAAATTGGGAAATACAAGAACATTTGTAATTGGAGCTTTAGCATCAGCTGTTTTGAGTATTCCTACACTGAAAGTTATTGAATTAAGCAAAGGAAATCTAGCGATCACAATTATTGGAATCGTTCTTGGCTGGAGTATTGCATATAACCTGATCTGGGCTGTTATCAGTTCTTTATGGTCTTCTTACTTTGAAACAGAAGTACGTTATTCAGGAATTTCTTTTGTATATCATGTGCCAAGTTTCTTAGTAGCTGGGATGGTACCAACAATCTGTACATTGCTGATTAACTATGGAAAAGGTGATACGATTTATGTAGGTATTTATTCTACAGTTGTAGCGCTGATCAGTGCTGCATGTGCACTGGCTCTAAAAGCTCGACATGATCGAGGAGAGAAATAAAGAATGAAGGGATTTGCAGGGGAATCATATGTTTGAAAAAATCAAATGTTTTATTCTTGATATGGATGGAACGATTTATCTTGGGAATGAACTATTTTCATTTACGAAAGACTTTTTAAAGAAAGTTGAAGAAACAGGGAGAGAATATTATTTCTTTACGAATAATTCTTCGAAAAGCCAGCAAGATTATATTGAAAAACTTGAAAGGTTTGGAATCAGGATCAAAAGGCAGCAAATGATGACATCTACACATGTGATCAGTCGATATTTGAAACAACACTATGAGGGAAAAAGTGTTTATGTGGTAGGAACCCCATCCCTGATCCAGGAATTTCAATATTTTGGTATAAATGTGACAGAAGAAGATCCAGATATTGTAGTTCTTGGATTTGATACAACCTTAACTTATGAAAAGCTTTCCAAAGCATGTCATTATATCCGAAATGGCTGTACATACTTTGGAATCAATCCAGACTGGAACTGCCCGATAGAAGGCGGAGCATTTATTCCAGACTGTGGTTCCATGGCAAAATTAATTGAGGCTTCAACGGGAAGATTTCCAGAATTTTTTGGAAAACCGTCGAAACATACACTGGACTATATCATTCAGCAAACGGGATACGAACCGGACGAGATCGCTATTGTAGGGGACCGGCTGTATACCGACATCGCAGTTGCAGATCAAAGTGATGTGACATCAATCTTAGTGCTGAGTGGAGAAAGTACAAGAGAAGATGTAACAACAAGCGATGTAAAACCGAATGTGATCTTAGAAGATCTTTCTGAGATTACTAAAATGTTATAACGCGAAAAAAGATACCAAATGATTCACTACTAGTTTGGTATCTTTTTTCATTGATCAACGTTTATCCAATTAAAACATGTTTCCCTTCAAATGCAAATCCAAAATGACAAATCTGTTCTTCCCTAAATCCATCAGCAATCAATTCAGCATCATAATTTTTTTCATCAATTTGCAATAAAGCCTTAGATACAGTATCCTCTAAAGAATCTTCAGTCCGTGGATTATGAACCTTAAATTCCAGAATATAAGCAGTTTTAGATTTATCAAAAGGTTCTAACATTACATCATATCGTCCAAATCCACTTTCACGATTGGAGGTTATCTTATAAGTATTAGAAAGTTCAACGATCAATCCAAGAACAAATCCGTGATAAAATCGTTCTGGCTGGGATGAGGCAGAGGCTTGCTTTCCAGTATCAAAAGAGCTGAATGTGGAAGCGGCAACCTGGTTCATGTAATCGTTCATATAATCGACATCTTGGCATAAAAAAGCTTTTAAGAAATCATTATAAGGAGTAGCATCTTCAGAAAACCAGTCTCGGATCATATCTTCAAACATTAATTTTACTTCTTTATTTGTAAGTTCCAGTGAATAGACAAAGCGACCTCTTTTTTCATCAAAGGAACGATCAGACACTTTTAAATAACCGCTGGCAAGTAACAAACTCCAGATAGCACCGCGTTTTTTCTCTAACTGATCAAAAATAATTTCTTCATCAATTTCAGTTTTTAAACATCCACCATTTAAAATATCTTCCATGATCATTTTGGTTTCAGGATTGCTTATCTGCAATAATTTACTGATCAGAGCATTAGAACTTGAATGAACCCAATAAGGCTTCAACAGCTTCTCTTTCAAGAAACAAGTAATAGACCATGGATTATAAATATCCTTCTGTGAACCGAAAGTAAACCCATCATACCATGACTTTACAAGAGATTCTTTGTCAGACAAATGATAGCTTTTTAAAGCTTTAAATACTTCATTTTCAGTGAATCCAAATTGCTGGCTGTATTTTTCGGAGGTGGTTGTAATGATGGAAAGATTATTAAGATCAGAAAAGATAGATTCCTTGCTGATCCTCGTAATTCCAGTCATTAATCCACGTTCAAGGTATGGATTCGTTTTAAATGAAGCATTTAATAAACTGCGTAAGAACCCTGTCAGCTCATCCCAATAACCATGAATATAAGCTTCTTGTAAAGGAGTGTCGTATTCATCTAAAAAGATTAGAACTTTCTTTTGATAAAAACGGCTGAGGTAATCAGACAGGTACATCAAAGTCAGACTCGCAACATCATCAGGCATATCCATATTTACAGAATTTATAAATTCCCAATCTTCAGAATTCAGGATTTTATCATCTTTGATATAAGAATGAATGCTGAATAATTTTACAAGAATCTGTAAGATTCCACGTTTCGTTTCTTCAAAAGTACGGCCTTTGATATTTGCAAAACTAAGTGAAATCACAGGATAAGTTCCTTGTAATTCATGATATTTCTGATCATTCCAGATAGAAAGGTCCTCAAACAGATCAGAACGGTCTTTGTATTGTATAGAAAAGAAGCATTCCATCATATTCAAATTTAAAGTTTTTCCAAAACGGCGAGGACGCGTGATCAGAGTTACAACATCCTGTTCTTCCCACCATTCTCTGATAAAATCTGTTTTATCAATATAAAAGCAATGATTTTCACGAAGAGAAGCAAAACCTTGATTGCCGAGAGAAATTGGTAATTGCATGCTATGAAATCTCCTTTCCTGTTGTGTTTTACGTTACATATACTATAATTATAACTGAAGAAAGAATTGATTTCCAGAAATAAAATTACACATCACGAGAGGGAAATAATAATATGAATTTTGGAATTATAGGATTTGGTAGAATCGCCAGAAAGTTTGTACAGGCAATCGAGAAGTCAAAGTATATAAAGATTATGAAGAACTGTTAAATGATCCGCAGGTAGATGCAGTTTATATCGCACTCACACATAAATTTCATAAAGAATGGATCTTAAGATCATTGGAACACCATGTTCCAGTATTAAGTGAAAAGCCGTTAGTGTTAACATCCACAGATGTAGATGAGATTCAAGAAAAAGTAAAGAAAACAAATACATTGTGTACGGAAGCATTAAAAACAAAATTTAACACAGGGTATGATCATCTAAAAGAAGATCTGAAGAGAATTGGAAACATCCAAACAATTTATGCAAATTTCTGCTCAGATTCATTAGGATTTCCTAAGACCTCATTTTTGTTTGATAAAGAACAAGGTGGTGCATTGAATGATATTGGAAGCTATGTGCTTGGATTTATTCTGGGAATTCACGAAGAAGAAATTGACAAGATAGAAACTGAGAGAAAAGATATCGAAGGTATCAATTATTATTTCAGATCAAAGATTTATTTTAAAGATGGATGCATTGCAACCGCCGAAGGTGCAATTGATCGAGAAATGGATAGATATGCAAAAATTGTTGGAACTAAAGGAGAGATCATGATTCCAAATTATAACAGGATCATTGATTATACGATCCATTGGAATGACGGTACAACAGATACGAAAAGTTATCCATTTAAAGGAAATGATATGACAATGCAGATACAGAATTTTATGGAAGATGTGGAAAATGGAAAGGTACAGAGTGAGAAACATCATCTGGAGGATACGAAGAAGATTCTGGAAGTTAGTGAGATGATATCGGCATAGTAAAATCATAAAAATATTGTAGCTCAATGTTTGGCTGCAAATGGAAACGAATTATTCAATCACACGATCATGAATAAAAATTCGAAACATAATTATGAGATAGATTTTATTTTAGCAAGAAAAAATAAAATAATTCCTATAGAGGTGAAATTTTGCGCACCAGTGTATATGGTGTCATTTTTATAAAGTTTAATGAAACAAAATCGTTGTGTGATGGTCTATAAAGACTGTTGCATAGCGATTTTATTTCATAGAATTAAAACTTTTTAACAAATGATTCCGTATATAATAATGTACAGTACAAAAAAACAAGAAATGAGTGGCATGCATGCGAATTGAACAGAAGTTAATCAAAAGAATAAAGAAAAAACAAGATAAAGAAGCTGCAAATATACTGATTTCATATTACTACAAGGAAATCTATGCATATGTATACCGACAAACAGGAAATGAAGAACTTGCAAAAGATCTGACACAGGATATTTTTATACAGATATTGCAAAAAATCACAATATTTGATCATAAAAAGGCTTCATTTCGGACATGGATGTATAGAATCGCATCGAATAAGATATGTGATCATTATCGAAGCAAGGTACATCGTTTGTCATTTAAACAAGAACAGATTGATATGACAGATGAGAATCTGGAACTTCACAGTGGTAATTTAGGAACAGCGGTCAGGGACTTGTCCGAGTTGATCATCCATAAGGAGCTGATAGAGGACATTATGGAAATTGTTTCGCTATATAAGCAGGAGTGGCAGGAGATTTTTTATATGAAATGTTTTGAAGAAAGGACATTTCAGGACATATCGCAGACATTAAATATTTCCGAAAACACAGTGAAATCAAGGTTTTATAAAATGATACGACAAATAAAAAGCGAGGTGGACTATCAGTAATGAAAAAAGAAAATAATCAGGAATTTTATGTAGAACAGATGGACGTTCGTTACCCACGACGGTCAGAAATACAGAATGAAATTGAAGGCATCATTTTAAAAGGTATGCCTCAAAAGATTTCATTTCTAAAAAGAATGAAAAAGATTTATCTGGGACCTGGGTTAAGAGTCATTTATTATAAAAATCTTTCTGTATTTTTTGCGACGTTTATAATTTATTTTGCCGTGTGTCTTGGACTAGTACTTTCCTTTGAGGAGGAAATCAGACAATTTGGGGCAGCTTTTTTGGGAATGCCCGTTTTCTTTCTATTGTTTTCTTACTTTACTTGCTATATGGACGAACAGACGCAGATCAATGAATTAAGAAATACGATGTATTATTCGATGAATTATATTGTGAGCCTTCGCCTATTTTATACAGCAGTCGTATTATCTCTGGTGAATACAAGCTTTTTATTCCTTAGTGGGATTAGGGAGAAAGCAATCTTATCGGTTGGAGTTGTTGGAGTTTCAAGTATGCTGGTTTTTGCGATCATTGCTGTATACATTTATCACAGATGGAATAACTATAAGTGCTTTGCGGGTCTTGGTGCAATATGGGTATTACTTTTTGCAGCGATCATGCGATTACCGGAAACAAAGATTTTATTTCTTTTTGAATATATTCCATTAGGAATTCAGATTGCAACAATGATCGTGTGTTTTGTGGCTTTATTTACTTTGGTTGGAAGAATGGAGGAGAAGGATGCTTACACTTTCGCATATTAGAAAAGATTATGGAAAATTCACAGCAGTGGAAGATATTAATCTGGAACTTGAAAATGGTTTATATGCCATGCTCGCACCAAATGGTGCAGGGAAAACGACATTGATCAAAATGATCACAACACTTTTGTATCCGACAAGCGGAGAGATTTTATACGATGGAATGGATATTTATAAAATGGGAGAAACATACCGGGATGTGATCGGTTATTTGCCACAGCATTTTGGATATTATAAAAATAATACACCAATGCAGTATCTTGATTATCTTGCAGCGTTAAAAGGAATTTCCAAAGAGGCTGCAAGAGAAAAAATTCCAGAATTATTGGAGTTAGTAGGATTAAGCGATGTCTCCAATAAGAAAATGAAAAAATTCTCTGGTGGAATGATTCAGCGTGTAGGGATCGCACAGGCAATGTTAAATGATCCAAAAATTCTTGTATTAGATGAACCAACTGCAGGACTTGATCCAAAAGAGAGGGTAAGATTTCGAAATATATTATCCGTATTATCCAAGGATCGAATAGTGATCCTTTCAACACATATTGTGTCAGACATTGAATCCATTGCAAATCATGTCATTATGATCAAAGAAAAACATTTATTAAAAAATGATACAGTTCCAAACATCTGCAAGGAACTTTATGGAAAGGTTTTTGAGCAATTGATCAATGAATCCGAGATTCAGGAATTCGAACAAAAACGAATTATTTTGTCCATGCGACAGGAATCAGAAAAAATGATGGTACGATATTATAGTGAGGAAGAAGATAATAATGCAAGACCGTGTACACCAAACCTTGAAGATGTATTTTTAGTCACTTATAGGGAGGAAAAATAACATGCGGATCATAATCAATGAATGTAAAAAAATATTGGATATTCGAATCATACTGTTATTATGTATGTTCTCTATTTTATACTATATGACATTTACACAAATATATCGATATCCAACTGGAGGACAGTTAACAAATACAAAGTATGACATTCCATTTACGGCAGAACTAGTGAAAGAATGGGGACCAAAGTGGAAAGTAAAAGATGAAAAACAATACCAGGAGAAACATCAGGAATTAGAAAGAGGTTTTGCAAAGATCATAAAACAAGATCAAGAGCTTTCAAAAAGAGGGATTGTGGATTATGAAATTTTTAATAAAAAATATGAAGAACTTGGTCAAAAAACAACTTTATCAAAGCAGGAAAAAGAACTTGATAAAATATTAGAAAATTATGTGTTTTATAATGATAAGACATCAAAAATTTTTTTGGATATACAAGCTTTAGAGCATATCAGAGAGTTTCAAGGATCTGAATATGGAGTTTCGGATAAAAAATATAAAGAATTAAAAGCAGATGGATTTTTTGATGGAACGAAGTTATATCAAAAGGCAATCGAAAAGAGGGTAAAAAGAGATTACATATCATTAGTACATGAGGGAGTGTTTTACATTTTGCAAGAAGATATGGTAACGATCGGTGGTTTGATCATGATCTGTTTTTTTGCATTGATCATTCCATATCAGCTAAAACAACGTTTAAGACAGGTTATTCCGATTCTGGCAACGACGAAAACAGGAAGAAGGATTTATCAGATTCAATTGATAGCAAGTGCACTTGCTGCACTCTTTGTTGGAATTCTTCAAATGGCTGTATATGGGATCATCTGGAATTTGAAGGGATTATCGGTATTTTGGAGATGTGAGAGTTGGGGAATCGCATCAAATTCTTACTGGTGCGATAAGCTTTCTTTTGGAACTTATATGTTACTTTATATGGCTCTGATCTTATTATTTGCAATCGCAAGTATTGTGATCATTGATTTTATCGGCAGAACAATAGGAAATTATATGGGAGCTGTTGCGGTTTCAATTCCAGTCTGTGGAGCGATGATGTTCCTTATGAGGAAAATTTATTATATGCTTTTCCTGATTACAAATGATCAGGTTCTGGCATACTGGGAATTGTATGCGCTCGCCACATGGCTCATAGTGATGCTTCTGTTTTATAAGATCAGAAGTAAGCGATGGAAAAAGGTGGATTTATGAGAATTTTTAAATTAGAGTTTCAAAAGATCATGAAAAATCCCATGCTTTGGTTATTGGCAGTGATATTTTGTCTTGTGAATTGTTTAGTTATTTACAATGAGGCAGGAAATAAGGATACATCCAAAGAATTAGTGATCATGCATGATATTATCAAAAAAACAGATGATATAAACCACTCACGTCAAGCTAAAAATAGAAATGAAAGAAAGCAGTTATCTAAGGCATATCAAGAATATTACAAAGAAAATATCGACTTGTATGACAAACTTGATATGACGAAGATCCTAAAACAAAAAGAAGAAATGCTTCAGTATCACCCCAAGGGATTTATGAAGAAATTCGTAAAAGATAACTATGAGCATCTGCAAAAAAGAGTGGAGGAGATCAAATCTGATAAAGAATATAATGATGCTTTTTATCCAGGACAGTATTATGAGATCCATTCGTTATTATATTTAAAGTTAGGGAAAAAATTAATCGTGGAAATGAGTCTTTTGATGGCACTCAGTATTTTGTTTATCATGGATTATGAGAGACTGCAAAAGACAAATGATCTTGTAGATGCAACCAGAACTGGGAAGAGAATCATGGATTATAAAGCTTTTACGGGGACGTTAAGTGGAATTTTATTTTCAGCGATACTATGCAGTGTTACATGGATTTATTTTTTTTACTGCGTATCATTCAAAGGACTATGGAATGTCTCGGTTGCCTCCACACTAGTTGCAGAAAAAAGATATTCGGGATGGTTTTATCCATTTGTTACATTTTTTAAAATGACGCAGATACAATACTTGATCCTAACACTTACCGTATATCTTGGAATCATCCTGTTGATTGCACTGGCAACGATCGCAATCCAATTCTTGCTAGGGAACAGTTATTTTTCATTTGCTATATTAATTCTCTTAAACATGGCATTGTTCCTAGGTGCTTACTATTCGAATGTAACATTTATGAATGTTATATTACGCCTGCTAAACCCAACAAATCTCTATATTACAAGCGGAGCCTGGTTTATGGAAAATGACATTACATTGTCATTTGTAGGAAATGAATTCTGGATCATAGGAGTGACTGGGATATGGATGATTTTGTGTGTTAAAATAGCAAGAAATTTTAAGTTGTATGACAGAAATGTATCGAGTATTCATAAAAACATAAAGAAAGATAGGTGTACGAAAAACGAATTTCATTGACGGATTTTTTGCAAAACGCTGATCCGCCAACACTCCTGCACAACTCACTGCGTTCAAACAGTGCCCGTGTTGGCTGCGATTTTGCAAAAAATCCTATGAAATTCTATCATTTCGTACACCTATCTTTCTTTATGTTTTTATGAATACCTGAAGACATTCCCGTATACAATTAAGATTTTCAAGACAGAAGAGTGGATGTTTTACTATGTTGGTTTACATCTTTTAGATGATTGATAACTACAAATTCAAATAATCCCGGATAAAAAACGCCGTCATCAAATGAAACCTCTCTACCGTATCATCCAATTTCAAATCCCAATGATCCTCGATCACCCGCATCCGATAAGTAATCGTATTTCGATGACAAAACATATTCGAAGCCACATGCTGGATACTCCCATTACAAAGCAGATACTGATGCAACGTCTCCAGATAATTTGTATCATGAATCTCATCATACTCTTCAATATTCTTCAAATACTCATCATGATAAGCCATCAAAAGATTTTTATCATTCACAGAATGAAGAATTCGAAAGAATCCCATCTCCTCAAACCGGGCAATTTCCTGTCCTTTATTCACAGCATAAACAAGAGCAGCCAGAGAACGTTGATAACTTACACGAATCTCACGAAGCGTGTGGACAGAACTTCCAATTCCTGCATAAATCTGCATTTTTTTAAACGAACTTTTCAGTGTAGAGATCAAAGAAGACATTTCGTTATAAATCAATTCTTCTTCCATGTCATGAAAAACAAACAAAAAATGATTTTTATAAAAAGCAATATGGATATCCAGATCGTTTAGTTTGATATAACTTTCCATCAAAAACAGCAGACGCAATTTAAGATCATCAGAGATCGCTTTCTTATTACATTTCATTAAAGCAATCTCATAACAATCTTCTTTCTCAAAATGATTATCTTCAAGAATCCGCAAAGCATCATAATGATGCAGAGAATCTTCTTCAATAAAAGATAAAAATGCATCCGTGATCGAAGTATCTTTCTGTGTGTCCATAAAGATCCGGTTATAATAATCCCTCGTAATCTCATAAATATGAACGTCCCAAGGCATCTCGATCAATGGATAGTTGTGTTTGTCGCACAATGATTTAATAGAATCAGTGATATCTTCGGAAAGAATATATTTTCCCGTATTTAAGATCATCCCGCAAGTATGGCTTTTGATCATCGTTTCAATAAAATCATAAAGAGAAGCCTCATCCTGACAGTTGATTCCTGTCGTGATGATCAGTTCTCCACCCTTTAGAAAGTCGTGGGTAGAACTGTCTTCAGAGACATAAACCCAGTTCATGATATGATCGATCCCGGCTTCACCTGCGATCATGGAAAAATGATATTGTTGTTTGGTCTGTGTATATAATTCATTTAATGTAAGAGGCATAATTAACGTTTCCTTTGAAAATAAAAATTTAGTCAGAATATTTTTGTCGTGTAAAGCTAGTTTATCATGTTTGATACCATTTGTGCAATGAACACAAAGAATCAAAGGAAAATTGTGATAAAAGAATATAGGAAACTAATAAAAAATATGCAAAAATACAGTTAACAGGTACAACAAAGGTGTTGAACAAAGCATCCTTGTTGTACCTTTTTTATTTATGTTTATGAAAAATAACCTTTCAAAAGATAGAGGAGGATACCAATATGTTAAGAACAGATTTACCAGAGATCATCACAGAAACATTACCAGGACCAAAAGCACAGGCAATCATCGACCGAAGAGAAGCAGTCAATCCATCCGCGATCAAATGCGTTTATCCCGTTGTGATCGAAAAGGGTGAAGGAGCTATGATCCAGGATGTTGATGGAAATAAATTTTTAGACTGGATCGGTGGAGTCGGAGTTTTAAATATCGGTTTTTCACAGCCGGAAGTTGTAGAAGCAGTCAAAGTACAGGCAGAGAAATATTTTCACGGAATGTATAATGTAGTCACTCATGAAGGATACGTTGCTTTATCTGAAAAATTAACACAGATCGCACCGGTCAAAGGTGATAAGAAAAAAGTATTCTTCGCAAATAGTGGTGCTGAAGCAGATGAAAATGCAGTCAAGATCGCAAAAGCATTTACAAAACGACCAAATATCATTGTATTTTCCGGAGCGTTTCATGGAAGAACTTTGATGACGATGTCTATGACATCTAAAAAAGCATATGCCGTTGGAATGGGACCTTTCCCAGATGGTGTTTATCGTGCACAGTTCCCATACTACTATAGAAATCCAGAAGGAATGCCACAGGAAGCGGCGTTAGATTATTACTTGAATTCTATCAAAGATGTCTTTGAACAGTGTGGACCAGCAGATAGTATCGCAGCTATTGTAGTAGAACCATTACAGGGTGAAGGTGGATTTATCCCAGCACCAATCGAATGGGTGAAAGCGGTTAGAAAGATCTGTGATCATAATGGAATCTTGTTAGTTGCAGATGAAGTCCAGACAGGATTCTGCCGTACAGGAAGAATGTTTGCAACACAGTACTGGGAAGAAGCAGGAGTACAGCCTGATATCTTAGCAACAGCTAAATCTATCGCAGCAGGGGTTCCATTATCAGCGATCGTTGCAAGAGAAGAAATCATGGAAGCTCCAGCACCAGGAACGATCGGTGGTACATTCTGTGGTAACCCATTAGCATGTGCAGCGGCATTAAAGACGATCGAGATCATGGAAAGAGATGACCTAGCAGGACGTTCTTGTGAGATCGGAGAAAAAGTATCCAAGAGATTTAATGAATGGAAAGAAAAATATCCAGTGATCGGAGATGTCCGTGGACTTGGTGGAATGATCGGACTTGAGTTTGTCAAAGACCAGAAGAGTAAAGAACCATACCCAGAATTTTCTGCAGCAGTGATCAGTGGATGTGCGAAAAAAGGACTGATGATCGAGGAAGCAGGTACATATGGAAATGTGATCCGATTCCTTGCACCACTTGTTATGACAGATGAACAGTTAGAAGCAGGACTTGATATTTATGAATCTGTGATCAAGGAATTATTAGAAAAATGATCACACAAAAATGAAAAAAATTATTCAAAAAAATAAATAACTATTTAATAGGAAGAAACCAGAGAAAAATTGATGAAAAATTCAATTTTTCTGGTTATTTTTGGTAAAAATAAATAAGAAACAAAAAATATGGTGGTTTGCATTTGTAAAAAATGTTATAATACTCTTTGTAAAAAGATTTCGCAAGAAGGAGGAAATATCTATGCATAAGTATGGACCAGTGATCAAGATGTTGTCATTGGTGACTCAGATAGGAATTACGATGTTGACTTCTGTTTTTTTATGCATGGCGATCGGAATGTGGATTGATAAACATTTTTCCACAAATCTATTTCTTCTTTTTCTGATTCTTGGTATTATGGGAGGAATCAGAGGAGTATATTCTCTGATTCACAATATACTAAAACAGGAAGATATGGAGGATAAAGATGAGAGATAAATTAAGACAGCTAGACGAGACATACCTGGATCTTGTGATCGGAATTCTTTTGTGCGGAGTGTTATCTGCGATTTTGGGTATGATAATAACCAGAGGTGATCTAAGATATCTGATCGGAGCTATTGTGGGAACGATCTTCGCTCTCGTGATGATCACAACGATGATGGTAAGCATTCAGAAGTCTGTACAGATGGATACTCACCAGGCAAGTCGGAATATGATCAAGAGTGCATTGATAAGATATGTAGCGACATTGGTTATTTTATACGTGATGATTAAACTTAGTATGAGTGCGTTTATTGCTGCATTGGTTGGATTCCTAAGCAGTAAGTTTGCAGCATTCTTACAAAAACCGATCCACGAGCATATCACACGCAGAGTTTTACAAGAATAACGGGAATCACATTTTCCGGATTTCTAACATGGAGAAAGAGAAAATCGGAGAAATGGAAAATATAATAAAAAGGAGGTTGTGCTATGGGAATTATGAATGCCCCCATGATGTTGGCAGCATCATCCGGTGATGACGTTGACTTTATGGTGCATGGGCTGATCCCGCTGAAGTTTTTCGGGCATAAGGTCTGGATTACGACAACGCATGTGACGACGCTGATCGTTATGGTGTTTATCATCGTATTAGCATTGATCGCAAGACATGCAGTTCTTCACGGTGATGAGAAGCCGTCAGGACTTCAGAATTTTGTGGAGATGGTCGTTGAAGTGCTTGATAATCTGGTAAAGGGAAGCATGGGAAGACATTGGCGTCCATTTGTAAATTACATTGGAACGATCATGGTCTTTATCTTTTTTGCAAATACATCTGGATTATTTGGCCTAAGACCACCGACAGCGGATTATGGAACAACGCTTGCGTTAGCGTTGATCACGTTTGTACTGATTCAGTACAGTGCGTTTAAGACGAGTAAATTACATGTATTTACAGATCTTTTCAAACCGATCCCAATCTTATTTCCAATTAACCTGATCGGAGAGTTTGCGACACCGCTTTCCATGTCTCTTCGTTTGTTTGGAAATATTATGGCGGGAACGATCATGATGGCATTGTGGTATGGATTATTGCCATGGCTTGCGCAGCTAGGTATTCCAGCATTCTTGCATATGTACTTTGATCTGTTTTCAGGAGCGATCCAGACATTTGTATTTGCGATGCTGACAATGACATTTATCACAGATAAGCGGGAAGCTTAAATTTTAGCGACAAAATTTTATGTAGTTTAGGAGGAAAAAACTATGAATATTTCAAGTGAAGCATTTGTATTAGGGTGTTCTGCGATCGGAGCAGGACTTGCACTGATCGCAGGTATCGGACCTGGTGTTGGACAGGGATACGCAGCAGGACAGGGTGCAGCAGCAGTAGGACGTAATCCAGGAGCGAAAGGTGATATCACATCTACCATGCTTCTTGGACAGGCGGTAGCAGAGACAACAGGTCTTTATGGTCTGGTTATTGGTTTGATCTTATTATATGCAAATCCACTGTTTGCAAAACTTTAATAAAACAAGCCGAAGGGAGGCCAAGGCGTGGACGGAAGAATATTTGGATTAGATATTCAGCTTGGCTTTGATGTGATTATGCAGGGAATCGCAGTGTTCATCATGTTTGCATTGCTTTCCTATATTCTGTTTGAACCGGTTCGTAAGATCTTAGAAGACCGTAAGAACAGAATTGCAGATGAGATCGATCAGGCAGAAGCCGATCAGGCAGAAGCTGCAAAGTTAAAAGCCGAATACGATCATAAGCTAAAAAATGTTGAAAAAGAAGCAGATGCCTTAATGGCACAGGCCAGAAAGAAAGCACTGAAGAGAGAGGAAGAGATCGTTGCAGGAGCGAAAGAAGAAGCTGCAAGGATCATAGAAAGTGCGAATCATGAGGCAGAGCTTGCAAGAATCAATGCACAGGATCAGATGAAGCAGGAGATGGTCAAGATGGCAGTCTTAATGGCTGGCAAATTCATCCAGAACCAGATGGATGAGAAAGACCAGAATGCTTTCGTTGATCAGACCTTACAGGAAATGGGTGATAAGACATGGCTTCAAGAGTAGATAAGATTTACGGGGATGCCTATATTTCTGTGAAAACAGATGAGGACGATCTTTTAGAAGCTTTGGAAGAGGCGAAAGCTGTCAAAGAAATCTTAGATTCCAACACAGATTTCGTGAATTTCCTAAATCATCCCCAGATCACAAAAGAAGAGAAGATGGAGGCAGCAAAGAACGTTTTTGATGGCCGGGTTTCTGATGATATGACAGGATTTTTGATGATCATCATTAAGAAAGGACGTTTTAAAGAATTTGATGGAATCTTTACTTACATCATTTCGAATATCAAACGTCAGTTAGGAATCGGAGCCCTGCATGTAACGTCAGCAATGCCGCTGTCACAAGAACAAAAAGACAAGATCTTAAAGAAAGTCATTGCTTCTTCAGAATATCAGAAGTTAGAGGTGACTTATGAGACAGATAAAGACATCATCGGTGGATTGATCCTTCGTATGGATGATCGGATTGTGGATAATTCCATTCGTACAAAGCTTGATTCGATGGGAAGATATCTGTCACAAATACAACTATAGAACAGGAGGAAGATAAGCCCCATGAATTTAAGACCAGAAGAGATCAGTTCTGTGATCAAAGAACAGATCAAACAATATTCAACAAAGCTTGAAACCTCTGATATTGGAACGGTAATACAGGTTGCCGATGGAATTGCCAGAATCCATGGATTAGAGAAAGCGATGCAGGGAGAACTGCTCGAATTTCCAGGGGAAGTTTATGGAATGGTATTAAACTTAGAAGAGGACAACGTAGGTGCTGTACTCTTAGGTGACCGAAAGAATATTAACGAAGGCGATATTGTCAAGACAACGGGCCGCGTGGTAGAAGTGCCAGTTGGAGATCAACTGACAGGACGTGTCGTAAACTCCTTAGGACAGCCAATTGACAATAAAGGTCCGATCGAGACAGATAAATATCGTCCAATTGAAAGAGTTGCGTCAGGAGTAATCTCAAGAAAATCCGTAGATACTCCGATCCAGACAGGAATCAAAGCGATCGATGCGATGGTACCGATCGGAAGAGGACAGCGTGAGCTGATCATCGGAGATCGTCAGACAGGTAAGACAGCGATCGCGATCGATACGATCATTAATCAGAAAGGACAGGGTGTTCACTGTATTTATGTGGCAATCGGCCAGAAAGCATCCACAGTTGCTAATATCGTTAAGACATTAGAAGAGTTTGGAGCGATGGATTATACAACGATCGTAGCATCCACAGCTAGTGAATTAGCACCGCTTCAGTATATCGCACCATACGCAGGATGTGCGATCGGTGAAGAATGGATGGAGAGAGGAGAAGACGTATTAGTTGTATATGACGATTTAAGCAAACATGCAACTGCATACCGTACACTTTCCTTACTTCTTCGCAGACCACCTGGACGTGAAGCTTATCCTGGCGATGTATTCTATTTACATTCAAGACTTTTAGAGCGTGCAGCCAGATTATCTGATGAATTAGGTGGAGGATCATTAACAGCCCTTCCGATCATCGAGACACAGGCAGGTGATGTATCTGCATACATTCCAACCAACGTTATTTCCATCACAGATGGACAGATCTATCTGGAAACAGAGATGTTTAATGCAGGTTTCAGACCAGCGATCAATGCCGGACTTTCTGTATCACGAGTTGGAGGATCTGCACAGATCAAGGCAATGAAGAAGATCGCAGGACCAATCCGTACAGACCTTGCACAGTATCGAGAACTGGCAGCATTTGCCCAGTTTGGATCAGAGCTTGACGATGATACAAAAGAACGATTAGATCAGGGTGAGAGAATCAGAGAGATCTTAAAACAGCCACAGTATCAGCCATTACCAGTTGAGAAACAGGTTGCGATCATTTATGCAGCAGTCAAGAAACATCTCTTAGACCTGCCAGTAGATCAGATTCTTGATTTTCAGAAAGAATTATTTGAACTGATTGACACAAAATATCCAGAGATCTTTACAAGCATTGCCGAGACGAAAGTCATGGATGATGCGACAGAAGAGAAACTGATCAAAGCGATCAATGAAGCAAAAGAATCATTTAGAAAGTAAGGTGATCTGTCATGGCATCGATAATTGATATTAAAAGACGAAAAGCCAGCGTCGAAAGTACCGGACAGATCACAAAAGCGATGAAACTTGTATCCACGGTAAAGTTACAGAGAGCCAAGCAGCGTGCAGATGAGTCAAAAGCATACTTTAATAAGATGTATGAGACGATCAGCTCGATCCTTGCCAAAGCAGGTAATATCAATCATCCGTATTTACAGGAAAATGGTTCCACAAAGAAAGGGATCATTACCATTTCATCCAACCGTGGATTAGCAGGAGGATATAATAACAATATTGTGAAACTGATCCGGGACAGCGGTATGAACAAAGAAGATATCATGATCTATGCGGTAGGACATAAAGCGATGGATACGTTAAAACATCGTGGGTATGAGATTGTTTCTGATGATTCAGAGATGATCAACGAGCCAGTCTATGATGATGCCAGAATCTTAGGAGAGAAGCTTCTAAAAGCTTTTGAAGATGGAGAGATCGGTGAGATCTATCTGGCATACACCGATTTTAAAAATACCGTGGTTCATGAACCAAAACTTGTAAAATTACTCCCAATTGAGAATGATCAGCAGGCAAATGAAGAGAAATCTGAAAGCAAGGCTCCAATGAATTTTGAGCCAGAGCCGGAAGAAGCACTTTCTTTATTAATTCCAAAGTATATCTGCAGTATGATCTATGGAGCCTTAGTTACATCTGTAGCAAGTGAAAATGGAGCCAGAATGCAGGCAATGGATTCTGCGACAAGTAATGCAGAAGAGATGATCTCAAACTTAGAACTTGCATACAACCGAGCAAGACAGGGAGCGATCACACAAGAATTAACAGAGATCATTTCAGGAGCAGAAGCCCTGAAGTGATGGACTCGATATAAGAAGCAGGAGGAAATAACATGGCAGATAATCGTACAGGAAAGATCACACAGGTCATCGGTGCGGTTCTGGATATCAAGTTTGGCAGTGATAACCTACCAGAGATCAATGATGCGATCGATATTCAGACAAAAGACGGCGGGAAATTAGTCGTTGAAGTTGCACAGCACCTGGGTGATGACACCGTAAGATGTATCGCAATGGGACCAACCGACGGATTAGTCCGTGGAATGGAAGCACAGGCTACAGGCGGACCAATCTCCGTTCCTGTAGGAGAGGCAACCTTAGGACGAATCTTTAACGTGCTGGGAGATCCTATTGATAATAAACCGGCACCAGAAGGAGCCAACCGCTTACCAATCCACAGAAAAGCACCGGAATTTTCAGAACAATCTACAGAGACAGAAGTTCTGGAAACAGGAATCAAAGTCGTTGACCTTCTCTGCCCATACCAGAAGGGTGGAAAGATCGGTCTGTTCGGTGGTGCGGGAGTAGGAAAAACCGTACTGATCCAGGAGCTGATCCGAAATATCGCAACAGAGCATGGTGGATATTCCGTATTCACTGGTGTAGGAGAACGTACTCGTGAAGGAAATGATCTATACACAGAGATGAGTGAATCAGGTGTTATCGACAAGACCGCCATGGTCTTTGGACAGATGAACGAACCACCTGGAGCCCGTATGAGAGTTGGTCTTACCGGACTTACAATTGCAGAAGATTTCCGTGATCGTGGAGGAAAAGACGTCTTATTATTCATCGACAACATTTTCCGTTTCACACAGGCAGGATCTGAGGTATCTGCCTTACTTGGACGAGTGCCAAGTGCGGTAGGTTACCAGCCAACACTGCAGACAGAGATGGGTGCCTTACAGGAACGTATCACATCCACAAAGAATGGATCGATCACATCCGTACAGGCAGTCTATGTGCCAGCCGATGACTTAACTGACCCGGCACCAGCAACAACGTTTGCCCATCTGGATGCAACAACTGTATTATCACGTGCGATCTCAGAGATGGGAATCTATC